>Ga0209321_10003824_pt1 | contig 10058 bp, 9 predicted proteins | sample Rifsed16ft4_FD_184012 | JGI IMG/M metagenome (GOLD analysis project Ga0209321, IMG submission 184012) | Soil microbial communities from Rifle, Colorado, USA - sediment 16ft 4 - CSP-I_5_4 (version 2) | ecosystem: Environmental > Terrestrial > Deep subsurface > Rock core/Sediment | place: Rifle... | reverse complement strand
CTCAAAGAAAATTTTCTGACATTAATTTTTAGTACGCCGCGTTTGCAGGATTCCGTTTAGTTTGTCAAGTCCTTGTTTAGTCATGCCTTTACTTACCGTATCGAACAGACGTTGCCCTACGCTGGCAACTTTCCCGCCAATTTGCACTTCGCCGGTATATTTCATCAGGGTCTTACTCTCACCTTGATCGATCATATCAATATTTCCAATGCCCTTCAGAAAACCAACTTTTCCCTTACCTTCAACGGTCAGGGTACAACTTACAGGTGGCACTTCGTTGGTAACAAAAAGCTGGCCTGAAAAGGTTCCAGAAATCGGTCCAATGCGGACCTTTATCTCTCCTGCGTACTCGTTATCGCTCATTTTTTGCACACTTTGGGTGCCAGGCAGACAAGTAGCCAGCACTTCGGGGTCTCGCACCAACTCCCAGAGATCTTCCCGCGGACCGTCAAAAGTGTACTCACCTTCGATTTTCATCGTGACTTCTCCTCATTTAGAAATTCAAATAGGCGGTTCGGGCTGAGAGGCATTTCAAGGATTTCAAGTTCGTGGTCATACAATGCATTTTCAATAGCTTGGGCGAACAGGGCAGGAACCGGAATCGTTCCGGCTTCACCCACCCCTTTGGTGCCTAATTCGTTCAAGGAGGAGCGTGTTTCGATATGACCAACTTCTATTCGCGGCATCTCGGTTGCGGAGGGAATCAGATAATCAGCAAATGAAGCGTTGAGCAATTGTCCATTCTCATCAAAGTGGAGTTGTTCATAATAGGCATTGCCGATCCCCATGGAGACTCCTCCATGAATCTGTCCCTCCAGGATCAGTGGATTGAGAACCGTGCCACAGTCTTCAACAGTGACGTAGCGCTTGATCTTTATCATCATGGTTTCAGGGTCCACCTCAAGGATCATGGCATGGGTTCCAAAAGCCGTAGCGCCATAATTTGGGCCAAAATAGGCAGTGGCTTCCAAGCCTGGTTCTGTGCCCGGTTCGACCGCCCCCCGCAAGGGATTTGCCAGCAGTGCCAGTTCACCCAGACTGATGGATTTGTGGGGAATATCAGCAACCCGAACTAGACCATCGTCAAGTTCCAATTCATCAATGGGTGTTTCCAAAACTTTACTAGCCAATTCCAGAATCTTTTTGCGCACGATTGATGAAGCCGCGTGGATGGCGTTGCCTGCGACCACTGCACCGCGGCTGGCAAACGTGCCAGTTCCCCAATGGAATTCAGTGGTATCGCCTGTCACAATGCGCACATCTTTCACTGCCACCCCTACTTGTTCAGCGACAATTTGTGCAAAGGCAGTAAAGTGTCCCTGGCCTTGAGTGCCAATACCCGTTGCCACACTAATCTTGCCACTTGCCTCGACCGTTACACGCGCGCCTTCATAGGGGCCAACGCCTGTCGACTCGATAAAGGGAGCGATACCGATGCCCACATATTTCCCTTCACTACGAAGCCGAGGCTGTTCTTCTTTGACAAATTCCTCATAGCCTATCATTTCCAGCGCCTTCTCCATCACCGGCAGGTAATTTCCACTATCCAGGATGAGAGGCGCAAAGGCCTGATCAATAATCTTATGCTCATAAGGAAAAGCATCCGGAGGAATAAAATTGCGCTTGCGGATTTCGATCCGATCAATACCCAACTCTCTGGAAGCGATATCCAATAGACGTTCTATGATGAATATACCTTGAGGCCGCCCGGCTCCTCGAACAGGAGTGACAAGGGTCTTGTTGGTGAAAACCACGCTAACTTCTGTTGTGAAATTCTTAATATCGTACCCACCCATCGCGTGGCACTGGGTATTGAGAGGGATCGTCAGGCCATAAGGGTCATACGCGCCGGTATCATGCAGGAACACATCCTTCAAGCCCAAAATATACCCATCACTGCTCAGGGCTATTTCGACATCGTGGATCTGACCGCGTTCCTGGGTGGTGGCATAAAAGTTTTCCCGACGGTCTTCGATCCACTTGATCGGGCGACTCAGTTCCTTCGACACCCAGGGGATCACCATCTCTTCGGCGTAGAACATCATCATCTTGGGGCCAAACCCACCGCCGATGAAGGGAGCGATCACTCTCACCTGGTGTTCAGACAAACCCAACCTGGCCGCGGTCCCATTGCGAATAGGAATCGGAGCCTGGGTTGTATCCCATATAGTTAGATGCTGACTCTTCGCATCCCAGTTTGCAACAATGCCGCGATTCTCCATTGCAGCAGCCGCGCCGCGGCCAATGACTATTCTTCTCTTGATAACCAGGTCAGCCTTTTGTCGGGCTGTTTCATAGTCACCTTTCTTTTGAAGAAGATGGGCAGCCAGATTCGATTCCAGATCATCGTGCACCAAGGGACTGCCCGCCTCCAGACCTCTTTCCAAATCAACCACGGCCTCCAACGGTTCGAGTTCAACCAAAATATCGTCGACAGCATCCTCCGCAATGTAGCGGCTCTCGGCGATGACTACTGCAATGGCCTCGCCAGTATGCCGAATTTTGTCTTTGACGAGGGGAACTTGGCGGCGCGAATTGAAAATAACATCTTTTGCGGTTGGGGGAGGAGAAACCAAAGGAGGACCCGGCTGCCAATCGTCGCCCATATCTTCCGCCGTGAAGACGGCCACGACTCCCGGTCGTTGGCAAGCCTTGGACACATCGATGCTTAGCAGGCGGGCATGGGCATAATCGCTGCGCAGAAAAGCCGCATGGAGCATACCGGGGATTTCCACATCATCCACAAATTGGGCCTGCCCGGTCAGCAGTTGTGGATCTTCGTTTCGTACAATGCGTTTTCCGATGAACTTCTTGGTCACAGATCTACTCCTGTGTTTACAACACGATAATGGATAAGATATTTGAAACAACCGTCCCGAAGGTTTAAAAAACGGCCAAAGCCTCTCCATTCAACCTTCGGGACGTTCTTCTCTCAAATTGTTCACGTTCTCATCTTTTCGGCGGCCAATATGACGGCGTCGACGATGTGTTGGTAACCCGTACAACGGCAGAGATTTCCGGAGATTGCTTCGCGAATTTCATCCTCGCTTGGATCGGGATTCTGCTCCAAGAACGACTTGACTGTGGTCAAGATACCCGGCGTGCAAAATCCGCATTGCAGTCCGTGAGCCTCCTGGAAGGCTTCCTGAATCGGGTGCAGGTTATCAATTGTCCCCAATCCTTCGACAGTGGTGATTGCGTGCCCATGAGTCTGAATAGCAAATATCAGACATGAGCGGATGGGGTTCCCGTCCAATAAGACTGTACAGGCTCCGCAAACGCCATGTTCGCAACCAACATGTGTGCCGGTCAGACCAAGATCGTGGCGCAGGAAGTCGCTCAGCAGGGTGCGCGGTTCGACAGCATGTTCATAGCGGGCGCCGTTGACAGTGACACCAAGATCGAATAAGGTTTGCATGGTTGTCTCCATTGTTGCCATGTTATTTATTATCCGCGGCGCGCTTAAAAGCCTGCTCGAGCGCGCGCCGGGATAAGACATTCGCAAGGTGGCGGCGGAATTCCGCCGTGGCGTGAATGTCACTGCTGGGATCGATATCTTCAGAAGCGGCGACCTCAGCCGCGGCATGAATCACTTCCATCGTGGGCGCCTGCCCCTTGAGTAATTCAACCGCTTTATGAGCAACCATTGGAACATCACCGGCACTCAAGAATACCATCTGAGCCTGCTGGCACAGGTTATTCTCATCCAGGGAAACGACAACTGCTGCGCCGACCAGGGCGAAATCGTGAGGCCGCCGGGCAACTTCCATTAATGACCATCCAGATCGTACCGGCATGGAAGGCAACGCCGCCTCCACCAATAATTCATCCGGTTCCAGGACCGTTGTAAATAGCCCGACAAAAAATTCATTTGCTGGAACCCAACGTTCACCGTTTTGGTTGCGTAAACGGAAACGCCCGTTCAAGGCTACGCTTAGAGATACGAGTTCAGCGGATGGGTCTGCGTGGGATACGCTGCCGCCAAAAGTGCCGCGGCTGCGGATTTGAGAATAGGCAATGTTGGGCATGGTTTCGTGAAGCAGGGGCGCCCGCTCTGCAACCAGGGGATCAATCTCCACCTGATGATGGCGGGTCATAGCCCCTAAACGCAAACCGCCATTCTCATCCGGACGAATGTAGGAAAGTTCGGGAATATTGTTCAGGTCAACCAGAACGGAAGGTTGAACCAAACGGAAATTCATCATGGGGATCAGGCTTTGCCCACCGGCTAAAACTTTGGCATCGTAGCCATGCTCTGCCAGATGGGATAAGGCTTCTTCTACGGTTGTGGGTGCATAATATTCAAACGGCGCTGGCTTCATGGAATTTCAGCTCCTAAATAATTTGGTGATGCATAATGATTCGATTTCGTTAAGGTTATTCCTGGTCATTTCCACAGCCTTATTACAACATATCTATTGATTTGAAGGCAGGCGTTCAGACCATAGCGGCGATGGGGTGCTTTTGCCGCCTGTCCATAACTGGTAGGTGATTTGCATATGACCCAGGTGGAGGGAAGTGTGATCGATTACGTGCAAAATACACCAGCGCACCGGGACCGTGCGGTCTTTTACCTGGCGTGTGCCATTCAATTCAGATTCATTCAGGATGGAAAACACATCTCTCGTTTCAAGCGCGGTCTTCTCAAGCAGTTGGATAATCTCCTTTGCAGAAGCCGCGATGGTAACAAATTCAGCATCCCGGTCGCGCGTCTCGGGCCGACCACCAACCACTTCAGCGATCCAGAAATGCTCCGCACCTGCGAGGTGGGCGGTCAAAACAGCCAGCGAATTGGTGACATGATCATCTTCGCCTTCGATGGGTCGCCAGTTCAGGGCTTCCGATGGCAATTCAGCGATCAGGCTGGAAACCTGATTGCGCAGGTCGTCGAGTCGATTAAGATAATTATCCAATTCCGAGATCATTTTTTTATTCGTTTGACAAACTCTGCAAAAGATGTGGGGTGCCGTCGGAGCAAACAACTCAAGGCATTCGAGTTGCCCATAAATCCATAACTTTCATAATAACAGAACATTTTGATCAAGGTCAATACTTGATAGTCACCCATGCCGGAGGCTCTGGCTCCTCGTTCCCATGCGTCACGAGGCACAACTTCAGCAGTTACCGGTCGGCCCAGTTGCTCGTTGAGTGCCTCAACGATCTCAATTTGGGACATCGCTGGTGTGCCGACCAACTCGATGGTTGCGCCAGTGTGTCCAGGTTCGGTGAGAACAATGGCGGCCGCTTGAGCAACATCTTCCAAATCAACCAGGCTCAATCGAGTTTCCAATGAGTATGGTACCGGGTATATGCCATTCTCGAGGATTTGATTCCAAAAAGCCAAAATATTCTGCATGTAGACTGCCGGCTGCAGGATGGTAAAGGACAAACCTGATTCAAGGAGTAGTTCCTCGACGCGCAATTTCTGCCAGTGATGCGGCATGGCCTCGATCTGCGGGTGTAGCACCGAATGGAAGACAAAGCGGTCGACTTCTGCGGATTGGGCTGCGGCAATGATGATCCTACCCATGGACACCTCGTCAGGGCTGACATTGGGGGCGATATGGTAAATTGCCCGAACCCCTTGAACAGCCTGGAGCATGTTGGCGTTATCATGCAGGTCTCCAACGAGCATATCATCAACACCGGGCACTTTGAGCGGGGAAACCTGATCAATCCGGTGTACCAACGCCCGGACAGTTTCACCGCTTTTCGCAAGCGCCTGAATGATCGCCCGGCCAGTTTTACCAGCTGCACCTGTGATAAGGATCATAGTCGAAAAGGACCGACAAGTTTTCGCGAAAACTTGTCGGTCTGAAGCATTAACTGCCTTCTTTGAAAGCTACGAAACGGCCCCACATGGATTCCGCTTCCATGGCTTTCTGCAAGTAGCAACCGATGTAATAGCGACCGCTTTTGGCAGTGGCGATATCACCTGCCAGATTCTCGGCGTGCAGGATCTTCTTGGGGAAGAGGTTGAGGTGCATATCCTGATAGAAGCCTTCCAAGGGGTACATCTCATCCCAATCTTTGCCAAAGTCTTTGATTAGTTTGGCATTGGCTTCTGCAAATGTTTTGGGGTGCCAGATGCGCATGATGGTGTTCATAGGGTGATCGGCGGATACTGCGTCCACACCAATCCATTTGATTTCCATTTCTGCTGCCCACTTGGAAAAATCGGCTGAGGGACCCGGGTGCTTGACCATATATCGGAATTCATCCGAATCTTCGCTGAACCAGCCGTACTTGTTCCAGCCCGTCTTGATGACCAGGATGTCGCCTTTGCGGATGTCAACGACATCGTGAATCATTTTCGGGGTGTACACGCTGGAATCGCTGACCAGGTGAGAGATGTCTGCGATGACGCCGGGGCCAACCCATTCCGACAGCGGGACTTGTCCGATCGTTCGGCCATTGGGATAAAAGTGTTTTTCACCATCCATGTGAGTGGCAAGGTGAATACTGGCGTTGCAGACGGAACCGTTACGACCCATGCCAAAGTATTGTCCGCCAACGCGTTTGGTATAGGTGACACTCAATGGAATATAGTTAAGCCATTGCGGAGTCTGAACGCTGAAGGGGACGGTCATATCGATCATTTCCGAGTTTTCCATCGCCCTAATAAACTCTTCTTCACTCATTCCTGCCGGCGCGGTCAAAGCGGATACGCGCGCCCATGCAGTCTCCACTTCCATATAGGGGACGGGCATGATTTGGATCCAGGCGCGTTTGTTTTTCAGCTGGTCGATCTCGCCCACAATACATTCGGCAAGCACAAGATGTTGTTTCGGCATGGTGATGTGAGTGAGTTCGTAGTATTCGCCCTGCGGGAAGGTCTCATCCCATGCTTGACCGGTTTCTTTTTTCAGTTTTTCTTCAGCCAGTCTAAAGTGATTTTCATGCATGCGGCGGATCGGGGTGTTCATGGGATGTTCAGCAGCGCCGCAATCCACACCGACGACCTTGAGGTTCATATCCAGTGCCCACTTGTAAAATTCTATTGAAGGACCTGGATGGCGCACGAGAAAACCAAACTCCATGGATTCAACGCCGCCCTGCGCCTTGTCGTTGTTCACTTGCGGCTGGTCCCAGGAATATTTGTGATACCCGGTGTTAATGATCAGAATGTCACCTTTTCTAACTTCGGCTTTCTTCGTGATCATCTCCGGGGTGATGATGCTGTAATCGGAAACCATATCCGAAATGTCAACGATCACGCCGGGACCGCACAAGTCTTCCAAAGGAATATCGGCGATTGCGCGGCCGCCAGAGTGAAATGCCCGTTCACCCACCAGGTGCGTGCCAACCGTGTTGCTCCAATTCAGGATCTGACCATTCGCGCCTTGTCCGCCGCCATAAGCGCCGGTGACACGTTTGAAAAAGTGCACTTCAAGCGATTTTTCACCTGGCCAGGGGGGAGTAAAAATACTGCAACCTTGAGTCAGGTCGTATAACTTGGCCTCACTCATCATCTTAATAAAACTTCCTCGGTCCATCGTAGCCTCCGTTTTTCAGAGTATAGGATTAGAAACCATATTTATCAGCGAATGCGACAAGCGCTTCTTCGAACAAGCTCATTGGGGCTGAAACAACACCAGCGCCGACCTGTCCAACCCCTGGATCCTTGTGAGCGACGCCCGTGTTCACACGTGGGGTGATCTGTTTTTCGACAACCTTGCGGATATCAATACCGGTTGGGGTGCCGCGGAAATCAAGGAATGGAATGGTGAAATGTTTGTGTTCGGCATAGGTGATTTCGTACATATCGAGGGTGGTATTGATGGCGTCTTTGGGTACACCACCGATGAAGGTAACCAGGGCGGGGGCCGTTGCCATGGCAAAACCACCGATACCGGCAGTTTCAGTGATGACACTGTCGCCAATATCGCGGCAGGCGTCTGATTCTTTGAAACCAGGGAAGTAAAGCGCTTTAACGATCGGGGATTGTGCAGTGAACCATTTGTCTCCCAAACCGCTGACCTTGATGCCAAAATCGGTGCCGTTGCGAGCCATGATGGTGACGATCGTGCTGCCTTCCACATTATGACCGGCGGCGGTCATTGACTTACAACCAGCCATGACGGGGTTGAGAATGCTCAAAGCATTCTCACCGAGGAACTTGATCGCTTCAAACGCGGTGGCGCTGTCTTTGGCGGTTTTAGCTATGTAAGGGGCTAATTGAGTTGTCCACAATACAGAGGCGGCGTCCAGGCGGTTATGCCCGTCATCGCCCATGTGAAGAGCCTTGGAAAGGATTGCGCGAATATCAATGCCGCCGATCGCTTCCAATGCGGCTTTGATCGTTGGACCCAGTGTGGATTCCATCCAGCGTAATCTATCCAGTACTTCCTGGCTGTACGCGCCCATGCGCAGGACTTTGCCGCGGCCTTCATTGAGGTTGGAGAAGCATTTGATCTTGTGGGTCTGGTTCTCAACAACATAGACAAGCATGGAAGGTGAGATCACGCCAGCCATTGGGCCGGCGGACATGTGCTCATGGCAGGGTGAAAACTCGATTTTGCCTGATTTGAGCATCTTCTCCGCTTCTTCGCCATTTTTGGCTTTGCCTTCAAAGATCAAAGCGCCCATCATGGCGCCTTTCATCGGGCCAGCCATGCGCTCCCAGGTAACCGGAGGACCAGCATGAAGGAGCATGTTGTCGTGTATACCGGGTACCACGTCAATCGCCTTTGCCATAGTGGTGGCAATCGGCCGGGCTTCCATCATGCGCTGGGTAGCTTCGGTATTTGCTTTTTCAATATCCATGAGTGTATCCTTTTGGTGAAGTTTTTTCATAGCACGGCAGACCCTAAAGGTCTTTTCAAGCAAACCAGAATTCAAGTTGGCATGAGAACTCTGCATGAAACGCGTGGGGGCTATACAAAGGAGACCTTTAGGGTCTTGGCCCTTTTTTGGATGAACGTTTCCCAATTTCGAATCGAGCGCGCCTCTCTTTCAAAATCTCCTCGTACAAGGCAAGGTTTCGGTCTTCCAAATGGTCGAATTTCTGAGGGCTTTTGCTCCCCCAAGTCACGTAGCGTAACGGGTCAGGGTCGAGTTTAGCGGCGATAATTTCTTCAGTACCGCGCGCCTGAGCCAGTCGCCAGGCAATGGGATTTACGATCATGCTATGACCGAAGCCATAATTTCCACAAGCATCCGGCCCCACAATATTACTGGCGACTACATAAACATGATTATCATAAGCACGGGCGGAATTCGTGATATACCAAATATCATAACTGCGCTGGAAAGCAGATGCCCTGACAATGATATCGGCGCCCTTTACCGCCAGTAGGCGTGAGAGTTCTGGAAAGTCGCCATCATAGCAAATGATCATGCCAATATTACCCAGGGCTGTCTCGAACACGTCCGCGCGATTGCCGACCTCCGCCCAACCGCCTTTATCGCGGCGTTCCCACGGGGCAGGATGGGTTTTATCATAGATGCCAATGATTTCCCCATTGGGGCCGATCAGTATTGATGAATTGTATACAAAGCCGCGTTCACCCGCGCGCCGGTAGGATGGCCAAACAACGTGGACTCCCAATTCCTTCGCCGCTTCCTGAATATCGTGAGTTATCCGACCCGGAGCCTCATCAACAAGGTCCCACAATTCTTCAGCGCTGAGACCGGTCTCATATCCTGTAGTCACCGTCTCGGGAAATACGACCAGTTCGGCGGCATACTCTGAGACCGCTTTTTTCAGCCAGGCGACTCCCTTATCAACATTCGCCTGGACATTATTTGGGGTAATTGCGATTTGCACACAAGCAACGATAAATTCTTTCATACCCCTATCCTTTTTTACTTTTCATTCTTTCCAGGATGGACATGAGCTTCTCATTGCCACCTGCCGCGGGCCGCCAGTCAACATGAATAACCTCAGCCCCTTGCGCTACAAGACTTTCGGTGAAAGAATCCAAGCCAACATTGATGGCTGCCAAAGTTTGTTTAAATGTAGAGAGATTGACGCTCGCGATTGGGTGCTCAGCCGCGCTTGAATCTTTTTCCCTCAGGCTTCGCAGCAACCGTCCCACGTAACGAGCCGCAACATC
>Ga0209321_10003821_pt1 | contig 10060 bp, 18 predicted proteins | sample Rifsed16ft4_FD_184012 | JGI IMG/M metagenome (GOLD analysis project Ga0209321, IMG submission 184012) | Soil microbial communities from Rifle, Colorado, USA - sediment 16ft 4 - CSP-I_5_4 (version 2) | ecosystem: Environmental > Terrestrial > Deep subsurface > Rock core/Sediment | place: Rifle... | reverse complement strand
GGCGGCGCTCACCGAGGCAACCGGCGCCCAGGGCGGGCAAAGCCTCGACGAGTGGTTACAGGGTGTCACGCCGCACTCGGCGCCCAACCCTACCGGCACAGTGGTCACCACGGACGTGATCTCCCCGTTCCTGAAGGCCGGCTCCTCTGTGTTTAGTTTCCTCGCGGAAAAAACCGGCTTGATGCTCGCCGACATTCTCGGCGCCGTGTTCAGAGTGACTGACGTCCTCTCGCCGACGTTCATCCCTCTCATTGGCTCGGTTGTCGATACGGTGGAGCAGCGCGCCACCCGACTAGGGCCTGTCACGCCCGGCGACGCCTTCCCGCTCGCCAAGAAGTTTATAGAGGAGGCGTTTAAGAACGGACTGCGCGCGCGGATCATTTCTATCTTGCTGGAGAAGGCGGGCGATCAAGTCAAGAATCTCGGCGTGCAGCAGATCGCGGGACTCGTCGGCGACCTCTCCGGTTTTTCTCAGCTCTCCGAGTCGATCCACGGCACACAGCTCAAGGCGGCCGTGGCGCGACCGGTCGAGTACCAGATCAACGCGCAGACGCGCACGCGCCTGCTCTCACCGGGTGAAACCATCGAGTCTGCCATCGAGCGAAAAATCTCGCTCGATGAGCAGCGGGAAATCCTGCGCTTTCACGGTTACACCGAGCACCACATCGACATTATTCAGAAAACGATGTGGCAAGACCCGCGACTGCGCGAGATCATCCTGCTTGCCTCCGATAGCTCGGTCGATGAAGACGACATCCGCCACTGGCTTTTGGAGGCCGGCTACGACGACACGGACATTGACAGATTCACTCCCATCGTCATTCAACAAAGCAATCGCGGGCATCGCCAGGCGCTCACGTCCGAAATCATGATCAACCTCGGGGAAGGTTTCCTCGACGATGAAGACGCAGAAGAGCAGTTCGACCGCCTGCGCTACACCGAAGAGGCGAAGCGGCTACTGCTCGACACCGGCCGATTGAAGTTCCGCCGCGAGGTCATCCAGGCGCACATCAGTGAACTCGATCAGATGTTTCAGCTTGAGCAGATCAAAGAGCCCGAGTATCGCCTCGCGCTCGAAGGTCTCGGCGTGCGCAAGCAAAAGATCGACGCGATCGTCGGCAAGGCGTTTAGCAAATTTATCGGCCGCGTGAGCAGGGAAGAAGACGCGCAAGTAGACAAGGACGTGCGCGCGCTGCAAAGCGCGTCGCTCGCTGCGCTCAAGGCGCAGTTTCAAGCCGGCTTGATACCGGCTGGCGCGTTCGAGGCAAATCTAGTCGCGCTCGGCTTTTTGCCTCAGATCGCCCGCGAGATCGTCGCGCTTGAGCAGATCAAACTGCTCACCAAGGCCGCGGGAGAGGTACAGGACGAAGCGGACAGACTACGCGACGAGATCAGGCGGGCACGTATCGCCGCATTTGTGGAGCTTTTTCAAGACGGGTTTATCGACGAGGGCCAGTTGCGCGCGAACCTGGTGGCTCTTGGCCTGGCGCCGGAACTCGCGGACGCCCTCGTATTCCGAGAAGTCGCGAAAAAGGTGGAGCTGCCGAAACCGCCGAAGTCTTAGGTTTACTTCCACGCAGCACGCGCCACGCGAACGACGACGAACAACGCGACCAGCGGCACCCACAGCCAGACGACCAGGAGAAGAAAAAAGCCGAACACTTCGGGCGGCGCAAAGACGAGATAGACCCCGGCGCCGCACAGCACCCACACCCACCAACGAATGCCGATCAGAGCCGGCGCAGTTTTTGGATCCATCGGACCTCCATCGCGCTCAACGGTGTGCGCTTGCCGTTTGTGTCGATCAGGTAGTCTCGGACCTCGGCGCAGAGCCACCGCAGGCGGTTCAATTCGTGTCGCAGGCGCACGTTCTCCTTGGATTGATACCACAACTCCCGTTCGGCTTGCCAGAGGGCGTCCAGGAGCCGCTCCGGCCCAAATTCAGCCGGCGCCGGGGATGGACGCCACGATTTCGTGGAGCAGCCGTTTAGCCGTCTCTCGATCGACCGGGCCCGCTTCTTTGCGTTGTACGGGGACACCAGGCAGCCTTCTCCCTTTCATCAGCGTGCGCCACAGCGCCGCGCCGAGGTGGTAACGGTTTGTGAGTTTCTTCCCGCGCCGCACCCAGGTCATCAGCTCCAACGCCGCCAGATGCTTGAGATAGCGCTGGACCTGGCGCGCGCTCCGGTTAAGCCAGCGCGCCATGGTATCTTGACCCGGATGGAAGCATTTTCCGCGCCTTAAGACTTCAAAGGCCATATCGAGCAGCTTCTGCTCACCTGGGTCAATCCCGTAGCGCGTCGTGTACATGGCAGGCAATTGGATCATGACAACCTCGACGTTTCTAGAAAGTGATGCGACATGGGCGTCGTATCCTCTTTAGTCTGTTGAATATATTAGCTGCTCTGTGCGCCGCGGCCGGCGCCAACTTCCTGGCTCTCAAGGTAAAGAGGGTCAAGATTTCGACCTCGGCTCTTGCACGTGCAAGTGGTCGCCCTCGAAAAGGACCTGCAAGCCAAGGGTCAAGGCCGCCTCCTGGAATCCTGGCGCGTCCGCGGGGTTATCAAACACGACGTCGACGGCCAGGCCCATCAGATGCCGGCTCGTAGGGACACCGCCAAGGGCCGCGTTGTGATTCGGGCTCCGAATCCACGACGTGACGGAAAAATTGTAAAGCAGACCGAGGCAGCGGATTTTATCTTCGAACCTCATGGCGTGGGCCCTCCGATAGTTACGGACACGTCGATTTTGATGGCTAACCCAACCGGCGCGTTGGGCACGGTCAGAACGCAAGCCGTGTTACTCGGCGCCGACTCTCCGGCCGAGTTGTACGCTGTTACGCGGTAACAAACGCCCGGCGCGCTCGCGTCGTCTCTGACGCTGTTCCCGTTGAGCGGCATCGTGGTCAACAGCTCAAACGCGGCGCCGGGGAGCTGGCGGTAGATCTTAAACCCTTCCTCGTTGTCGCTGTTGTCAGTCCAGAACAACGTCACAGCGAGAGCGGCGGCAAGTAGCAAGTTCATCACTTCACCTCCAGTGAAAATCTTTTCTTCGGCGCCACACCCACAGCCGAGAGCACGAAGGTTTTCTTTTCGTACCCAGGCGCCGTCAAGTAGGGCATCAGCAGCGCCACGGCGCCCTTGCCGGTTATGTCCCAGTAGTAAGGCGACGAAGCTTTATCCTCCGGCCGCACGTGCACGCGCAAAACCGGGACAGCCTTTCCTTGCGGCGCGTGCGCCGGCCGGATGATGGCATCCTCTTTTTCCCAGCGGAGAATCCGCAGCGGGAAAGAAGACCCATCGCCAAGCTCTAAAATTTCCATCGGCTCACTCAACATGTAGACCTCCATTTTTCCTGTCCCCAGATCCGGGGACAAGGTCGCGCTTGTCCCACGACATCAGGGACAAGGTACAGTCGGCGCAGAAATAGACGACGTGGCCAACGCGCGGGGGCACGAACACAACCCACCGGCGCACACGCCGGCCGCATATCTGGCACGAGTGTCGGTCGTGCGCGCCGCTCATACTCGCACCTTAAAAAGCGCCGGCTCGCAGACCTCCATCGTGTGATACATCCAACGCGGCCACTGTCGCGGCAGAGCGTACTCGCGGAAACTCACCAGGACTTTAAACGGCCATGCGCCAGCGAGATGCAGTTCGACCACACCGATCCGGCGCCACCGCTTGCCCGGCTTGTCCTGTTGCCAGATAGACAGCCTCATGTTTTCACCTCCCACACTCCGTGCAGCGGCTCGCGCAGCGCGCGGACCTCCGAGGGCGTCATATAACCGCTCTGCAAGAGAATCCCCTCGCACAGCGTAAAGAAGTCTCTCAGGTTGGCATCGTCGCCGAGGGAAACTATTTTCCCGCTCTTGACGGCCTGCAAAGCTTCATAGAGCTTGTGCACGGTCCGGACGTTTGTCTGGAGTGACACCGTAGTCCACATCTTGCGCAGGTCCGGCATGTCACACCTCCAGGACGACAACTCGGTTACTCGCCGGATGCGTCGCGATACGCAGGACCACGCCTTGCTCCCGCAGGTCAACCTCGCTCGCTTCGCCGCGGCGTAGGTTCAAGACCGCTTGCAAGACGGCAAGCCCCACCGTCAAGGCGTCGATCTTCGCGATCACCTGGGCGTCTCTCTCCTTATCTTCCAGGTATAGACTCATATACTCACCTCCGATCCTTTCCTCGGCGCCTTCCGATCCGATCGACCCTCTCGGAAAATCACGGTGCGGCGCCGACCAGTGCAGCGCTTTTCCGAGAGGGGGTGGGTAAGACAGTTATGCCCGTTCAGGCGCGCGGTCCCGAGAATTTCTAGGGGAAAGAACCGCCAAATATGCGTTTACCCAGTCTGGGCGATAGAGCCGGAACTCGATGCCGTTGTCTCGCGCGTGTTGCGTGAGAGTAGGGTCTTCGAGCGCGCCTACTATCATCAAACGAATAGGCAACGTTGTGTCCCAGTCGGCATCCGGCGTGTTCGGCAGCAACTTGGCGTAGATTTGCAACTGGGAGACCTTGCCAAGATCAATCTTGATATAGGTCTCGATAAGGACTTGCTCGTGCGGTCGGATGACCAGAGCATCGGCGGCGGGCCGGCGCTTGTACGCGGCCCAGTTGTACTCGATCGGTATGAGGGAGGGCGACGCGCCTGGGCGCGGCCTGCCGAGGCGGACTTGATGTTTTACTCGATCACCGGGGAAAAACTCTCGGACGAACTCGCCGCACAGGCGCATTTCGCGGGGTTCGTACTTGCGGGTTTCGCTGCCATTGACGTCCGACATGGTAAATCCTCCCCACGCCGGAACGTCTGATAAGATATAGAACGGTCAACTAGCGGAAATCCGGCGCGTGATACCTCTGTACGCCAAAATGTCGAAGAGCGCAAGAGTTATTTTCCACTTCGTCCCACTTTGTGCTTGACTATTCTATCGAACGTTCGTTAGGATATTTTCAGCTCGCAAAAGGAGGGGCACACTATGGCGGTAAGACTGCTGAAAGACCCGACCACGTGGGTCAAGGATCAAATCGACGGCGTGCGCAACTCGCTCGACAAGTATCGTGACGGCGTGGCGAACCCATCGCGCGACCCGAAAGCGGCGATGCTCGCCGCGAAGGATCGGTACAAAGATTCGGTCTCGAAGGCGCTCTCGGAGGATCGCTGGGGCAAGGCGGTGGAACAAATCAACTTCGACGAGGCGGCGGCGCTCGCGATCGCGAGCGCGGATCAGCTCGCTGCCGGCGTGGAGAAGCGCAGAGACAAAATTACGCGCAAGGTCACAAAGCTGCACGGCTTCTTGACCACGCACGTCCAGGCAATGAACGCCATGCCGGTCAAATCCGACGCGGACGCGGACGCCAAGATGCTCGCGAACGTGAAGGGGATGCGCGACATCGGCAAGAAGATGCGCGGGTAGAGACCGCGTAAAAGGATGGCGTCATGAACTTTGCGCAAATTGTGCAGATCGTCGGGTTAGTCCTCGACGCGTTGAAGGCGCTTGAGCAAGCCGGCGTACTCAAGAACAACTCGACCATCACACCGCGCCTAAAAACTGCGCGCGCAGTGGTCGATGGTCACTTAGCCGAGCTTAACAGAGCGGCGGAGAAGAAGGGAGCGTAGCATGTTTTCCACTATCGCAAATCACGAATCCGTGGACGCGGCGGCGGCGCAGCAAGACTTGTCCCCAGCGGCCGGCGACGCGCTGGTGCGCACGGTCGGAGATCGCACGTTTGTGCCGCAGTTAAACCAGATCGTCGCGGCGGCGGCCGGCGTGGGCAGCGGCGGCAACGGTACGGCGCGAATCGAATCGCCCGAATTGCTCAAGCTCGGCCGCCACTACATCCAGGGGGTCAACGGATTTAACGACGGCAACGTCGTACCGGAAAACCCGGCCGTCGTTGACGACCTGCGCGATAAGCCTCTCGTCATGGTCGTCGGTGAGAGTTATCTCGCTACGATCCATAGCGATACCACGGCGGCGGCGCTTCAGTGGGTCGTGCTCTGGTTCGCGGATGGACCCATCGCGCCGGTTGTCAATCCACACTTTACGACCCGGCTCACCGGCGCCACGGCGCTGGTGTCGCGGACGTGGACGCTATGCCCAATGACGTTCGACGAGAACTTGCCGCGCGGCCGTTACGCCATCGTCGGCGCGCGCGCGCAAAGCACCACGGGCATCGCCGCGCGCATGGTCGTGCCTGGGGCGAATAACCGTCCAGGCGTGCTCTGCGTCAACGCGCAGGACTCGATCGGCTGGGCAGGCTTTCGTCACGGCGGCATGGGCGTGTTTGCCGAGTGGGAAGACACCGACGCGATGCAGTGGGAATTTCTCGCCAACGCGGCGGACGCGGCGGAAGTGCTTTATCTCGACCTGGCTCCGGTGCGCCTCGGGCCGGGATAAGTTAACCGTAAACTAAGGGGAAGGGCCGTCGTTGAGCTGTGCACGGCTCGGCGGCGGCCCGCGTGTCTCACACCATGGGCAGACTCGCTGACATCATTGCGCAGCAATTCGGCGGCCCGATCGACGGACAAGTCAATCGGACACTGAGCATCGTCGGCCTTACGGCCGCGCAGATGCTCCGGCTCGACGCCGATCGCGTCGGCGCCACTGTTGTCAATCTCTCAGCAAACAAAATCTGGGTCGGTCCCTTCCGCGACGTGGCAAACACCAAAGGCATCTTGCTCGGTCCTAACGGCGGTATGCTTGTCCTGCGGTGGGACGAGGATTTTCTGCTCGTCGGCGCGGAGTGGTACGCGATCGCCAACGCGGCCAACTCGCGAATCATCACCATCGAGCTAACCGCGCAAGCGGGCGGCACACCTCCGCCGACGGCGTGACGCGATGAAACACCTCATCGGCCTCGCGGAACTCGATTTCTGGTTCACCTCGCTACGCGCCTCCCAGGCCTTCATCCGAGGCGGGAAGCAGGGCACGGGCGGCGCCGTGTTCAACGAGGTGCAACTGTTGAACCCTGCTGCCTCGGGCGTCAGCATAATTGTATATCGACTCAAAGTCGGCGCGCCCACGTCCGGGTCGATCCAAACGCGAGTGCACAATCCAGCGCTGGCCACACTGGTGGGGACAGGCATCAATCTACTCCAGGGTGGCGCGGCCGGCGTCGGAGAAGTGCGCACAGCCAGTCCGGCCGCTGCCGACGGAAACTTGGTTTCCGAGATTCACCGGCCCAGTTCCGCTGACTACGACGCGTCGGCCCCGTGGCATTGGGAATTGCCTGCGGGTACCGGAGTCCTGTTTACGACCTCCGGTCAGGCCGAGGAAATCAGCGCGGAGTTTTACTGGGTCGAACTCCAAACCTAAAACCATGGGCGTACAAGGCGCGCAATCTTCCCAGTGGGATCAAATCTTCGAGGAGATCGCGGCCGGCCGCGCTTTCACTCGCGGACACGTAATTACCTCCAACGCCGGCACCGTCGGCGAGATCCAACTACTTAACCCAGCCGGCTCCGGCGTGAACACGCAAGTGATAGAGGTTTCAGCCGGCAGTGTGGTCGCGCAGCAGCTCGGCGTGATGCGCAGCTCAAACGTTGCGCCGACTCTTTTCGGCTTGGGTCACAACTTGCTCACCGGCCTGTATGACTCCGCCTGTGAGTTGCGCTTCGACGTGGGCGGCGCCGGTGGCGCAGCTCTAGTCCTGCAATCTTTCGCCCCGGCCAACGTCATGCAGCCTTTATGGTCCCGCTGGGGGCCGCAGCTGTCAGCGGGCGAAGGGTACTCTTTTGTTTCCACAGTGAACGCCTCGACCTTCTGCGCGGTGTTCCATTGGGTCGAGACTCCTGCGTGACGTCCATGCGCAATCCCTTTCGCAAGAAACCACCGAAGCTCGACATCATCGTCATGCACGATCACCCGTGTCCGTCGTGCGGTCTGGCCGACTATCGCAAAGTGCCGCGTCATCCGGCCGGCGAGATCGTCGAGTGTGTGAACTGCAAGACGCAATGGTTGCTCCTGCGTCTGGTGAAAAACGGCTATACATCTGGCAAGGGCCGGTAGGATTGCGTGCGTCTATGAGCTTCCTGGAGCGTTTTTTTTCTCCCGACGGCGCCCATTTTGCGGTTCTCACCGTGATCCTCGTTTATTTCGTCAAGACCGAGCGCCGCCTGGCGCGAATAGAAGCGGCGTGTAAGTTAATGTGCCCGTTCCTAAAAGAGACCGGGCAAAAGGAGAACACTGAAGATGGAAATTGAAATCCTCTCTCACTCGCATTTTCCCTCAGCCGATCGCGGTCGCGTCGGGCAGCTCGACACGCTGGTGATCTACCGGGTAGACGGCAAGCGCAACGATACGGTCTTGCTCTCTGGCGAAGTGGACGATCCGAAAATCCTTGCGGCCAAGATCGCCGACAAGGTGAAGAAGACCGCCTCCGTGGTTGGTCACAAGTTCACGGTCTAGCGCGGAGGGCCTCTCCGTGGCGATGCCGAATCCCCATCCCAGTACGACGCTCGCGCAGTGGCGTCAAATCGTCAAGTTCGACGCGCTCTCCGTCTACTTAAAAACCCTCAACGACGGTGGCGTCCCAGCAGTTTTCACAGACGAGATTCAGTCCTATTATGTGTGGGAGGCCAACGCCACCGCTGCCAACGAGGCGTTCTACAGTTTCGCACAGCTAGAGCTGATCGCCGACAACACCACGGGACTGTTCGATCAAATCGGCGCAGCCGGCGACGCGGTAGTTGACGCCACGTTATTTGCCGAAGGGGACATGAAGGAATTCCTCACGGCGAACGTTATCCCGCTTCTCGGCGTGGGCGGCGTGGATTATAGCGACGCAATCGACCGTATCTTCTTCGCGCTTCAGAGTGACGTCGGCGGAGGGCTGCGCGGTCTGAACAATACGGCCGAGTTCTCGCTAATCCAACAGATTGAGGGCGATATCCTCCAGGCCAACGTCACGGCAGGCGGACTGGAGCGTCTGGCGCTTACCATAGCGCAAGGCCTGGCGGCGCTCACCGAGGCAACCGGCGCCCAGGGCGGGCAAAGCCTCGACGAGTGGTTACAGGAGGTGACTCCGCACAGCATCCCGCCGCTCACAAATAAGGTGTTTACGGTCGAGGGCGTGACGCCTTTCATGAAGATGGGCGAGGCCACGATAATCTTCCTCATCGAGAAACTCGCCATCTTGCTTGGTCCGCTACTCAAGGGCGCACTCAAGGGCGCGGATAGCGCGGCGCCTTTGTTCAAGCCCTTGATTGACCCCGTGCTCGACGGCGTAGAGAAGCGGCTCTCTCGACTCAGGAACGTGGCGCCGCACGAGGCGCTCCCCCTGGCGCGTGAATTTTTGAGCGATGCCTTCACGAACGGACTTCGCGCCAGGCTTACCGCGATACTCGTCGAGAAGGGCGGCGACCAGGTGAAGAACCTCGGCGTCCAACAGATCTCCGGATTGATCGCGGAGCTGGCGGGGTTTTCCCAGCTCGCCGAAGCCATATGGGGAACGGCGCTCAAGGTTGGGATCGGACGTCCCGCCGAATACCAGATGAACGCGATGAGTCTCTCGAAAATTCCCAGCGAGGGAACGCTCATCGAAGCGGCCACCGAGCGCAAGGTCTCCGTCGATGCACTGCGCGAGCTGCTCAAGTTCCACGGCTACGCTGACAACTTCGTCAGCATGATGGTCAACACCATGTGGACCGACCCGCGGCTGCGCGAGATCATCCTGCTTGCCTCCGACGCTTCGGTCAACGAAGACGACATCCGCCACTGGCTTTTGGAGGCGGGCTATGACGACACGGACATTGACAGATTCACTCCCATCGTCATACAGCAGAGCAATCGCGGCCACCGCCAGGCGCTCACGTCCGAAATCATGATCAACCTCGGCGAAGGGTTTCTCGACGAGGAAGACGCGGAAGCGCAGTTCGACCGCCTGCGCTACACCGAAGAGGCGAAGCGGCTACTGCTCGATACGGGCCGGCTCAAGTTCCGCAGAGAAGTCATCCAGGCGCACATCACCGAGCTCGAGCAGATGTTTCAGCTTGAGCAGATCAAAGAGCCTGAGTTTCGCCTCGCCCTCGAAGGTCTCGGCGTGCGCAGGGAAAAGGT
>Ga0209321_10003819_pt1 | contig 10063 bp, 8 predicted proteins | sample Rifsed16ft4_FD_184012 | JGI IMG/M metagenome (GOLD analysis project Ga0209321, IMG submission 184012) | Soil microbial communities from Rifle, Colorado, USA - sediment 16ft 4 - CSP-I_5_4 (version 2) | ecosystem: Environmental > Terrestrial > Deep subsurface > Rock core/Sediment | place: Rifle... | reverse complement strand
ATTCACCCCCCTGATCTCGTTCGCGGCCGGCCACGAGATCATTCGTCAGCGGAAGCGGGACCTGACCCTCGCCCGGCTGACGCCGGACCTCATCTACGACCAGATGATCGCTGCCGGCGTGGCCCGCAAGCTGATCTTCAGCTGGCTCGGGAATCCCGGGGTCGGTGGCCTGGGTGCGATCCGGCGGCGGATCGAGACGGGTGAGCCGGCGCCGCTGGAGGTCGAGGAGTACAGCCACTTCGGGATGGTGGGCCGGTACACGGCGGGTGCCTCGAATCTCCCGTTCTTCCCGATCCGGAGCTACTTCGAGAGCGATCTTCCCGTGGCGAACCCCCTGATCCGCGAGATCGAGTCGCCCTACGGCGACGGCAAGGTCTTCGCCGTCCCGCCGCTCAAGCCGGACGTCACGATCGTGCACGCGCAGCGAGCCGATGTGGCCGGCAACACGCAGGTCTGGGGCCTGCTCGGCTGCCAGAAGGAGGCCGCGTTCGCGGCGGAGCGGGTGATCGTCGTCGTCGAGGAACTCGTGGACGAGGCCGTGATCCGGGCAGACCCGAACCGGACCATCTTTCCCGGACTCATCGTCGACGCCGTCGTCGTGGAGCCGTTCGGGGCCCACCCTTCGTATGTCCAGGGCATGTATGACCGCGACAACCGGTTCTACCTGGACTGGGACGCGATCACTCGCGACGAGGGGAGCACTCAGGCCTGGCTCCGTGACTGGGTCCATGATCTCGACGGCCGGGCCGCCTACGTCGAGAAGCTCGGTCCTGAGCGGGTCAAGTCCCTGCGGCCCGGGTCTGCGCCCTCCGGATCCGTCGACTACGGCGACTACCGGTGAGCGGGATCGACGCGGCGGGCGGTTCGGCCGGGAACGCCGCCTTCACGAAGTCCGAGATGATGATCGTCGCCGCCGCCCGCGAGCTGGCCGGTCAGCACGTCTGCTTCGTGGGCGTGGGCCTGCCCAACATCGCGGTCAATCTCGCCCAGCGGACGGTCGCGCCGGACCTGGAGCTGGTCTATGAGGCCGGCGTCTTCGGGGCGCGCCCGGCGCGACTGCCGCTGTCCATCGGCGACCCGACGATCGTGACCGGCGCAACCGCCGTGGTCTCGATGTACGAGCTGTTCAGCTTCTATCTCCAGGGCGGGCTCGTGGACGTCGGATTCCTGGGGGCCGCCCAGATCGACCGATTCGGGAACATCAACACCACCGTGATCGGCCCGTACGATCACCCCAAGACCCGCCTCCCGGGGAGCGGCGGCGCGTGCGAGATCGCGATCAACGCCCGCCAGGTCTTCGTGATCATGCGCCAGAGCGCCCGGTCCTTCGTGGAGCGGATCGACTTCCGGACATCCCCGGGCAACCTGGGCGGGGCGGAGCAGGCGGAGCGGATCCGGCGTGAGGGCGGCTGGCTCGGCCGGGGGCCGACCGTCGTGGTCACGGACCTTGGCATCTGGCACTTCGGCGATGACGGCGAGATGCGGCTCGACTCACTCCACCCGGGCGCGACGCTGGACGACATCCGCGCGACGATCGGATGGACGCCTCGCATCAACGCGGACCTCGCCGCGACCCCGGCGCCGACAGGTGCCGAACTGTCCCTGATCCGCGAGGAACTCGACCCCGAGGGCGCCTACACGAAGTAGGTCAGCCCGGCTCCTCGGACGCCCGGGCGCGGACGACGACCACCGGGCAGTGCGCGTTGTGGACCACGTGGTCCGACACGCTTCCCAGGAAGAACCGGCCCACCGAACCGCGGCCGTGGCTGCCCACGACGACGAGGTCCACCTGCTCGCTCTGGGCGGCGTCCACGATGGCCTCGCCCGGATCACCCTCCCAGATGAGGAACGTGACGTGAACGCCGGCCGCGCGACCGCGCGACACGAGCTCCTGCGCGGATGCCTCCCGGCCGCTCCGCACCTGGTCCAGTCGAGCGCCGAAACGCCCGCCGGGGAGCCGGAGGGAGCGAAGGTCGATCACGCTGACAATGAGCAGCTCGGCCCCGAGGTCGTGCGCGAGGTCGAGTGCCTGGAGGCTGGCTTCTTCCGAAGCCGAGGAGAGGTCCGTGGCCAGAAGGATCCGACGGATACCCCTGCTCAGGCTGGGAGCGCGCTCTTCGTCCGGTTTCGGCTCGGCGCTCATGTCGCGACTCCGGGGACGCGTTGCGTATCCATGGATGAATGGTCGGGAGGACGCACGGATGCTGGAAGTGACGTCCGGCCCGTTGACGCGGGCCGGTGGTCCCGCCATCGCCGGGGTCGCGCACGCTGGACTGCTACGCTCTCTGCCGTGACCGATCGGACCGTCCAGCGCCCACTCTCCGAATCGCCCGACGGGGAATTCCTGGTCGTGGCCGCGATCGACGCGCTCGAAACCGCGACAAGGGCCATCGCCGGGGAGCTTGACCTCGGTCGCGTGCTCCAGATCATCGTCGACAGTGTCCGCGACCTCGTGGATGCTCGATATGCTGCCCTCGGCATCGTCGATGGCGGCGGGCGAATCGAGCGATTCATCACGAGCGGTATCTCGCCGGAGGATCGGGAACGGATCGGGTCTCCGCCTCGCGGGAACGGCTTGCTGGGCCTGATCGTTCGCGAGGCGCGCACGTACCGGATCCCGGACATCGGGCTGCATCCGGACGCCTATGGCTTCCCGGACGGGCACCCCCCGATGCGATCGTTCCTGGGCGTCCCGGTCCGTACCGGTGGCCAGCCCGTCGGGAACTTCTACCTGACGGACAAGAACGGCGCCGACGAGTTCAGCGAACAGGACCAGCGGCTCGTCGAGATGTTCGCGCTCCACGCGGCCATCGCCATCCAGAACGCTCGACTGCACGCCCGGGTCCGGCAGCTGGCCGTTCTCGACGAGCGCCTCCGGATCGGGCGCGACCTCCACGATGGGATCATCCAGAGCCTGTATGCCGTCGCCCTGTCCCTCGAGGACGTGTCCGACCTCATGGCCGAGGATCCAGCGGACGCGTCGGCCCGAATCGATCGCGCAATCGATCGGCTGAACTCATCGATTGGTGAGATCCGAACCTTCATCGTCGGCCTCGGATCGAATGCCACCGAGATCGCGATCGGGGCGCGGCTGGCCGGACTCGCGGATGAGCTCCTGCTGAGCTCCGGAGCGCCGATGTCCCTGGATCTCGACCTGACGGATGTGGGCGAGGTCGATGCCCGGCTCGATGCAGAGGCGGCGACCCAGCTCCTCCAGATGGCCCGGGAGGCGCTGAGCAACGCGATCCGTCACAGCGGCGCCCCGCAGGCGCGCCTGTCCGTCCACGTCATCGAGGGTGACGTGGTGCTCACGGTCGAGGACGATGGCCGGGGATTTGACCGTTCGGTGCCGCCACGGGCCGGCCACCTCGGCCTCGCGAACCTGCATGACCGGGCGGTCTCGGTGGGCGGCTCGCTCGAGATCTCCAGTCGCCCGGGCTCTGGTACACGTATCATCGTGCGGCTACCGACTTCCAGCCCGGAGAACATCACCAAGTGACGGACGTCTCGCCCCCGCGCCCCCTCCGCCTCCTCGTTGTCGACGATCATGAGGTCGTCCGTCAGGGTCTCGTGGCCCTGCTCGACCGGCGCGACGGCTTCCAGGTGGTCGCCGAAGCCGGTACGGTTGCCGAAGCCGTGGAGCAGGCAGTTCGGTTCGAGCCGGACATCGTGATCATGGATGTGCGGCTTCCGGACGGGTCGGGCATCGAGGCTTGCCGCGAGATCCGGGCCGAACTGCCCCAGACACGGGTGGTGATGCTGACTTCGTTTCCGGACGAGGAAGCCGTGCTGTCCGCCATCGTGGCCGGCGCGTCCGGGTACCTCCTGAAGCAGATTCGCGCCCGTGACCTTGTGTCAGCCCTGGAAGCGGTCGGTCGCGGAGAATCGCTGCTGGATCCCGCCGTGACGGAGAAGGTCCTGGAGCGCATCCGCCGGATCGCAACCGGCACCTATACGGATGAGCTCGCCCAGCTGACCGCGCAGGAGCAGAAGATCCTGCTTCTCGTCGCCGAGGGCAAGACGAACAAGGAGATCGCGACGGAGGTCTTCCTGTCGGACAAGACGGTGAAGAACTACGTGAGCTCCATCCTCTCGAAGCTCAACCTGGAGCGGCGCGCCCAGGCTGCCGCCTTCGTGGCCAAGCACCGCTTCGACCGCGGAACGGGCTAGGCAGGGACTCCGGAGGGCGAGGCTCGCCCACCGCCCGTTCGATCGCCCTCGAGTCAGTCGCTGGCGGCCGATCCGTAGACCTTCGGCCCGCAACGACAGGACGTCCGGACCGTCGGCAGGCGACCGCGCAGGCCTATCCTCCGAGTATGCAGATCGTCAGCGCCGAAGAGGCCGTCGCGGGCATTCGCTCCGGCCACCAGATCTACCTTCACGGCGCTGCGGCTACGCCGTCGGTGCTCCTCGATGCCCTGGTCGCACGGGCTCCCGAGCTCAGCAACGTCAGCATCGTGCACCTCCATTGCGAAGGACCGGGCCCGCACCTGGCGCCCGAGATGGCGCCGCACTTCCGGCACCGCGCCCTGTTCATCGGGCCGAACGCCCGCGTCGCCGTCAACGAGGGCCGCGCCGACTACATCCCCGCCTTCCTGTCCGACGTGCCCGGCCTGTTCGCGAAGGGCCTGCTTCCGCTCGACGCCGTCTTCGTCAACGCGACGCCGCCCGATGCCCACGGCTTCTGCTCGCTCGGGACGAGCGTGGAGGCCATCCATGCGGCGATCACTGCCGCGAAGACCGTCATCGTCCAGTTCAACCACGCAGTGCCTCGGACACTCGGCGACAGCTTCATCCACGTCGACCAGATCGACCTCGCGGTCGAGTGCGACGTGCCGCCCTACGAGCACGCCGTGGGCGAGCTCGGCGAGGTGGAGACGAGAATCGGCCAGTTTGTGGCCGACCTGGTGCCGGACGGTGCGACGATCCAGATGGGGATCGGCGCGATCCCGTCGGCGGTCGGGGCCGCGCTGACCGACAAGCAGGATCTCGGCGTCCATACGGAGATGTTCACCGACGTCGTCATGGATCTCGTCGAGAAGGGCGTGATCAACGGCAGTCGCAAGGAGCGCAACCGCGGCAAGATCGTCGCCGCGATCATGCTGGGCACGCACCGCCTGTACACCTTCGCTCACGACAACCCGATGGTCGAGCTACGCCAGGTCGACTTCACGAACGACACGTCGAGGATCCGCACCTTCAGCCGAATGACCTCGATCAACTCGGCCCTCGAAGTCGATCTGACCGGGCAGGTAGTGGCCGACAGCATCGGGCACCAGATGTACTCAGGCGTCGGCGGCCAGATGGACTTCGTGCGCGGGGCTTCGCTCGCAGCGGAGGGCCGGGCGATCATCGCCCTGCCGGCCAGTGCGGTTGGCGGCACGATGTCGCGGATCGTGGCGACGCTCAAGGAGGGCGCCGGCGTGGTCACGACCCGTGCGCACGCCCGCACCATCGTCACCGAGTTTGGGGTCGCCGAACTGTGGGGTCGATCGCTGCATGAGCGGGCCGAGGCCCTCATCGGGATCGCCGACCCCAACTTCCGCGACGCGCTCCGGTCCGAAGCTCGCCGGCTGCACCTCGAGTAGGTCAGGCCTTCACGAGCGAGAGCAGCACCTCGAGCGTCGCCTCGTCCTCCACCTGGACGAAACCCGCGATATCCGGCGGCGTCATGCCGAAGTCGCTCGACGGCGTGGCCGGGAATCGAAAGGGTGGATACCGGGCGTCCCCTCCGGTATCCACCGCACCCCGCATTCTTCGGCTGGGCCACCACCTCTCGATAGGGCCGAAGGTCCCGAGTTGGGCGGGACTCCGGGTCCGAGGTCCCAGTCTGGGGGGGCCCCGCGGAGGGTGGGATCGGGACGGATGGCGCTGCGGTCGTCCCCGACATCGCGCGTACCGTCTGCGCCGGAGGTCTCCACGATGCCGATCGGATGCCACTTCCTCGACCTCCGCGCGGAGCAGCTGTGATGACAACGCGGGCGCCGGACCTGAGGATCCTCGTTTGCGGCACGGCGGACCGGGGCGACGACGGCGCCGCGCTTGCGGCGATTTCGCACGTCCTGCCGGAGCTCCCCAAGGAGCTCCAGTGCCGGATCGAGGTCAGGCGTTGCCGACAGCTCGATGTGACTGACCTCCTCGACATCGGGCCCACGGCATCGTGCGTCGTCATCGACACGGTGGTCGGGGTGGAGCCCGGCCAGATCGTGACGATGTCGCTCAACGACCTCGCTCGCCGCCCTGGCGGTGTCGCGCCGCGCTCCGCCCACACCCTGTCGTTCGGCGACGCCCTGCTCATCGCCGAGGTCGTTCGGGGAACGCTGCCGGCCGGCACATTCGTCGGTATCGGCGGCAAGTGGTTCGGCTACGGCGAGCGCTACTCCCGCGTGGTGAAGGCCGGCCTGCCCGACTTCGTCCTGGCGATCAGGAGTGCGATCGAAGATCTCCTCCCGGTCGCGCCTGGACTCGACTGAGTTCAGGCGTCGTCCGGAACCAGGCCGCCGCGTCGGGTGGCAGCGCCTGACCGTCGAACTCCAGGCTCGCAACAAGTGGCTCGCGATTGGGCGGCAGCGGCATGACCGACGCGGACAGGTTGACCGCGCAGTGGACGCCGTCGCTCCGCGCGAACAGGAGTGTCCCGGCAGGGCTCGGCAGCCACCGGAAGGCGCCTCCCTGGAAACCAGGATGGTCGCGCCTGAGGCGCAGGGCTGCGCGATAGAGCGACAGCATGGAGCCCGGATCGTGCGCCTCGGACTCCGCCGTGCGATGCTGCCAGGCGATCGGTTGCGGCAGCCATGGCGTCGATCCCGGCGGCCCGAACCCGAACGGGGGCGCATCGTCGGCCCAGGGCAGCGGGACCCGGCAGCCATCCCGGCCCCGGATCAGGTGGCTCGAGCGCTCCCAGATCGGATCCTGCAGGTCCGCCTCCGGGAGATCCTCGACCTCCCACAGCCCAAGCTCCTCACCCTGGTAGAGGTAGGCGCAGCCGGGCAGGGCGAGCGTCAGCAGAATTGCCGCTCGTGCTCGCCGGGTGCCGAGTGCCAGGTCCGTCGGCTGGATGTCGTCCAGCTCACGGTTCCGGATGCCGGCGTACGGGCGCCCAAGTCGCGTCACCTGGCGCGTCGCGTCGTGGTTGGAGAGCACCCAGGTCGGGGTGGCCGCTACCCGCCGGTGTGCCTCGAGGGTTTCGTCGATGACCGCACGGAGCGCCTCGGGCTCCCATGGAGCGCCCATGTACGCGAAGTTGAACGCGGCATGAAGCTCGTCAGGGCGGAGATAGTCCACGAGACGCGTCTGGTCGAACACCCCGATCTCACCGATGAGCATGCGACTTCCTTCGTACCCATCGGCGATCCGCCGCCAGGCTCGGTGGATTTCGTGGACACCCGGTTGATCCCAGTGCGGGTGGGCGCCGTCGGGCATCCGCTCGCCGGCGAGGTACTCGGCGGGGATATCCGGCAGGCCATCCGCCTTCACCATCGCGTGCGCGACGTCGATCCGGAACCCATCCACGCCGCGATCCAGCCAGAACGCCAGGATCTCCTCGAAGTCCCTGCGCACGACGGGGTTGTCCCAGTTCAGGTCCGGCTGCTCGGGTGCAAAGACGTGCAGGAACCATTGCCCGGGGCGGCCATCGGGTTCCGTGACCCGGATCCAGCCCGGTCCGCCGAACAGGCTCGGCCAATTGTTCGGCGGTTCGCTCCCGTCCGGCCCGCGCCCGTCCGCGAACACGTACCGGGCCCGCTCGAAAGATCCGGGCCCACCGGCAAGCGCGGCCTGGAACCACGGATGCTGGTCCGAGGTGTGATTCGGGACGAGATCGATGAGGACGCGGATGCCGAGCTCGTGCGCCTCGCGCACGAGCTCGGCGGCGTCGGCGAGCGACCCGAACTGGGGGTCGATGTCGCAGTAGTCGGCAACGTCGTAGCCACCATCTGCCATCGGCGACGGGTACCAGGGCGTGATCCAGATCGCGTCGATGCCGAGGTCTCGGAGATAGGGGAGTCGGTGGCGGATTCCCGCGATGTCCCCGATTCCGTCCCCGTTGCCGTCGGCGAAGCTGCGGATGTAGATCTGGTAGACGACCGCGCGTCGCCACCATTCGAATGGGGGCCCCTGGTTCGGCTGCATGGATGGAGGTTAACCGGTTCACGGGCGTCGGAACGCGCGCCCGCGTGGCCCGCCCTGGGTGGGCCATGCGGCCCGTCGTGTTCGGGCCACAGGGGCCTCCCGCACGGGGCGGCGACGGCCCACCCTTGGGGCATGACGTCCGAAGCTCCCACACGTCCGCCGTACCCAGGCATCCCGGCCATCGTCGACGGCTCCGAGGCCGTCGCCCACGTGGAGAGCCGACTCGCCGAGGTGGCCTGCGTCTATCCGATCACCCCGTCGACCACGATGGCCGCCGTCTATCAGGCCGCCGTGGCCGATGGGCGGTCCGACCTGTGGGGCAACCCGCTCCGGTTCATCGAACCCGAATCGGAGCACTCGTCGGCCTCGGCCGCGGAGGGCGCGGCGCTGGCGGGCGCGCGCGTCACGAACTTCACGGCCGGCCAGGGCCTCGTCCTCATGAAGGAGGTCCTGTTCGTCATCAGCGGCAAGCGCCTGCCGGTCGTGTTCCACGTCGGTGCGCGCGCCCTGACGAGCCAGGCCCTCAACATCCACGCCGGCCACGACGACGTCATGGCCGTGGCCGACTGCGGCTGGGGGATCCTCTTCGCCCGAAACGCCCAGGAGGCTGCGGATCTCGCCGCGATCGCCCGGCGCGCGGCCGAGGCTTCGGATACCCCGTTCATGGTTGCGCAGGATGGATTCCTGACCACGCACACGCTCGAGAACGTGGCCCTGCCCGAGGACGACCTCCTGCGCGAGTTCGTCGGGGACCCGCGCGACCACATCCGCGACCTGTTCGACCCGGCCGAGGCGCTGATGACCGGTGTGGTCCAGAACCAGGACAGCTACATGAAGGGCCGCATCGGCCAGCGGGCCTACACGGATCGCCTGCCGGCGATCCTCGCGGAGGTGTACGCCGAGTGGGAGCGCCTGACCGGGCGCCGATACGGACCCATCGATGCCTACCGGACCGAGGACGCGCAGGAAATCCTCGTGGCGATGGGGACGATGGCCGACACGGCCATTACCGTGGTGGATCACCTCCGCGCACAGGGTCGGCCCGTGGGCTGCGTGACCGTGACAGCTTTCCGCCCGTTCCCGTCCCAGGAGCTGGCCGCCGTGCTGCAGACCGCTCGCGCGGTCGGGGTAGTTGAGCGCACGGACGACCCGCTGGCCGCCGCGAATCCGCTCACCCGCGAGATCCGATCAGCGCTCTACGAGGCCGCGGCGGAGGGCGTGCTCGTCCCGCGGGTCCTGTCCATTTCGGCGGGCCTGGGCTCACGTGACGTGGCCGCGGGCGATCTCGTCGCGATCTTCGACCGCCTCGCCGATCACGACGAGCCGCAGGAACGCCACTTCGTCGTCGGGATCCGCCACCCGCTCGCCCTGCCCTCGGTCTCGGTGGACCTCCGCCCGGCCGGCGCGTACAGCCTGCGCGGCCACTCCATCGGTGGCTTTGGGAGCGTCACGACGAACAAGCTCGTCGCGACGCTGGCGGGCGAGTTGTTCGAGAAGCAGGTCCAGGCGTACCCGCGCTACGGATCCGAGAAGAAGGGCCTGCCCACGACCTACTACCTGACGATCGCCGATGAGCCGATCAGGCTCCATGCCGAGCTCGAGCAGGTCGAATTCGTGCCGCTCCACGACGTTTCGGCGTTCGCCCTTGGGGACCCGCTCGCCGGTCTCGCGGACGGCGGCGACGTCTTCCTCCAGTCGCCCTTGTCGGACCCCGAAGCGATCTGGGCGTCCATTCCATCCTCGTGCCGGGCCGAGATCCTGGCCCGCGGGATCCGGGTCACGGCGCTCGACACCGCCTCGATCGCCCGCCGCCACAGCCCCCGAGCTGACCTCGAGGTCCGCATGCAGGGCGTCGCCCTCGTGGGCGTCTTCCTCCGGGTCTCCCCCTTCGCGGAGCGCGCCGGCCTCGATCGGGCGGATCTGCTCGCGGCCG
>Ga0209321_10003816_pt1 | contig 10066 bp, 9 predicted proteins | sample Rifsed16ft4_FD_184012 | JGI IMG/M metagenome (GOLD analysis project Ga0209321, IMG submission 184012) | Soil microbial communities from Rifle, Colorado, USA - sediment 16ft 4 - CSP-I_5_4 (version 2) | ecosystem: Environmental > Terrestrial > Deep subsurface > Rock core/Sediment | place: Rifle... | reverse complement strand
CCGGTGCCGGGAGAGCGCAACACGCTGCGTCGCCGGCGCGTCCCCGAAGCGCACAAGTACTGGCGGGGACGGAAGCGGGGGCGCCGCTGGACTCTAAGCGCGCTGACGCCACAGGAAATCCGGACGGCGTTGCGCGGCTCCCGCGGGCAGGCGCGGGGCAGGCCCCGCAGGCAGGCGCGGGGCAGGCTGCGGATTCTGTGGTATCGTGAGGCGGTTTTCCGGAGTGAGTGGCAAGAGCCCGAGCCGGTAACCCACGATTCGGCGGAAGTGGTGGCGGAAAGGGAGAGGAAATGACGGCGGAAGCGGCCAAAAGTCCCGAGGCGGAGAAGACTTTCAAGGAAGGGATGACGCTCTTCCGCAGCGGGTATTACGGCAAGGCGGTGGCGAAGTTTCAGGAGGCGGTCGAGCTCGACAAGCAGAACCCCACTTACATCTCCTACCTGGGCCTGCTGGTGGCCCTGGCGCACAAGAAGTACTCCGAAGCCGAGCAGCTCTGCCACACGGCGCTGCGGATGAAACGCACCGAGACGCAGTCCTACCTGAACCTGGCCGAAGTCTACATCCAGGACGGGAAGAAAGAGGACGCGGTGGAGACGCTCACCATCGGCTTGCAGTACACCAAGCGCGACGTCCGCCTGACCCGCGCCCTGCGCAAGCTCGGCGTCCGCCGTCCCCCGGTCTTTGCTTTCCTCGAGCGCCGGCACTTCCTCAACCGCCACGTGGGCAAGCTGCGGCACCGCGTTTTGCAGATGCTCGGCAAGGAGTAGAATGGCGACGTCGAGCGGGAGGGCGGGGCGGTGATTCCCAAGGCGCAGGTGATGGCGGAGCTGGTCGCGCCCTTCAGCGTGCGCTCACGGCTGGCCGGGGAAGAGCACACGGTGCGCTTTTCGCACCTGTGGTCAGCCATCGCCACCCGGCACAGCGACACCATTGACTGCAAGTTCCTGGTGAACGGCCGCGGGGTGGTGGTGGCGCTGGCGCACCCGGCCTTCGGGGAGTGTCGCGAGCGGGCGGGCCGCTCGCTCACCGACCAGGAAACCGCCGCGATCGCCGCCGCCTACTTGCGGGAATACGTGGAATCCGACCGCGACCTCAGTGGCTCCTCCCTGGCCGTCTCCCGCGAAGACGTGCTGCGCCTGGCCGGGTCTCTCGGCTTCCTGCGCTAGCCCGCCTTCCTAGGCGTCGGACAAGTCTTCTTCAAAGCCGGGCGCGGGACGCGGCTTGCGGTCCAGCTCGGCGGTTTCGAACAGCTCGCCGCAGTCGAGGCATTCGACGTAGGTGGTGGCGTCGTCCTCGGCGATGAGGCGGGTGCGCTGATGGCGGCAGGCGTCGGGCACGGTGGGCTCCCCGTTGCCGGGGATTATAGCAGGCCGGCGTCAGCGGTAGGAGGCCAGGGCGGGGTGGCGCAGGCCGTCGCGGCGGATGAAGTAGATGACCAGCAGGAACGAGAGCCCCCCGGCCACCTGCGCCGCCAGCGCGGCGTGCATCCCGGTCAGCAAATCGGAGCGGTCGGCGATCTTGCCGATGACGGCCGGGGCCAGGGTGGTGGCGAAGAGGTGGACGACGAAGAGGTAGAGCCCGATGGCGGTGGCGTGGGCGCGCGGCGGCGTGAGGTCGTGCAGGATGGCGGTCACCGGCCCGTGGTACCAGGTCATGAAGAACGCCCCCGCAAAGAAGGTGCCGAGGAAGACTGTTTTGCTCGGCGTATGCAGCGCCCAGAAAAGCAACGGGGCGGAGAGCAAGAAGCCTCCCGAGACCGCCAGCACCCGGCCCCAGAGGAAGCGCTGCGCCAGCCGGTCGGCCAGCGCCGCCCCGGCCAGCACCCCGAAGATCCCCGCCGCCACCAGAATCACCCCCAGGCTCACGCCCGCTTCCCGCAGCCCGAAGCCCTTGTAGCGGACGACGAACTCCGTCCCCCAGCTGATGTAGGCGTAGCCCGCAAAGGTCACCAGCCACCCGCTGACCAGAACCAGGACGTAGGCCGGCACGCGAAAGAACAGCGGCAAGGGAACCCGCTCCCGCTTCAGCTCTCGCGCAGGTTCCGGCAGCCGGAACACGCTCAGCGCCAGCAGCAGCCCCGGCACCCCGACCAGGAAGAAGGCCGGGCGCCAGCCGGCCCATTCGGCGATGATGCCGCCCAGCGCCAGTCCCAGGGCGCCCCCCACGAACATCCCCAGGTTGAATACGCCCTGGACGCGGGCGCGGACCTCTTCCGGGAAACTGTCGCTGAGAATGGCGGCCGCCGCCGGGGTGTAGGCGGCTTCGCCCACGCCGACCAGGGCGCGGGCGGCCAGCAGCGAGCGGAACGACCCCGCCAGCCCGCTCAGGAAGGTGGCGCCGCTCCAAAACAGCACCCCGTAGCTGATGATCTTGAGGCGGGAAGTGCGATCCGCCAGCCAGCCGAGCGGCAGCGTCCCCAGCGCGTGCACGATGCTGAAGACGGTGCCCAGCAACCCGAGCTGAAAATCGCTCAGGGCAAAATCCGCCTTGATTAGGGAGAAGAGGGGAAAGATAATCTGCCGGTCAATGTAGTTGACGAAATTCACCAGCGCCAGAATCACCAGCACTTGCGCCTGGTAGGAATTGAAGCGGCCGACCGCCATAGGTGCCCTCGCCGGGCCGCATTATAATGGCAGAGGACGCCTGAGTCGCTCCCGGGCCGGGGAGGGCCGATGGAACGCATCCTGCTTCTGGTTCTGGTGGGCCTGCTGGCGTACCTGGTGTATCTCATCTTCCTGCCGTTTCTGATCCCCCTGACCTGGGCGGTGATTTTCACCGTCATGTTCTATCCCATTCACCGGCGGGTGGGGCGGCGGGTGGCGCGCCCCACGCAGGCGGCGCTGGTTTCGACACTGCTGCTGGCCCTGCTCATCGTCACTCCCGGGCTGGTGGTTCTCGGGGCCGTGGCCAGCCAGGCGGTGGACGTGGCGCAGTGGGTGCAGGCGGAATGGGGGCAAGGGCGGATGCCGTTCCAGCAGGTGTGGGACCGGCTGCCCGTCGAGCGGCTGCTCAACTGGCTGGCGGCGCACAAAATCTCGCCGGCGGACTTGACCGCTTTCGTCAGCGAGAAGTTGCAGCAGCTGGCCGGGTTCATGGCCGGGCAGGTGGGGCGGCTGGTGCGCAACGTGGCCGTGCTGGTGTTCGATCTTTTCGTCACTCTGTTCGCCACTTTTTATCTTTTCCGCGACGGAGGGACGCTGCTGGATCTGCTGCGCCGGGTCCTGCCGCTGGAAGAGCGCACCCGCGAGACCCTGATTTCCACGACCTACAATGTCCTGTACGCCAGCGTCTTCAGCGGCCTGGTGGTGGCCGGGGTGCAGGGGCTGCTGGGCGGCGTCTTGTTCTGGATCCTGGGCCTGGGCGCCCCGGTGCTCTGGGGGATGGTGATGGCCTTCCTCTCCTTTCTGCCGGTGGTGGGCCCGTGGATGGTCTGGGCGCCGGCCGGCGCTTACCTGCTCGTCCAGGGATCCTACGGGAAGGCGGCTGTGCTGTTCATCGGCGGGCTGCTGGCGGTCAGCATGGCCGACAATGTGCTGCGCCCCATCCTGCTCAGCGGGCGCACGCAGATGAACGGGCTGCTGGTTTTCATCAGCATTCTGGGCGGGGTGGCGGCGTTCGGGCTGCTGGGGGTTGTGCTGGGGCCGATCCTGGTGGCGCTGGCGGACGCCGTGGTGGTGGCGTACACTGCCGAACTCGCGCCCCGGGCGAGCTCTTCGTGAGGTGAACGGCGACCATGGCGACTCCCGCTCCTGTCCAGCCCGCCGGCAAGTCCCGCGAAGTGCTCCCCGCGCAGCTCCGCTGGCGGTGCGACCCGGCGGCCTTCGACTTTGAAACCACCGCCGACCTGAAGCCGCTCGAGGGCATCATCGGGCAGGAGCGCGCGCTGAAAGCCCTGCAGCTGGGGGTGGAGCTCTACGGGGCGGGCTACAACGTCTTCGTCTGCGGGTTGAGCGGCACCGGGCGGGCCACCACGGTCAAGCAGCTGCTGGAGCGCATCCGTCCGCAATGCGCCCCGGCGCCCGACCGCTGCTACGTGCACAACTTCCACCGGCCCGACCAGCCGCGCCTGCTCACCCTGCCGCGCGGGGTGGCCATTCCCTTCCGCAAAGACATGGACCGGGCGATTGACTTCCTGGCCACGCGCATCCCGCAATTGTTCGAGGACGACAAGTTCCAGGCCGCGCGCGGGCGCATCCTCGAGCGTTACGGGGAGCGGGAAAAGGAGATGCTGGGAGGGTTTTCGGATCAGCTGAAGAAGAACAACTTCGCCCTGGCGGAGATGGGCGGCGCCGGCACCACGGTGGTGCCCGTGCTGAAGGGCCAGCCCGTGCCGCTGGAAAAGCTCGACGAGATGGTGGCGGGCGGGCAGGTGGACCCGGTGCAGGCCCGCCAGATCAGCGACCGCCAGGAACAGCTCCAGCGCCAGTTCGTCGTCCTTTACCGGAAGACCCTGGAGCTGCAGCGGGCCATGAACCTTGAGCTCGAGCTGCTGGAACGAGAAGCCGCCTCGGCCCTGGTGGACAGCGTCATCGAAGACCTGAAGGAGAAGTACCCGCACGACGGCGTGGCCGACCACCTGGAGGCGGTCCGCGGCAGCATTCTCGAAGACCTGTCCATCTTCAAGAGCAAGGCCGAAGGAGAAGAAGCGGAGGCGGCCCGGCTGCTGCTGCGGGGCCCGGGCCCGTCCGACCCCTTCTGGATGTACCGGGTCAACGCGGTGCTGGGGCACGAGGACCAGGAAGAGGCCTGCCCGGTGATCCTCGAGACCTCGCCCACCTACGTCAACCTGTTCGGCACCATCCAGCGCACCTACGACATGCGGGGGGTGGCCCGGTCGGACTTCACCGACATCCGCGGCGGCTCGCTGCTCGAAGCCGACGGGGGCTACCTGGTCATCAACGCCCTGGATGCCCTGACCGAGCCGGGCGTGTGGCGGGCGCTCAAGCGCGCCCTCATTCACGGCCAGCTCGAGATTCAGAGCGCGGCCGACTGGCTCAGCCACCTGAGCGGGAGCGCCCTGAAGCCCGAGCCCATCCCGGTGAACGTCAAGGTCATCCTCGTGGGGGAAACCTACCTCTACGACCTGCTCTACGCCTACGAGGACGACTTCAAGAAGATCTTCAAGGTCAAGGCGGACTTCGATTCGCAGATGAACCGCACCCCGGAGGCCGTGCAGCAGTACGCCGGCCTGCTGCGCAAGCTCTGCGAAGAGGACAAGCTCTGCCCCTTCGACAAGGCGGCGGTGGCGGCGGTGGTGGAGTACGGCGTGCGCCGGGCGGGGCGCCAGGACAAGCTGAGCGCGCGCTTCTCGGAAATCGCCGACCTGGCCCGCGAGGCCTGCTACTGGACGCGTCAGGCCAAGAGCGACGTCATCCGGCGCGAACACGTCGAGCGGGCCATCGCCGAGCGCATCGAGCGGCACAACCTCATCGAGAGCAAGCTCCAGGAGATGATCGAGAAGGGGGTGCTGCTGATTGACACGACCGGCGAGCGCATCGGCCAGGTGAACGGCCTGTCGGTCTACGACATGGGCAGCTACGCTTTCGGCAAGCCGGTGCGCATCACCGCCTCCACCGCCATGGGCCGCCAGGGCATCATCAACATCGAGCGCGAAGCCAACCTGAGCGGGCGCGTCCACGACAAGGGGGTGGCGATTCTTTCCGGCTTCCTGCGGGAGCGCTTCGCGCAGTCAAAGCCGCTCTCGCTCGCCGCCAGCGTTTGCTTCGAGCAATCCTATTCGGGGGTGGATGGCGACAGCGCCAGCTCCACCGAAATCTATGCCCTGCTCTCCAGCCTGGCCGCGCTGCCCATCCGCCAGGGCATCGCCGTCACCGGCTCGGTGAACCAGAAGGGCGACATCCAGCCCATCGGGGGAGTGAACTACAAGATCGAAGGCTTCTACGATGTCTGCCGGGCCCAGGGACTGACCGGCGCGCAGGGCGTCATCCTCCCCATCGAAAACATCCCCGACCTGATGCTGCGCTCGGACGTCGTGGAAGTCATCCAGGCCGGCAAGTTTCACCTCTATCCCGTGGCCACGGTGGACGAGGGCATCGAGATCCTCACGGGAGCGAAGGCGGGGGAACGCCAGCCGGACGGCACCTTCGAGGAGGGTACGGTCAACGCCCGCGTGGACGCGCGCCTGCGGGCGCTGGCCGAGGGCCTGAAAGACTACGAGGCCCGTTCCCACTGAGCTGAGTCAGCGAAAACGAGCCTCGCGGGAATGACACCCGTTAGCGGTTGAGGGCCACTTCCTTGGGTACGCTGACGTAACCGACCACGCGGTCTTTCTCCACCTGGAAGACGACGATCTCGACCAGGTGGCGCGTGCCCTGCAGGTAGAACTGCACCGGCTCCAGCAGCGTCTTGTCTTTCTTTTCGATGCGCTTGTCGTTAGCCAGCAGCGTCACCGTGTACTTCTGCCGCTTGGGGTCGGTCTTGTTCAACAGGACGGAGACGGGGCCGGCGCGGCTGAACTGCTTCGTTTTCTTGACGTCGAAATCAAAGTAGTCGCGCTCCCCGCGCCGCTTCAATTCGTCCAGCTCATCGCGGTTCTTGGCGATGAGGCCGCTCTGCACGCCCAGGTCCCCGATGGTGCGCTGGAGCTGCATCTGGGTCTGCTCCAGGGCCTGCCGGATCTCGACCGTATCGCCCTTCACGGCGCCCACCTCGCCCGTGAGCGAGCCCAGCTGGTTCTGCTGCTGGGCAACCTGGGAGGCCAGCTGCTCATCGGCGCGCCGCTGGTCTTCCTTGATCTGCGCGGCCAGCGAGCGGGCGCGGGCCAGCTCCTGCTGCGTGAGCCCCAGCTTGTCGCTGTTGACGTCGGACTGGGCCTTGAGATTGGCGTAGTTGTCTTCCAGGGTGGCGGCCCGCGACTCGAGGCGCGCCAGCTTGTCCGTGGCTTCGTCCAGCCGCGCGGTCAGTTCCGCCCGCGCGCTGTACTGGGCGTAGGTGACCCAGCCCAACAGCAGGGCCAAGACCGCCAGCACCGCCACCAGCCAGCGGGGCGACCCGCTGCCGGTGGACGCTTCCCCGGAGGTTTCTTGTGACGTTTCGTTCATTGGCTTTTTCTCTCCCGTTGGCGGGCCGTCTGCCCGCAGGCGACGGCCGGCGACTCTTCGAGCCGCTCCTCTATGATTATGGCGGAGTCCCTGCGGGTTGTCCATGCGGTTGACAATTCCGCCCCGCGCCCCTAGAATCGCGCCACGCGGGGGGAATTTTTACCCCGCCCGGGGTTTTCCGAACTCGTCCGTCCCAGAGCCCGCATGCCGCCCGTCAAAGCCAAGCCGAACGTGGGGATTGTCGAAGACGACCCCGCGGCCCGGCGCGACCTGGCTGCCGCCCTGCGCGCCGACTTCAACCTCTTCGAAGGCGTGAGCTACCAGGACGCCTACCAGCTGCTGCAGGAGGCGGAGCTCGACGTCCTGCTGCTCGACCTCAACCTCGGCTCCGCCGGCGTCCGCGAGGCCGGCTCCCTGCTGCGCGAGCTTAGCCAGAGCGACATCGACACCATGGTCATCGTCTTGAGCGACGACCCCAAGAAGGCCACCGCTCTGAAGGTGATGGACGCCGGCGCCTACGACTACTTCATCAAGCCGGTCGACCCCGACGTCCTCCGCGTCATCATCCTGCGCGGGGTCGAGAAGCTCAACATCGAGCGCGAGAACCGCATCCTGCGCGAGGAATTGCAGCGCAAGGACGCCCTGGGCAACCTGCTGGGCTCCACCGAGGCCATGAAGGACCTCTTCGATTCCATCCGCCGCGTGGCCCGCTCTTCGACCACGGTGGTGATCCGCGGCGAGAGCGGCTCGGGCAAGGAGCTCGTCGCCCTGGCCCTCCACGACTTGAGCCAGCGGCGCGACCGCGCCTTCGTCAGCGTCAACTGCGCCGCCCTGCCCGAAACCCTGATGGAGGCGGAGCTGTTCGGGTACGAAAAGGGCGCCTTCACCGGGGCCATCGCCGCCAAGCAGGGACGGATCGAGCTCGCCCACCGCGGCACGCTCTTCCTCGACGAAATCGGCACCTTGAGCCCCGCCCTGCAGAGCAAGCTGCTGCGGGTGCTCGAAGCGCACACCCTTGTCCGCCTGGGCGGCAACAAGCCCCTCAAGGTGGACTTCCGCCTGCTGACCGCCACCAACGAAGACCTGGAGAAAGCGGTGGAGGAGGGGCGCTTCCGCGAAGATCTTTACTACCGCATCCACGTCGTGCCACTGTTTGTGCCGCCGCTGCGGGAGCGGATGGACGACATCCCCCTGCTGGTCGAGTACTTCATCAAAGTTTATTCCGCCGCCAACCACATACCCCCCAAGCGCGTGGAGGACGACGCCTTGCAGGTGTTGAAGCGCTACCCCTGGCCGGGCAACGTGCGCGAGCTCGAGAACGTCGTCCAGCGGATTGTTTTGATGACCGACGAGGAACGCATCACCCTGAAGCACCTGCCCCGCGACATCACCCAGACCGCCGGCCGCAGCGCCCGCAACCGCTTCCGCCTGCCCCCCGCCGGAGTCCGTCTGGAGGAAGAGGTTTCGAGCTTCGAGCGGCAGTGGTTGGAGGCCGCCCTGGCCGAAACCAGCGGGGTCAAGGCCCAGGCCGCCCAGCGCCTGGGGCTGAACAAGGACAGAATGAAGTATTTGTGCCGTAAGTACAGCCTCTAACCGCCGCGTTTCGCGCCCCGAGGGGTAAAATTTACCCTGTGGGGAAGAATTTCCTACCCCGGAGTTCTCCCCGCCCTGGGGCCCGCCGCGCCCGCGGGGCGCCGGGTGCCGCTAACTACCTGAAACCGCGGCCTCTATAAATTTCCGCACCGGGCGCCGGTTTGGCCAGCCAGTTGCACTTCTCCAGGCAGCAACCGAACCGGGAGCACCGGGGCGGGACCAAATAGGAGGAAGTGACAAATGGCAGCCAAAAAGCAAGGAACGAATGTGAAGCAGGGCAAGCAGATCCAGGCCGGGAAGTTGCAGCGCGGCGTGTTGCAGCGCGGCACGCTCCAGCGCGGCATGTTGCAGCGCGGGACTTTGCAGCGCGGCACGCTCCAGCGCGGCACTCTGCAGCGCGGCACGCTCCAGCGCGGCACGTTGCAGCGCGGGACGCTCCAGCGCGGGACTTTGCAGCGCGGCACTCTGCAGCGCGGCACGCTCCAGCGCGGCTCCGGCTTCGAAGGCTAACACAGCCCTCGGAAGCAGCATCTTCCCCAAAAACCAGTGGGCTGCCGTACGAAACGGCAGCCCACTCTAATTTCCAGCGGCGGCCCGGCTCACCACACCTGCGAGCGGAACCAGCGCCAGCCGCTGCGCGCCACCCGCCAGACCAGCGGGCGGCGCCGGCCGTAGATCTTGGCCTGGCCGGTCATGCCTTCCTGCAGCAAGCCCTCCGGGTTGGGAAACTCCATCATCACGGCGAAGTAGTTGGTCAGCTCCTGTCCTTTGCGCTCGACCTTGTGCGGCTCGGCCACCGGGCGATCGGCGGCCGCCGCCGGCATCACCTGCTGGACGCGCCCGGAGAAGGTCCGGAAGGAGTGGGCCCGGAGCTTGAGTTTGACGGCGGCGCCCTCGTCCTCCTGCGTCTTGAGCAAGACTTCCTCCAGCTCCCAGTCGTGGACCAGGACACGGGCGCGCATGGTGCGGCGGTCGGCGAGCACGGCGAATTCGTCGCCCTCGCCCAGGTAGTCGCCCACCCGGAGCTCGACCTGCGACGTGGTCACCACGCCCGCGAACGGGGCGCGCAGGGTGAGGGCTGCGCGCCTGGCTTCGGCCTCGGTGCGCTCCACCAGCAGCCGCTCGCGGTCCTGGCTGTGCTTCTTGAGGGCGCCCAGGTCGCCCCCCGCCCGGGCGGCCAGCGAGGCGCGCTCGGCCAGCTTGAGTTCCCGCGCCACCATTTCGGTGCGGGTTTCCACATCGGGGTTGCGGAGCAGGGCCAGCACGCTCCCGGCCGCCACCGTGTCGCCTTCCCGCACGCGCACTTCGCTCACCCAGCCCGGGGTGGTGGCGCGCACCTCGGCGCGCGCGCCCGGCTCCAGCACGAACTCGGTCGTGACCGTGCCGGCGGGGGGGATGAGGACGAAAAGGAG
>Ga0209321_10003804_pt1 | contig 10079 bp, 10 predicted proteins | sample Rifsed16ft4_FD_184012 | JGI IMG/M metagenome (GOLD analysis project Ga0209321, IMG submission 184012) | Soil microbial communities from Rifle, Colorado, USA - sediment 16ft 4 - CSP-I_5_4 (version 2) | ecosystem: Environmental > Terrestrial > Deep subsurface > Rock core/Sediment | place: Rifle... | reverse complement strand
GTCCTCAGTGTAGACACCCGCGACATCCGTGCCGTTTACCAGGCTCTCCGCCCTGGTGATTTCAGCAGCCAACGCGGCCACGGCATTGGTTGACTGTCCAGGTTGCAGGCCTCCCATGACAACTGCCCGGCTGTTTCCGACGAGGGAGGGAAGCTCGCTGAGACTTGTCGGAATCTCCGGGACACCGACGGACCCGAGCGAGAGCCGCAGAAGCTCAGCGTTTACCCTGGTCACTTGTATTCCTACGAGGTCACTGGTTGACTCGTCGGCTCCAAGGTTCCGAGCGGCATGGATGTAGGCCCTGGCGTTCTCCCCGCCCCCGGCAACCAGGACCAGCTGGTTTCCCTGCTTCGCAAAGTCCGCGAGAGCCTGGCCCATTCTCGCTATCGCTTTTGTGTCAGGTTCCCGCTTGAAGAGTGCCCCCCCGAGTTTGACAACCGCCCGCATTCCCTGCTCAGAGTTCCCAATGGAGGAGTACGGTATATTAGAGTGGGGCCGCCTCCCGGGTCTCGGTGCGTGAGCAGGGAGGCTTTCGATTGAGCTGGCTCGGACTTCAATCCCGGCTACACGTCTCCCTGTACAAGTTGACGGGTGGACGGATCGGAGGCAGCGTCTTCGGAGCACCAGTACTGCTCTTGTCCACAGTCGGCCGAAGGACCGGAAGGAAGCGCACAACGCCTCTCCTCTACATTGAGGATGGAGACAACCTTGTTGTTGTGGCCTCAAACGGCGGCCGTGAAAAGAACCCAGCTTGGTTCACGAACATCAGGCAAAAACCGCGGATAGAAGTTCGGATCAGAGGACGGCGGACAGTGATGCGTGCAGAACAAGCCGGCCCGGGTGAGAGGGAGCGGCTGTGGCCGCTGCTGACGAAAATGTATGGACGATATGATGAGTATCGGGCCAAGACGAAGCGGGAGATTCCTGTGGTAATTTTGCATCGCGACGACCGGCCTACTGCTTACGAATCATGACTTGAGGTAGCGCTTCGTGTTGCGCCACGTTAAGACCCCAACTATGAGGCCCACTCCCGATGCGCCTATGATGTCGTTCCTGATCAGTAGGATTGCTAGAAACCCGACGAGGCCAGCTGCAACGCCTGACGCGGGGGCTACCCATGGCCGGGTCACCTCGTCACGAGCTTAACAAGGTCGCTCGGAATAAGCGTTTTATAACGTCTTGAACATATAGTTTAGCGAGGATTAAGCCTCCAATGTCTCTGACATCCGCCCAGCGCGGTCCGACAGAACGATCGTGAATACTAGGCCGGGCCCCAAGTTGCCTGGCTGATAAACAAACTACAGCGGCTGCTTGCGGCGTGTCGAGTGTTTCTTGTCCTTCGGGGAGGACCTAGACCATGTCAGGCTCGGATTCTGTTGCAAGGTTCAAGTTCAGAAGAACCCTAGAACAACTGTCCAGGAAGGAGGGCAGAGGGACAGAACTCATCAGCCTCTACGTTCCCCCTGGCCGGCGAATATACGAAGTGTTGGGGCAGCTTCGAGAGGAAGCCGGAACGGCGGAGAACATCAAGTCGCGGTCCACCCGCCAGAACGTCGAGGACGCCATAGAACGAGTCAGCCAACGCCTGCGGCTGTTCAAGGAACCTCCGCCGACCGGGCTGGTCATGTTCGCGGGGGCGATTCCCCAAAACGGAATGGGGAGCGAGAAGATGCAGATTTACACCCTGATACCACCCGAGCCCATAACTGTAGGCTTCTACCGGTGTGACGCCCGGTTCCATGTGGAACCTCTTCTACAGCTCGTGGCTGAGAAGGACACCTACGGGATCCTCGTGATTGACGGCACCGAGGCCGTGGCTGCCACCCTGAAGGGCCGAAGAGTGGAGATTGTTGACTCTTTCACCTCGGGAATACCTGGCAAGAGCAGGGCCGGCGGACAGTCTGCCAGAAGGTTTGAACGCATCCGCGAACAAGTGACCAATGACTACTATAAACGGGTCGGGGCACACTTCAACGAGTACATGCTGAAGATCCCGGACCTCAAAGGAATCATCGTTGGCGGTCCGGGCCCTACAAAATACGTCTGGGCTGAGGGAGAGTACCTACAGTACACGCTGAAGAAGAAGATTCTCTCGATCATTGACACCAGCTACACGAGCGAGGCCGGGGTCGAGGAGGTTGTAGAGAAGAGCAACGAGGTCCTCAAGGGGGTCAGGTACAACGAGGAGAAACAGCTGGTCCAGAAATTCCTCTACGAGCTGGGCCACGAAACCGGGAAATGTGCCTTCGGGGAAAAGGATGTCCAGAGGTTTCTCGAGAACGGGGTCGTTGACACCCTCCTCATCTCAGAAAGGCTGGAAGGAGTCCGGCTCCTGCTCAAATGCAAGAACTGTGGCTCAACAGAAGAATTCCGGGGCACGAAATACGAGTCGGACGCGGCAAAGACCGAGCTCTCCACCCGCCCGTGCCGGAAATGTGGGAAGGTAAACCTTGGGGTGGACCAAGAGGGAGACATCATCGACAGCTTCCTAGAACTGGCCGAGAAGGCCGGGACCAAGGTCGAAGTAGTTTCGGAAGAGACGGAGGAGGGAAGAATGCTCCGCGACTCGTTCGGAAAGATAGCGGCTGTCCTAAGGTACGCGGTGAACAAGTAGGCGGGTCTGGCCTGGTCACTGCTGAAACCCGGTGAGTCGTATGGTCAAGGCTGTCTTCTTTGACCTGGGCGAAACCCTGGTCACCCAGAACATAGAAGATAACATGGTCACAAAACAAGCGCTGAACGAGATAGCGAAGCTTCTTCCACGACCCGCAACGCCAGGGAAACTGTTCAAGATCTACCAGCGAGGCTACAGGGTAAACCAGGCTCTCCGGTCCAGACACCACGTTGAGATTCCGGTCCATAACTGGATGCGACAGCTCTTGCGGCGGGCCATGGGAGAGGACCCGGAGGAGGGTCTGCTCGAGAGAGCAATCAGCATCATCGTTGACAGCCGGTCGTCCAACACGGTCGCGTTCAGAGATGCTATGCCGGCTCTGGAGAAGCTTGCCCAGGGCAGAAAGAAGCTTGCCATCATTTCCAATATTTCTTCTCACCAGGTCGCGGTGGAGATTCTGAAACGAGTCAGACTCATGAGATTCTTCGACCACGTCGTAACCTCAGCCCAGACCGGAATCCGTAAGCCAGACCCTGGAATCTTCCTCTATGCGCTGATGCAGTTCGGGATCAGGCCGGGGGAAGCGATCCATGTTGGCGATTCTGAAGAGCATGATGTGAGGGGAGCCAAGTCAGTGGGAATGAAGACAGTTCTAGTGTCCCGGAGGGGCTACGGTGAGGCGACCCTCGCCGATTACCGGTTCCGGAGTCTTGCTGAGGCCGCGGACCTTTTCGGGTCGCTATAGCGAGGCTGCTGTCAACATGGCAGCCACTCCCAGAATCAGGGAGAAGGGTAGGCCGGGAAACATTTCGAACCTTTGGAGAGCCTTGAAGCCCAAGAATGTTCCTCCAAGAATTCCCAGACTTGTTGCGAGAAACACGGGAGGCCCGAAGTTTAGCAGCGCAGTTGTCGCAACCAGCGAGTAGAAGACCATGTCGCCCATCCCGATCGTAAGCTCTCGGTAGTTGAAGACGGCTCCCTGGAGGTCTCCTGGGTCGAGGCTCTTTGCCAGCGCCCCTACAGGGCCCCGAAATACCGCGACCACATCGTAGACGACCAGAGCACCTGCGAGGATCAGGGCTGTGAGAAGTGGAATAGAAGCTCCTAGAAAGAGGCCCGTAAACCCGCTCACAAGAACCACCCCCAGCAGTTGCATCGTCTTGTTGCTTGAGAAAATCAACAGTCCTAGCCCGAGAGCGGAGGCTATCGAGCAGCCGAGCAGGATGACCGATGCTGCGGGCTCTCCTATTGGGCTGTTTGCGAGAAAGAAGAGAATCGTCGCGTACCAGAGAACCACGGAGAAACAGACGATCACAACTGCTGACTTTATCATTTTCCGGAGGAAGCCCATTTTGCCCCGGCGGACCAGGAAAAACATGGCTGTCGCGCTGATGGCCAGCGCGACGACGAACACTAAGGCGTTCAGCGAGGCCCCCGAGTAGGTGGTCCCCTCAAACGGAGTGACTGCTGGGACTTCGATGTCGTTGACGGCGAAGGGTATTCCGAGTATTCCGGTTATTGCCAGGCTGAGAATTACGGGGTAAAGGTGTTCGAGCCGGGGCTTGAATGTCCTGTTCTCGTCTTCTCCCATGGGACCCTAAATCTCGATGAGGTCTCCGGTCTTCGGAGCTGTTGCGTCGAGCCCCAGTTCTTTGGACGCCCAGTCTGCAAGCTTCTTGCAGTTGCCTTCTGCTCCATGCACGATGAACACTTTCGTCTTCTTGTCCAGGTCGGAAAGGGTCTGCTCCAGCTCTCTCTTGCCTCCGTGTGATGAGAAGTCGAACCTTTCGATTCGAGCATCAACAGGCCGGGCCTTGCCGTGAATGACGAATTTTCTCCTGTCTAGGAGAATCCTGCCGGGGCTCCCCGGGACCTGAAAGCTGACCATGAACACAGCGTTCTCCTTCTTGGACGCGACATTCTCCATGTAGAAAACGGACGCGCCGCCCTTCAACATTCCCGCAGGAGAGATTATCACGCCGGGCGTTTTCGCGGCCCGCCGTCTATCATCCCACCCGTCTACCCAGTGGGCCATCTTGGAAGCTCTGTCGAAGACCTCGGCGTCCCGCAAAGAGTGCGGATGCTTCAACAAGAGGTCCATCGCTTCCAGGGCCATACCGTCCACGGAAACTGGGTGCTCAAAGTGGTAGGCGGACAGTACGGAGAGAAGCTCCTGGGACCTGCCGACGCCAAACGCAGGTACTAGTACTACGCCGCCGTGCTCCACGACGTCTGTTACTTTTTCGACGAATTCTTTCTCCAGTCCATCCCTTAGAGGATGGTCTTCGACTGCGTATGTGCCTTCGATGATGATTGCGTCGAGGTTCTTGTACTCAGGGTCCGCGCCGTCGACCAGCCTTGTCGGCTGGCGGTTGAAGTCTCCGGTGTATAGAAGACGCTTTCCATCGGATTGGAGGAGGGCTTGAGCGCTGCCGGGAATATGTCCCGCGTTGAATAGTGTCAGGGAAGCGTTTCCGATATCGATGGACTGGCGGTACTGGAGTTCATGAACGTGTTTGAGCATTGTTTCTAGGTCTAGGTATTCGTATGGGACGTAGTAGCCGCTCAGTTTGAGAAAGTCTTTGATGATCAAGCGGGCAAGCGTGAAGGTGGGCTGGACCCCGTAGAGGGGGACTCCGCCCTGAATGTAGAAGATGGGAGCGGCTCCGATATGGTCAAGGTGGGCGTGTGTGAGGACGATGGCCTCGACTTCTCGCGGGGCAATATGCATGGGAAAGCCGACGTTGTGGTTGATCATCACCCCGTAGTCTAGAATGAGGTTCTTCTCGCCTACACTCACGGCGAAGGCTGACCTGCCAACTTCTTGGCAGGCACCCAGGAATCGAATCTTCATCCAAACACCCTAGTCGGACCGACTGTGCCTAAGCGCTATTTTGAGCACGCAACTCGTATCGTGATAGCCCAAAATACTACCATAAAAGCCCTCCAACGCTCTGCGAGAGGCTTTTAGGGAAGCCCGCCAATACTCGACCTGCATTCATTCAGCGGTGCGTGTCTTGACGATAAGAGTTCTCGTGGACAAGAAGAACCGGAGAGGCTCCACGTTAGTCACGGGGTTTCACGGAATTGGACAGACAGGGTACATAGCTACCAGCTATCTGATACACGCGCTCAAAGCTGACCGGATAGGCTTCGTTGAAGTAGCGAACCCGCCGCCCTGGGCCGGAACAGGTGAGGGTGGGCTGGTCACTCCCTTCGAGGTCTACGCAAAAGCGAAGACTGTTCTGGTAAAACTGGAGTTCTCGCCGCACAGGAGCGAGGAGGCTGAGTTCGCAAAGGTTGTCGCGAACTGGGCGATAGAGGGGAAGTTCAAAGACGCGATCCTCGTGGGAGGGCTGGATATTTCCTTCCAGAATAACAAACACGACTTCTGCGTTGTACCAACTGGTGCCTACCTTGACAGGGCGAAAATCTTCAAGGCTCCAATACTTGAACCGGGCCTCCTGGTCTACGGCCCCCTAGCAATAATGCTCAACGAGTTCGAGATTCACGACTTTCCGGCTGTTGCTGTACTGCCGTACGCAGAGCCGTCGAGGGCCGACCCCGCAGCCGCCGCTCTGGCTATCCGCAAGATAGCCAAGGCCTACAACTTCCGTGTGCAGGTCGAGGATCTTGTGAAGGATGCGAAGTTCATAGAGAGGGAGTGGGACCAAAAGTCCCGCATGACTAGAAGGTCGCTTCAGCGAATGTACGCTTAGCTTCAGGCCATCTTCGTGTCGATGAGCTTCAGCAAACGATCCGGCTTCAGTCGCTTTCCGGGAACTGAGACGATTCTCGACGCTGGAAGCAGCTTTGAGATTTCCCGAGACACGAGGCCTCCATACCTGCCTTCTCGGACCATGAAGATGCCTCTGGGTGAGAGCTTTCTGACAAAATCGCGCACAAGCGAGGCTCGCGACCTGTAAATGTCTATGTTCATCGGGTCCAGGCTCTCCGTCTGAGCAACCGGGTAGGTTTCGTCTAGTTCTAGGGGCACGGGTCCGAAGGGTACCGTGTAGAAGCAGACCGCGAGCTGTTCCATGTCTTTGGCTCGATCTACGACCTGCCGGTACCGAGGGTCTTCCCGGTAGGGCCTTCTCCACCTGCCAGGCAGCAGAAGCACATACTTTGACCGGGCTGGCCGAGAGGTTCTGATTCTTGTTCGGTAACGAACGAGCTCGGGCCTCTGGTCACTGCTGCTTCCGAAATAGAATATTCCACGGGGCTTTGCGATCGGAGTATATCGTTCGATTAGGTCGGAGTAGTGTGCGATTCTGTTCAGGCATTTTCTCAGCGCGGGATGAGCTTGGGCTCGGAGGTCCAGAAGATCCCAGAGCCTGCCCTTGCGAATCTCCTCCCGTATCTTTCTCAACTCTGAAAAACATGCATGTAGGTTGTGCTGAGACAGGAGCCGTTCTCTCTCTGGCGGCCTGAGGCGTCTGACCTCGGGAGGGGTTCCCCTCCTACATGCTTCGCATGGACATGGGAACTCCTCCATGTCCTCAAGAAGAACCGTTCCCTCGGCCGTGATGTACCGGCCCGTCCGGGCGTACAGAGCGTATGCTGCCGAGTCGAAAAGGTCGCATCCCAGCGCAACCAAGAACGAGAAGAGCGACGGGTGGCCTGCGCCAAACAAGTGAAAGGGTTTCCCGGCAGGAAGATGCCTCTTGGCATTGACTATCATGTCAACTAGCAGTTCAAAGTGTTGTGATTCCATCACCTGGGTGGGGCTGCCGAGAGCGTAGATGGCGAAATCGCGCTTGCTCATTTCTCTGGCCGACCGGTCAATCTCGTCGAGGTGAATTCCGCCCTGTATCGGTCCGACCCAGAGAATGTCGTTTCTAGTGCGGACCCTTAGAGCCTCATCCGCCCGCCTGACAGTCTCATCAACCGTACGTCGTGCAGTTGAAGGGTCGCTCTTGAAACCGGTCGGTATGTCTAGAATCACTCCAATGTCAGTGTTGATCTTTTCCTGGTAGGCGACGATGTCTCTTGGTTCGACGGCCACGTGGCCATACTCTAGGATCTGGTAGGCGCCTGAGTCAGTTGCGACTGTCTTCTTGAACCCGAGAGTGTCGTGCACGTCAACAGGTTCCACGCCCAGCCGTGCCCGTCTCAAGAGGTACGCGTTGGTCATGATGGCGTCAATGCCAAGTTCTTCGTAGAAACCGCGGCCGAACTCACGACTGTTCGGGTCCACGACCGGGAACATGTGAGGAGTCCGAAACGCCCCGCTCTTTGTTCGCAGGACCCCTACACGGCCCATCAGGTCCTTCCAGTGGACGCTGAAACTGTCGAGTCCGTTCTCTGGCTTTTGGGGAAATCTCAGTCTAGACTCGCCTGCAACACGACCGTACAGAAACCCCTGTCAGAAAAAGCTCGTGAGTCAGCGAAGAACCGCGAGGCTGGGAGGCTTCGACTAGCGTCCGCCTTTTTCCCGGATGAACTCTTCGAAGACCTTCTGGACCCTTTCCGCGGCCGGACCGGCCCCTTCAACAATGCCCTTCTCTGTCACGCGAATACGGTCCATAACCACTATCACTCCTGCGTCATCCATCACTCTGACCATTCGCGGGAACACTCGTTCCAAACGCTCGCCGAGGCTATGCAGGTCGAAAGGCTTCTCAAAACTCGAGATCTGAGAGATAGTCTCACCGTTCAGGAACAGCTTGTGAACGGCAACACCCGCATCCGTCTTCGCGTTTGTCAAACACACGCTCATGGTATCTGTGTCTACACCGGTCAGCGTTCCAATGAACGTCTTACCGGAGGAAGTGAGGATGCTCACGTTCTTCTGAAGAAGGTTGGATAGTTCTTCCATGAATTTACGGTCCGCCGTGGACGACAATCCAACCACCCTGAAACACTCGGCTACAAGACCAGAACTATATCATGTTTAGTTTCGACCGGCCAGACGAGCCTTGATCCCTGCTACCAACTCACGAGCCTCGCGGGCATTCTTCCCGCGGCCCAAGACCCTGAGTCCAAGGACCTCAAACCGTTTCCCACACCTTGCACACGAACGAGTCTTGAACCGACCGTCCACAACCTGAGCCGTACTGCATCGAGGACATTCCACGATTAAGAACTGCTTATCCAACACCAAACCTCCTACCAAGCTCGACTGGATCATAGACCCTCAGCCAGTCTACCCGCCGAACATCCTCTTTCGCTCGCCCTTCAACCAGACCAATGACCTCTCTGAACGTCCGTAACCTCGACTTGCCGGTAGTATCAATTTCAAAGACTCTTCTACGACCCAACACCTTTACCGCGTCGAAATAACAGATATCCAATAGCTCGGACTCCACGTTCTCCCAAGCCTTACTACGACTCCAACCCCTCGCCCGCAGCCTCCTCCACAGGACTACAGGGTCAAGCCTCAAGACAACACCCACCGTACCAGGCCCAAGAAATAGACCCTTGACAAGAAAATGCGTCGACACGACAGCCCCATCGCGAACAATCCTCGCCCAGTCGCGGCGTACCAGCTCTTCACTCATCACGTACGACCGTCGTAATCGGTCATACCCAGAATAGAGCCTCCGCAATTTCACCACTTTGCCCAAGTCCACAAACCTGAGGCCAAGCTCGTTCGCTAGCTTCTTGGCCAGGACCGTTTTGCCCACGCCTGGGGTCCCAGTTACAAAGACAAGCCTAGCCCTAGCCAAGGGTTGTTCTGGTGCTCCGGGCGGGACACTCAGCTAAAGCTAGCTTTTGAACCCGCGTCGCCGGATCGAGAGTCCGGCATACTCTCGGCCTAAACAGCAGACCGGGCTATACTACCGGAGCAGTCGTCGGCAGAAAACACGTTTCAGTTAAGGCTTTTCCAAAACCGCCAGACTACTCATGCGGCATACCGCCACCCGCGCCCGGGGGAGGCGAAGATGGCTTGGACGCCGCAATGACATCATCGATACGCATGATCATTGAGGCAACCTCAACAGCCGAGCCAATCGCATGTTCCTTCACCTTAACCGGCTCCAGAACACCCTCCTTCCACATATCCACAATCTCACCAGTGAATACGTTAACACCGCTCCAGATACCCTTCGTCTCATGAGCAGCCCTCAACCCGACCAGAATGTCGATCTGATTCAAGCCCGCATTGTCCGAGAGAGTACGAGGAATAACCTCCAAGGAGTCGGCGAACGCCTCAACCGCCAGCTGCTCCCTTCCGCCAATCTGAGCCGCCTGGTCTCTAATCCTCTTCGCTAGTTCCATCTCCACGGCCCCACCGCCAGCAACAGCCTTCGGCTTCTTCACAACATCAATAACCACGCTCAGCGCATCTTTCAACGCCCGCTCCGCCTCGTCCACTAGTCTCTCAAGGCCCGCACGGATTAGAATGCTCACGCTCTTCGGATCCTTGCAGTCCTGGATGAAGATCATCTTGTCGTCGCCAAGCTTCCTCTCCTCTACAAGCCCCGCAAAGCCAAGGTCGTTACTATGCAAATCTTCAAGG
>Ga0209321_10003799_pt1 | contig 10090 bp, 9 predicted proteins | sample Rifsed16ft4_FD_184012 | JGI IMG/M metagenome (GOLD analysis project Ga0209321, IMG submission 184012) | Soil microbial communities from Rifle, Colorado, USA - sediment 16ft 4 - CSP-I_5_4 (version 2) | ecosystem: Environmental > Terrestrial > Deep subsurface > Rock core/Sediment | place: Rifle... | reverse complement strand
GAGCCCGACATGCCGCCCGCGTTCACCTGGGAGACGCCGCCCGGGACCACGCCGCCCGTCGGTGGCGGGTCGAGCCCGATGACGTCCGGGGACATCGTTGACGGTGCTGTGTCGATCTATCGGCGTGGGTTCCTCGTGCTCCTCCTCGTGGCCGCGGTCATCCAGGTGCCGCTCGCCTTCGTCGGCGCCGTCGTCGGGCAACGGCTCACGACGGCACTCGAGCCGTTCGTGGAGCTGGCCGGCCGCGAGCCCACCCAGGAGGAATTCAGCGCCGTCATGGATGAGGCGCTGCCCACTCTCCTATCAGCGTTCGTGACGATCGGCGTGGTCTCGTTCCTTGGCGGCCTGCTCCTCACGCCGGCGCTCATCGCGGCGGCCTCGCGGCTCAACGCCGGCGAGCGTCCCTCGCTGGGCGATGCCTACGGGACGGCCCTGCGGAGCGCGCTTCCCATCCTCGTCGGCTCGATCATCGAAGGCATCGTCCTGGGCGGAGTCTTCTTCGGCCCCTTGCTCGTGGGCGTGCTCGTCGCGGCGCTGACCCAGGACGCCGGCGTGGCGGCCGTGGCGATCCTTCTCGCGATCCTCGTCGGCTTCATCGCCAGCGCGTACGTCGCGACCCGCTGGGCGGTGTGGCCGCAGGCCGTCGTCCTCGAGGCGCGTGGCCCGCTCGGCGCGTTGGGCCGGAGCTGGCAGCTCGTGAAAGGATCCATGTGGCGCACCCTCGCGATCCTCGCCGTGACCGCGATCGTTACCGCCGTCGCGGGCGCGATCCTTGGCTCCATCGCGGGAGCGATCGGCGGCGGGTTACCGGTCGCCTGGCAGGGGGCCATCCCGGACATCCTCGGCATCCTCACGGTGTCATGGCTGCCGATCGTGACCACGCTTCTGTTCCTCGACCTGCGGGCACGACACACGCCGCCTGACGCTGCGCCGAGCGCGGCGAGCCCGTTCTCCTAGCCGGCCGCGTCGGCCCGGGCCAGCTCCCAGCGCCAGCTCGACAGGCGCTTCAGGAGACGCGTCGCGGTCAGGTCCAATTGGACCGGGGTGACCGCGATGCGCCGGTTGACCACGGCGTGGAAGTCGGTGCCCGGGACGGCCTCGCCCGAGGGTGGCGGTCCCCCGATCCAGTAGTAGGGGATGCCGCGCGGGTCGACCCGCTCGACGAGCTCGTCCTGGTAGACGCGCTTGCCGAGGCGGGTCACCTCGAAGCCCGCGTACTCGGACGCCGTGACGGCCGGGACGTTGACGTTGAGGAGCTCGCCCGGGGAGAGGCCGTGCTCCAGGATGTTGCGCGCCACGGTCGCCGCCGCCTGGGCCGCCAGGCCGAAGTCGGGATGCTCGTAGTACTCCTGCGAGATGGCGAAGGCCGGGCAGTTGTTGATGACCGCCTCCATCGCCGCGCTGACGGTGCCCGAGTAGGTGATGTCGTCGCCGAGGTTGGCCCCGTAGTTGATGCCCGAGGCGACGAGGTCGAAGCTGACGTCGAAGAAGCCGAGGAAGGCCAGTGAGACGGCGTCCGTGGGCGAGCCGTCGCAGGTCCAGGCCAGCGACCCGTCGCCCAGGGTCCGCTCGCGCACACGCAGCGGGCGCATGAGCGTCTTGCCGTGGCCGACCGTCGACTGATTCGTATCCGGCGCCAGGACGTAGGTGTCGCCGATCGGGTCGAGCGCCTGCTTCAGGGCGAGGAGGCCGCGCGACTCGATCCCGTCGTCGTTGGTGATGAGGATGCGCGGGCGGCCCTTCCACTCCCCGAGGGGTCGGGCATGCCTCCGCAGGCCGCGGGCGACGCCCCGTTCGCCCACCGCGAGCGGTTCGCCCCGCTCGCGATCGACCGCCCGGCGCTCGACCCGACACGCCTCGCGGATGTACTCCACGGAGCCGGGCCGGACCCGCTGGCTGGGCGCACTGGGCTTCCCGTTCTCGGCTTGGTGGCTGGCCGAACCGCCCTTCCGGCCGCCCGATGGCCCGGTCACCCGCCCTCTGCGCGTTCCGGCCGCGCGCGCTCATCGATCGGCCCCCCATCGTCCGGCGTGCCCTCGAGATCGGCCCGCGCGTGGACCTCGGTGAGCGAGGGCGGGCTGGGCACCCGGACGGGCCGGCCCTCGCGGGCCGACAGCCGCTGGGCGGCCCGCGCGGCGACGGTCCGCGGCCCGACCGCCGAGCGGTCGAGGTAGTACGAGAAGAAGGCGCTCAGGACCGCCGCCACGGGTAGTCCGAAGATGATCCCCGGGATGCCCGCCACCTTCGCCCCGACCAGCACGGAGGCGAGGACGACAAGGGGCGAGACACCCACCGCTCCCGACATGAGCTTGGGCACCGCGATGTTCATGACGAGGAACCAGCCGACCGTCATGAGCGCGGCCGTCTGCACGAAGACGTCGGGTCGCGCGAGGATGGCCACCAGCATCGTCGGCACCCACGAGAGCATCGGCCCGAAGAAGGGGATGGCCATCAGGGCGGTCGTCGCGGCCGCGGCCGCCGGGGCGAACTCGAGGCCCAGGACGAGGTGCACGACGAGCGCCCACAGGCCATAGAGCGCGCCGATGGCCGCCTGCCCGCGCAGGAAGCCGCCGAAGGAGCGGCTCACGCTCGTCTCGAAGAGACGCGCCTCGTCCGCGTGGGCGGGCGGGATCAGGCGGATGAAGAACGCCTCGAGGCTATCGCGCTCGGCCACGATGAAGAGGCTCAGGAAGATGACGAACATCAGGTTCCCGAAGATCCCGATGCTGGCCACAGCGAGGCCCTGGAGGGGACCCTGGATGTCCACGGCGAAGCTGCCGATCTGGCCGATGAACTGGCGCGACAGGGCGAGCAGATCGATGTGCAGGCCCAGCCCGTCGATCGCCGACTGCCAGAAGGCGACGATCTCGGGCAGCCGCCGCTCGAGGGTCGGCAGCTCGGCGATGAGGCTGGCCACCGAACTGGCAAGGTTGGCGGCCACCACCAGGGTCAGTCCCACGAGGATGGCCAGCAGCGCCCCGTAGACCACGCCGACGGCGACGACGCGCGGCAGGTTGGGGACCATCCGTTCGAGGAAGGTGACCAGCGGAGAGAGGATGAAGGCGAGGAGCCACGCCAGGAAGAAGATGAGCAGGAGGTCCGCGAAAGAGGCGAGCAGCCTGCTGAACAGGTCGATCGCCACCAACGCGACGACGAGCGTCGCGAGAGGCAGAAGGACGTCCAGCCAGCGGCGCTGGCGCTCGGTCAGGATGGCTTCGGGTGCTTCAGCCATGGGCGTCGATCAGTCCAGCCCCATGCGCGAGCGAACCTCGCCCATCGTCTCGGCGGCGCGCGGACCCAGGCTCGCCGCGCCCGCGGCGAGGACCTCGTCCACGTAGCCGGATCGTGCGAGAATTTCCCGGCGGCGCTCCCGGGCGGGGGCGAAGTACTCGATGATGCGGTCGGCCAGGAGGCGCTTGGTGTCGACGCAGCCGGTGCGCGCGGTGCGCTCGCCTTCCCAGATCGCCTCGAAGTCGTCGCCGAAGAAGCGGTGCGTCTGGCACACGTTGCAGCGCTCCGGATGTCCCGGCTGGGAGCGGTAGATCCGTTCCGTGTCGGTGACCATGCTCATCACCTGGCGGCGCACGACGTCCGGCTCGGCGAGCACGTCGATCGTATTGGCGAGCGACTTGGACATCTTGTTGACGCCATCGGTGCCGACGATGACGGGCGACTCGGTGTAGACCGCCTGCGGTTCGGGGAACGTGTCGCCATAGCGGCGATTGAAGGCGCGCACGATCTCGCGGGCCAGCTCGAGGTGGGCCTCCTGGTCCTTGCCCACGGGCACGTGGCGGGCCTTGTACATGGCGATGTCGGCGGTCTGCAGGACGGGGTACGTGAGGAGGGCGTGGTTGACGTCGTCGGGCTGGTCCCGACGCTTTTCCTTGAAGGTCGGCGTGCGCTCCACCCACGAGACCGGCGTGACCGTCGAGAGGAGCCAGGCCAGCTCGGTGTGCTCGGGCCGGTCCGACTGGACGAAGAGGGTCGCCCGCTCCGGATCGAGGCCCATGGCCAGCAGGTCGAGCGCCATCTGGGCGGTGTTTCGGCGGATCGTCTCGGGGTCGTGCGTGCTCGTCAGGGCGTGGTAGTCGACGATGCAGTAGATCGCCTCGTAGCGCTCCTGGAGGGCGATGTAGTTGCGGATGGCCCCGAGGTAGTTGCCGAGATGGAGGACCCCTGACGGCTGGATGCCGCTGAACACGCGCTCGGGGGGCATGGTCGAGGAAGTGTAGCCCGTACAATCCCCCGAGATGCGCATGTCCGAGGTGCTGCGGCACCTTCGCCAGCAACAGGCGGCGAGTGGCGCCCGGCCCCGGCTCATCCAGCGCTACGCCGCCTTCCTGCCGGTCACGAGCGCCACTCCCCCGATCACCCTGGGCGAAGGGAACACGCCGCTCGTGCATGCCCGATCCCTCGGCCGCGCGATCGGCATCCCCGAGCTCCACCTCAAGGTCGAGGGCATGAACCCGACCGGCTCGTTCAAGGATCGCGGGATGGTCGTGGCCGTCGCCCGCGCTTTCGAGGACGGCGCCGAGGCGGTCATCTGCGCCTCCACCGGGAATACCGCGGCCTCGGCCACGGCGTACGCCGCGGCGGCCGGCCTGGAATGCCTCGTGGTGCTGCCGGCGGGACGGATCGCGCGGGGCAAGCTCATGCAGGCACTCTTCGGCGGGGCACGCGTGGTAGCCGTCGAGGGGGGGTTCGACGACGCCCTGCGCATCGTTCGCGAGCTGACCGGCGAGGGCGGGGCGTCCGAGGCGACCACTCCCGACGGAGCGGCGATCTGGGCCGGCACGGCCCGGAAAGGGGCCGGAAAGCACGTCACGCTCGTCAACAGCGTCAACCCGCACCGCATCGCGGGCCAGCAGACCGCCGCCTTCGAGGTCATCGACGACCTGGGCGGGGCGCCGGACTACGTCGCCCTGCCGGTCGGGAACGCCGGCAACATCACCGCCTACTGGAAGGGCTTCAACGCGTACCGCGACGCCGGGCTGGTCGAGACCCGGCCGGTCATGCTCGGTTTTCAGGCCGCCGGCGCGGCGCCACTGGTGGTCGGTCATCCGATCGCCGAACCGGAGACGGTCGCGACGGCGATCCGCATCGGCGATCCGGCTTCGTGGCACGGCGCCGTCCGTGCGCGCGACGAGTCGGGCGGGCGCATCGAGGCGGTGAGCGATGATGAGATCCTCGAGGCGTGGCGGGATCTCGCTCGTCTCGAGGGCATCTTCTGCGAGCCGGCCAGCGCGGCTCCCCTGGCCGGCCTGCGGCGCCTCGTGGCGGAAGGCGCGATCGACCCGGGGGGCACGATCGTGGCCGTGCTGACCGGCCATGGACTGAAGGACCCGGAGCTGGCGGCCAGGCACGCCCCGGAGATCCTGACCGCCGAGCCGACGGCGGAGGGCGTGCGGCAGGCCCTCGGCTGGTGACCGAGCTCACCCTTCAGCGCGTCGTCGTCGACGCGCCCGCGAGCACCGCCAACCTGGGCGCCGGGTACGACGCGCTGGCCCTCGCGGTCGATCTGGTCGACCGCGTGGAGCTCTCCGTCACCCCCGGCCGCGACTCGATCGTCGAGGTCGAGGGGGAGGGGAGTGGGTCGCTGCCCGCCGGGCCCGAGAACCGGTTCCTGATGGCCTTCGAGACGGGCCTGCGCTGGGCGCTCGGTGAGGTCCCCGCCGAGGTCGGCTGGGCGGTCCGCATGAAGAACGCCATCCCGCTGCTGCGTGGGCTGGGCTCGTCCGCCGCCGCGACCGTCGCCGGGCTCGTCGCCGCGAACGCCCTCGCCGGGGACCCGCTCGACGAGCGCCGCCTGCTCGAGCTGGCGATCCAGCTGGAGGGGCATCCCGACAACGTCGCGGCCGCGCTCCTGGGCGGCTTCGTGGTCGTCGTCTCGGACGACGGCCGCGCCGAGGCGGTGCGCTTCGACCCGCCGCTCCGCTTGCGTTGCGTCTTCTTCGTCCCGGCCCTCGAGCTCTCCACGACGCGCATGCGCCAGGTCCTCCCGGCCGAGGTGTCCCACCGTGACGCCGCGTTCAACCTCGGGCGCGCGGCCCTCACGGTCGCGGCGTTCGCGAGCGGGCGGCTCGACCTGCTCCGCCTGGCGACCGAGGATCGTCTCCACCAGCCGTACCGCGGCGAGGTGTTCCCGGCCCTGCCCGCGCTCATCGAGGCGGCCGTCGGGGCAGGCGCGCACGGGGCATGCCTGTCCGGAGCGGGCTCGAGCGTGGTGGCCTTCACCGACTCGCCGGAGGCTTCGGGCGCGGTCGAGAGAGCCTTCGCCGAGGCTGCTCGAGCCGCCGGCCTCGAGGGGGTCGTCCAGACCCTCGCTCCCCGGCGGGCGGGGACAGTAGTGGTAGAAGCGGACTAACTCCCCGGGCCTCACGGGCGCCCCGATCGGGGGCCGGAATCCCCTTTGCTAGAATGCCTGGATGTTCGCGCACCCCGAGCGCGCGTGGCGCGCGACCAGCCGATGACCGGCACTGCCGGAGGCCGTTCCAGGTGAGTTTCCTCTCCCGACTCGAGCGCTTCGACGTCGTCACCTCCACGAACGACGTCGTGGCCGGCTGGCTGGCCGAAGGCACGCCGGAGGTCGCCCTGGCGATCGCCGACCGCCAGACGGCCGGGCGCGGCCGCGAGCAGCGCACGTGGATCGCTCCGCCCGGCGCGGCCCTCCTGCTGTCGCTCGGTTTCCGGCCGTCGGGCATGCCGCTCGCCGACGGGTGGCGTCTGGCGGCGCTGCTCGCCCTGGCGACGGCCGAGGCGGCCGAGAGCGTGAGCGGGCTGCCCGACGGGACGATCGGGCTCAAGTGGCCGAACGACCTCGTCGCCGAGGCGCCCGACGGCAGCATGCGCAAGATCGCCGGCGTGCTCGGGGAGTCGACCGCGGACGCCGATCTCCTGGGCAGCGCGGTGGTCGGCGTGGGCCTCAACTGCGACTGGCCGGCGGAGGACTTCCCGGTCTCGATCGCCCAGACCATGACGAGCCTGCGCGAGCTGTCGCGCCGGCGGGTCGACCGCGAGGCGATCCTGGTCGAGCTGCTCGAGGCGCTGGACCGCCGCTACCGGGCGCTGCGACGCGGGGACTTCGACGGGCGAGCGTGGGTCCAGCGACAGTGGACCACAGGGCGGCGGCTCACCGTGGAGACGGGTAGCCGAAGAGTCGAGGGCAGGGGGGCGGGGGTCGACCCGCAGACGGGCGCCCTGCTCGTCGAGACATACGAGGGCACGGTCGCGGTCGGGTCGGGCGAGGTCATCTCGTGCCGGCTGGCCGAACCGGCCGCCGTGTAACGAAGAGCCCGTTGCGGTGTTTGGAAGGACGAGGACCGAGCCGGAGCGCCGGCCCCCCGGCGGGGCCGACGTCGACCGTGCCGCCGTCGCGGCGGCGAAGCGACACCCCCAGCGGTTCGCGGTCCTCTATCGGAAGTACCTGCCCCAGGTGTACAGCTTCGCGTTCTACGAGCTGGGCAACCATCACGACGCCGAGGACTTGACCGAGCGGGTGTTCCTGTCGGCGCTCTCCGCGCTGCCCCGCTTCGAGGAGCGGGGAGTGGGGGCATCCACGTTCCGCGTCTGGCTCTTCCGCATCGCGCGGAACGCCATCAGCAACCAGCGGCGCGCGCTGGCCCGGCGGCGCGAGGCGCCGGCGGCACTCGCCGAGCACCTGCCGAGCGAGATCGACCCGGACCGCCTGACGCTTCGGAACGAGGAGCACGGGCAGGCGTGGAGGGCCGTCGCGCGCCTCCCCGCGGATCGCCGCCGGGCGATCATCCTCCGCTTCGTCGAGGAGATGTCGACGGCCGAGATCGCCGCGATCATGGGGCGCTCGGAGGGAGCCGTTCGGGTGCTCATCCATCGTGCACTCAGGAGCGTCGCCCGCGACCTCGGCCGCGGGAGCGCGTCGTGACGGAGGCGGGGCAGCCGGCTCGCGGGCGCCCGGCGGTCGTCGACCCGGATCTCGTCGAAGCGGCGCGCATCCTGCGCGGGGCCCTGGTGCGCGTCCACCCGAGCTTCCGCTTCGAGGAGCGCCTCGCGACGAGGCTGGGGGCCGCCGCCGTCGCGCTCGCACCGGACGACGTCGGAGACGCGCATCCCTGGCCGGACCCGATCCCGTTCCGCGGTCCCGATGGCTTCGACCACGGCGCGAGGGTCGCGTCGCCGGCATCGTCCAGCCCGGCGGAAGGACGTCGCTGGCGCCCGACGGTGGTGTCCCCGAACCTCGTCCGGCTGCCTCGCGGCGCGCTCATCGGCGGGGCCATCGCCTCGGGCGTCTCGCTCGCAGGGGCGGCCTTCCTTGCGCGGCGCTGGCGCAGCCGGCCGTCACGGAGCCCCTTCGCGAGGGCGGCCCGTGCCGCGCACCGCGCCGCCTCCGATCGCGCCAGGGCGGTGCGCGGAGGGATGGCCTGATGCCGTTCAAGCTGCCGTTCGGGTCGCGCGGCCGCGAGCTGCCCAAGGACCTGTGGACGAAATGCCCGGGCTGCGAGGAGCTGCTCTACAACAAGCGACTCGCCGGGGACCTGTGGGTCTGCTCCAAGTGCGGGCACCACTTCCGCATCCGGGCGGAGACGCGCCTGGCGCTCCTCGTTGACGGGGAGTCGTTCCGCGAGCGCGACGCCGGCCTCGAGTCGGTCGACCCGCTCGGCTTCGTCGATAGCAGGCCGTATCCCGAGCGGCTGGCCGCGGCGCAGGCGGCCACGGGCCTTCGCGACGCGGCGGTGTGGGGCACCGCCGCCATCGGCGGCAGCCGCGTGGCCATCTGCGTCATGGACTTCGGGTTCATGGGCGGCTCGATGGGCTCGGTCGTGGGAGAGAAGGTGACGCGCGCCGCGGAGGAAGCGCTCGCCGAGCGGATCCCGCTCGTGGTCGTCGCGGCCTCCGGAGGGGCACGCATGCAGGAAGGCACGCTCGCCCTGATGCAGCTGGCCAAGACCTGCGCCGCCCTCGAACGGCTCGCGCGGGCCGGCGTCCCCTACGTCTCGGTGATGACCGACCCGACCACCGGCGGCGTGTACGCCTCGTTCGCGGCCCTCGGCGACGTGAACCTCGCCGAACCCGGCGCCCTCATCGGCTTCGCCGGCGCACGCGTCGCCGCCGGGACCATCGCCGAGGAGCTGCCGCCCGGCTTCCAGCGCGCCGAGTTCCTCCTCGAGCATGGCTTCGTGGACCGGATCGTGCCGCGCTCCCGCCTCCGTGAGGAGCTGGCTGCGCTGCTCCGGCTCCTGCGGCCGAGCGACGTCGGTAGGGCCGGGTCCGCGAGCGACCAGCGCAACGGTGACGGCAGGGTGCCCCGGCCGACCGAGGCGGGGACGCGCGCGGCGCTGCCGGAGCGACAGCCGGAGGACGACGTCTGGGAGCGGGTCCAGCTGGCCCGCGATCCGGCGCGACCGCACACGCGTGAGCTCGCCCACACGATCGGCAGCGAGTTCATCGAGCTTCACGGCGACCGGCTCTTCCGCGACGACCCGGCCATCGTCGGGGGGCTCCTGCGCGTGGGAGGCCGGGCCGCTGTCATCGTCGGCCACCAGAAGGGCTCCGACACGACCGAGAACATCCGACGCAACTTCGGGATGCCCCACCCCGAGGGCTACCGCAAGGCCCAGCGCCTGTTCGCCGTGGCCGAGCGCTTCGGGTTGCCGGTCATCACGGTGATCGACACGCCCGGCGCTTTCCCCGGACCGGCGTCGGAGGAGCGCGGCGTGGCCGAGGCGATCGCACGCTCGATCATGCAGATGAGCGCCCTGCGCACGCCCATCGTGGCCGTCATCACCGGTGAGGGCGGCTCGGGCGGAGCGCTCGCCATCGCGGTCGGCGACACTGTCCTCGCCCTCGAGAACGCGGTGTACTCGGTCATCAGCCCCGAGGGCTGCGCCTCGATCCTGTGGCGCTCACCGGAGAAGGCCAGGACCGCCGCCGCGGCGCTGCGCATCACGGCCTCAGAACAGGTGCTCCTCGGCGTCGTCGACGACGTCGTCCCGGAGCCGGTCGGCGGGGCCCAGCGCGATCCGGCGGCCGCCGGGCGCAGGCTGGGCGAGGCGATCGGCGCAGAGATCGAGCGCCTCGATGCGCTCGCGCTGGACGAGCTCCTGGCAGCACGGTA
>Ga0209321_10003796_pt1 | contig 10092 bp, 8 predicted proteins | sample Rifsed16ft4_FD_184012 | JGI IMG/M metagenome (GOLD analysis project Ga0209321, IMG submission 184012) | Soil microbial communities from Rifle, Colorado, USA - sediment 16ft 4 - CSP-I_5_4 (version 2) | ecosystem: Environmental > Terrestrial > Deep subsurface > Rock core/Sediment | place: Rifle... | reverse complement strand
GCGGGGCTCGATACAGACTTCCGCGGCGAGCCATTTGGCCCGATGCCGGTCTTGATGTCCATGGCAGAGCACGTGGATAAGCTGCACGCCATCTGCATGGTCTGTGGCGATGAAGCCTCGCGCACACAGAGACTGGTCAATGGCAAGCCTGCACGCTATGACGACCCGGTTGTGATCGTCGGCGCATCCGAGATGTATGAAGCGCGTTGCAGAGAGCATCACGAAGTACCACGTTAGTGGTGTGAACAATGGACAATGAAATGCAAGATTACGAAGATATACTCGCCGAAATCCTGATTGACGAACAAACGCTTCAAGCGCGCGTCAAAGAGTTGGGCTCGCAGATCAGCATGGATTACATGGACACAGATGGGAATCTGCTCCTGATCTGCATCCTGCGTGGCGGAGTCCCATTCCTTGTTGATTTGAGCCGCTATATCACCACCCCGCACATGGTGGACTTTATGGCTGTCTCATCATATGGCACAGGCAAGCGCGAATCAAGTGGTACAGTCCGTGTGACACTCGACCTTCAGACCGACATCCGTGATAAGGACGTGCTTCTTGTCGAAGATATCGTGGATAGCGGGCACACGATTGCATCCGTGCTCGAAATGCTCCAACTCCGCCAGCCGCGCAGTCTCAAAGTATGCGCCCTGCTCGACAAATCCGAAAGACGCGAAGCCGTTGTACCGATCCATTATCGCGGTTTCGACATTCCCAACAAATTCGTCTTCGGCTATGGTCTCGATCTCGACGAGTATTACCGAAACCTGCCCTTTGTTGGCGTTGTGGATCTGGAAAAATATAAACCATCTTCCTGATATGACAGAAGAAAAAAATCCCGTTACCGCCAACAAGCAGACACCTGCCTCTCCGTACGCCGGACGCTGGGTCGCTCGTGTACGCGGGAAGATCATTGCGCAAGGGGGCACGCCTGAACAAGCTCTTCGTGCCGCACAGAAAAGCAGGCACAAGGAAAAACCGGAAATCATATTCATGCCAGTCCCCTTCTCCATTTCGCCGTTGGTGGATAAAGTACGCACAATACTCCCGGATCAGGAGATATACCTGGTCGGGGGAGCCGTGCGGGATATGCTTCTCAACCGCCTCTCTCCTGACCTTGATTTTGCTCTGCCGTCGAACGGCGTTTCTCTCGCCCGGCGCGTCGCCAACGCGCTCGATGCCAACTTCATGGTCCTCGACGATGAACGTGACACGGGCCGCGTCATCGTGACCGAATCGGACGGCACGCGCACTTTCCTGGATTTCGCCACATATCGCGGCGGCTCCACACTGGAGGCGGATCTCCACGCTCGCGACTTCACCATCAACGCCATTGCGTTTGATCTGCGAACGCAGACCCTGATAGATCCACTCAACGGCGCATCAGATCTGCGCGCCAAATCCATTCGCGCCTGTTCACCGACCTCTTTGATGGATGATCCGGTTCGCATCCTGCGCGGGGTGCGCCAGGCCGCGGCATTTGAATTCAAGATCGAACTTGCAACGCGTAAAGCCATGAAGCAAGCCGCGAGTCTATTGCCAGACATCTCACCCGAACGCCAGCGCGATGAGCTGTTCAAGATCCTTGAAGGACCCAAACCCGATGCGGCCCTGCGCGCCCTGGAAATGCTCGGCGTGTTTCCGTATGTATTGCCAGAACTCTCCACGCTAAAGGGCGTGCAGCAGTCTGCGCCTCATGTCTATGATGTTTGGGAGCATACGCTAAGCGTGCTGGGGCATCTTGAAAATGTCCTGGCCGTGCTTGCGCCTGGGTATGACGCCGACGCCACAAACGACTTGTTCACAGGTTTGCTCACTCTTCGGATTGGAAGATTCCGCCAGCAAATTGCCGCACACTTTGCCGAATCGCTGAACAGCGATCGTTCTGTCCGCGCCGCGCTGTTTTTCGCAGCACTCTATCATGATGTCGAGAAGCCAGCCACAAGGTCCACGGATGAAGCAGGGCGCATCCGATTCTTCGAGCATGATATCAAGGGCGCGGAGGTCGCCGCAAAACGCGGACGCGCGTTCAATCTGAGCAATGACGAAATCGAACGCGTGAGAACAGTCATCGCGAATCACATGCGTTTCCATTTTTTCACAAGCCGCCTGGAAGGTGATAAACAGGAGCCGTCACGCAAAGCCATTTATCGCTTCTTCCGTGATTCACGAGAGGCAGGGGTTGATCTCGTTTTGCTTGGGCTCGCAGATCTGCGCGGTACGCGCGGTCACACACTGACGCAGGAAACCTGGAGAGCAGCGTTGGATGTTGCGCGCATTTTGCTTGAAAACTACTGGGAAAAACCGAAAGAGACCATTGCACCGCCGCGCCTGCTGGACGGCAACGAATTGATGCGTGAGCTAAATCTTGAACCCGGACGTGTTGTGGGTCAACTACTGGAAGCGATACGTGAGGCCCAGGCGACCGGCAAGGTTGCATCGCGGGAACAAGCCCTTGATTTTGCACGCCGGCAATTGACAGATTTGGAGAGTTCATGAACCTCGTGTATTTCGACCTTGAAAGCCAGAAACTTTTCGAAGAAGTTGGCGGGCGCGACGCTTCCAAGCTACTACTGGCCTGTGGTGTTACGTGGTCAACGGCACGCAATGATTTTGCCGTGTATTGGGAGAAAGATGTCCAGGCTTTGATCGCGGAACTCAAGTCCGCAGACCGCGTGATTGGGTTCAATACCATCAAGTTTGATTATGAAGTGTTAAGACCTTACGCGCCAAACGAAAACTTTCGCGCCTTGCGTTCGATAGATATATTACAGGATGTTTTCCGAACGTTGAACTTCCGTTTGAGCCTCGATTCCATTGCCAGAGCGACTCTTGGAACGACCAAGACGGCAGATGGGGTAATGTCAGTAGAATGGTTTCGCCAAGGTGAATTGGATAAGGTGGCCGAATACTGCAAGGCAGATGTGGATATCACGCGCCGAGTCTACGAGTTTGGCCGGGATCATGGGTTCCTGCATTACTACTCAAAACTGGGCAGTAAATTAAAAGTGCCGGTGAATTGGAGATAAAAAGGAGATGGAGTATGGAAAAGATAAAAGTTAACGATGTTGAACTTGCTTACACTCGCCGCGGTAAAGGGACTCCGCTGGTGCTTCTGCATGGCTATCCCCTTGACCATCTTTTATGGGAGGAGGTCGCGCCTTTACTTGAGGACACATTCGATCTCATCCTGCCTGACTTACGCGGGTTTGGCGAGTCGACAACTGTAGGTTCCCCTTACACGATGGATGACTATGCTTCAGACGTTGCAGGTCTGCTCGATCAACTTGGCATTCAAAAGGCCGCGATCGCCGGACACTCGATGGGTGGATACGTTGCTCTGGCTTTTGCAAGACTCTATCCTGAGCGAATCAGCGGATTGGGTTTGGTTTCGTCACAAGTGCTTGCTGATCCTCCCGACCGCAAGGATGGACGGTATAAGTCCGCAGCGGAGGTCTCGGAAAAGGGGATCGGGGGTGTGGTCGAAACAATGGCGCCTAAATTCACATCCGACGAACGTTTACAGGCCTTTGCGCGCGACGCAATGGAAAGACAGCAGCCTGCTGCATTTATCGGCGCACTTAAGGCAATGGCCGAACGGATGGATTCCACTCCCCTGCTCCCGTCATTCAAATTCCCGGTGGTCATCATCCATGGTAAGGCGGACGCGCTGATTCCCATCGACCGCGCCCGTGAAGTGAAAAATGCAGTTCCGCAGGCACATTTGGTGGAATTGGAGAGCGCCGGTCATATTCCCATGCTGGAAGCAAAAGAGGAAACTGCCAGGGCCTTGAAAAACCTGGCGTAAACGAAATCCCCATCACGCAGGGTGATGGGGATTTGTATCGCAGTACAGGACTGCCCATGACGCGGGTGCTGGTGAGCGCAGACCGAAGGGTCAGATTGAAATGAAGCGAATGCTGATTCTCAGGATGCTGGCAACGGCTTGTTGAGCGATTCGCTCTTTGCCGAGTTGGACCGGGGCGTTCCTGTCCGGTGAACAAGACGGTTAATATGCGCCACCAATACACGGCTTGGTGTCGGTTTTGTCAAATAATCATCCGCGCCGGAATCGAGAACGCTGGCGATCATCGAGGGATCGTTGAGGGCCGATAGCACAATAATAGGCACATCGCTGAACGCGCGCACAGCTTTGCACACTTCCCAGCCATCTATTTCAGGCATCATCAGATCGAGGACAACAAGATCTGGTTGATTTTCGCGAACAAGGTTTAGTCCGTCACTACTATTGTTTGTTGCTGTTACATCAAATCCCTGTGATTTTAAAAGCAAGGAAAGCAAATCTGTAACAGCGCTATCGTCGTCAATAACGAGTATTTTTGTTGACATGGGTCATTTCCAATCTGCATATATTATCACAGATAAACGATTTTCACGACTTTGCAGCAGGTTTACAGATCAAGACTGACAAGTTAACATAATTAATGTCACTTTTATTATGGATCGTTTGTGGTAGACTTCACACAAAATATTAACACTACCTGTGGAGGTTTAGATGAACAAATGGGTGTACCCCTTCGATGAGGTCGCAAAAGCGGAAAAATATGCCGGTTCCTGGGAGAGCGTGCGCGCTCTGCTTGGCGGTAAAGGTGCAGGACTTTTCGATATGACACGCGCGGGCGTGCCCGTCCCGCCAGGATTTACCGTCACGACCGAGGCCTGCAACGAATTCCGGAAAACAGGCAAGTACCCCGCCGGAATGTGGGATCAGGCGCTGGCGGCGATGAAGGCCGTCGAGAAGCAAACAGGCAAAAAGTTCGGTGATGCGAAGAATCCACTGCTGGTTTCCTGTCGTTCAGGCGCGAAATTTTCCATGCCGGGCATGATGAATACCATCCTGAACATCGGCTTGAATGACGAAGTCGTCGAGGGCATGATCAAACTGACGAACAACCCGCGCTTTGTATGGGATCTCTATCGTCGCCTTATTGAAATGTTTGGCACGACCGTGTTTAATCTCGACGACGAAGTATTCGAACACCCAATGGCTAAGTATAAAGCGGGGAAAAGTTATAAAGTAGATACAGAAATGACCGCTGAGGACTGGAAGGCTCTGGTTTCCACATTCAAGGATGTGTTCAAGAAGCATGTCGGTTTTGATTTCCCCCAGGATGTTTACAAACAACTTGAACTGGCAACCAAAGCCGTGTTTGAATCATGGAACGGCAAGCGCGCCATCGCCTATCGCAACAAGGAAGGCATTTCGCACGATCTCGGCACGGCTGTCAATATCCAAACAATGGTCTTTGGCAACATGGGCGACGACTCCGGCACGGGTGTAGCATTTACGCGCGACCCATCCACAGGAGACAAGAAGATGATGGGTGATTATCTTCTCAACGCGCAGGGAGAAGATGTCGTCGCAGGTATCCGCAATGCCGACCCAATCGAGCACCTTCAGAGCCAAATGCCGAAAGTCTACAAGCAGTTCATGGACATCACCAGCAAACTTGAAAAGCATTACAAGGACATGCAGGATGTCGAGTTCACGATCGAACGCGGCAAATTGTGGATGCTGCAAACGCGAAACGGCAAGCGCACTGCCAAGTCCGCTGTGAAGGTCGCAGTGGACATGGCGAACGAGGGGCTGATCACCAAAGAGCAGGCAGTTCTGCGCGTCACGCCAGACAATGTGGACGCCCTTCTCCACCCGCAGTTCGACGAACAAGCGATGAGCAACGCGGAAAAGAACGGCACCTTCTTCGCCAAAGGCGTGAACGCTTCTCCAGGCGCCGCGGTTGGACAGGTCTACTTCGATGCAGACATGGCGGAAAAAATGGCGAAGGAGGAAAAGCAGGATACCATCATGGTGCGCCCATTCACCAAACCCGATGACGTGCACGGCATGATCGCATCAAAGGGTGTGCTCACAAGCGAAGGCGGCGCGACATCACATGCGGCGGTCGTTGCTCGACAGTTCGGCATTCCATGCATAGTTGGCGCTTCAGCGATCAAGATCAATCTTGAGAAACGCGATATGATGGCAGGTGAAACTGTCGTCAAAGAAGGCGAATGGATTTCTGTGGATGGTACTACGGGGAGAGTGTTCGTCGGAAAAATGCCTACCACTTCACCCTCGCTCGAAGAACAAACTGAGTTATTGACACTTCTCAATTGGGCCGATGAGATCTGTGCACGCACGGATGTCCGTGAAGCACCGGCCAAAGGATATCCGACGCGCGGTTTGCAAGTGTGGGCCAATGCGGATTATCCACAGGACGCGCGCCGCGCCCGCTCTTACGGCGCGGTCGGCATCGGTCTCTGCAGGACCGAGCACATGTTCTTTGAACCCGAGCGTTTGCCAATCGTACAGGACATGATTCTCTCCGAAACCAGTGATGGTCGCACCGCAGCGCTTAACAAACTTCTCCCCTATCAGCGCAAGGACTTCGATGGTCTCTTTGAAGCGATGGATGGCTATCCGGTCATCATCCGCCTGATTGACCCGCCTCTGCATGAATTCATGCCCGATGAGGAAAAACTTCTCGAAGAAGTCATCACCCTGCGCGTCAAAGGCGAGACAGATGGCTTGAAGGCTAAAGAGGAATTACTTAACGCCATCAAAGGAATGCACGAATCCAACCCGATGATGGGCATGCGCGGTGTGCGCTTGAGCATATCCATGCCGGAGATCGTGGAGATGCAGGTGCGCGCCATCTTCGAAGCCGCGGCAGATTGTACGTTGCGCGGAATTGTCGTCAAACCGGAAGTTATGATTCCCCTGACCGGAACCGTGAAAGAACTCGAATGGATCCAGCCCAGGCTTGAACGCATCGCGGCCGCCGTTATGGACGAAAAGAACGTCAGATTCGAATACAAATTCGGTACGATGATCGAAATCCCGCGCGCAGCGGTCACCGCCGCGGAGGTTGCAGAACGGGCCCAATTCTTCTCCTTCGGCACCAATGACCTGACCCAGATGACCTATGGTTATTCACGTGATGACGCCGAAAGGAACTTCCTCATCACCTATCAGGAACAGGGCATTCTCGAAAAGAATCCCTTCCAGACTCTTGATCGCGATGGCGTGGGCAAGCTTATGGATTGGGCAATCGCGGAGGGCCGCAAGACCCGTCCTCAACTCGAAGTGGGCATTTGTGGTGAGCATGGCGGCGATCCGAGTTCGATTGAATGGTGTCACATCATCGGCAACAATTATGTCTCCTGTTCGCCATTCCGCGTGCCGATTGCACGTCTCGCCGCGGCGCATTCTGCATTGAAGCACCGCCCGCAAAAGACAACGGCTACAGCGAAAAAGAAAGCCGCTACGAAAACAAAAGTCGGCAAAACGAAAATCAAAGCCAAAAAGAAGTAGAACACAGAAGGACGCACTTTGAAAGTGCGTCCTTCCTCTTTTGAAGCCTGAGGTTGCTTATCGAACCCGGATCACCTGTCCAACGTAGATCACGTTGGGATTCTTGATGCCCGGGTTGAGCGCCAGCAGGGCATCAAGGGTCGTTCTAAATTTGTTGGCAATGATCCTGAGCGTATCACCTTTCTGGACCAGATAGGTCGAGACATCGGCTGGGATTGTGATCGCCTGCCCAACATAGATCAGGTTTGGGTTGGTGATCCGCGGGTTGACCTTGAGGATCGCATCCACTGTAGTGTTGAACTTCGCCGCGATCTTGCGCAGGGTATCACCCTTGACCGCATAGTAGGTCTGTCCACTTGCGGGCGGCGGGTTGCCCGGCGGGGGCGCCGTAACATACACGGTTAATCGCTGACCTTCATAGATCAAATTGACATTCGTGATGTTCTTGTTTGCCGCCAACAACGCATCGACGGTTGTGCCAAAGCGGGCTGCCAAACCTTTCAAAGTATCTCCGCGCGCAACGATGTAGATAAAGTAGCCGCCGTCCGTACCCAGAATTGCACCAGGCAGCTGCAAAACCTGGTTGGGGTAGATCAGGTTGCCCCAGCCGATTTCGGGGTTCGCCAATCGCAGGGCTGAGACAGTCGTTCCGCAGCGGTCAGCGATCTTGCGCAGGGTATCGCCGCTGACAACGGTCACGCTGGTACCGCATCCGGCCGCGAACGCGGAGCCCGTGGATGCAAACGAAGCAAGCAGGACTGCTACGAGGACAAATAATTGAAAAAACTTTTTGGTATTCATCGAATTCTCCTTCTTCATAATTCTTGGAGTAAGATGAATTTTGATGCAGGAAAGTTCCCCGCAGGCGGGTCCCCCCTACCAATTTCCTATGCCTTATATTTTAAAACCCTTCGGCACTTCAGCATACACGCCGCGCATATCTTCTGGTAGTCCTTGTGCCAGCGTGAACATCAAGCGATCGGTCAGCGCGAGTGGAGTTTCACCTGGTCTGGGCATAAGCGGCGGGAGCAATGTGATCAGGACGCGCGTGCGGTGCGGGAACCGTCTAAAGAATTGATCTGAGCCGACAATTGCCATTGGCGCGATGGGACAATTCGCCTCAATCGCCAATCGAGCGGATCCCGTTTTAGCGACCTTCAGCCCCTTCCCTCTCGAGCGCGTCCCCTCTGGAAACATGCCGAGGGTCTGTCCATGCGCCAGGACTTTTGCAGCGTGGCGCATGGCCCATTGATCCTTCTCGCCGCGGTTAACGGGAAAGCCGCTAAGGTTGCGAAGGAAAAGATCCATCAAAGAATTTTTGAATAGCTCAGCCTTGCCCATGAAAAAGATCGGACGCGGCAAGGCAAACTGCATCGGAAAAACGTCAAAGGTGGTCACGTGGTTTGCGGCGAGGATGACAGGCCCATTCGCCGGGAAATGTGCGAGACCGTCCACGCTCATTTCCATCACCAGGCGGAAGAGCGCACGCGCGAGCGCGACCAGCATGCGTCGCTGAGGCGTGTCGGCAAAGTAAAACTTCTTTTTATCACGGGGATCAGGTTCCGGCCGGTATCCTGCCGAAGGTGTCGAAGGGGGCGCGAGAGGCGTTGAGTCCATAAAGGGTGGGTGAATGAAAGTGGATTATACTTGCAATCATCATAACACCCGGAGAATGAAATGGACACCATCATAGAAAGTATCTCTGCACTTGAAATCCTTGATTCGCGTGGCAACCCGACGGTCGAAGTGGAAGTCACGCTGGCTGACGGTTCGTGGGGACGCGCGGCTGTGCCTTCGGGCGCATCCACAGGCGTGCATGAAGCATTGGAATTGCGCGATGGCGACAAGAAGCGTTATCTTGGCAAAGGAGTATCGAAAGCGGTGGCAAATGTCAACGGCGTGATCTCGGACGATCTCTTCGGCTGGGATGCGGCGGAACAAAAAGCGATTGATGCCGAACTGCTCGCGCTCGACGCAACACCGAACAAATCTAAACTAGGCGCGAACGCAATCCTGGGTGTGAGTCTTGCGGTTGCAAAAGCGGCGGCAAACTCAATGGGTTTGCCACTCTATCGTTATCTCGGCGGCGTGTACGCGCATATATTGCCCGTACCAATGATGAACATCCTGAACGGCGGCGCACATACTGCCTGGCAGTCCACCGATATGCAGGAGTTCATGGTCATGCCGTTTGGCGCACCAACTTTTGCCGAGGGCGTACGCTGGGGGGCAGAGATCTATCACGCATTGAAATCCGTGCTGAAGGAAAAAGGTTATGCCACGCTGGTTGGCGACGAAGGCGGATATGCACCCGCGCTCAAAGCCAACAACGAAGCTATTGAAGTCATTCTCGCCGCGATCGAAAAAGCTGGTTTCAAAGCTGGTCGCGGCAAGGATGTTGCCATCGCACTCGACCCTGCCGCTTCTGAACTTTATGAAGAAGACACCAAGCTCTATAACCTTCGCAAGGAAGGCAAAAAACTGACCGGTGAACAGATGGTTGAATTCTGGGCAAAGTGGGTCAAGGATTATCCCATCGTTTCCATTGAGGACGGACATGCACAAGACGACTGGGATTCCTGGAAATTGATGACCAAACAATTGGGCGACAAAATTCAGATCGTGGGCGATGATTTGCTCGTGACGAATCCTGAACGCGTCCGCAGAGCGATCAAAGAGAACGCGGCAAATGCTCTGCTTGTAAAAGTGAACCAGATCGGCTCGCTCACTGAAACCATCGAAGCCGTGGA
>Ga0209321_10003790_pt1 | contig 10096 bp, 10 predicted proteins | sample Rifsed16ft4_FD_184012 | JGI IMG/M metagenome (GOLD analysis project Ga0209321, IMG submission 184012) | Soil microbial communities from Rifle, Colorado, USA - sediment 16ft 4 - CSP-I_5_4 (version 2) | ecosystem: Environmental > Terrestrial > Deep subsurface > Rock core/Sediment | place: Rifle... | reverse complement strand
TTCTGAAGGAGCTTCAGGTCGAGCTCGTGGAGAGGATAGAGGAGGTTTTCCAGATCGCCCTGGTGGCGCCCCTCGCCCGGGTCTCTCCGGCGGAGGTCGCTCCGGTGGTCGACCCGGAGCCTCTCGAGCCCGATGTGACGGAGCCGGGTCCGGTCGCGGGCGAATCGATAGCGCATTGACCTCGGCGTGAACGAGCGCCGAGCCATGAACGGGGTCCAATCCGGCGATTCGATGGCTATTCCATGAAGGATAGGGCGAAGCGGGAACCGCCTCATGAGCAATGGAGCCTCTCTACCGGTCGAGCTCGTCAAGACGGCCGGCGAGCCCCGCGACTTTCCGCGGGCGGAGCTCCCCGAGGTGGCAGCCGTGGGCCGATCGAACGTGGGGAAGTCGAGCCTCCTGAACTGTCTCTTCGGAGTGAAGGGCATGGCGTTCGTGTCGAAGACGCCGGGGAGGACGCAGGTGGTGAACTTCTACCGCGTGGGGTCGGAGATGGTCCTCGTCGATCTGCCGGGCTACGGCTTCGCCAAAGTGCCGGAAGCGGTGCGACGAAAATGGGATTCGCTGGTGACGAGCTATCTCTTCGAACGGAAGGGGCTCGCCCTGGTCTTGCTTCTGGTGGACGCGAGGCGCGAGCCGATGGAGAACGATCGGGAGGTGCGGGATCTCCTGGAACGAGCGGGGCTCCCGTACGTCGTCGTCGCGACCAAGTCCGACAAGCTTTCCCGGGGGCGGCTCGGGAGCGAGATGAAGAAGCTCGAAAAAGTTTATGGGGCCTCGGGAAACATACCCGTCATTCCCTTTTCCGCGGTCACGAGTGAAGGAAGGAAAGAGCTATGGAAGACGATCGTGAATCACGTTCGGGAGCCGACGCGAGCACCGAGGAAGTAGCGGGGAAAGTCCCCCGCGGCGAGCCCAAGACCAAGGCGCTCAATATCGCCGAGCTCAAGGAGATGAACATCTCCGCCCTCGCCAAAGTAGCGAAGGACCTGGGCGTCGCCGGCGCCACCGGCATGCGCAAGCAGGAGCTGATCTTCAAGATCCTGCAGGCCCAGACGGAGCAGAGCGGTCTCATTTTTTCCGAGGGTGTTCTCGAGTGCCTCCCCGACGGATTCGGCTTCCTCCGGGCGCCGGAGTACAACTACCTCCCGGGTCCGGACGACATCTACGTGTCCCCTTCCCAGATCCGCAAGTTCGACCTCAGGACCGGCGACACCATCTCGGGGCAGATCCGCCCGCCGAAAGAGGGCGAGCGGTACTTCGCGCTCATCAAAGTGGAGGCGGTCAACTTCGAGCCTCCGGAAGCGGCGCGGGAGCGGATTCTCTTCGATAACCTGACTCCCCTCTACCCTCAGGATCGTATCGGCCTCGAGACCAGCAAGGACAACCTTTCGGCGCGGGTGATGGATCTGATGACCCCCATCGGAAAGGGCCAGCGCGGTCTCATCGTGGCGGCGCCGCGCACCGGAAAGACGATGCTCCTGCAGAACATCGCCAACAGCATCACCGCGAATCACCCGGAAGTGGTGCTCATCGTTCTCCTCATCGACGAGCGCCCGGAAGAGGTGACCGACATGCAGCGGTCGGTCCACGGTGAGGTGATTAGCTCGACGTTCGACGAAGCGGCGTCCCGGCACGTCCAAGTGGCGGAGATGGTGATCGAGAAGGCAAAGCGGCTGGTGGAGCACAAGCGGGACGTCGTCATCCTTCTGGATTCGATCACCCGCCTCGCCCGCGCCTACAACACCGTGGTTCCGCCCTCGGGGAAAGTGCTCTCGGGCGGTGTGGACTCGAACGCGCTTCAACGGCCGAAGCGATTCTTCGGCGCCGCAAGGAACATCGAGGAAGGGGGTTCGCTCACCATCATGGCGACGGCCCTCATCGAGACCGGAAGCCGCATGGACGACGTCATCTTCGAGGAGTTCAAGGGCACGGGCAACATGGAGATCCACCTCGATCGGAAGCTCGTCGACAAGCGGGTGTTCCCCTCGATCGACATCAACAAGAGCGGAACCCGGAAAGAGGAGCTCCTGCTCGCGAAAGAAGAACTCAACCGGGTCTGGATCCTGCGGAAGGTCCTCTCGCCCCTCTCCCAGGTGGAAGCGATGGAGCTTCTGCTGGACAAGATGGGGAAGACCAAGAGCAACGCCGAGTTCCTGTCGTCGATGTCGGGTCAGTAGCCGGTTGATTTCATGCGAGACCCCCGCCGCGTGGCTCGCACCATCCGGGCGCTCGCCCCTTCCGTCGGGGCCGCCATCGCCTCCGCCGTTCTCGGACTCTGCCTCGTGCGGCGCGTCGTCCCCCCCGAAGGGCTCGTCGAGAGCAACGACGTCGCCGGTAACTACCTCCAGACGCTCGGAACGATCTACGCCGTGCTCCTGGCCTTCGTGGTCATCGTGGTTTGGCAGCAGTTCAACGACGCTCGCTCCGCGGTCGAGCGCGAGGCGAACGAAGTGCTGGATCTGTTCCGGACCGCGAGTGGCTTCTCCGAGCCGGCGCGCGGCGAGCTCCGAAAACAGCTCCAAACCTACGTCAGCGCGGTGCTGGAAAGGGAATGGGCGGCCATGGCCCGCGACGAGAACGGGGTGTTCGAGGAGGTCTGGTCTGTCTTCGATCGCATCGCCGAGGTGCTTCACCGCTGCGATCCCGAAGCCGAGCGCGAGATTTCGCTCTATTGCGAGGCGCTCAGCCGGCTCAACGACCTGAGCGACGTCCGGGCGGTGCGGCTTTCGACGAGCCGGATGAAGATCCCGCTGGCGCTATGGATTCTGCTGTACATCGGCGCGGTGGTCACCGTGGGATCGATGTACCTCTTCGCCGTTTCGAGCTTCACCGTCCACGCCATCATGACCGGTGCCCTCGCCGGAGCGGTCTCTCACGTGCTCTACGTCATCGCCGACCTGGACGACGCTTTCGCGGGAGACTGGCAGGTGCCTCGCGAGCCCGTCGAGCGCGTTCGCGCCCACATGGAGCGCGTGGTCCTGGCCGGCGACGGCCGCCGAAGTCAGTAATCTTTCCCCTGAAGACGGCTCAATCTCGTCCCGCAGAAGTTACGGGGTCCGAAGCATTCGCTCCACGTCGTCGGGCATCTGTCCGGTGAGCTCCCAGCGGAGAAGGGACGCCGGCGCCAGTCCGGCGGAATTGAGCTCGTCCATGAACCGCTTCATGGTGAAATCGTCCCCCAGCTGCCGCTTGCGTTCGGCCAGGATTTTTTCGATCTCCAGCTTGCCGATGAGGTAGCTCGTGCCGTAGCCGGGTTGCTGCAGATAGAGGTGCTGCTCGCCGCGCACCAGGTTTCCCTTCAGACTCAGCCATCCCCGCGGGGTGTTCGCCGACGCGAACTCCGACGCCTGCTCGAGAGTGAGCTCGTTGCTGTGCATCCTCAGATCCCCCAAAGCTCGGGCGGCGCGCTGGGCGACGAGAATGTAGATGAGCTCCCGCGAACGCGGCCGCGCATCGAACATCCCCGCCTGCAGCATCATTTCTTCCCAAGCGGTGGCGAGGCCTTCGGTGCGCGTATTGAAGATGTTGTAGAGGAGGGTCGCCTTTCGTATGGAGCTCGAATGCCCCTCGTTCGCGAGCCACCCCTTGTCGAACCAGTGGTAACCATGGGTGCGCATCACTTCGGGGTCGCGGTAATCCACTTCGGTGAAGAACTCGCGCGGGCCGGGATCGAAACTGCCGACTCGGGCCCGCAGCGCGGGGTCCATGTAGTCGCGGATGGTGAGGATGCCGCGGTCCCTGAGAAACGCCATGTACTCCGTCACCGCGGCGTCGAAGCGGCGCCGATGCTCCTCGGCGCTCGCGATGGGCTCCTGCGTTGGGAGCGCCGCGTTGCGTGTCTCTTCCAGAGCGAGGAACGCCCTCGAGCGCGCGAGCTCGCGTTCCATGAGCGTCACCTGGTCGTGCCAGGTATAGGGAACGAGCTGGACGTTCTTCAGATACCAGTCGTAGTTCTCGACGCCGACGCCCGAGGGTCCCGTCTTATTAGGCGCCTGCTCTTCGAGCCAGCTCGCGAAGGCGTCCGTCGCCTCTTTCGCGCGCGCGACTCTCGCTCCAAGCTCCGCCTGAGCGCCCTCGAGTCGGGAAGCGAGCGCCGCCAGGTCCCGGCTCTGCTCCTTGACGCTCTTGATGCCGTAATCCCACAGATCTTTCTGGTTGCCGACGAGGTTGGTCTTCGCTTGCTCGAGAAGCTTCGGGACCGCGCTGATTCCGGATTCCACTTCGGCGGCGTCTTCCGGCGAGAGGGGAAAGCTGTACGCCCACAACTCGACGGCGCCGTAGGCGAAGGGTCCCTCGCGAGCCGGCTGATCACTCTCGGAGGGAAAGACGGTGACGTAAAAAGCAGGGTTGTTGGCCCACGGCTGGAGCACACGATGGTCGAACTCGAGGCCGTTCATCTCCGCACGCACGAGGTGATAGTCCACCTGCTGGGTTATGGGCCAGCCGCTCGGGTCGATCGACCTTAGCCGGCTCTGGTATCCGGCGAGCTCTCGCCGCTGACTCGCGATGGTGCTCGCGGTGTAGTCCGGCGCCCCGTCCACCAGCGGCGGTTTCTGAAACGCGCGCCAGTCATCGAAAAGCGACACCAGGTCTTCGTAGCGTGTGCTTCGCGTCGCGCTCGATGAGCCGGTATCGCGAGCCTTGCAACCACCCATGAGGACGACGACGAGCGTCGTGAGGACGAGTCCGGAAAGCGGGACGAGGCCGTTGAAAGAGTGATACATGGGGTTTCCTTTCGAACCGTTGAGGGAGGCATTAGAGCCCGAACCAGTAGTTGAACTTGACGCTCAGCGAGCGGTTTCGGACGCCGAACGATCCAAAAACGTCGTCGAGCTCGTTGTATACCACGAAGAAGTCCGAGCCCGGTTTCGGGATCCAGTTGAAGCGAACGTTGCTCGAGAGTTGTCCGGTGTCGTCGTTGTATTGGAGTAGGGACATGAGGACCAGGTCGGTGCGAAACGCGATTTGCAGGCGCGATGCCAGGAGATGAGTGGTGAATCGGCTCCCCGTGAGATCCACCCAGTTCACCTGGTAGTCGAAGGAGACGTCGAGGTGCTTGTCGATGCGATACCCGGCGCCGAGGGTCAGGGTGTCGCGCTCACCGTCGAAAAACCCGCCGGTGGCGTAGGCCACGTTCAGCCGGCGATGACTCCTTTGGAACGAATCGAAACGAAGCTCGAGGGTCGAGAAATCGTAGGCGCCGGGCGGGACGCTCACCCCCGGCCTCAGGCGGAAGGGCTCCTCGAGAAACTCGAACGAGTCGGTATATGCGATTGCGGCTTCGTGGCCGGATTCAAACGTGGTGCGAAACTCGCCCGTCCACAGGCGCGTCTCGAGGACGCCCTGCTGGTTCGGAACGTAGTCCAGAGTGCCGGTGAAGTGGAGCTGGCGAACGAGGTCGAAGGACGGACGCGGGCTGTATCGCAGCTGGGCGAGGTTCTGCCTGGAGTTCGGCCGGCGCACGAAGCCGATTCCGGGCGCGAAGCTCTCGCCGACGTCGAGGTGGCGGTACAGCGCTCCGAACCGGTCCGAACGGTACTCGAGCTTGGCGTAGGCAGAGCCCTCCCCGCTTGCCCGCTCCGGTTCGTCCATCGCGGCGACGTAGCTTTCGAGCGACCAGTTTCCCATGTACAGATTCAGGTCCGCGCCATAGACGCGGTTGAACGTACCGCCTCCGGCGCGACTCGTGAACAGTGCTCCGACGTTGGAGCGGCTCGAGATGTCCCGGCGCAGGCGAACGACGGAGAAGTTCTCTCCGGGGACACCGAAGTCGCCGGCCTCGTCCGTCTGCAGGCTCATGATGCCGACGCTGTAACGCCCTTGCCTTCCGGAGAGGCGGGCTCCGGCGAGGATGGGAACGATGCCGCCGCTCTCGGAAAGACCGATGCGCCGGGTGAAGATGAGGTCCGCCTCTCGAGGGACGCCGAAAAGGAAGCTCCTCTGGCTCTCGAGGAAGATCTGCCGCTTCTCGGGGAAGAACAAGGAAAACCGGGTAAAGTTGATCTGCTGGACGTCCGCCTCCTCCTGCGCGAAATCGGTATTCACCGTGAAGTCGGCGGTGAGCCCGGTAGTGACGCCCCACTTGGCGTCGATTCCGACCTCTTTTCGGGTGTCGGTCTCCTCGAGGATCTCGTCCCGCGCAACGCCCCCGAGCACGTAGGGTCTGAGCTCGACGCTCCTTCCCGATCGAATGTCCTTCAGGCCGCGAAGCTTCCCGAGCTCCGCGGGTCGATACCAGGTGGAATCGTTGCTCACGAAGGGCCAGTAGGTCTCCTCGTTCTTCCGCGGCAGGTTTCTCTTGAAGCCGATGCCGAACACCACCTCCTTCCCGTCTTCGGGCGGATCGAAGCGGAGGGATTGGAAGGGGACGACGATCTCCGCCTCCCAGCCGCCCGCGGTTTGACTGCCTCGCGCGTACCAGACGGTGTCCCAGTTGAGGTTCCGGGTGCTCGACTCCTCCCCGTTCTGGAGCATGTCGAAGAGAACGCCGTTGGCGTTGGTGGCGAGAAAGACGGCGCTCCTCTGGTCGTTGTAAGCGTCGATCATGACGGCGACGGCGTCGTCGGCCGCGATGTTCTCGTCCCGGAACATCGTTCGCGCCCGGGGGCGGTTGGGGTCGCTGTCGAAGCAACGAAAGCCGATGTAGAGGGTCTCGTCGTCGTAGAGGAGCGAGACGTGCGTGGGCTCGGTCGCAGGGATGCCCTCGAACGTCTCCCGCTGGAAGAAATCGGTGACCGGCTCGGCGCCGCCCCAGGCTTCGTCGTCGATGCGGCCGTCGATCGAGAGCTTCCCTCGGAGCCGCGTAGCTCGCATCTCCCACGTTCGCGCCTTCAGCAAGCGAACTCTCTCCGCCCGAGGAAGCTCGGCTGAATTCGTCTCCTCGGCCCACCCGGCGGCGGAGATTACCATCGAAAGAGCGAGCGCGCGGGCGACGGTGCTCGGAATCACGCTCGGAGGTTATCGAGCGGAGGGCAAGAACTCAACGAGCGGAGGCTCGACTTCGATACGCTGCACACTGGACTAAGGCCACTCGGCGGCCCAATCTCACGCTTCTGGATCCTGTCCTCGTGAGCACGATCAAGCCGTCGAGACTCTTCGTGTCCTCGTGTCCAGAGTTCTTTATCAGATATACGCGCTCACGGCGGCCCTTATCGCGCTACGCCGTCAAACCTCGCAAGATATCCCACGCCCTCAGCCTCGTGTTTGGCGCGCAAAGCCTGACGAGACGTACGATATGAGCCGACGATTGCTGATCCACCAACCGGGCTATCCCGCAAACGGTCATAGCCCTTATCGGATATTCGAGTAGTAGACTTAGTGTTCGACGGACACACGGGGTGCGGGACGACACGTCCGTGGAAGGGGCTGTGGCCTCGGAGAGGAGCATTGCCAATGGCACTGAAGCCGACTTTGCAGCCGGTCGAGGCTGCCTCGCGCTTGTCCTGGCTCTTCTTCCAGCGATGCGTGCGACGGCCCAAACGTCCCCACAACCGGCGACGCCGGCGCGTCGCCTCTTCGTGGCGATCTACGACCGGGGTCCACGTTGGGTGCAGGATAAAGGCCCATTCGAGCAGGCAGGAATTCACGAACACATCATGCACCACGAGGCTCTTGCCAGCAGGCTCGTTGGTGCCGCGCCCTTCGTGATGCGACCGGACGATCCTGCTGTAGGCCTCATTGTGTTTGAGGCGGAGAATCAGGCGGCCGCGCAAGCATGGCTGGAAGCTGATCCCGCCGTCGTCAACGGTGTTCTAAAGGCGGTCGTGCGCGAGTGGCGCGTGAGTAGGGTGAAGGCATTCCCGTAGCGCAGACACCGTGAGTCGGCGGACACTAAGGAGCGAGGTGAAGATGGAGCAGGTGGGGCGCGCATTCCTGTTCGACTACGGCGATTTGGTCATCCGAGTCCGGTACCTGTCCGACCGTCGGCTGGAGTGGGAGCAGGTCAAGGGACCGCAAGCAGGGCTCAAAGGCCAGGAGGAGTATGGCTCATCCGCCATTCGCCCGGGCGTGCACTTCATTTGGTGGCAGGAGAAAGACACTTCCATCGTGACTCAGGTGGTCGACTTCGAGAAAAAGGTGGTGCACACGACGTGGACTTCCCCAGAGAAGAAGCTGGCGGCGTTTCAGGGACGGATTGAACCGGCACCGTGACGTGCCGCGGAACAAGCGGATGAAGCTGACGAGTGGCCTCGCCTCGCGGCGGAGCGCTTGCGAGGAGCGGCTCGGTATGCGCCTTCACGCACCCGGCGCTCGCAGCCTATCCGCGTGTTCGGCGGAGCCGTGTGTGCCGGACGTGAAGATGCGGAGGGAGCGGCTCATGACGCGTGCTGCCAGACCGGCAAAGGCCGTGGAGGCGTGGCTCCGGATCCCCGATCGTATTGAGAAGGCGATCGACGGCCTCCATGAGGACACCATCGATATGCGGGGTGGGGCCGACGGATGGTCGATCAGGGAGAGCGTTCATCACCTGGTTGAGGCGAACTTGGTGGCTTCCAACATCATCATTGCAGCCCTCGCCAAGAGCGGCTGTACCTACGATTGGTCCTGGGTGAATCCGGACGCCTCTTGGATGCGGCGGGTCGGCTACAGCAAAGCTCCAATCCGTCCAGCGCTCGATGCACTTCGGGCACTATGCCAGCACATCTCTGGCCTCATCAATTCTACGTCCGCTGCGCTCCGTCGAGAAGTCCGCCTCCTTGACGCTCCTGGAGCTGAACTCTACGCGAAGACCGTCGAGGAGATTCTTCAGCAGGAGGTCGAGCATGCCGAGGAACACCTTCGGGCTGTCTCGCAGATACGTGCAGACCATGGCGCCAACAAGCCGAGAGGGAGACCGCGGGCGTCGGGGCAGCCGAACAAGCGGATGCAGCGGACGGCGCATGGCAAGACGGGGCGCCGCGGCTGATCCGCGGTGTTAGACTTTCCACAGGAGTTCATCGAGTTTTTGACCAGATTGCCGGAAAGTAAGGAGTGAAGACATGAGAATCGGGTTCATTCTCGACGCGGGCGTGTTGCAGGGGATCGCGAAGGAACGGCGCCCGAACACTCCACTTATCGATCGTCTTCGTAGGGAGCCTGGCAGATTTGTTACCATCAAGGAAGTCACCGCTGAGTGCATCGATGTCCATTACACAGTTCTTCAGAATCTGAACATCTTTGTTGAGCCGACACGCACTCCGATGGGGCAACGCGGCCTGCTGGACGCCTTTTCTTCCGGACCAAGGGATGTGTCATGGTCGCTTGATCAACTCAGCCGGGCCGACCGAGCCGTCGTGGGCCACGCCATTGCCGGTCACTTTGACATTTTTACCACCGACGGTGCCATGAAGGCCCGATCCTTTCGTGAGTTCCTCAGGAGGTTGGAACGACTTCCTGACGCTCATCTACCGTCGTGGTACATCCCGGAGATCTTCGTTGTGCGACGAGGTCTATGGCACTGACTGCCCTCGGTCTGGCAAGACGGCCGCGCCAGCCGGAAGGTCTAACTACATGAACCCGCCGGCAGGCGGCGAGTTCGGCGTGAGCGCAGGTCAGCGCCCGTCTGCCGCGGGTTATGCGGATTGTTAGCCGACGTTTAGGCGACAGTGCTAGACTTGTGCCGTGAGCAAGGTTGAACGAATCGAGCGTGAGATCCAGGCACTGTCTTCTGAGGAACTCGCCCAGTTTCGCGGCTGGGTTCTTGACTTTGACTGGGAGGCTTGGGATCGTCAACTGGAGCGCGACATCCAGGCGGGAAAGCTCGATGCCCTCGCCGACGAAGCATTGCGGGAGCACGCGGCAGGCAAAACCAAACCGCTTTGAAACACCGCGCCTCACCTGCGTTCTGGTCCCTGTATCGCTCACTCCCGCCCGATATTCAACGCACCGCCGACCGGGCGTACGAACACCTCAAGCGCGACCCGCGGCATCCTTCCTTTCGTTTTCAAGAAGGTGGGGCATTTCTGGTCAGCACGCGTCGGACTACACCATCGCGCGCTCTCGGTCGAGTCTGGTGAAGACCTCATCTGGTTCTGGATTGGCACACACTCGGAGTACGACACGCTCGTCGGCTAACCATCAATGGAGCGGACGTGGCCTTTCCCTTCGTTCAGCG
>Ga0209321_10003786_pt1 | contig 10101 bp, 9 predicted proteins | sample Rifsed16ft4_FD_184012 | JGI IMG/M metagenome (GOLD analysis project Ga0209321, IMG submission 184012) | Soil microbial communities from Rifle, Colorado, USA - sediment 16ft 4 - CSP-I_5_4 (version 2) | ecosystem: Environmental > Terrestrial > Deep subsurface > Rock core/Sediment | place: Rifle... | reverse complement strand
CAAGGACAATCAAAGGTAAGGGAGTCTCATTCATGGAAAACAACGTAGAGTTTCACGGAATGGCAGCGACACAGGAACAAATGGTGGTAGCTTTAAGAGAGCTGGGGGAATAGCAATGTCGTGTAAACGGGTTTATGGAATGGCTACAAGGGATGCATATGGAAAAGTCCTGGTTGAACTGGGCAGGGAAAATCCTGCAATAGTTGTCCTTGATGCCGATCTGTCAAAGTCTACGAAAAGTGTTTTTTTTGCCAAAGAGTTTAAAGAAAGATTTTTCAATATGGGAATAGCTGAGGCAAATATGGTCTCAACTGCCGCCGGTCTCGCATCCTGCGGCAAGATCCCTTTTGCATCAAGTTTTGCATCCTTTCTGATGTGTAAATCGTTTGACCAGCTCCGTATGAGTGTGGCCAACCCGCATCTCAATGTAAAATTAATAGGTTCACATGGCGGCATAAGCATAGGAGAGGATGGCGCTTCTCAGATGGCCATAGAGGATGTGGCCCTTGCATGTTCCCTTCCCGGCTTTGTAGTCATTGTCCCTGCCGATGAACTCTCAACCAGGGCTTTAGTGAGACTGGCCGCCAGGCATATAGGACCGGTATATATACGGACAGGAAGACCAAAGGCACCGGTTATTTATCAGCCGGGCACTGACATTGAAATAGGTAAGGCAAATATAGTGCGAGAGGGCATAGATGTAACTGTGATCGCAAACGGGCTTATGGTGCAGGAGGCTGTTGAAGCAGCTTGTGTTTGCAGTGAAAGGGGTATTGACGTCCGGGTGATAGACATGCACACAGTGAAGCCGATAGATGTAAATGTTATAGTTCAGTCTGCTCAAACGACCGGGGCTATAGTAACTGCAGAGGAACACCTGTTAACCGGAGGTCTTGGTTCTGCTGTAGCCATGGTGGTAAGTGAGCACTGTCCGGTTCCTATGGGGTTTGTGGGACTCCATGATACCTATGCAGAGTCAGGCACACCGGATGAGCTTTTCAATAAATATGGATTAACAGCGGATCATATTGTCAGGAAGATTGAAGGAGTTCTGAAAAAGAAATAGCGCTGTTCGTGGCCTTTGGGGGACACTTCCTTACAGGGAAGTGTCCCCGGCGAGACCTGATCCTGCCATTATCAGAAAGCTGTAAACAACATCAGAGTTGTTAGCTGGTCTCCATCTGCCGGTTTAGGATCGAATGCATCTCCACCATACAGAGAATGATTAAGCTGGAACTGGATATTCTGATCTGTAAGGTGTGATACACCTATTGTCAGGGCTGTCTGCTCATTGTCCGCCGCAGTACCTTTATCTCCTGAACGGTATGCCAGAGAGACGGTTGTCTTATTGGGGATTACTCCAAGTTCACCAATTAAAGCCCATGCTGTTTTGTTATCTGCCTCTGCATTAAATATGTTTTCCGGATCTCCAGCATCAGACTTCTCCGCTGAAGCGTATGATACGTATACACCAAGAGGCATTGAAGATACGCTGCCCTGGGCCTGTGCATCCAATGCCCATGCATGAGTAGCATAACTCCCGGCAGGAAACAGAACGTCTCCCTCTTCAACCTCACTCCCTATACCAGTTGTTCCTCCCCACCACTGTATTCCACCTCCAATATCCCAGTCACCAATTGTTGGTGTTGCCGCAACCCGCACATATTTTGACATCGGGCCAATATCAGTTGCCGTATGGAAAGGCGCCCAAAGAGATACATTTACAAACCCCATATTATTTGCTGCAACAAAAGCTAAACCCTCTGCTGCAGTTGCTGTACCTATGTATTGCTGTGCAGACATTTCAGTCCTGTGTTCTATCGGCCTCTGCGCTCGCTGTGAACCGGTATTGAGCAGTTCAAAACCATATGAGGCACCGAGGGAATCCGTATTGAATAGAATTGCGCTCAGCTTCATGCCAGCCGCGTCAAAAACAAATGGCATCTTGAAAGATGTAAAATTGTCAAAACCTTCCCCTGCCAGCCCCATTTCATAAGCAAATCCGACATGCTCTCCTACGCGTCCTCCCAGGAACAGGGCAGCCTCATCAGGGAACTGTAACTCACCTTTGTTCTTACCGGTATTGATATCGCCGTTCGTCTTCTGGTACCTCAGCTTCATCACAATAGACGCATTCAGAACACTCGGCACAGACAGCATATCTCCTTCGATCATGCTCTGTCCTCCCACCATAGTATAGCCGCCGGCCTTAAAAGAACGGCCAAAGGCATTCAGTGCCGGGAAATGCTGGAAATGGCATGTAGAACAGGAGAGCCCCGTCTGACGTGCAAAAGCCGGAACTGCCTCTGCGTCATGCGCTGATAAAATAAAGGCAGTGATGATAAAAACCAGTCCTATTCCTACTAAACAGACTTTCTGTCTCATTAGGCTCCTCCCTGTTATAAGGTTAATATTGTTTTACTGCTTAGATGGATTTACATGATGAAGGAACAATTTAATGCTGGTTAGTATGACATTTAATAAAATATTATAATTGCACTTAAATGTCAAATAGTTCTTAATTTATGAAATGTTTTTCCCACATGAGTTAGCTGAAATTATATCAGAAAGTCACTTCCAGCCAAGCTGTTTTTTTGCCCAATCACTTATCCTGTCAGGAGTCCATGGTGGATCCCACACTAAATCCACCTTTACACCTGATACCCCTTCGAGTTGACGGACTGCATCCTCTGCCCCTCTGGCTATGCTCTCATGGAGCGGACAACCGGATGTGGTCATGGTCATCTTAATGGAAACGTCGCCGCCATCCAGCAGCTTTACGTCGTAAACAAGTCCCAGGTCTACTATATTGATCCCGATTTCAGGGTCTATGACATGTTTCAAGGCGGTGAATATGAGCTGTTCTGTAAGCATTTTCTATTTCCTCGTAAACACTGTAAACATATTATATCCAAACAGCAATGATGCAATAAACATTATCGTTAAACCAATGCCTACGATTATCTGATTCTCCAGGTATAGCCCCACCATAACATTCGGAACCCCAATATTGATAAACCAGAACTGGATGCTGCCAATCCTCTCCGAAAACATATCTTTAAGAAGCGGCACCTTTTCCTTTCCAACCTTATCACTGTACTTGTGAAACCAGACGAGGAAGGGTACTACCTTATACATCATTCCAATGATTAATAATGTTATGCAACCAAATAACACTGTAAAACCATAGATCAGTATAATCCGTTGACGCATATCAGGTGTCATATTACTGAGTGAGATAACCACCCCAAGAATAGCGGCAACCGGTATATATACATATGAAAGCAGTGCGTGGCGAAGACCAATGTCCAGCGTCTTTCTCATCCGTCCTTTCATTATGAGGATCACTTGATATGAAAACATGATTAGACCAATTAAAATGAAAACTGTGCTGTAGAAAGGCCTGTTCGTAAGAAACTCGACTATTATCCCTAAGATGCCGAGGTTAACGAACGAAAAGGCGGCCCACCCCGGCCATGTCTTATATGTATATGAAAGGGTAAACATGGGAAGGAGTTTGTATGATACCCCCATGATTATCATGGCAAACCAACCGGCAAATCCAAGGGCAGCGTGTAACGACAGATAGTGCAGGTGATTCCCCTTCATGAATGGGATGCTTAAATTAAAACCAAGTAAAAAACCCATTGTGGCAACTACAGACAAATATACAATTGCCGCAATAATATGGGCTATAGTTATATTAATACTCTTCACCTTCCTCAACGTAAGCCCGACATTTATGACAAACAGGAGTACAGCTACAAAGAGCATGCCGGCAGCCATTGCCATCCCTCCTCCCTTAGTTGCGAAGAACCAGAAGTGGCCTGTAATCGTCATTACAGCTATGATGTATAACCACAGGCCCCACTTCGCCATCCTGACACTGAAGAGGGATGTTTCAAGTATTACAGGTATAAGCTGTGTCATTGCCCCCATAATAATCATGGTAGCCCAGCCGAGTACGGCGATATGGGCAAATGACAGGAGTTTAGGCTGAAAATGGAATCCGGAAATATAGCCTGATCTCAACAACATTAATCCATTCAAAAACACAAATGTTATAGTAGCTATTATAAAATAAAGACGCACAACTTTAAAAGGAGGCGTAAATGGTGTTGCTATGCTGCCTGGAAATGGAGTACTCATTGATGAAACCACCTATCCCTTCTTTGTAATCCTGACCTTGTAATACCCTTCATTTATCTTTTCTGCGGATGCCTGAAAACCAAGGTGTTCAAGCTTATCATAAATCATCAGAGGCTCTCTGTGATGATGTACAAGGAGTGTTGTATTCATGCCCACCTGGGGGAGCATCTCGATAATCCTTACCATAGGCTCAGGCGGTTCAAGCCCCCGGACGTCTATTTCTATAGTCTTTGGCTCTGAAGTCGTTGATTCTTCCTGTCCTGCAACAGTTGCTGCCGGAGCCGGTGAACCCCCTTTGTATAAGTAGATATGCCACAAACCACCGTCCTGCTCTGTAGTATGATCGTACCCCTTCATCTTCATTACTGTGTAAAGTGGTACTGGTTCAAAATTGATGATGAGGTGTAAGACCTGGTTATCTTTCACATTAGCAAGTGTCTTTATTATCAGGTTGAACGGGTCCCTCCCTGCGTCTAATTCAGGCCTGACATCCAAGTCAACTATGTTTTCTTTTGATACATTTTTAAGATTTTCAATCATTATCAGACTCCTTTTTCTTACTATAATTTTGCAATCTCTACCTTCCACACCTCGGGCCCCTGCTCAAGATATTTCCACCCATACTTGTCTTTTCTTTCAAACTCAAACTGGTATCTCAGCGGCATCGGATCATGGTCGTTTACTATCAATAATATCTCGCCGGATTTCAGACCATCAAATGTCTCGAATATCCTCGCATGTTTATCCCTCGGTGGTATTATTCTTACATCAAGCTCTACGACTTTGTTCTCTGTTTGCATTTTAGTACCTCCTTTTTTTAGCTACTGTGTACATTGATCAAGTGCTGTCATCAGCTCTTCCAAAGCAGCCTTATCTTCCTTCGCTGCCTGCTCAAGGCTCCTGTTTCCACCACAACAGGCATCTATATTAAACTTAGTAAATACACCAACGCTCTTCGGGTAGAGCTTTAACACCTGATTCACTGTCATCTCTTTAGATATTCCGGACATCTTATGACCTCCTTATATTGTAGAATTTAACACTAAACCGGATTGTCAACAATGATATAAATCATAATGATATGGATCATGCGGGAACGGAAGGATTTTAGTCTTCATCCTTACCGCCTATTTCCTGAAGTCTCTCTTGCTTGAGTATGGTGATCCCACCCTTAGTAGTCTCGATGACCCCCTCTTTTTGAAACCTGCTCATTACCCTTATAGTAGTCTCTATCGTTGTGCCAACCATACTTGCTATATCCTTGCGTGTCAGATGCAGATTTATATTTTTCCCTTGTTCCGTATCAACCATATTCGCAAGCTTTAACAGCGTGTTCGCAATCCTCCTTTCCACGCGGGCTGTCAGGGCTGCTTCAATCCGATCAACAAACTCTCTCTGCTTTCTACCCATTGTCCGCAAAAATTTCGCAGCAACTGCCGGCATTGTTTCCAGGATTTCAAAGCAGTGGGTATGATGAAACTTTATAACCGTGGTTTGTCCTACTGCCATGGCAGAGGCAGGGTAAGGCATTCTGTCGAATACTGCGACTTCTCCGAATGTGTCTCCTGCCTTGAACATGTGCATTATTATCTCTTTACCATCTTCTGCCTGTTTTATCGCCTTTATATTCCCCTCTTTCACAATGCAGAACCAATCCGGGGGATCTCCTTCGTAAAAAGCATATTCACCATTTTTATATGTAAACTCCTTTGACATATCAGATAATTTATCGAGTTCCTTATCTGAAAGTGTAGAAAATAACGGAAGGTTTTTCAGGAATTCTTTTTTTGGAGTCATACGCACTACAAGTTTTAACTTATTAAATCAAATTAACCAATAGCAGCCAGTGCAGCGTTGAAGGTTGCGCTTGGACGCATTGCTTTCGAAGTCTTTTCAGTATCCGGATGATAATAGCCGCCTATATTAACAGGTTTACCTTGAGCGCCATTCAGCTCTCCGACAATCTTCGCCTCATTATCTTCAAGTACCTTCGCTAAGTTGGAAAAGCGCGCCTGAAGATCTTTATCTTCATTTTGTGCCGCCAATGCCTGCGCCCAGTATAAAGCTATGTAAAAATGACTTCCCCGGTTATCTATCTCTCCCACTTTACGGGCTGGTGACTTGTTGCTTTCGAGGAACTTCCCATTTGCCTGATCCAGCGTTGTTGCCAGGACCTGAGCTTTTTTATTTTGGAATGTGTTGCTAAGATGCTCTAACGATACCGCAAGCGCTAAAAATTCGCCAAGGGAATCCCAGCGTAAATACCCTTCTTCTAAAAACTGCTGGACATGTTTGGGCGCCGACCCTCCTGCGCCTGTCTCAAAAAGTCCGCCGCCATTCATCAGAGGAACGATTGAGAGCATTTTTGCACTTGTACCCAATTCAAGAATCGGAAACAGGTCGGTGAGATAATCACGCAGCACATTACCGGTGACTGAAATGGTATCTTTTCCCTCTCTTATGCGCTCAAGCGAGAAACGGGTAGCGTCTACAGGAGACATGATATGTATTTCCAAACCCTTTGTATCATGGTCTTTGAGATATTTATTGACCTTTTCTATAATCTGTTTGTCGTGTGCCCTGTTATTGTCCAACCAGAAAACAGCAGGTGCTCCGGTCGCCCTGGCTCTGGTAACAGCCAGCTTTACCCAGTCCTGTATCGGTGCATCTTTTGTCTGACACATACGCCAGATATCCCCTTCTTCCACAGTATGCTGGAGCAGCACATTTCCGGCGGCGTCAACTACTCGAATCGTTCCATTCCCGGGGGATTTAAATGTCTTGTCGTGAGATCCGTACTCCTCTGCCTTTTGCGCCATAAGGCCCACATTGGGAACGCTCCCCATTGTCACAGGATTAAAGGCGCCATGTTTCCTGCAATCATTTATGACTTCCTGATATACACCTGCATAATTTCTGTCAGGTATAACTGCCTTGGTATCGTAAAGCTTGCCGTCAGCCCCCCACATTTTACCGGATTCACGAATCATGGCCGGCATGGATGCATCAATAATCACATCGCTTGGCACATGCAGATTGGTAATCCCTTTGTCCGAGTTCACCATAGCAACCCAGGAACGATTCTTATAACAGGCATTGATGTCAGCCTCGATTTCTAATCTTTGAGCTTCCGACAAACTCTTGATTTTTGCATATAGGTCGTTCAATCCATTATTGGCATTGAAGCCAAGTTCTTTAATTACAGATGCATGTTTTTCAAAAACGTCTTTGAAAAAAACAGAAACTGCATGACCAAACATAATGGGATCCGAAACCTTCATCATTGTGGCCTTGAGATGTAGGGAAAACAACACTCCCTTATTCTTTGCATCCTGGATCTGCTCCTCATAGAATTTGCGCAATTCGCGGCGGCTCATGACCGATGCATCAATGACTTCGCCAGCCTTAAGTGATGTCTTTTCTTTGAGAACAGTGGCCTTTCCATCCTGGGCAACGAACTCAATTTTTACGGCTCCGGCCTCAGTTATAGTCGTGGATTTTTCACTGCCATAGAAATCGCCGCCGCTCATATGCACTACATGGGTTTTTGAGTCCGCGCTCCATGCGCCCATCTTGTGCGGGTTCTTTCTTGCATAATTTTTTACCGAGGCTGCTGCCCTGCGATCCGAATTTCCTTCCCTTAAAACTGGGTTTACGGCGCTCCCCAACACCTTGCCGTATCTGGCCTTAATCTCTTTCTCCGCATCGGTTTTAGGGTCCTCCGGATAGTCCGGGATATTATAACCCTGCGACTGTAATTCTTTGATAGCGGCCTTTAACTGAGGAACTGAGGCGCTGATATTCGGCAGTTTTATGATATTGGCCTCAGGTGTCGTTGCAAGTTCACCCAATTGGGTCAGATGATCAGGTATTCTTTGATTCTCTGTTAAATTTTCCGGAAAGTTTGCGATAATTCTCCCTGCCAGAGAGATATCCCTTGTTTCAACAACAACTCCGGCTGCTCTGGTAAATGCCTGAACGATATGGAGCAAAGAATACGTTGCTAATGCCGGTGCCTCATCAGTTTTTGTCCATAGAATCTTTGGTTCTTGTTTAGCCATGCCTTTCTCCTCATTTAACTATTTCAAATTATCTACTCAACCCTTTGCCTTAACAAACGCTAATGAACCACCTGCCCTTACTACCTCTACATCCCTTGAGGAGATCGGGGTTGAAACCTGTACCTCTTTACCTTTTGTATTGTTCTTTAAGGTCAGGGTCTTTCCATCGAGACCTTTAACATCCAACTCAATATCATCCCCCTGTTCAAACAGCTCATAGTCATTTTCATTTACAAAGGTAAGCGGCAGTATCCCGAAATTAACAAGGTTTGCAAGGTGTATCCTTGCGAAGTTCTTTGTGATAACAGCCCTGACTCCAAGGTACATAGGGGCTAATGCTGCGTGCTCCCTGCTCGACCCCTGGCCGTAATTAGTACCACCTATGATGAAACCTCCACCCCACTCCTTTGCCCTCTTCGGGAAGGTGTTATCAACGCGCTCAAAAACATATTCTGATATAGCAGGGACATTGGATCTAAGTGGAAGGACCTTTGCACCTGCCGGCATAATATGGTCAGTTGTGATGTTATCACCAACCTTAATAAGCACTTTTCCATTCAATACATTAGGCATTGCCTCTTTTGTCGGCAAAGGCTTTATGTTTGGTCCTCTGAGTATCTCTACCTTTTCCGGTTCCTTAGCCGGGGCTATTATCATGGAATCATCAATGAGAAATTTCTCCGGCATTGCAATAGAAATTGGCTTCAGACCGAGGTCTCTCGGATCTGTAATCTCCCCTTTAATGGCACAGGCAGCAGCCACCTCGGGGCTTGAGAGAAAGGCCTTTGCATCCTTTGTACCGCTCCTTCCCTCAAAGTTTCTGTTGAAGGTACGGATAGTGACCGCACCTGTTGGCGGGGCAAAACCCATCCCGATACAGGGGCCGCATGCACTCTCGAGCAGCCTTGCGCCTGAAGCGATCAGATCAGTCAGCGCGCCTGTCCGGGCTATCATATTAAGTACCTGTCTTGAGCCAGGTGAAAAACCAAGACTAACACCCGGGTGAACTGTTTTACCTTTTAACATTGCGGCCACTGTCATTATGTCTTTATATGAAGAGTTTGTGCATGAACCAATTGCTACCTGCTGAACCGGCGTACCTGCGACCTCTCTCACCTTAACCACCTGGTCAGGCATATGCGGCTTTGCTATCATCGGCTCAAGTTCATTTAAATTGATCTCAACAATCTCGTCATACACTGCATCAGGGTCTGGACCTAATTCCTTCCATGCGCTCTCCCTCCCCTGGGCCTTAAGATAAGCCTTTGTGACTTCATCACCCGGAAATATCGAGGTGGTTGCGCCAAGTTCTGCACCCATATTTGTAATGGTTGCCCGCTCTGGCACTGAGAGGGACTTTATACCTTCACCTGTATATTCAAATACCTTTCCCACTCCGCCCTTAACTGTGAGCCGTCTTAAAAGCTCAAGGATAATGTCCTTTGCAGAAACAAATGGCTGTAGTTTACCGGTAAGTTTAACATTTACTACCATGGGCATATTAAGGTTAAAGGGTTCACCTCCCATTGCAAGCGCCACATCAAGCCCGCCTGCACCTATTGCAATCATGGCAAGCCCACCGCAGGTTGGTGTATGGCTATCTGAACCGAGTAAGGTCTTTCCAGTTACTCCAAACCTTTCGAGGTGTACCTGGTGACATATGCCGTTTCCCGGTCTTGAGAAATATATCCCGAACTTTGAGGCAAGGGTCTGAAGAAACCTGTGGTCATCAGCATTCATAAAGTCTGTCTGCAGCATGTTATGGTCAACATAGCTTACTGACAGCTCTGTTTTTACCTTTGGTATGCCGAGTGCCTCAAACTGTAGATATGCCATTGTACCGGTTGCATCCTGGGTGAGTGTCTGGTCAATGCGTATAGTAATGGGTTTC
>Ga0209321_10003785_pt1 | contig 10101 bp, 6 predicted proteins | sample Rifsed16ft4_FD_184012 | JGI IMG/M metagenome (GOLD analysis project Ga0209321, IMG submission 184012) | Soil microbial communities from Rifle, Colorado, USA - sediment 16ft 4 - CSP-I_5_4 (version 2) | ecosystem: Environmental > Terrestrial > Deep subsurface > Rock core/Sediment | place: Rifle... | reverse complement strand
CAGAAGGAATATGGCCACTGCGGCATAGCATATTGCAAACTCTGTAGCGGCCCCTGGCCTGAAGTTATAGGCAAGGCCTGCCTGGGTTAATGAGTAGGCATGGATGACCCCGAAGTAAGACATGACCGATGCGGTAAGCGCCCAGAGGGATGCCTTCCAGTACTCCCGTTCGATCACATAGACAGACATGGCGGCAAGAATCATGGAGGTGAAGATAAATCCCTGACTCAGGGCAATAGTCCCCTGGATCGGCAGGATCCCCTGGAATGCCCCGCTGGTGACCGTATTGTAGAGGCTGGTCCCGGCAGCCCGCAGGCCGGACTCCACCATGAGCAATCCCCACGACGCGAGGGCAGGGACTATCCCGACAGCAACGGCTAAGGCATGATGCTTTGGCGTCTCCTGAAAGGCCTGGGCCGCGATGATGATCCCTATCCAGAGGAGAATGCCCACCCCGGCCTCAAGCGGTATGAACCTCAGCACCGCATCCATCGTCCCGGTCAGACAGATCAATGCGATAAAGAGACCGTTCAGTATAGAATAACCCGTACGCGCCCCTAACGCCTTCCATCCCGGATGCCCTATGTAGATGGTGGTTGGAAAGCAGCTTCCAAGAAACGCGGCCAGGATACTCCCCAGGCCATTGGCGAGGAGGGACGGGGCTGTCTCGTATTTGTCCCCGGCCGCCTCTGCGCTCTCCAAATTCTGAAGGGACCCGACTACATTAAACAGCCCCATCGGGATAATGACGGCCATGTATCTCCATACATGGGGGTCCCCCACCAGTCCCAAAACAGTACCAATGACCGGGACCGGGAGGTGTACGGAGACCTCAAGACTCTTGCTCCAGTCCGGGTCGAAATAGCCATTGACCCCTGAGAGCCTGAGCCCCCATGCAATGGCAGTCCCTATCATGACGGCAAACAGCCCGCCGGGAAGTCCGCCTGGCAATCTCACATGGGACATGTAGTAGAAGAGGATAATCGCCATCGGGACTAAGGCGATCGCAGGCTTTGCAAATATCTGAAAGGTAAAGTCCATGGATATAAAGGTGATGGCGATCCCGGCGAGTGTGGAGAGGAGGGCGGCCCGCGGGGTGACCCTGCGTATCCAGCCTCCGGCAAATGCGCCAAGCGTCTCTATGATCCCGCTGAAGAGGCAGGCCACAAGCCCTATCTTCCATGCGAAGACCGGGTCCCTGGTCTCCTGGTACACAGGGCCCATGATAAAGAATATAAAGGCAAACAGGCTGACCGTGTTTATCCCGTAGGGGAGCGCCGTGACATCATTCCTCCCGGTACGCATCGCAAGGCGCCGTGCCTGTATGGAATAGAATATATTGCCGCTGATGATCGATATGGCGGCCCCTGGCAGGACATATCCGAATATGATCTCATTCGGGATGCCGGCAACCATGCCTGACAGGGGGACGATGATCATCAACTGGATCAGATTGTCTATGGCAAGACCAAAGAAACCGTCGAGGTCTTTCCGTACAAACCAGGGATAAGCGGTTCCTCCACTCATGGATCCTGACGTCCTTTCTTCTGTCCTGGAAAGACCAGCACAAAATACCCCGCAGCTAACAGGATCGGCAGGATGCTCAAGACCTGGCCCATGGAGAGGGGAAATCCTTCAGGCAACACATGAAGATCCTTCCAGAACTCGATGATAAATCTGCCGGAGAAATAGAGGAGGGCGTAGAGGGAGAGGAAAAAGAGGGGCGGGGTCTTTCTGTAATACCTTTTATAGGCCCAAAACAGGACCGCAAAGATGACCATATTTAAGACCGCTTCATAGAGCTGGACAGGATGCCGCGGGAAGTCTTCTCCTGCATGTTTAAAGATGACCCCCCAGTTGCTGGCTTTGGAAGGTATTCCCAAAATCTCTGAGTTGAAAAAGTTTCCAATGCGGACAAAGGCGGCTGTAATCGGTATCCCAATGGCGAATGCATCGGCATACTTTGAAAATTTTACCTTGTATTTTCTTGTCCAGAGGATGTAGGCCGTAAAGAGCCCGATGCCTGCCCCATGACTGGAGAGACCGCCGTGCCATATCTTGATGATCTCACCTGGATGGCTCAGGAAAAAATCAGGTTCATAAAAAAAGACCTCGCCCAGCCGTGCCCCTATGATCAGGCCAAGAAAGAGGTAGACGAACACACTCTCTAAGTCAGAGACAGGATATCCCTCTCGCCGGAAGATCCATTTGACCAAGAGGTAAGTCAGGATGATCCCGGAGGCAAAGAGGACGCCGTACCAGCGGATCGCTATCGGACCCCAATGAATCATCTCCGGACTGAAGTCATTCACAAAAATCATGGGGTGCAGTATATCATTTTTGACCTATCCTGAGAAGTGTTGACATCATCTCCTCTCCCCTGTTATTTTAGGTAGTGATGAATAACAGGCGTCCGGAGTGGTTACGGGTCAGGTTGCCGACAGGCGACGGATACCTTGAGATCAAGAGGCTGCTGAGGTCTGCGCGGCTTCATACGGTCTGTGAAGAGGCGCACTGCCCCAACATCGGGGAGTGCTTTAATCAGCGGACGGCGACCTTTTTGATCCTGGGGGACGTCTGTACAAGGGGGTGCCGGTTCTGTAATGTCACCAAGGGGGTTACTCAACCCATAGACCCCGGAGAACCGGAGAGGGTGGCCTTGGCCGCACAGCAGATGGGCTTAAGGCATGTCGTCGTGACCTCTGTGACAAGGGATGATATCTCCGATGGGGGCGCAGAACAGTACGCAAATACCATATCAGCCATTCGCAGATGTAGTCCGGAGAGTACGATTGAAGTCTTGATCCCTGACTTTAGTGGGAATAGCGATGCCTTGAGTGTGGTGATCAGGGCGATGCCGGACATCATCAACCATAACATGGAGACAGTCCCGCGGCTCTACAGGGTTGTCAGACCCGGGGCAGTATATGAACGCTCCCTGATGCTCCTAAAACAGGTCAAAAAGAGCTATCCTGACATTATTACAAAATCCGGCCTGATGGTGGGATTGGGCGAGGAATTTGAAGAGATTATTGATGTGATGAAAGACCTCATAGCGGCCGGGTGTGAGGTCCTGACCATTGGGCAGTATCTGAGTCCCGGCAGACAACACCTGCCGGTGCAGCGTTTCTATCACCCGCATGAGTTTGATGCGTTCAAGATCAGGGGGAGAGAAATGGGGTTTACTCATATAGAGGCTGGCCCGCTGGTGCGGAGCTCTTATCATGCGGCAGCACAGTTAACCTCAGTTCAGGAGAGGTCTGTACCTGTCAGGATGCTTGACAACTCCCCCCTAAATCGTTTAATTTAAGGTGGATATTTTTCAGCGTCAACCATGGCGGTGTAGCTCAGCTGGCTAGAGCAGAGGTTTCATAAGCCTCCTGTCCGGGGTTCGATTCCCTGCACCGCCACCAATTCCTGCATTAGAATCCTATCAGGGTCAGGGGGTATCTAACGGTCGTAGTCCCATCCCCAAGCTGACCAGAGGCATTAAATCCCCATGCCCACAAGGTCTCGTCTGATTTAATGCCCATGGCGTGAGAAAACCCTGCGACAATCGTCGTCCAGTTAGCGTCGGTCCCTATCTGTATCGGGGTTTTTTGAATGGTATGAATCGCGTCCTCAATCTGACCCCAACCGATAAATCCCCATGCCCACAAGGTCCCGTCTGATTTAAGTGCAACAGTATGGAGGAATCCTGCGGTAATCGTAGTCCAGTCAGCGTCGGTCCCTATCAGCATTGGAGTATATTGGATTGGCGGAATCGGGGTCCCAAGCTGACCAGAACTGTTATTTCCCCATGCCCACAAGGTCCCGTCTGATTTAAGGGCAATGGTGTGGGAGAATCCTGTGGCAATCGTAGTCCAGTTCGCGTCTGTTCCTATCTGCATTGGGGTTTTTTGAATTATTGTTGGAATCGGGTCCCCGATCTGACCAGTAGTGTTAAGTCCCCATGCCCACAAGGTTCCGTCTAATTTAAGGGCAATGGTGTGGGCGCCCCCTGCGGCAATCTTGTTTGGCGGTGAGTCTGTTGTAAATGTCCATATATAGTTGTCTGCCAGTGCATTGCCAGCCAAATCCTTTACCTCTGTGGTGATCGTTGCGGTGTAGGTCGTAGAGTGCGCAAGATTGCCTGTTGGTGTAAATGCAGCGGTTGTGCCGGTATAGGCTACGGTGCCAATGACTCCGGCGATTGTAAACGTTGCGGTGGTGATCGTTGCCGCGTCCATGGTCTCGCTGAAGGCTGCGCTTATAGCGGTATTCACTGCCACATCCGTGGCGTTATTTGCCGGGCTTGTGGATGAGACCAGGGGGGGCGTGGTGTCAGGGGCCGTGCCTGTGGTAAATGTCCAGGTATAGCTGCCTGCCATGGCATTGCCGGACAAATCCTTTACCCCTGTGGTGATCGTTGCAGTGTATTCGGTGGAGTAGGCAAGACTGACAGACGGTGTGAATGTAGCGATTGTGCCGGTATAGGCTACGGTGCCGGTTACCCCGGCGATTGTAAACGTGGCGGTGGTGATCGTCGCCGCGTCCATGGTCTCACTGAAGGACGCACTGATTGACGTATTCACCGCCACATCGGCCGCGTCATCCGCCGGACTGGTAGACGAGACCAATGGCGGTGTCGTGTCGGGAGCCACGCCTGTAGTGAATGTCCAGGTATAGTTGCCTGCCATGGTATTGCCAGCCAAATCCTCTACCCCTGTGGTGATCGTTGCAGTGTAGGTGGTGGAGTAAGCAAGATTGCCCGTGGGTGTAAATGTAGCGGTTGTGCCGGTATAGGCTACGGTGCCGGTTACTCCGGTGATTGTAAACGTTGCGGTGGTGATCGTCCCCGCGTCCATGGTCTCACTGAAGGACGCACTGATTGACGTATTCACCGCGACATCGGCTGCGTTATTCGCCGGACTAGTAGACGAGACCAGTGGTGGCGTGGTGTCAGGGGCCGTGCCTGTAGTGAATGTCCAGGTATAGTTGTCTGCCACTGCATTGCCAGACAAATCCATTACCCCTGTGGTAATCGTTGCGGTGAAGGTGGCGCTATAAGCAAGACTGTTTGCTGGCGTCAATGTGGCAATCATATTTGCAGGATCATAGGTTACTGTTCCTGATGCCCCGTTATCTAATGTAAACGTTGCTGCGGTAATGGTTGACGCATCCATTGATTCGCTGAATGTGGCGGTAATGGCCGGGTTTATAGCAACGGCAATGGCATTATTCGCGGGATTTGTGGATGAAACAGTCGGCGCCGTTGTGTCAGTTGCGTCAGATGTGTTGGTTGTTTTCGATTTTCCACTACTTCCGCAGGCAGTAAGCGTAATCGCGGTCAAACAGATAAGGAGCACGGACCGTAAGAAATTCTTCATGGCAACACCCCCCAATAATTCTTTCACTACCCCATCATTTTTGGTTGCAAGAATTATGCAAGAAACAAAGATCGAAGGGGCTGAGGCATTATTGAATCTTGTTGAAAGTTGAAAGGAATTTGCCATCGGGGTAGGAAAGCAATAATAGAGACGTTTCTGGTTGGGATGTCTGAGAGGGAATGTTCCACATATTGACTTGATAGAGTTTCTTGTCCTAAATATTGTATGAACAATGAATGCCATCACTGCTGTCAGACGTACAGGATAGACATCGAAAGATGCTGATGTGCCAGGGACACGATGGATTGGGGAATGTCAGAAGGCAAGAAGCCTTCCGGATGGGCTATGAATAAGCGAAGCAAGAGGGCAAAGCTCACGCAGGACTATGTCATCGAATGCCTTAAATGGGAAGCCGAAGGGCAGGGGGGGTACCATGCTGGCTTGACAAACACCTTAAATTAGCTTAGGTTACCTTGGGTTTATTAAGGGGTTATCCAGAGGTTTTCAGCCTGCCAGGTACACTATCTTCGAGTCAGGAGGCATCATGAAGGACGAGGATAAGACAAAAGGACATCCCTCCCCGGATGACATTCTCGCTGATTTGAGCGTCCACCACCAGGCCCTGATATATACCATCCCCGATATCGTTTATTTCAAGGACATCCAAGGCCGGAACATGCTGGTCAATAAGGCCTTTGAAGAGTTTGCGGGCCTCAAAGAATCCGGGATCGTGGGAAAAACCGATGAGGAGATCTTTCCTCATGACCTCGCTGTCCACTGCCGCCGGAGCGACATGGAGGTGATGAAGACCCGCAAGACCATCCGTATTGAGGAAGAAGGCACATCCAGGGACGGGAAGAAGACCTGCTTTGATACCATAAAATCTCCACTTTTTGACAGGCATGGCAATTTCATTGGTGTTGTGGGGGTCAGCAGGGACATCACAGAACGTAAGTACAATGAAGAACAGTTAGACTTATTCAGGATCCTGATCAATCAGTCTAACGACGCCATCTTTATCGATGATTCTGAAACAGGCCGTATTCTGGATGTCAATGATAAGGCATGCAGTAGTTTGGGATACAGCCGGGATGAACTTCTCAATATGAGGGTCGTGGATATTGAAGCGATGATTCCGGATCATTTCTCATGGGAGGCCCATGTTAAAGAGGTCAAAGAGCAGGGGACTATGGTCTTAGAGGGGAGACTTAGACGCAAGGATGGCACGACATTCCCTGTTGAGGTCAACGTCAGGTATATCGCGCAAGGTAAGGACAGCTATATGGTAGCCGTGGTACGCGATATTACAGAACGTAAGCAGCAGGAGGAAAGATACAGGGCAGTTGTCCACGGGACCATGGATGGTTTTTGGATGCTTGATGGGGAGGGGCGATTCTTTGATGTCAACGATGCCACTTGCAACCTCCTCGGATACTCGCGGGAGGAATTGTTGCGCATGCAGGTCTCTGACGTGGAGGCAGCGGAGACGCCTGAAGAGGTCTCTGGCCACATCATGCGTGTTAAAGAAACGGGGGGCGACCGTTTTGAGTCTCGCCACAGGAGAAAGGACGGCAGCATCATTGACGTAGAGGTGAGTGTCAAATATCTCGACATCAACGGTGGGCAGTTTTATGCATTCATAAGAGACATCACTGAGCGCAAAAGGGCAGAAGAGAGAACGATAGCGAGGCTGATGGAGGAGGAGAGATTAAAGACCCAGAGGCTCGAATCCCTTGGGGTGTTAGCCGGAGGGATTGCCCATGATTTTAACAACATCCTGACGGCCATCCTGGGAAATATATCCCTTGCGACACAGTTTTTAAATCCTTCAGATAAGGCGTACAAAAATCTTTCAGGGGCAGAGGAGGCGATCTTCAAGGCTCAGGACCTTACAAGGCAGTTGTTAACCTTTTCCAGGGGTGGGGCGCCGGTGAAGAGGGTAGGCTTTCTTTGTAAGGTGGTCAGGGAATCTGCGGAGTTTGCATTAAGGGGAGCAAATGTCAGATGCGACTTTTTAATCCCCGAAGAGATCAAGCCTGTTGAGGTAGATGAAAGCCAGATCAGCCAGGTCATCCACAATCTTGTCGTCAATAGCCTCCATGCTATGCCGCAGGGAGGGGTCATTACGATCCGGTGTGAAAATATAACGATAGGGCCAAAAGCTCCCTTGACACTGAAAGAGGGTAACTACGTCAGGGTATCTGTGGAAGATACCGGGATCGGGATACCTGAGGAACTTCTTGGCAGGATATTTGATCCCTACTTTACGACGAAGCAGACGGGAAGCGGCCTTGGACTATCCACGTCCTATTCCATCATCAAAAGGCACGACGGCTTGATTACCGTAAACTCAAAATTGGGGACAGGGACGATCTTTCAGATCTATCTTCCGGCATCAGATAAAGAGGTCACCGCCGTATCCAATAAAGAAAAGGTCTCTATCTCTGGCAGGGGAAGGATTTTGGTGATGGATGATGAGGAGATGATCAGAACGCTCGCAGGAAAGATCCTGGGCCATCTGGGATATCAGGTGGAGTTCGCGGTCAACGGACAGGAGGCCATTGAGCAGTATCAGAAGGCCAAAGGTTCAGGGGAGCCATTTGACCTCCTCATCATGGACCTGACGATCCCCGGGGCCATGGGGGGCAGGGAGGCCATAGAAAGGCTTTTGCAAATAGACCCCGGTGTCAGGGCAATCGTATCCAGCGGGTATTCCGACGATCCGATCCTGGCGGATTATCGCACTTACGGATTCAAAGGCGTGATTAAAAAGCCTTACAGGCTTACAGAGTTGAGCCATATCGTTCATGAGGTAATAAGCCAGGAGTAATCTTCCCCTACTTTATTAAAGGGGGGAAGGGGGGATTAGCTGACGCACGAAAGGAGACTGAATCATGGGACGCATCAATAATGTGGAGATTGACAAGGTCAGGCAATTTGGAGAACAGCTCAGGGCCGATCCCTCAAAGGCCAGAAAGACACAGGTCATTGAAGGGGAGTGGCTGGTCACAGAAGGTGGGGCGCAGTTCAGGTCTACGATCAATTTTGAAGGGGGACAGACGGTCTTTGAAATGGACAGCCCCACGTTCATGGGGGGTGGGGGAAAGCTGCCGGGCCCGATGCACTACTGCTTCTATGGTCTCGCGTCCTGTTATACGGCGACATTTGCAACCATGGCCTCCATGCTCGGCATCGAATTAAAGAGGCTGACGACCCGTGTGGAGGCAGATGTCAATTTTTCCAGGGTCTTCGGGATCAGTGATGCACCGGTCATGGAGGAGGTGCGGGTGACGCTCTATGTTGTCAGCAATGCTCCGGAGGAAAAGATCCGGGAGGCAGAGGATCTGGCCATCCAGAGATGCCCTGTGGTCTTTACCTTAAAGAACCCGGTTAAGCTGACGCCGTATCTGAAGATTTCGAGAGAGCCGTCATGAGCCGTGCTACTCACAAAGAACTATGAAAATGTCACCCTGAGCCGAAGGCGAAGGGTCTGAAGTGTCAGATTCTTCGCTGCGCTCAGAATGACAGGACGGGATTTCCAGATGAACCATAAACCAAATCAGGGAGGTGTACCATGAAGATTAGTCGTCGCAGTTTGTTAAAATCCATTGGGGTAAGTATGGCCGGGGGGATATTCATCAATGGGATATCATCTAAAAGGGTGTTTGGAGAGGAGAAGGGGATGTCTAAGGTGCACAAACCTGTGCTCCCCCCTCCAACCGGAAAGAGGGTCGTCATTCTCGGGGGCGGTTACTCCGGCCTCTACTGCGCCACGACACTGAGGGATCTGGCTCCGGAGGCAGAGATCGTGGTGGTCGAGAAATATCCTTTCTTTATATCCGGTCCGTCTCATGTAGACTTTGTTGCAGGCCTCAAGCGCCTGGATGAGATCACGAGGAGCTATGACCCAATCGCCGGAAGGAATATCCGTATCATCCGGTCCGAGGTGCTCGGGATCCTCCCTGAAGAAAAGAGGGTCCTGACGGCGGCTGGCAGTCTTGACTACACCCTCCTTCTCATTGCAACCGGTATCCGGATCGCTGATGAGGATGTGCTGAATCTAATCGAACAGCCGGCTTCTAACTCCCATGCCTGGGAGATCGGTGAGACCATAGAGATGCGAAAGAGGGTAGAGGCATTCACCGGGGGGAGATTTGTAGTCACAGTCCCCACGGCGCCTTTCAAATGTCCGCCAGGTCCCTATGAGGTTGCCTGCCTCCTGCGGGAATATTTCAACAACAAAAAGGTCAAGGCAGAGATCACGGTTGTGGATGCCAATGACAAACCCCAGCCAGGACCGTTAGCCCAGAAATGGACAGGGGTCTTAGAGGCCAGGGAAATAAAGTACATGCCCAACAGCAAGGTGGTGGAGATCGATGCCGCGGCAAGACAGTTGATCACGGACAAGGGGGAGAAGGTAGGCTATGACCTCGTCAGCATCATCCCGCCAAACAAGGCGGCGACTTTTATCAAAGATGCCGGTCTGGGCGACCCCTTTGTGGATGTAGACCCTGCCACATTCAGATCGAAAAAGTATGATCATATATTTGCAACAGGGGATTGTGCAAAGCTCCCGTATACAAAGTCCGCCTTTACCTCCGTCCTGCAGGGGAAGAGTGTGGCGCACTATGTGGCGATGGCCTTAGGTATAGATGTAAAAGAGCCGGCCCCGATTTACAATGTCTGTTATCCCTATGTCTCGAGTGAGGAGTCCATGATGGTTCGTGCGGAT
>Ga0209321_10003784_pt1 | contig 10102 bp, 7 predicted proteins | sample Rifsed16ft4_FD_184012 | JGI IMG/M metagenome (GOLD analysis project Ga0209321, IMG submission 184012) | Soil microbial communities from Rifle, Colorado, USA - sediment 16ft 4 - CSP-I_5_4 (version 2) | ecosystem: Environmental > Terrestrial > Deep subsurface > Rock core/Sediment | place: Rifle... | reverse complement strand
GGATTGATAAGATCGCGGACAGATATAACCCCAACCACCTTACCACTCTCTGTAACTGCAAGGTGTCTTACCTTCTTCTGATCCATGTAATCCCCTGCTTCAAATATTGTCTTATTGCTGTCTATAGTCAGAAGAGGGGAGCTCATTATACCTTTAACCATATAACTGCTTCCATCCACACCTTTCGCTACAACCTTTTTAACGATATCCCTCTCAGTCACAATACCCGCTATTTCACCGCCCTCTTTGTCCATGACAAGGACGCTTCCAACCTCTTTAGATTCCATGACCTTAGCCACTTCCTGAACGGTCATCTGCTTGTCCACAGTCACGAGAGTCCTTGCCATCACCCTTTTCACAGGGATCATTTTTGCCTCCTTGTCAGATCTATTTCGCGGGAATTCTAAATTATCATGTAAATATTATACTTGTCAACAGGTTGGTAAATTTTTTTATAATATTTTACGTATGAAGCGGCAGGGTGGGCGCTGCCCACCGAAAGGTTACTTCAGCTCATGCGGTCTGCCAAGCAGGAATCCCTGAATCAGGCTTATACCTAAATCTTTTACTATCTGCAACTCATTCTCTTTTTCTATGCCTTCAGCAATAATTCCCTCAGAGGCGTAATTTCGCAAGGCCTGTATCATGTCTTTTAAAAATCCCCTGAACTGCGGCGATGACACTGCCTGTAGAATCGTTTTCCGGTCTATCTTAATATAATCCGGTACGAGCTCCGCGATAAATGGTAATGATATAAAACCTGCGCCAAAATCATCAATCGCTAATTTGAAACCTGCTGCCCGCCATTTATTGGCAATCTTAAGATAACTCTCTACATCATATAACGCCTCTAATTCTGATATCTCGAGTATTATATCTGTATCAGGCGGTTTTGTAAGTCCTTCCAGCATCTTCAGCATATTAAAATCAACATTTATGAATACCCTCTGTAAGTTAACATCGCGCGTAACCTCAAGAGTCCTCTTAAAACACAGGCATTTCAGCTCAGTAAGCTGACCTACCGCTTCATAACGTTTAAATATCTCAATGATGCCGAGCCTCCCCTTAGGATCACGCCCAAGCGCCTCATATCCAAGGATGTGTTTGGATTGCACATCTACAACAGCCTGAAACACGATCTTAACTGCATTTTCATCCAAAGCATACTCTTCCTCTCCAACGTGTATCTTTCCTCCCCCGTTTTTGGAAATAAATAATGCCCTGTCAGCCATCTTCAGTAATTCGTCTGCGGTTTTGCCATGATCAGGGTAAAGGGCAATCCCTACGCTCATATCCAGGTCAACAAGTGCACTTTGCCCCACTTTGCTAACAGCCTTTATCATCCTGTCTGCAGCAACAATGACGCCTTCACGCGTTGTATTAGTCAGGACCACCACTATTTCATCACCGCCCCACCGTGACACGATATCAGTTCCCCTGCTGGACTCGCATATTCCCCTTGCAACGGACTTCAATATCTCATCTCCGGCCTGATACCCGCGTAAATCATTTACTGCTGAAAAACGGTCAAGATCACAGAGCAATACACCAAGCACTGTTCCGTTTCGTTCTGCCCGTACAATTGCATCTTCAAACTGGTCTGTTAAATACGTACGGTTTAAAAGGTCAGTAAGGCCGTCCCTTGTGGCCTGCGCCTTAAGCTGCCACTTCATTTTCCCCACAACAATACGCGTATGAACGATATACACACAGAAAAGTATGATTAGTATATACACACCGGCAACAGCCCGGTTGGCCATGGTCCTGGTAAATATTGAACTCTGGTATGTATCACCAAAGAGAAAGAAGTAGGTCATGGCAGTAATGGACCCGAGGATTATAATCAATCCGAGGGCCATTGCCCAGAGCTGCCATTCACGCTGCTCAACATCTGTCATGGAGTGGATTATTTTCATTCGCAGGCTTTAAACCGTATTAACATTTTTTATATCGGAAATTTGCCGGGAAAGATTATTTAGTAAAGAAAACAGGGCAGGTGTCCGAATGGACGAAATAGGAACACAAAATAGCCTATTTACCTTTCAGGGAGGTGCGATATGAGCCTGACAATCCTTAAACAAAAAATCCTGGCGCTGTACGACAGCTTTGCAAATGACACAATTGATGCCTTCAGGATAGCAGAGGTAAAAAATCTGCTCTGGGTGCTGAAACCTATTAATAAGATAGGAAAAGAGCAGATTGATGTATTGTGGGAGTTCTTTGGCCGTGACGTAGAGGAGAGGGCATACAAGGGCAGATGGAATCGCGAATATCTCTTAGAGAAGAAGGCCAACATTGACTCTGCCCTCGAAATAGTCCTGCAACAGGGATTCGTTGTTTAAACGGAACATTGGTGCCCCCGAGACGAATTGAACGTCCGACAAACGGTTTAGGAAACCGCTGCTCTATCCGACTGAGCTACGGGGGCGAAGATAAACGAATCCATCATTCATTTGATTCAAGATACGAATATATCAACGGGTGACTTTCTCTGCTGGTCTCCATAAACTGAACACCTATTGCAAACACATTTTCTACCGGCTTTATCCATCTTATTATTCCTGCAACCTCTTCGAAGTTCTCTCCGGAGACATTTTTAAAGAAAATGATTAATGTCAGTTCAGCATTAATCTCAAACGGCTTTTCTGAATAAATAGCCGCCCCGCCTTTACTTATGTTTACAGCCTGACAATTTAAAGGTGCAGCGATACCATCCTTCTTTATATCTATCTTGCCGGTTAACGAAATCCTGAGATATTCTCTCCGCTCAGACGACAATCAGACACCCTTCCCTAAAATTAAATGACATCAGAGGTGTACTATACTACAATTGATTTATGCTTTCAATACCCATTATCAGCAAGAACTTTTTTGTCTTGACCCTGGGTTATAGTATTTGTTATCATTCAACTACCCAAAAGTAGGTATTGGCGGAGCAGGAGGCACCAGATGTCTGTCGCTGCACTTTCAGAAGAACAAATAGACCATATCCTTGAAAAGGTTTATACGGTAAAAGGGTGGGACTTTCGCCGTTACAGGAGGTCAAGTCTTAAAAGGTGCCTGGAAAGACGCATATCAATCTCAAGGCGTTCTTATCATACATATGTAGAATTGTTAGACTCTGAACCTGTTGAATTTAATCATCTTTTCAACCACATAACAATCAAGGTAAGTGAGTTTTTCCGGGACCCTGAGGTATTCCGTCATATAGAAGATTATGTTATCCCCATGACCCTCAGGCGGCTGACAGTAACAGGGTCAACTGATTTAAGGATATGGAGCTGTGGATGCGCAAATGGAGAAGAACCCCTCTCCATTGCAATCCTTATAGACAAATGGCTGAAAAAAACAGGGTGTCATCTTAACTCAAAGATATACGGCACAGACATAGATGAGTCTGCAATCAATTCAGCGCGGAAGGGTGTCTTCATTGAAGACTCCCTGAAAAATGTTGATCAATATATGAGAAATCAGTCTTTCCAGGCTTATAACTCAGCATTTCAGATAATGCCGCAGATAAGAAATCTTGTTACCTTCGGGACCCACGATATCGTCTCTCACATACAACTCTCCCATATGGATATTATCCTCTGCCGTAACCTCCTTATTTATTTTGAAAAGGAACTTCAGGAAAAGGTATTTGAAAAGTTTTATTATTCCCTGAAACCAGGTGGTTTTATTGTGCTTGGCAAGAGCGAAGTACCCCCGGTGAGGTTCAGAGACAACCTTATCGAGGTATGTAAAAGGGAAAAGATATATCAGAAGGGTACATAATATATGCCTTATAAGGTGCAAAATACAATAATCAGGAGGTTTCTCAATTCCTCTCTCAGGACCAAATTCCTGCTGACATTCCTCATAATCGTCATTGTCCCGATAGTCCTTTTTGCCGTATTCTCTGAAAGACTCATCTCTAAGAAGATTCATGAAGAGATCCAGAAGGAAACCGATCAGAACCTGGAGACCGTCTGGCTGCAATACTATGTGCGTGCCGACCAGATGAAATATGGCATGCTTCAGGCAACCGAATCAGTGGAAAGGGGTATTCTAAACCATGACCATATATTTCTCAGAAACAAAATGAGGTTATGGAAGAATACAAGGCCATATGTAGATATATGGATAGTAGTGAACAGGGAGCGCAAGGTCATAGCAAGGCTGAACAGTGACAGGACAGGAGACTTCTTTGATCTGAACGGTATTGTAGAAAAAGCCCTGATAAGTCAATCTCCTGTTATCTCAACTGAGGTAATGCCGGAGGGATTACTGCTGCTGGAAGGTGAAACCCTGGCAGGAGATATAGCTATACCTGTCAAGATGGACGAATCAGATAAATATGACCCCGGCCGGAAGATTGTAAACGATGCCCTGATGCTTACTGTAGTTGTGCCTGTAATGGATGACCATAATGTTGTGGGGGCAATAATTACAGGTGACATATTAAACAACGACAACTTCATTCCCAACACTATCTTGTCAAAGATCCCTGATTCAATGGTTACAATAGCGAGGGATGGGGTCAGAGTAGCAACAACAGTAACGGATAAGAGTAACGGTAAGGCAATAGGGACATTACTTTCTGCACCTGTTATATCCTACCTGAACCGGGGTGAAGGTTACAGGGGCGCTGCCCTGGTAGAAGGAAAAAACTACATCACGGCCTTTGACCCTATAAAAGACAGTAAGGGCAACACCATTGGTTCCCTGTTTATCGGTGTACCTGAATCCAGGTTTACAGATCTCCGCAGGGAAAACCTCCATATCATATTATTGGCGCTCGCAGCCGGGGTCCTGTTTGCCGGCGGATCTGCAATCCTTGCAAGCTCCTTCCTTGTCCGCCCGCTTAATACGCTGGTTCAAAAGGCCACAGAGATTGGCTCAGGAAACCTGGACACCGAGATGCCATTTCAGATTGACGGGACGACAGATGACGAGGTATCAATCCTTGCACGATCATTTAATTACATGATGACCGGTTTAAAAGAGCGGAGCAGGGAGCGTGAAATTCACTTCTCAGAACTTCAGAAAAAGACAGTGGAAATTTCTGCTGTCAATGAGAAACTTCAGGCAACTAACCAGGAGCTTGAGGTCTCCCTGGAAGAGGCCCAGTCCCAGCAGGAAGAGCTTCAGTCTGCAAATGAGGAGCTTATCATACTAAATGAAGAGCTTGAAAAGAAGACTAATGACCTGTTTGACGCCAACATGAAGATCATGCAGGATGAAGAGAAATTAAAGCTGGCCAAGGATAAACTACAACTCATTTATGATGGAATAAATGATTACATATTTCTCCTTGAACCTGATTGCACTATTGTAGAGGTCAACAAGGCGTTTCTGGATAAATACGGCTACAAAGAAAGTGATGTACTCGGGAAAAAGTGCTACAACCTGGTTTACGGCTGCAATGAAATAATAAACGAGTGCAGGGGGAACCACATTGAAACCCCGTACCGGCACCGTACTTCCACAAAGGACAACAGGATTGTAGACAGATATGTCTTTCCTATACATGACAGCAGGGGTTATCTGATCAACAGGATTGAATATATAAGGGACATTACTGAGGAAACCATACTGAGAGAACAGCTTGCCCAGGCCGAGAAACTCTCATCCCTCGGCGAAATATTGTCAGGAATAGCTCACGAACTGAATAATCCCCTGACAGGGGTACTCGGATACTGTGAACTCCTGCAGGAGACATCAAATGATAAAGGAATAAAAGAGCAACTCGATAAGATTAACGATGCGGCTGTGAGATGTAAAAAGATCATTGAAAACCTGTTGAGCTTTGCGAGACAGCACAAGATTGAAAAAGAGCAGTGCGATATTAATGAGATTATTAAGAGGACACTGGAATTAAAGGCATATCAACTGCGGATTGATAACATAGAAGTCTTTACAGATCTTTACCCGCGTCTGCCGCTCACAATGGCAGATCCTTACTCCATACAGCAGGTTTTTCTTAACCTGATTAATAATGCGCACCTTGCAATGTTAGAAAAGAAGAAGCAGGGGATTCTTTCCATTAAATCAGAACATGTAAATGGGATTATCAGGATCATAATTTCCGATACAGGGGTAGGCATCAGCGACGAAAACCTTTCCAGGATCTTTAACCCTTTCTTTTCCACAAGGGAAGTCGGCACAGGTACAGGGCTTGGGTTGAGTATCTCTTATGGTCTTATTAAAGAACACAGTGGAAAGATCTATGCGAAGAGCAAGCCTGATGCAGGCACATCCTTTTTTATCGAACTCCCCATTGTTCCTCAACAAGGTGTTAATACATTTCCGTCAGCAGAAATAACCGGTAACAACAATGAACATGTGCTGTTGCAGATAAAAAAGAAATCCATACTGGTAGTAGAGGACGAGGCTACGATAGCTGAGATCATAAAGACAACTTTAGATGGTGTCGGTCTTGATGCTGATACAGCAGAGAATGCATTAACTGCTATTGACAAATTACAACACAAAGACTATGACCTTATTATAAGTGACATGAGAATGCCTAACATGGACGGAAGGGGTCTGTTCCGGGTAGTTCAGAACATTAAACCCGAACTGTTAAACAGGATAATCTTTATCACCGGAGATTTGGTAAATCCTGATACCAAGAAATTTTTTGATGAATATAAATGCAAGTACCTCGCAAAGCCTTTTACACCAACCGACATAAAAAAACTTGTTTCAGATTTCTTTGCCAGTGATTATGAGGGGGGCGGGGTTGCCTGAGACCATGAAGGCCATACTCAAGACTGGGCCTCATCCCGGACTTGAGATGGCATCTGTAAAAATCCCCTCCATTAGTGATGATGAGATACTTATAAAGACAAAGGCAGTGTCTGTGTGCGGAACTGACCTCCACATCTATAAGTGGAATGACTGGGCGCAGATGCGTATTAACAGGCTGCCGTTTATCCTGGGGCATGAGTTTGCCGGCGAGGCGGTAGAGGTTGGACGCTCTGTCAAAAATGTTTCTGCGGGTGACTATGTTTCGGCAGATAGTCATATTTTCTGCGGCAGATGCCTGCAGTGCAGGATTGGGCAACAGCATATCTGCAATAATCTTGAGATACTGGGTATAGACAGGGATGGCTGTTTTGCAGAGTATGTAGCCATACCTGCAAGGGGTGTATGGAAAAATGATCCTGATGTACCACCGGAATTTGCCTCAGTGCAGGACCCTCTGGGAAATGCCGTATATTGCACACTTGTTGAACCGGTAGCAGGAAAATCCGTATTAATAATAGGCGACGGACCAATAGGGCTTTTTTCTGCAGGCGTTGCGCGGGCTTCTGGTGCAAGCTGGGTCGGATTAATCGGCCATCACCCGTCACGGATGGATGTGGCAAGTAAGATGGGGGCCGATTCTCTGTTTCATGGCGATGATGATAACATTGAACAGAGGATTATGGATATTACTGCTGGAAATGGCACAGATGTGGTACTTGAAATGTCAGGGAGTGAAAAGGGACTGAAACAGGGTCTGAGGCTTTTGAGAAAAGGCGGAAGGATCTCTTTGTTCGGGCTTTTTCCTGCACCGGTACAGATAAACCTTACAAACCAGATAATATTCAAAGGGATTACCATGTATGGGATAAATGGCCGCATAATATTTGATACATGGGAACGGATGCACAATCTGCTGAAATCAGGGAGGCTTGATATATCACCTGTAATAACACACAGGCTGGCTTTTGATGATTTTGAGAAGGGCTTTGAACTGCTGATGGAAAGACCGAAAAAGGCGGTAAAGGTAGTGATGATTATGTAGAATAAAAAAACTAATGTATTCGACTATCAAACAACATCTTCAACATGAACTTGATACTTTAAAAGAGGCGGGGCTCTATAAGGAAGAACGCACCATTTCTTCCCCTCAGGGTATCTTCATCGAGGTCAAAGGCAAACAGGTTATTAATATGTGCGCCAATAACTACCTTGGCCTCTCAAACCATCCTGCCATTGTGGCCGCTTGTAAATCCGCTCTTGACAGATGGGGTTACGGCATGTCGTCGGTCCGTTTTATCTGCGGGACGCAGGATATTCACAGGGAACTTGAGCACAGGCTCTCTTCATTTCTCAAGATGGAGGATACAATCCTCTACACATCCTGTTTTGATGCCAATACAGGCTTATTTGAAACACTTCTTGACGAGCGGGATGCAGTAATAAGCGATGAATTAAATCACGCATCTATTATAGACGGCATCAGATTGTGCAAGGCTAAGCGGCTCCGGTTCAAACACATGGATATGAATGATCTTGAAAACAGATTAAAAGAGTCTGCTGATTCAAGATTCCGGCTGATTGCAACAGACGGTGTCTTTTCTATGGATGGAGATGTGGCGCCATTGAGTGACATTTGTATGCTGGCAGAAAGATATGATGCCATTGTAATGGTGGATGATTCTCATGCTACAGGCTTTTTCGGCCCTAATGGCAAGGGTTCAATCGAATATTGCGGCGTTGAGGGCAGGGTGGACATTATAACAAGCACACTTGGCAAGGCTATGGGCGGTGCAACCGGCGGGTTTACGAGCAGTAAGAAGGAGGTTGTCAGCTTACTGCGCCAGAGATCAAGGCCATATCTCTTTTCCAATGCCCTTGCTCCTGTGGCAGCCGCAGGGACGCTGGAGGCGCTTAACATCATAGAGGCAGAAGACGGGATTCGTCGTAACCTGATGGATAACACAGCCTACTTCAGAACCGGGTTAATGGGTATGGGGTTTAACATTAGAGAAGGGGTGCATCCAATTATTCCTGTCATGTTCGGAGATGAAAAGATGGCAGGATGCATGGCGTCCTCTCTGTTTGAAGAAGGCATATATGTTGTCGGATTCAGCTTTCCTGTGGTTCCAAAGGGAAAGGCACGCTTGCGGATACAGATCTCCGCAGCTCATACCAGAGATAACCTGGATTTTGCACTTGATAAATTCAGGAAGGCGGGGAAGTCCCTGCACATAATTTAGAGCCAGCGGCGGAGAAACCACCCTGCTGATTCACAGAAATGTGAAGTCAGCCCCCTTGCAGACCAGCGCCCATCGGTCACCTCATCTGCCTGGGATAAATCCTCAAGAAATTGATTCCGCAGTTTACGGCACAGCGCCCTGTCCCTTGTTATCATATTCAGTTCATAGTTAAGGAAGAAACTGCGGTAGTCGAAATTCGAGGAACCTACTGTACCCCATGAACTATCAACGACAATAGTCTTTGCATGCATAAGCCCGGGCTGGTATTCGTAAATGCGAATCCCTGCTCTCAAAAGAGCTGAATAGAGATGGCGCCCTGCCCAGTATGCCAATGGAATATTGGACTTTGCAGGAACGAGTATTCGGACATCCACGCCGCGGCCCGCTGAATCAGTCAGCGCCTTCATCGTCCTGTTATCAGGGACAAAGTATGGGGTGGTAAGGTAAATAAAGTGTTTTGCGCAGGAAAGCATGGCAGTGATAAAACAGTTCAGAAGATAACGGCATTCAGCAGAATTGTTAGGCACCAGCACACTTGTGGCGCCTCCGTTATCAGGCACTGCCCAGTGAACCCTGCCATCCCAGAATGCGTAAAACATCTCTGCAGCCTGCAGGGCAAGGGCATCGCTGAAACGGACATGTGCATCCCTCCATCGCTCCCTGCCAAATAGTGAATGTGAGCTCTGGCGGTGGATATTGAACCCTCCAATGTATGCATCTGATTTATCCACAACAAGCAATTTGCGGTGCTGGCGGCGATTATATCTAAGAGGGTCAGACCAGGACCATCGGTTAAACCATTTCAGTTGAATATTGTGCTCCCTTAAATATTTCTCAAACTTACGCCCTCCTCTCAGACGGGTACCTGCAGCATCAAGGTGGAGGAGGACTTCAATGCCACTGCCTGCCTTTTCTGCCAATGCCTCTGCAAACTCCCACCCCACTTCATCATCACCGAATATATAACTTTCAAGAAGTATATTATTCCTCGCGCTTGCTATTGAGCCAAGCATCGCTTCATAGAGTATGTCTCCTTCTGTAAACAGGTGGAGAGAATCACTGCCGGGCTGCAGTGCAGGCAGACAGAGGTGTGGTTCAGAGTTGTAAAGTTGAATAAAATCAGCCTGGTT
>Ga0209321_10003778_pt1 | contig 10112 bp, 9 predicted proteins | sample Rifsed16ft4_FD_184012 | JGI IMG/M metagenome (GOLD analysis project Ga0209321, IMG submission 184012) | Soil microbial communities from Rifle, Colorado, USA - sediment 16ft 4 - CSP-I_5_4 (version 2) | ecosystem: Environmental > Terrestrial > Deep subsurface > Rock core/Sediment | place: Rifle... | reverse complement strand
CACCGTGACGAGGAACGCGTTGTCCACGACCTGCGCCTCGAAGCCGTCGAAGGTGACCCGCCACCGGCCGCTCTGGCATTCGTGGTGCACGTTGATACGACCGTTGAAGACTTTTCCATTCGGGTTGACGTCGAAGGCGATGCGCCGCCCCTGCGTCGATTCGGCTTCCCAGTGCCCCTGGATGAGGAAATCACTGGCCGCGGGCGGTGGGATGGGATCCGGCGCCGCCGGCAGAGGCGCCTTGAGGTCGTCACAGGAGGAGATGGCGAGGAGACAAACGCAGAGCGCCCAAAGGACGTTCTTGTTCCTTAACGCCTTGCGGCGCCGTACTTCAGTTCGTCGTAAACGCATCTATCGAAGTGTCAGTGCCCCCATCTGGGTTGATGACGGTGACGTCGAATTGACTCCCCGCCGCGGGACCTCCGGGTGCTGGTTGCACAAGTATGGTTATCCGGATCTGTGTCGAGGATAGGAATGTTGTGCTGGTCACTGAAATCTGGTTGGGGCTAAAGCCAACCACGGCGCCATTCTGGAAAAACTGGCCGTTAATCGTGATCGTATCCGGTGTTGGTGCCCGAGCCGACGTTTGATTCGGATTGAGAGAAGTGATTTGGGGGGGTGGGGCTGCCCCTGGAGTTATGATTAGGAATGCGTCGGTTAGGCTACCGCTCGAGCCATCTGGGTTGGTCACCGTCACCGTGCGACCCTGCGTCTCGATGCGAGCGTTCTCGTCGATGGTGATGTTCACGACCAGCTGCGTGCTGCTGATGAAGTTCACACTGTTGATGGCGATGCCCTGCTCAAAGCTGACCGAGGCTCCTGGCAGGAAGTTCAAGCCCGTGATCGTCACGTTAAGCGTCTGCCCCGGCGCGCCCGAGCTCGGGAAGACGGAGCTTACGATCGGGTTATTCACGTTACCGCGTGCCACGGTGGTGCTGCCGCTGATGGTGCCCGAAGTCACGGTCACGGTGGCCGACTGCTCGTTCTCCAGTGTCAGCCGATCGGATGCTTGGCCGAGTTGATTCGTCCTCAGGATGGAGCCCTGGGAGGCGAGAGCTCCCGCATTCGTGCTGAATATCAGGGGCACATCGCTCAGGGGATTGTTACTGTTGTCGAAAACGGTGGCCACGATATTGGAAGTGAAGTCCGGAGGCCCCACCGTGGCCGGGTTGGCGGTGACCAGGATGTTGATTCCCTGGGCGTTGCCGATGAGGACTCGTTCTTCGCCTTCGAGGGTCGCGGCGATCCCCGCTCCAGAGCGGGCTTCCACGGTTGCCAGGCCGGCGCGGCCGTCTCCGCGGAGATAGCCGTACGCCACGCCGTTCGTCATCTCCACGCGTTGTTCGATGACACCGACGTTCGAGGTCAGGAAGATCTGCGTGCCGTCGGAAAGGGGCCCGCCGCCGTCTTCTGGACGCTTAAAGCCAGTGACGGTAATGGTGGACACACCGTTGATGGCGGGAATGGCGGTGGGGTTGGCGCTGATGAAAAGCACCGAGCCGGTGGTGGCGGTCAGGGGCACCTCGTCGCAGGCGGTTAAAAACGCCAGCATCGCCGCACCGGCCACCAGCAGGCCTCCCCATGACGCCAACCGCTTGTCTCTCATTGGACCTCGATCCGGGCCGCGGCGAAGCTGGCGGGAATGGCGCCTCCCTCGGGATCTCGGAGGCTCCCGGCGGCACTGACGGTGAGAGAGCCCGGAGCACGGGGCTCCATCACGATGCGCAGAAGGTGGCCCGAGCCCCGGAGACCGACGGTGTCATCCTGACGGGAAAACTGGACGCGGATACGACCCTGATCGATGAAGGGAACGAACGTAACCTGCTTGCCATCGATGGAGAGAAAGGGACCGGGCTGCACGTCCACGACATCCAGCGCCGCCGCGTCGAAGGTGATGTCGATCTCGCCCGACGAAAGGCGCTCCGCCCCCCCCGCGATCAAGGCAAGCTCCACTTGGTCTCCCATTAAAACCTCGCTGCGAGGCGGGCTGAAGATCACGGTGATGGGCCCCAACGCTGCGGTGTTGGCCCGCGATTGCTCGGGCGGTTCCGTTTCGGAAGGTGCTTCCGTCTCCTCGGCGGCGCCCGTCTCCTCGGCGGCGTCCGGCGGCTCGGTGTCGTCTTCGGGCTCGAGGGGCTCGGCAGGTTCGGCGGGCTCCGCAGGTTCACCAGGGGGAGTCTCGGCTGGCTCCGCTTCCTGGGGGACAGGCTCAGGGAAAGGCGAGGGAATCGCTCCGGGAACCCGAATCGTTTGCTCGGTTCCCATGGGCAGGGCCATCAAGTCTTCCACGCTGACCCGCGGGCCTCGAATGATCTGCGGGGTCACCGAGAAGACCACGTCCGCCTGACGGGAGTCCTGCGTGTTGCTCGAGAAAATCTTGTTGAGGATGGGTATGTCGCTGATGCCGGGCAGGCCCGAGATCGAGTTGCGATCCTCCTGGCTGATGAGACCGCCGATGAGGTTCGTCTCGCCATCCCTCAGGCGAACGACACTGTTCACCTGACGGGTTCCAAAGACCGGAAGCTCGATCCCGGCGATGACTCGGGTGTCGAGCTGGGCGCTCGTCTCGAGAGAAAGCGCCAGCTCGATCTCGCCATTCACGAATACCTTGGGGGTAATCTCGATGTTGATACCCACGTTCCGGTATTGGAACGAGGTCACCGGCGTGTTCGGCACGCCGCCCGTACCTATCTGAGAGACGAAGGAGGTCACCGGAACCGGCACTTCTTGTCCCAGATTCAACCTCGCCGGCTCGCCTTCCGACGCGCGGAGCTTCGGTGACGCCAGCAGCCGCGCTTCGCTGTTGGACTTGAAAAATTTATAGAAGAGGGACGAAGGAAACGTGACGATCCAGTCGGAGGAGTCGATGGAGGCCAGCCGGTTCAATCGGAAACTCGTTCTTCCATCCGCGGCGGTCGAGCCGGCGGGAGCAAAGGTCAGACCAAGCTCGTACTCCGAGGCCCGGAGACCGAACTCCAGAAGCTTGGTTCGGTTGATCTCCAGGATCTCGATGTTGAGGATGATCTCCGATTTCGACTTGTCGTTGAGCTCGACGATCCTCTCGGCCACCGCGACTTGATCGGGGGTGGCCCGCACGGTGATCGATAGAAGCTCCGGATTGGGCTGCACTCGCTGGATTCCGGCGATGGTGCGGAGCATGTTGGCGACGGTATTGACCTCGGCGTTCGTCACGAAGAACGTACGGAGAACCAGCTCGTCGTACTGACGATGCTTCTGTGCATTGTCCGGAATGATGATAATCGTCGAGGGGTCCACCACCTTGTAGAAGAGCCGATTGATCAGGACCAGCTTGTCGAGCGCCTCCTGGAACGAGACGTCGACCAAGTTGATGGTCACCCTCCTATCGCGGAAGGCCTCGTCGAAGAGCACGTTGATGCCGGAAAGCGTAGAGAGCACCTCGAAGATTCTCTGCAGGCTGGTGTCCTGAGCGAAGCGCAGGTTGAGCGGCGCCGCCGAGGATGGCTCCAGGACCGGCTGGGTGGTAAGAAGCAGCCGCGCCTGCTCTCGGCGTTGCTGGAACCCGGAGGCTTCCTCTCTTATGGCCTCGCGCTCGGTGAGAGCCTGTCGTGTCTCCAGAAGCTGCGCCTGGGCGTATTGGTTGGACGGATCGAGCTGCGCGGCGAGCGTAAACTCCTCGATCGCCTTTTCAAGATCCTCGGCGGCCACGTACTTGCGCGCCTCTTGGACGTGGAACTTCGCGGCTTCGATCAAGGACCGTTCCAGCGCCATGCGGTACTCGATGTTGTCGGGATCCTCGCGCGCCGCCCGCGTGTAGTGCACCACCGCGGCATCCCAGTTTCCCTGCTTCGCCTCGTCCTGCCCGTTCTTGTAGGCGCTCTTGGCGGCGCTGCAACTCAGGCCGAGGGCGAGCCCCGCCACCAGGAGCAACCCGCCGAGCCATCTCTTGTCGGTCATCTTCTTCTTAGGGCCCTCTAATTCGATCGCAGGGGGATGCGCTGCGTGGTTTCAGAGCCCTGAACCCCCACCGTCACCGATTCGAGCCCGATTTGGACGATTCTATAGCGATTGGCCACCAAATCTCCTTCCGCTCCGGTTAGTATCTCCGACCCGTCGAGAAGAACGGCATATTTCTTCGTTTCGCCCGCCGGCGTTTTGGTCTCCACGTAACCGGCGAACTTGAGATCGGTGGGGACGGCCCGTGTCCTGGCGAGTGGTGAAGGTGAGGGTGGAGGCGTCGTTGGAGGCGTCAGGGGCGGCGTTACCGGGGGGGGCGAAACGGCCGGAACGCTTCCAAAGGCGAAGAGGTTTCTTCCTCGCCCCGCATATTCTGGAATCTCCTTTAGCAGGCTGGCCAGGTCCAACGATTCCTTGACATCCGCTTCCCCCTCGCCGGCGGTGCGGCGCGCGATCCTGCGGGACGACGAGGAGCCGGTCTCCACCGCCTCCTCCGCCTGGTGGCTTTGCCCGCAGGCCGCCCAGACGAAGGCGGCGGAGAGCGCCAGTGCTGCTACCAGCTTGGTCATCACCCGGCGACTCATCTGCTACCACTCACTATAGGGGCGCCCATCCGAGCCCATTTGATTCGATCGACTCCGGGTATCGTAGACCCCGGGCTCCTGCTCGGGCCTCTCCGGGTCGAACTCCGCGAAGATCTCCTCCCACTCGGCGCTCTCGGTCATCGGATCGAGGGGAATCTCTCGGAGGTAGTCGGCCTCGACCAGCGCCGCCAGCGAGGTCGGATACTCGTCCCGATCCGCTTTGAACTGATCGATGCGCTCCCGAAGAATGGCCAAATTGTGCGTCAGAACCGACTCCTTGCTGGCCAGCACCTGCGCCCGGTAGACCGGTATGGCGATCGCCACCAGAATCCCCAAGATGGTGATGACCATGACCAGTTCGACAAAGGTGAACCCCCGTTTCCTACCAATCACGGTAATTCGTTCCGTCGAGCGCCGTCTCACGGCTGGTTGTATAGACATCGTAGACGTTTCGACCGCCCCACATCATCGAGTCCGGCTCGTCCTGGTACGACCGAAGCCCCCACTCCACGGAGTGCGTCATCGGATCCATGGGAATACGCCTCAGGAACTTCAGCTTCTTGTCGACCGTCCCCACCTGGGATACTCCTTCCACAAGCATTTCCAGATCCTTGGGGTAGCCTTCGCTTCCCAGCTCGACGTCGCTTCCTCCGATGAGACCCAGGTCGACCGACTGCTTGAAATTGTCTATGGCGTCACGGAGGATGCGCAGGTTGCGCCTCAGCTCCACTTCCTTCACCCGCTTGGCAGTCACTTCCGCCACCGGTACCACCGCCGCCGCCAGTATCGCCAGGATGAAGGTAGCGATGATCAGCTCGATGTACGTGAAGCCGCTAGTCCGTTTCATTCAAGGCTCCAGCAGGGTGCCGGCGTTTTCCGCCACCGCTGGCGTCGCCGCGACCGCCTTCAAGAAAAAAGACACGTCGCACCGCAGGTTGAGTTGGCCTCCCTCGGTGTCTCCCAGGGCGATCTCGCGCACCAGGAAGAACCGCCCCGAGCGTTCCAGATGATTGATGAAGCGGATCAAATCGAAGTACGTCCCCTGAAGCGGCATGCTGACCTTGACTTCTCGGAGCCCCACCGCCAGGAGATCTTGGGAGTAGGAGGTGCGGGCGCGAGTCACGCCGGCCTCCCGGGCCAGCCGATCGATCTCGGCCACCGCCTCGGTGAGCCCGGGAGTCAGAGGTTGGACGACCTCGGACCAAAAGGCGTTGGCCACCGCATCGTTCCGGGTGATCCTTTCTTGTTCCGTCTGCAGGGCGGAAAGCTCTTCTTGTCGGGAAGCGATCTCCTGAGCGAGGGCCGCTTCCTCTCGGGTCAGGCGGTCCTGCTTGGTCGCCAATCGATGGGTCACCGCCCCGTAGATGACGACATTGGCCAGGGCCAATCCCGCCAGAGACCGATAGAATCGAGGCTTCTTCCAGAAGGGTCTGAGATCGAGACCGGTGTCACTCATTGGTCGTTCTCGACTTGGTCTTCGGCGAGATAGCGTAGGGTGATGGTCGAGGCTACCGCACCATCTTCCTCTTGATGGGCTTCGTTGAGCGGCATCACCGTCCCGAAGTAGCGGCTCTCCTCCAAGCTACGCACCAGTTCCAGGAGGTCTTCCAGCGAGCGCCCCACCGTCGTCAACCTCACCTGGACCTCGCCTTCCGCAGCGCTCGGGGACATGGACGTGATCCGGACGCTGGGCGGGATGACGGCCTCCAACTGGGTGAAGAACTCGGTCCAGGAGAATCCCTTCTGCCGGTAAACATCGGCCAAGAAGAGGATCCGTTGGCTCATCGATTCGTTCCGCTGCCCTCCCAGATCGGCGCGGGCACGGCCGATGCTCGCCTGAAGCTCAGACAGGCGTTGCTCCATCGTCTGGACTTTGAGATCGAGCTCCTCTCGTTCTCTCAGTAAGTGACGGGTGAGGACGACGCCGTGCCACAGCGTCGTTATCAGCAGCCCTGCCGCCGCCAATCCAAAGAGGATGCCAGGCAGGCGTTCGTTCCGAAAGGCGACCTTCGCGAAGTTGAGCGGAGCTGGCATCTCAGGCCGCCTTTCCTCGGGCCACGCCGGAGGCGGCACCGGCGATGGTGGCCAGCGGCTCCTTCATGGTGAGATGTTTTCCGACTCTTATCGCACGGCCGAGATCGAAGGGCTCCGCCGGGACCTGGAACTGCTCTTCCAAGACCCCGGCCAAGTCTCCCAGGTCGGGGCGCAGCGACCGGTAGTAGACACGGGCCAGAGAGTTACCTCCCAGTTTCTCCTGATAGTAGATGAACGTGGGGAGAAGCTCTCGCAGGAGGCTCTCGACCTGGTAGCTGGGAGTCTCTCGTGAATCCGGGGGCTCGGCCTCGAGCCGAGGCGAGCGACTCCCCACGGTACGTACCAGAACCAGCCGGGAACGGTCTCGAACCAGACTGACCGTGAAGTAGGTCTCCTCGAGATTCAGAAAGAAAAAGTCCTGCTCCGGCGATAGACTCCCCGAGACCACCGACTCCCAGAGCTTCAGCAGACTGAGTGAGGACGTCTCGACGACCCCCACATGGAAACCGAGGTCGGCGAAGAGCCTCTCGTATTGGCCGATCACTTCCTCGTGCATGATGCCGGTGAGGTAAGTGGGCGCGCCGGCAGCGACAGATTGGAAGCTGAGCCGTGCCTGGCCGGCATCGAAGGGGAGCGATTTCTTCAAGCGGAAGCGGAGCAGCTCCTGCGCCTCGCCCGATGAGCGGGGCGCCTGGGGGAGCTCCACCAGCGAGATCCTGGCCAGTGTGTCGGGCAGGGTGAGACCGATGCGATGGCCCTTGACCCCGGCTTCTTCGAAGAGCTTCTCGATGAAGTGACCGAGCAGCTCCGGCTCGTTGAGGTTGGGGCGAAGCATGGAGAAATCGACGACGCCTTTGGGGATCGGCGCTCGCAGGCAGAGATCCATCTCTCCCCGGCCGTCCTGGTCGAAACGGGCCACCACGATCTCGTTGGGACGGAACTCGATCCCCACCCCGGGCGGCTCTGGCTCGAGGAGCCATCGCTTGACCCGACTAAGCTTGCTCATGGCGAGTCGCTTCCACGAAGGTGACTTTGTTGATCTCTTCGAGGGTGGTCAGACCGGCGAACGCTTTCGCGAGCGCCGACTCGCGCAGGAAGACCATGCCTTCCTCCTTGGCGGCGCGCTTGATGTCGGCGCTGGGCCGCCGGTCAATGAGCATCTCCCGAATGTGGTCGGAGAGATCCAAGAGCTCGCAGATGGCCTGTCGACCCTTGTATCCGGTTCCGTTGCATTGCAGGCAGCCCTCTCCCGCAAAGAACTCGTGATCCCGGTAGCGATCGGGATCCAGTCCGGACTCCTCGAGCAGCTCCCGGGAGGCCCGGACCGGCTTCTTGCAGGAAGGGCAAATGGTACGGGTCAGCCGCTGGGCCAGAATGCAGTTGAGAGCGGAGACGAAATTGTAGGGCTCGACCCCCATATTCAGGAAGCGGCCAATGACGTCGATGACGTTGTTGGCGTGTACGGTGGTAAAGACGAGATGACCGGTCAGGGCGGACTGGATGGCGATCTGAGCGGTCTCTGGATCTCGGATTTCTCCCACCATGACCTTGTCGGGATCGTGGCGAAGAATGGAGCGGAGACCGCGGGCGAAGGTAAGGCCCTTCTTCTCGTTGACCGGGATCTGGGTGATGCCCTTGAGCTGGTACTCGACGGGGTCTTCGATGGTGACGATCTTGTCCTCTTCGTTGTAGATCTCGGAGAGCGCCGCGTAAAGGGTGGTGGTCTTGCCGCTTCCGGTGGGGCCGGTCACCAGGACCATCCCGTAGGGCTCTCGTATGAAACGCCGAATGCGTTTGACCTCGCTGTCCGAAAAACCCAGGATGTCCAGCCGCAGCTCGGCGAACTGTTCGTTGATGGACTCCTTGTCGAGGATCCGGATGACGGCGTCCTCTCCGTGGATGCTGGGCATGACGGAGACCCGGAAGTCGATACTGCGTCCCTTGACCTTCAACCGGAATCGCCCGTCCTGAGGAACGCGTTTTTCCGCAACGTCCAGCTCGGCCATGACCTTGATGCGACTGATGATCTCCGAGTGCTGGGCCTTGGCAAGAGGTTTCATGGCCCGCTGCAGCACGCCGTCGATACGGTATTTGATGACGACTTCTTCGTCCCGGGTCTCGATGTGGATGTCCGAGGCGCGTTTGGTGAGCGCGTTGTAGATGGTGGAGTCCACCAGGCGAATGATGGGGCTCGCGGTGTCGGTCAACCGGTCGATGGAAAGCGTCTCCTCGCCTTCCTCGTCATCCCGGATGATCTGCAGGGTGAAACTCTCGGAAGCCTCCTCCAGCACTCGTTGGGCACTTTGGCTTCGCTTCAGGAGCTCCTGGATCGCCGACTCGGTGCCCACCGAGGCGCGGATGGGAGTCTTCAAGAGCAGTGAGAGCTCGTCGAGTACCGGGACGTTGGTGGGATCGGAGGTGACCACCACCAAATTGTCGTCCTCCCGGCGGTAGGGAAGGAAGTTGTAGCGGAACATCAACTCCACCGGAACGCTCCGAAAGAGGTCGTGATCGGGCTGGAAGTGCTCGAGATCGACGTATTGCAGGCGGCAGCGGGCGGCGAGCGCCTGAGCCTGCCGCACTTCGGCAGCGCGGGCTTCTGCTGGGGTCTCCCCGGTCGTTTCGGACTCTCTTACCATCCCTGGGACCTCAATGGAGCACTCCCGCCAGGCCGAATAGCGGCAGGTAAAGGGCGAGGAGAATCAGGGCCACGAAGCCGCCCATCACGATGAGAAGTACCGGCGTCAACATCGCCATCATGATGTTCAGCTTGTTCTCGATCTCTTCGTCGCTGAAATCGGCCACGCTTCCCAGCATTTCCGCCAGGCTTCCCGTCGTCTCTCCAACCTTGGTCATCTCCACGACCATATTGGCGAACTGCCCGGTTCCCTCGAGACTGGCCGCGAAGGACTTGCCCTCTCGGACCCGATCCGCGACCGGCCGCACCTTCTCCCCGACGAAGCGGTTGCCGATGGAGCCGGCCGCGATCTCGATCGATTGCACGAGGGGAATGCCTCCCGCCAGCAGCGTGGAGAGGGAGCGGGTGAGTTGGGAAGTGGAAAAGAGTCGCAGAAGCTCTCCGAAGTAGGGCAATCGCAGCTTGATACGATCGATGGTGGCGCGCGAGCTTTTCTGGCGAGACCAGACGTAGAAGGCGAGGCCGCTCAGGGTCAGGAGGAAGAGGAGAAGCAGGTAGTGTTCTCGCACCGTGTTGGCGAAGGTCAGCAGTGCCACCGTCAGAGGAGGTAGATCGGCCTGGAAGCTCTCGAAGAAGCCGCCGAACGTGGGAACCACATGGAACAGTAGAATCGCTGCGGCCAGCGCGAGGACCGCGGAAAGAAAAGCGGGATAAATGAGCGCTCCGGTGACTTTTCTCCTGGTTCCCTCGGTCAGCTTCAAATACTGCACGTAACGGCGGATCACCTCTTCCATGCTTCCACTCTTCTCTCCGGCGAGTAGCGAAGCGGAGTAGATGCGGGGGAAAAGGTCGCCGTGGGAACGGAAGGCTTCCGAGAGCGAGACGCCCCCTTTGACTTTGTCGCGGACGTCGGTCAGAAC
>Ga0209321_10003773_pt1 | contig 10117 bp, 9 predicted proteins | sample Rifsed16ft4_FD_184012 | JGI IMG/M metagenome (GOLD analysis project Ga0209321, IMG submission 184012) | Soil microbial communities from Rifle, Colorado, USA - sediment 16ft 4 - CSP-I_5_4 (version 2) | ecosystem: Environmental > Terrestrial > Deep subsurface > Rock core/Sediment | place: Rifle... | reverse complement strand
AAACATAGAAAGCCAAGATTTGAAAATAGAGGAAGATATTAGGCTGAAATACGCTTAACGTCGTTTTTTCTTACTCTTTCGAAGTTATTTTTATAAAATCTAAAAAGCCAATAATGGGATCCGAACCCACGACCCTCAGATTACAAATCTGATGCTCTAACCAGGCTGAGCTATATTGGCACAAAATCCAATAAAAATTTTGGATCTTTAAAGTGTTACCCGACAAGTATTTGAAATAAAACTTTGGTGTGTATGTCTTGAGTTTTTTAGGTAATGATTCTAATTTTAAAAAATACACTTCTTTTATCTGATGCATCTGGCCCATCAGATTATAATACTGTGAACTTGGTGGTTATCCATCCATGAAATACGTCAAACCCTTACGACTTAAAATTCTGATGATGATGTTTTTTGGGACTGGCGTTCTTGGAATTGTCGTTGGGTTGTATGTTGCACCACATCAAGCCCCGCAAGCAATATTGTTGATTACCTTTATGGGCGTCATCAATTTGATATTGGGTGGATTTTTTGGTTGGGTCTTTCTCACTCAGACACCGGAATCAAATGATAAAAGAAAGAAAAAGCGCAATGACAACTAATATGTTTGTTGCAAAATGCATTGCATATGAATGATTAATTCCTTTTTTGTCATAAATGTATTTGAACAAAAATCCTATTGGCAATAGTAATATTGCCATGTGTATTTTTACCCCCATTGCAACATGGATAAATGCCCATGCTACTACCATCTTCTTTGATTTTCTAAAATACAACTCTTCTACATAGTTGATATGAATAAACATGTACACTAATAATGGAATGAAAGGAACTATCCCCCAAAGTCCCTGATCTGCAAATGGGCCAAAAGCAATGTTGTATCCAAGCCAACTCCAATTTAGAATCGGTATTGTTTCGACAAAATCATGTGCTAAAATAATATATGCAAATAAAATTCCAAACGGTATGGGCGCATACTTTATTGAATTGATTCCTATTTTTAGATCCTTGGTTCTTTTTTTAGTTTCTTTAATAAGAAGAAGCGATGCTCCAACCGTTAGAATATAGTATCCAATTACAAAAGCATCTGATTGAAAAAAATCTCCCAACATAATCTGTGCTGTTATCCATTATAAAAAAATCTAACTCATTAAATCTCAATTTGACTTGATATGTTAAACTATTATTATTATGTGTGGGAATGATGATCCTATCAATTGATTTCTCTGTTGACTGTAAAGTAACATTGATTTGCTGGTACCACAGGAATCATGTTTTCGCAGTAGATCCTAAATCGTCTAACCTGTCTTTCAAAAATAATATCTAGAACTAGACAAAAATGATGTGATTAAAAAGATCCTTTGAGATACGTCGAAAAATATGATATGTAGATCGCATATTTTTTTGAAAATGTTGTTTGATGTTTTTCAATCAAAGTATAAATAATAAAACCGTTTCATCAAGAAAGAATTGCTAGATTTAGTTGCCAAAAAATTATTCCTCACAAAAGGTAAGGGTGTTCATGAAGATAGATTGACAAGTTTTGAATATGCTTTAAGAGATGCCGGAATCGCAGGTACCAATCTTGTTTTGATTTCAAGTATATTTCCACCAAACGCAAAATTAATTTCCAGAAATGAGGGTCTCAAACAAATCAAACCTGGACAGATTCTGTTTACAATTTATTCAAAGAATCAAACAAACGAGGCTCATAGATTATGTTCTGCTTCAGTTGGTATTGCACGACCAAAAGATACGAATCGATATGGATATCTTTCAGAATACGAGTCATATGGACAAAACGAACAACAGTCAGGTGATTATGCTGAAGACATTGCAGCACAAATGCTGGCATCATCCCTTGGCATTCCATTTGATATCGATAAAAGCTGGGATGAAAAAAGACAACAATGGACAATCTCTGGTCAGATTTACAAAACACAAAATGTTACTCAATCAGCAAAAGGTGATAAGGATGGTAAATGGACTACTGTCTTTGCGGCTGCTGTTTTGCTTGTATAATTTTATTTTTTGTATCCTTTGAGATAAAACACGGCTGTTGCAATTGCTACACCTGTAATAATTATTACAATAATAATTGATTCGTCAAAAGACATTTCAATTTTTTTTGGCGCTACTAATTCACTACCACCCAATGAAAAAATTAACTCATCTTTATTTATTGACGTTCTTTCCCCAAAAATATATTTTCCTTGAATTCTTTTTCCTTGCTCTGGATCAAAAATCCACCCCTCTTTTGTAATTTCTTTTGGAATTTTTTCACCGTCTACTACTTGAGTGGGAATGATGGTTCCTCGTACATCTGATACATTAGTGGAATTTGGAGACAATATCACCACTTGTAATATTGAATTTAATGGATAAAACCCAGTTGTAAAATAATCTGATCTTTTCAATTCTGCTGCTTTCAAAAATTCTAATGGATTAATTTCGTTAACTGACGAAGCCATATTTGGATAATCTACTGATAATTTCAATTGCAGTAACGATTTATTTTCTAATGGTATGATTGAAAATGTCATCTTTGATTTTTCTTCCTTTGATAGGTTCTTTGCTATGTCGTAAAACCCCCCTGACTCCCTAATGACTTTTGGGAGTAATAATGCAGATATTTTTTCATACATTGAGTCTGTATCTTCCATAGGCATTGTATACACTGCAGATATTGTACCTCTGCCTGAAATTGTCCCTGACGTTTCAAGGGCTCTGCCTATCTCGTCATTACTTTGAATAAATGTAGAATGAAATTTCGCATCTGTATCAAACGTTTGATTTAGATCATCAATGAATAATTCTGCAATCTTTCTTGTTGAGTTTTGAATTGCTGGAAAATTTGTGTCTGCTGGATCTCTTGCAACATTTATGATGATACATGATTCATCAGATACCCCCAAAATACATTGATTCTGGTTTGTCAAAACTATGGCTGTTATTCTATTGTTTTCTCTAATTTTTTGTTCCAACTCTGCAGGGATTTTCATTTCTTGAATACTTGTACTTTGTAGAGCAATTGACGCTGTCACATTTTGGGATATGCTTTTATCAATTATTACCTGCGCTGTCTCTTGAAATGTGGCAAGATTCATTTCTTGCGAATATGCATAATTTGTTGTAAAGATTACCACTCCAATTACTCCCAACAAAATCATGATCTTTTGCATAGGTTGCCTTTCTAGCGATGAAATTATTAAATTTACTCTTGTTTTGTTCATCTATTTTTTAGATTTTTGTCTTTGATGAAATTATTTTGCTAATTTTACCAAAATCATGTATCTGGCAGCTAATATTATGATTGGATAATTTTCCAAGTATGGCATTAGTACAATTTTTAGTTGGAGTCTTTCAAGATCCTATATTTTCGATAATAGCGATTTTGGGCGCATTTGGAATTGGGATTTTCCAAGGAATTGTTTTGGGCAGAGCGATACTTTTGCGATTCACACGTTTGCAGAATCATGTGAAAACTGTTTCAATATCTTTATTTTTCTTGTTTCTTGTAAATGCAATTTTAAGCGTACCTCGTTTTGCATCTCCTGACAAAATTGATCTTTCTAATGTCTTTCAATCTAATAATCCTGAAGAATTAGCATCATTGCTTTTTCTTGTATTTGGAATGAATGCAGGTTTTTTGGCTGTACTTGCAATTTCTGTAACCGTTATGACCTTTGTATTGTTAAAATTCACTCATATTCACGGTGTTGCCAAAATCTTTGTTTTGTTTTTTAGTTTGCTTATCTTATTGCTTACAGGTCTTAGCAGATTCACTGATTTGACTCCTAGCACTTTTGAGGTTTTTTTGTATTTTCTCTACCATCTTGGAATCACGATTGGAATTCTAGTCGGTTCTGCAAGAAAAATCAAATCAAAAAAACTGGACTGGGGATAGTTTCAAACATTTAAATCAGATAATTTTAAACTTGAAATTGACATCGAATTCAAACCGTTCGGGGAACAAGCTGGCAGTCCGTGCGTTGGACTGCCAGCCCCATATTATTATAAAATTTTAAAAATCTAGTTTAATGCCGAAAGAGCCTTCACTTGGCTATTGACATAATCAAGTCCTTCTTGCCAAAACTTTTGGGAACTGATATCAAAACCATGTTCTGCCAATAATTTTTCTGGTTTCTTAGATCCTCCTGCAGCAAGAATGTTAATGTATGAAGGAACAAAATCATTTCCTTCTTTTTTATATCTTTGAAATAATGACAATGCAAGTAAATTTCCAAACGAGTATGCATAGCAGTAAAATGGTGTGTGATAAAAATGAGGTATGCAACTCCATTCTATTGCAAAATCTTCTGAAACAGCAACAGAATTACCAAACTGTTCTTTGAGATTTTGAAGGTATGCCTTTGAAATTTCATCAATGGTTGTTCCTTTTCCGATTTGTTGATGTGCTGTTACTTCAAAAATAGTGAAAAATGCTTGACGCATAATTGTTGCATATAGATCATCAATTTTTTCTGAAAGCATGATTTTTTTCTCATCATCTGTTATTTTGTCTGATAAATTGTCATACAGCAACAACTCTGAAAAAGTAGATGCTGTCTCAGCCAATGGCAATGGTGCATCTTGAACCAGAATTGATCTGTCTTGTGCTGTTTGACTATGTACTGCATGGCCTAACTCATGGGCCAATGTGAAAACATCTCTTGTTTTTCCAGTAAAGTTGACTAGAACATATGGAGTTATCTTTGGGGTTAATGTGCTACAAAAAGCCCCGTCTCTTTTTCCTACCCTGACAGATGAATCAACATGTTTTTTATTGAATACTTTTTTGGCAAACTCTTCTAGCTGTGGACTAAATCTTCTCAGCGATTCAAAAACAAGCCTGACTGATTTGTCGTATTGATAATTTTTTTCTTTTATGTTGGCTGCTGCTGGAGCGTATAGATCATACCTGCGTAATTTTTTCATTTTTAGCATTTTTGCTTTTTGTATGAAGAACTTTTGAAATACTGGGGAATTTTTTCTACACACTGTAAGAAGTGATTCTATGGTTTTGTCATCTATGTTATTTCCAATATTTCTCATTGAAATCGGAGATTTGTAACCTCGAATTTCAATTCCCTCATCTTTCCAGTTCAAAACAATGTTTTGGTAAATCTCTCCTATGACGCCCTTGTTTTCTGTATATTTTGTTAGGATTGTTTTGTATGCCGTTTCTCTGATTTTCGGATTTGTACTTCTTATGTAATTTGTAATTTCCTCACGCGTCATCTTTTTTATTTTGCCTTTGACATTCATTTTGTACTCATATGCACTAGTCATCTTGTCGTATAGTTTTACCAGTGCAGAAATTCCAGTAACATCCAAAGTGTTGATAATTTTTTCTTCAGGCTCTGAAAGTGCATATTTGGCAAATAGTCTTTTGTGACTCAGATACTCTGCAAGTTCTCCTGAATCTTTAATCAATCTTTTTGCATTTTTGTCATCTACTTGAGTCTTCCACCACAAATCAAAAAATAAAATTTTATTGGAAATCTCTGATCCTAGCTTTGACATTCTTGTCATAAGTGATGTGGCCTCATCTGACTGTGTATCTGCAGAATATGATAATGATGCATATCCGCCAATCCTGCTCATTTTTTCAGAAATTTCTTCGACTTCATGTAAAATACACATGAATTTTTTTGATGGTATTTTGGGGTCTAGTTTTAATTTTATCTTTTCAAATTTTTTTGCCAGTACTTCTAACTCTCTGATTTGTTTTTGAAATGCAGAGCTCTTTGGATCTTTTGCTAGTTCTGATAGGTCCCATTTGTCAAGTTTGTACTCTGACATATTACTGTCTTATTTTGTCACTATTAAAAAATGCATGGTGTTACGCTAAAAATTAAACCCTTTTGATGTATTTTGATTATTTTTGAGCGGAAAAATTTTGAAATTTTTAACTGAAACTTAAGACCAAAACCGAATCAGGTATTTGGTGAGAGTTCCAATTATAATATGATTTTACAAAATAGTATTTAGGGAATGCTGATGATTCCTATGAATCATTTCTACGTGAGTGTTTTAAGTAAATTTTGTAATTAAATTGTATGTCAAATAACAATGAAATTGCACCTGCTTGGGAATCTGTACTAGGATTATCTTGGATAATTCTAGATGAAGAATCAACAAAAGATTAGAGCGCCAAATTTCCCAGTATTTGTTTAAACAAATATTGGAATCAGTATTTTTTCAAAGTATCTTTGTATCTCTTGATAGATTCTACGATGATTCCCTTTGCTTCTTTGGATCCTTTCCATCCTAAAATCTCAACTTTTTTTCCTTCCAAATCTTTGTACACCTGGAAAAAATGTCCAATCTCTGAACGATAATGATCTTCGATATCTGTAATGTCTACTGTGTGAAGATATCTGGGATCATTTGTTGAGACACAAATAATTTTGTCATCTAGTTTACCGTCATCTTTCATTTGCAGTAATCCAATGGGTCTTGCCTCGATTAGTATTCCTGGATATGTGGGATTTGTTACAAGCACTAGTGCATCAAGCGGGTCTCCATCTTCAGATAATGTCTGAGGAATAAGACCATAGTCTCCCGGATAATGAAATGGTGAAAATAATACTCTGTCTAGTTTTATCATGTTGTGTTTTTTATCGTATTCGTATTTGTTCATAGATCCCTTTGGAATCTCTACTATTACATTGACTATTTCTGGAATATCTGCACCTGACTCTATGTCATGCCAAAAATTTTTACTCATATAGATCTTAAAACCATATAATCTGTATATGAATTCTATGACTTTTTTTATAAATTTCAAATATTGATTCTACATCTTGTTGTGAATTTGAAAATTCTGATTATGGCAGTTCTTCTTCTACATCAGAGCATGCCTTGTGAACCCATTTTTCTTTAGAGTTTTTGACAATCTCTTTTCCTGTCTTGATCTCCTCGCCACATTCTACGCATTTTCCATTAAATCTTGCTTTCATGACTGCATCTTGATCTCATCTAATTTTAAGTAGAGTTTTCTGATTTTCATACTGGATTTTGAAACTCTTCTCAAACCCAACCAAAAAATATGCAGTCTTTATCAAAAATAATATGTCTAATCACTTTTTTGTTAGTGGTACAGGAGTGAGTATGTTTGTTAAGTGAAGATGATCTGTTTGGCAGAATCTTAAAGGTAAAGAATCTCAAGGAAAACTGCTTCAAGTATCTTGAAGATTCTTCAAAGGAATTGCTTACACAAAAAATCATTTTTGCAATGTCTGAATTGACTTCTGAGAGGATGGGTCCTGTAAAACTATCTGAAATTGCTCAAAAAACAATAGGCCAAAGTGATAAAGGAAAACAGGATCTGGTTCGTCTTACTATAGAAAAATCTCTTTTAAAATGCGGACTGGTAGAGAAACTGCGTTATGCTCCAAACGATGTAAGGTATATCTTGACTGCTTATAGATTTCAGAAAATAAAAGAAATTGATAGTTTTAGGGGCGAGAGCTCTGAGCCAATAGGTAACGTATTTGAATTGCCAAAATCTACATGGCCTATACCTGATGAATTTTATTTGCTATTGGCAAAAAAACATGGCTATGAAAAATCATTAAATAAATTGCATTCTGATTTTGATAATAAATTAATCCCACGTGGAAAATATGAAAGTCTGAATAGCGAATACACAAAGTCTCTAAATCAAATTCGTGATAAATTAGATTCTACATATTCTGGATTGGAAACGCTGGTGATGACAGAATCTTGAGATTCTTACTTTATCTTCTTGTATTTTTGTTTGGCTTGAGTACTTTCATTTACAATGATTCATCATCTTTTGCACAAAGTGGAAACAAACTGTCTGTAAGTTTTGAAGATAATGTTGCTTCTTCATATGATGTTTCTTTATCTGGTGGGAAATTTGCTATTACTCAAGATTATTCTTGGGTGAAAGATGAAACAAGCAGATACAATCTTGTTTCTTACTCTATTGACGGTGGAGAGTCTGTCAAAATTGCAAGATCTGCAAGAGGATCTTTTACTCTGGATATTCCAAGTGATTCATCACAGCTAGTTTTTTCCGCAGTTATACAACATGCATTGACTGTGACAGGCACTAATGATTTTTCATTCTTGCCTTCATCTCCCACACAAGATAATTGGTTTGATTCTGGAACCGAAGTATCAATTAATGTATCCAAAACAACAGAAATTGAGAAAAATAAAGTAAGACAGGAAATTACTGGTTGGTCCCTTGATAAATCTGAATTTTGGAATATTGAAGATGATGGCTCTACATTCTTTGTCACTCCGCCGGTGATCATGAATCAATATCATCTGATTGATTTTTTTGTAACTACTAAATACAAGCTCAATGTAGTTGCTGAAAATGGAGTTACAAGCGGTAGTGGTTGGTACAAACAAGGCGAAACAGTACCGATTGCAGTTGTCTCATCAAATGATGGTTTGATTCTTAATACTTTATCTGAATGGGAAGGAGCAGAAATTGAACATGATGGAAATTCTGCTCAGGTGTTTGTTAATGGACCACTAACAGTAACAGCAAAACTAGAAAAAAATTACAGTCTTTTTATTATGATAATTGTAATTTCAATTCTAGCAGTTGGAGTAGTCATTGCTAAAAAATTCAAGCGAACAACTGTATCCATTCCACAAACTATTTCTACTGTTAATGTGGTAAAAACCCCTGAAACTCAATATATTGAAAAATATGATCAAGAGATTTCTGCATATTTATCTGAGCAAACTTTGGAAAAACTAAATTTGATGCATGAATCTAAATTGATTTCTGATAGCAAGTATTCAAAAATTAAAAAAATATTATAATTTGTTAGAACAAACATGTCTAAAAAATCTGATTTGGAATTGTGACCTTTTTTCTATATCTATCTCTTGTTTATCAATCCTTTTTACATTTATTATTTACACTATCCCAACTAAATCCTACCTTACAGACGTATACTGTTCTATCAACTGGTGCTGCCGAATTAGAATTTGAATCAATTGCAGTATATGTTACTGTGTACTTTCCATCCTTACTTAGATCAAGACTACTATCGTCAATATCTGTGATAACTTCATTTTCATCTGGAACTCCTCCTTTAGTTACTATTCCAATTCCATCTTCCGTATCTGAATATGTCGCACCTAATTCTATATAGATGCCATCTTTGTTAAACTCTACAGGATTGGTACCGCTTAGTGTAATTACTGGCGAGTCTCCGGATCCACCCCCTCCACCAGCTATTACAGAAATCATTCTAATTATGTCCGTCAATCCTGAAGCGGTTACTACAATCTTCCAATTTCCAGATACATCTGGTGTGAAATCAAATGGCTGCTCATCTCCCTTCTTGTTCTTTATTATCTCTGTACTGTTTGGTGCAACAACATCTAACTTTATCTTGTCTGTTTCATCATTGCCACTTTTTCCTATGGCCGAGAATCCTTGTACAGTAAACAATTCTCCAACTATGCCTGATGTATTTCCAGATTCTCCATCTGTAATTACTGCTGTTTCTTTCGTATCCTTACCTTTACCTCCCTTGTCTTTGCTCTTTTCTTTATTATGTCCTGGAGCATCTCCGCTCTTTTCTGGAGTGTCACCAAACACTCCTTTACCATTGCCATGACCTTTGTTCGTACCGTCAAAACTTTCTTTAAAATTGTCTTCAAATGTGCCCTCAAAGTGATTTTCAAAATAATCATCTGGACTGCTATCAAAATTGTCTTCAAAGGAATCAAATTTTGCCAAACCTGGTGGAATCTTTCCTAATCCTAAACCATTACCATTTGCAACACCGTTCTCAGATGGATCGTCTTCTGCTGCTCCAAAACCTGGTGGTAAATCCTTTACTTTATCATCACCATCATCATTATTTTCATTAGTACCTTCATCATAACCAAATAATTTTGCAATGCCTGGTGGAATCTTTCCTAATCCTAAACCATTACCATTTGCAACACCGTTCTCTGATGGATTATCTCCATCTGCTCCAAATCCATTTGGAAGTTCACCTAGGTTTTCATTATTTTCCTTGTTCTCATCTTTTAGCTCCTTCTCAGCTTCCTTGTTCTCATCTTTTAGCTCCTTCTCAGCTTCCTTGTTCTCATCTTTTAGCTCCTTCTCAGC
>Ga0209321_10003771_pt1 | contig 10119 bp, 8 predicted proteins | sample Rifsed16ft4_FD_184012 | JGI IMG/M metagenome (GOLD analysis project Ga0209321, IMG submission 184012) | Soil microbial communities from Rifle, Colorado, USA - sediment 16ft 4 - CSP-I_5_4 (version 2) | ecosystem: Environmental > Terrestrial > Deep subsurface > Rock core/Sediment | place: Rifle... | reverse complement strand
CAAGGAGTCCCGCCCCAGCTCCGGGAGCAGATTGAGAGCTACTTCAAGAATCTGTCGGAATAAGTATCACCTGATGCACGGAAGAATTTTCGCTTTAACCGTCGTAACTCTCTTAACCCTCAATCCCTTTAACGCTTTAACCCTGGCCGCGGCGGAGCCCGAGCCCTGGTTGAAGACGGTCGAAGAACATTTGGAGGCCTGGCGGCTGCCCCAGGCCGAGGAGATCGCCTCCCGACTTCTCAGCCAGAACCCGAAATCCGCCTTGGCCCTGGATGCCAACGGGCGGGTCAGGTTCTATCAGGGTCGCTATGAAGAGGGCCTCCGCTTCCTGGAGCAGGCATTGGCCGTCGAATCGTCCAATGAGCGGCGCCAGGCGCTGCGCGTCCTGGCCCAGCAGACCCATGATACGGTCAGGAAACTCAAGCGCTTCGAGAGCGCCCATTTCGTCCTCTACCTGGACGATAACAGGGACGGCATCCTGGCGCCGCATGTGCTGGACACTCTGGAAAAAAGCTACCAGGTGATCGGCAGCGCGCTCGGCTACTTTCCGCAGACCAAGGTGCGGGTGGAGATCGCGCCGGACGCGGCTTCGTTCAACGCCATCTCGACCCTGTCGCGCAGAGACATCGAAGAGACCGGCGCGGTAGGAATCTGCAAATTCAACAAGATCATGACCATCTCTCCGCGCGCCCTCATGCACGGCTATCGCTGGCTCGACTCCCTCAGCCATGAATACCTCCACTATGTCATCGTCGGCATGAGCGCTAATAAGGCGCCGATCTGGCTGCACGAAGGGATGGCGCGCTTCTATGAGACCCGCTGGCGCAGGCCGGAGCCGACTAAGGGATACGAGGATTACCTCACCCCTTCGAACCAGAGTCTCCTCGCCCGGGCGCTGGAAAAAAACCGGTTCGTCGGCTTTAAAAAGATGGAGCCTTCGCTGATCTACCTCGAGAGCCCGGAACAGGTCCAGCTGGCCTATGCCGAGGCGGCCTCGGCGGTCGATTTCATGGTGCAGCGCAAAGGCCATGCCGGCGTCCGCGAGCTTCTAGCCGGGCTGGAAAAGAGTCCCGCGTCGGAGGCGATCGAAAAGGTGCTGGGGAGTCCTTATGCCGCCTTCGAGACGGAATGGAAGAATTTTCTCAAGGCCAAAGGGCTGAAGGAGATCGAGGGAAGCCGCGTGCGCAGGCTCAAGGTCAAAGGGGAGCAAAAGGAGGACGAGGAGGCGGTAGAGCTGAAAGAAATCCAGTCCGTCGTGGCGCGCAACCGCACCCACCTGGCGGACCAGCTAATGGAGCGGGGCCGGAGCGCCGCCGCCGTTCAGGAGTACCGGCGCGCCTTGCAGGCGAGTCCCCATTCCCCTATTATTCTTAACAAGCTTGCGCGGACCCTGAGCCAAGCCGGCAGGCACGAAGAGGCGCTGCCCCATCTGAAAAAGGCCCAGGAGCTGGATCCCGACTCGGTCAACACCTATATCCAGCTGGGGCGCCTTTACCACGCGGCCAAGAATTTCGCCGCAGCCCGAGCTGCCCTGGAGGAGGCGATCCAGATCAATCCCTTTGATCCTACGATCTACCGCCTGCTCGCGGAAAGCTACGCGGCGCTGGGCCAACAGGAGCAGGCCAGAGGATCCAAGGCGACCCTGGATCGACTCATGACGGCACGGTAAAGAGGCTGAGAGGTAAAACGAATGGAGCCCATCCAACAAATCAGAGACCAGGAGATCGCAGCCATCGAAGAGTTCGCGGCTAAAAGGGACGCCATGCTGGCGGAAATCCGCAAGGTGATCGTCGGGCAGGAGAAGGCGGTGGAGGAAGTCCTGATCGGCCTTTTTTCCAAAGGTCACTGCCTGCTCGTCGGCGTCCCCGGCCTGGCCAAGACGCTGCTGATCAGCACGCTGGCGGAGATCCTGCACCTGGAGTTCAACCGGATTCAGTTCACCCCGGACCTCATGCCCTCGGACATCACCGGCACAGATATCCTGCAGGAAGACGCCTCTACCGGAAGAAGAAAATTTCAATTTATGAAAGGGCCCGTCTTCACCAACATCCTGCTCGCCGACGAGATCAACCGCACCCCGCCGAAGACCCAGGCGGCCCTGCTCCAGTCTATGCAGGAATACAAGGTCACCGCCGGGGGCGCCACATTTCCGCTCGATCTCCCTTTCTTCGTCCTGGCCACTCAGAACCCGATCGAGCAGGAGGGAACCTATCCGCTGCCCGAGGCCCAGCTGGACCGCTTCATGCTCAACATCGAGATCCAGTACCCGCCTTTCGAGGACGAGGTCCGGATCGTCATGCAGACCACCTCCGTGGGTAAGCCCTCGCCCGGAAAAGTCATGGACGGGCCGGCGATCCTTTACTATCAGGAGCTGGTGCGCCGGGTGCCGGCCTCGCCCTTCGTGGTCGAGTACGCCGTGTCGCTCAGCCAGAAATCCCGGCCGCAGAATCCGGCGGCGCCGCAGTTTGTCAAGGACTACGTGGAGTGGGGCGGCGGCCCCAGGGCGTCGCAGTATCTGATCCTCGGCGCCAAGGCGAGAACCATCCTGCAGGGACGCTTCGCGGTCTCGATCGAAGACATCCAGGCGCTCGCCCCCTCGGTGCTTCGCCACCGCATCATTCCCAACTTCAAGGCCCAGGCCGAAGGGCTCTCTTCCCTCGACATCATCGCCCGGCTCTTGACCGAGGTGAAGCCCTCGGCAGACGGGAAGGAGACGAAGTAGTTACCTGTCGAAAGGAGCGACAAGATATGGGCGGATTCGGAAGAGAGGCTGAGCGGGGCTTCACACTGATCGAGCTTATCGTAAACATAGCGATCATTGGTATCCTGGTTGCCATCGCGATACCGATGTTTAGTGCCTATCGCCGCCGTGCGTACGACATCGACGTCAAATCGAACATCAAGAGCGCTATCACGACCCAGGAGGCCTACTTCACAGACCATCTAAGCTACACGTCCCTGCTGGGAGATCTGGTATCCTGGGGCTTTAAGCAGAGCAGCGCCGTCGACATCGCCGTGACCGGCGCGCAAACGACATTCACGGTCACGGGCACCGCGACCGCCGGGTGCTCTTCCGGCACGGGAACTTGGTCCTTCGCCAGCACTAATGGAGTAACCACCGGAACTGCGTGCAATTGACTGGCTCTATGGGAGCGAGGGCAGCCTGTTAGAACAGAGATGAGCAACGGCGAGAGAAGCTATTTCGATCCTCTGATTCTGGCGCGCCTCTCCAACCTCTATCTCAAGGCGCGCTGGGTGGTGGAGGGGATCATGTCCGGCATCCACCGCAGCCGCTCCAAGGGCTTCAGCGTGGAGTTCGAAGAGCACCGGGAATATTCCCCTGGAGACGAGATCCGCCGCATCGATTGGAAGGCGCTGGGAAAGTTCGACCGCTATTTCATCAAGGAGTACGAGGACGAGACCAACCTCCGGGCCTATCTCATTCTGGACACCAGCGCTTCTATGAACTACGCCTCCAATGGAATCACCAAGTTCGAGTACGGCTGCATCCTCACCGCCTCGCTCGCCTATCTCATTCTCAAACAGCAGGATGCGGCAGGGCTGGTGACCTTTTCGGACCGGATAGAATCTTTTATCCCGCCCAGGGCAAGAAGGGGCTATCTGATGGAGATCCTGCGCGCCATTGAGAGGCGAGCGCCGTCGGGAGAGACAAACTTGGGAAAAATTCTCCTTGAGGTCGCGGGGAAAATGAAGCGGCGGGGACTGGTGATTCTGGTATCGGACCTGCTCGATGAGCCCGAGGAAATTCTCAAGGGACTGCGCCTCTTTCGCTTTAAGGGCAACGATGTCATCGTCTTTCACCTGTTGGATGCCGCGGAACTCGATCTCCCCTTCGACGGCAACGTTCTCTTCGAGGACATGGAAGCGGCCAATCTCAAGGTCACCGCCGATCCTCAAGCCATCCGCAAGATCTACCGAAAAGTCGTGGAAGAGTTTGTCGATCACCTGCGCAAAGAATGCCGCGCGAACTCGATGGACTACCAGCTCCTCTCCACCTCGACCCCTCTCGACCATGCCCTGGTGAGCTACCTGGGTTGGAGAGGGTAATGATCCCATGTCCCTCTTTTTCCTCCACCCGCTTTACCTCTATGGGCTGATCGCAACCTCTATCCCCTTCCTGATTCATCTTCTGAATCGTCGCCGGGTGAAACGGATACGCTTTCCGGCAGTACGCTTCGTTCTCCTCTCCCAACGCCGCATCTCGCGCACCTACCGTCTGCGCCACTGGCTCCTGCTCGCCCTTAGGAGCCTTGCCGTCTTGCTCCTGGTCCTGCTATTGGCCCACCCGATTTTCCAGACAGGAGTCGGGCTCTTTGCCGGAGGCGGATCGCTCTCGCTCGTGATCGTTGTGGACAACTCTCTCAGCATGAAATGGAGCCGTGCGGGCGAAGGGTTCAAGCAGGCAAAGGAGGCGGCGCGTCTACTGATCTCGTCACTTAAGGATGGAGATCGCGTAGCCCTGGTCCCGACCAATAGATCGGAGCGAGGCGAGATCCGCCTTAGAGGCGAGAGAGAAGTTCTTCTCAAAGAATTGGATGGCATCCGGATCTCAGCCGGGACGGCGGATTTTTCCTCAGCCCTCGGCAAGGCCTATGAGCTCTTAAGAGAACCCGCCGCGCAAAAAGAGATCTGGTTGATGACCGATATGGCGCTGACGGATTGGGATCGCTTCAGCATTTCCTCTCTGGGGCAACACGATCCTCTCATCCCTTTAAAGGTCATCAAAATCGGACATCAAGGGGAGGTGCTCAACGCCACTATCAAGGAGGTAAAGACGCAGGGTCATGGAGTCGGGGTGGGAATGCCGGTCCAGTTGCAGGCATGGATTGTCAACTTCAGCGACAAAGAGATCAAGGACCTCCCGGTGCAGCTAAATATCGACGACCAGGCCAGGGAGCAAAAACTCCTCTCCCTGCCGCCTAGAGGAGAATCGGAGGTAAGCTTTCTATTCAACCTGGCTCAACCAGGCGAGCACAACGGCTATATCATGCTTAAGAAGGACGGGCTTGCCGGCAACCCGACCTCTTATTTTACCCTTCAGGCGGAGGAAAAGCTCAAAATCCTGATCGTGGACGGCGATCCGCAAACCTCCCTTGTCCAAAGCGAAACTTTTTTTCTCACCCGGGCGCTAAACCCTGCGGGAGAGCGCGGCTCCTCCCTTTTCCTCCCCACGGTAATCATCTCTGAAGGGCTCGGCTCCGTCTCTCTGGACTCCTACCAGGCCCTGCTCTTTTGCAATGTGCCGGTAATACCCGATGCCTTTCTTCCGAGGCTGAGAAATTATCTACAGAAAGGAGGCGGACTGCTGCTCTTTCTCGGCGAGCGCATCCAGACGGACGATTACAATACCAAACTATTTCAGTCCTCCCCCTCCATTCTCCCGGCGCGCATCAGAGAAAAAAGAAATCTTTCAGAAGCTGCGGGAGAAAAGATCGAGGGCGCGGACACCGCCCATCCCGCGCTGCAGGGTTTTGCCGATGAGATTCTTAAGGAATCGCTCAGATCGGCCAGGGTTCAGGGCTATTTCCGGACGGACACCATCTCCGGGTCCACTCTCCTCTCTTTGACTAACGGCGATCCCCTGCTGCTGGAAAAAAAGCTCGGGCCCGGACGCGTCTTGCTTTTCACCACCGCCGCCGACCGCGACTGGAGCGACCTGCCCGTGAAAACCGCCTATCTTCCGCTCATCCAGTCTCTGGTGAGTCACCTTTCCGGCGGTCAGAGAGGAAAGATGGATGCGGGCATTACGGTTGGAGAAGGCAAAGTTTTTTCATTCCCGCCTTCATACGTGGGCAAAAGCGTGAGAATTATCAAGCCGGATCGGAAAGAGAGAGAGATTACTCTTGCGCCAAACGGCGGGAAGGCATCGGCCTCATTCCAGGAAAACGATCTTGCGGGAATTTATCGGCTCGTTCCGGCGCCGGGCGAAGCGCAAGGAACGGCGCAGATTTATCCGGCAAACTCCCCCTTTCTGGAATCCAGACTGGAGACTATCGCTGAACGGGAGCTTAAGGCAAAGCTTGACCCTATCCGCGCGGAAATCCTTCCTCTTGAATCCCTCGAAAAGGGAGGAAAAAGGAGCGACCTCTCTCTTCCTTTATTGCTTCTTCTGATCGCAACCCTGGCCTCAGAGGGCTGGCTGGCACAGAGGTTTTGAAGCTATGGACAGAAGAGTATTCCTCCGCTTTCTCTCCTATGGCCTGCTGGTGGCAGCCGGACTTCTGCCCAAGAGAGTTGAGGCCAGCCACCCGGGGGAAAAAGACCGTCCGACCCCGTTTGTCTTCGCCCAGATCAAATACCGCGGGGGAGATTGGAATCCGCATCCGCTGGCGGTGATCCCGCTTATGGAAGAGCTCATGCAGCGTACCAGCGTAGAGGCCGCTTCTTCCCGCCACGAGGTCAATCTTATGGACCTCGATCTCTTCTCCTACCCGTTCCTCTACATGGCGGGAAAATACGATTTTGATCCATTCACTCAGGAAGAGATCGAGATCCTCAGGCGATTTCTCTCCTATGGGGGTTTCCTTCTAGCCGATGATGCCCTGGGACAACCCGGCTACGGCTTCGATAGGAGCCTCAGCCGGGAGCTGAAGAGGCTCTTTCCGGAAAAAGAGCTAAGGCGCTTACCGACAGGTCACGCGGCGCTGCGCAGCTATTATCTCCTGCGAAGAATCGGCGGGATGAGAATCGTCCACCCTTACTTAGAAGGAATCAGCGTGGGCAGCGCGACTCCCGTCATCTACTGCCGTAACGACCTTGGCGGCGCCTGGGAGAGAGACCAGTTGGGCAACTGGCTCAATTCGTGCACCCCCGGAGGCGAGGAACAAAGAAGGGATGCCTTCCACCTTGGCATCAACCTCATCCTCTATGCCATGACGGAGAACTACAAAGAGGACCTGATCCACGTCCCCTTCATCCGGCGGAGGCTTTCCAGGTAACGCCATGAAGGATCTCTTTTTCGTCGGCGCTCTTCCCTGGTGGTTCATCCTGCTGATCGCCCTGGGGGCGTTGGCCCTCCTCATCCATCAGTTTCTGGCCTTTCGGCAGCGTCTCAGCCCGCGACAGAGCTGGCTATTAATTTCTCTAAGAGGTTTTGTCTATGCCCTGATGCTCTTTTTTCTTTTGAGTCCCGGCCTGGTGGAGAAACGGGTCACCAGGCTGCGGCGGCCCCTTACGGTCATCCTCGACAGCTCGCAGAGCATGGGTTTTCCGGCGAGTTCAAATCAGAGTCGCGACGGCAGGCAGGGACAGAGCCGGCTCGACCTGGCAAAGGAAAAGCTCCTGGAGGGGAAAGAACCCTTGATGCAGAAATTGGCGCAGAACTACGACCTCCGTTTGTACCAGTTTAACACCCGACTGGAAGCGCTCGGGCCGGCCTCTCTCCGCCAACTCGCAGCTCAGGGGAAAGGCACACGGCTCATCGAGGCCTTAAAGGAAGCCGGCCGCGACGGCGGAGCGCAGGCGGGGATCATCCTCTTCAGCGACGGAATCGCCAACGGGGAAAATAGATCCATGAACGAGTCTATCTCATTCCCGGCGCCGATCTTTGCCGTCGGCGTGGGCGAAACGCAAGGCTATACCGACCTGCGCATCGCCGATCTCAGCGCCCCGGAGTTCGCCTTCCGTGGAAGAGAGCTGAAGATCGACCTTACCGTCCAAGCGTACGGCCTCGCCGGCAAGACCGTGCCACTCCATTTCAACCGGGGCCGGAACCTCGTTTCCAGCCGCAATCTAACCATCGATCGCGACCCCTTCGAGCAGCGATTAACGCTCAGCTACACCCCCAAGGAGATCGGGCCCCACAGTTTCACGCTCAGCATCCCTGCTCAGGCAGGAGAGCTGATCACCCAAAACAATCAGAGAGAATTCAAGGTCGAAGTGCAGCGCGACAAGATCAGGGTCCTCACTCTCTCCGGTTCCCCATCCTGGAATTACCGCTTCCTGCGCATGGCCCTCAAACAAGACCCCTTGATTGATCTGGTCTCTTTTGTTTTTCTTCGGACCCCCACGGATAGCGTCGATGTCCCCGACAGCCAGCTCAGCCTGATTCCCTTCCCGATCGACGAGATTTTTTTAGAGGAGCTTAAAAACTTCGACCTGATTTTCTTCGACGATTTTTCCTATCGCTCCTACTTCAACGTCCTTTATCTGGAGAAGGTCAGGGATTTCGTCCGCGCAGGGGGAGGGCTCGCCATGCTGGGAGGAATCCGCTCTTTCGACAGCGGCGGATACGCGGAGACTCCGTTGCGCGAGGTCCTGCCGGTGGAGCTGGACGGCAAGGGGAATTTCTCAACGGGAAGCGCCCTGCGCGGCGTGCTGACAGCGCCGGGCAAAACGCACCCCATTACTCGTCTGGTTCCCGATCTTCGAGCCAACGAGGAGGCATGGAAGAAGATACCTCCTCTGACCAGCCTCAATCGTGTCCTTCGGACCAAAGGGGAGGCGTTGCTTCAGGCCGCACCGGACGGCGCCAGCGGAGGTCCCCCGTTATTGACCGTAGGGAAATTCGGCAAAGGGCGCACCTTGGCCCTCCTGAGCGACGATTTCTGGCGCTGGAACTTCGTAGCGGTCGGCGAAAAAGAAAGCCCGCAAAATCACCTGAAACTGATCCGCCAGGCGGTGCGCTGGCTTGCCCAGGAACCTTCATTCGAGCAGGTGCAGATAACGTCCATCACCGGTTCCAAAACGCCGGGAGAGAAGATGGATTTTAAGGTGCGGGTGGTAAAGGACGATTTCACCCCGGCCAGCCATGCCACGGTTCGGCTGCGAGTAATCGGCCCTGAAGGAGAACAAATTCCCATCGGGGACGCTCCGGAAACAGAGGAAGGTCAATACAGCGCTGAATTTACTCCGACCAGGGAAGGACCCTACCGACTAGAGGCAGAGGCTCATCTGGCAGACAAACTCCTGGGAAGAGACAGAAAGAATTTTACCGCGGCCTTTCCCTTCGGCGAACTCGAAGACGGAAGAGCCCGGCCGGATTTTTTGCAGAGGATTGCGGATGCCAGTCATGGAGAATTTATCCCGATTTCGGAGTGGAACGAGAAGAGTCTGGAGCGCGTGACTGAAAAGTTGGAACGCTTCGCCCCCTCCCAGGTTGAGGAGAGGCGGCAGATACCTCTGTGGAACTCCCTGTGGATTTTCACTTTGCTCCTCTTGCTCCTGGGTAGCGAATGGTGGATGCGGCGGAAATGGGGGCTGGTTTGAAAAGTAAAAAGTCAAAAGGCAAAAGGCTGATCTGGCTAAGCGCTGCGGGACTTCTGCTCTTGCCCAACCTAGCCTTGGGCTTCTGTCACGAGATGGAGGTGGTTGGAGCGCGCGTCTATCGAGTAGCGGCAAACGTCCCCGGGGAGATCCTCATCGAATGGTTCGGCCATTCCACCTTTCAGATCACTTCCGCCAAGGGAACCCGTATCCTGACCGATCCTCATACGCGCAACGACCTGCCCTGGCCGACGCTTCCCCAGCACATCGTAACCACCAGCCACCAACACGGACCCCACAGCAATATCTGGATGGCCAAGGGCAGCCCGGCGATCCTCGAAGGGCTCACGCCGGGCGGAGAGAACTGGCGCTCCGTCCACATGAGCATTAAGGATGTCTCGGTCTATACGGTCCCGGCCTACCACGATAAAAGCCAGGGGCTACAAAGGGGAAAAAACGCTATCTTTGTCTTCCGCGTGGACGATATCTGCATCGCCCATCTGGGCGACCTTGGCCACCACCTGACTCCGGATCAGCTCAAGATGCTCGGTAAGATCGACATTCTCCTGGTGCCGCTGGCCGGTGGCGTTTACACGATCACGGCCAGCGAGGCGCGGGAGGTTACGAAGCAGGTGAACCCGAAAATAGCCATCCCCAAGCACTATTGGTGGGATGGCGCGGTAGAGGAATACATACGGGATAACCCGCGCGTCAGGAAGATAAACGGACGAGTGCTCAAAATTTCCAAGAAGGAGCTTCCCCAACCCACCGAGATCGTGGTCATTCCGTGGAACGCTAGGTGAGAGGAAACATGACCAGAGGGAGCCCCCTTATCCCTTCGCTTCAGTGTCTCGTCGGCGGGAAGCTCCGTTCGGGGACCTGCCTCTCGCGCCG
>Ga0209321_10003763_pt1 | contig 10129 bp, 6 predicted proteins | sample Rifsed16ft4_FD_184012 | JGI IMG/M metagenome (GOLD analysis project Ga0209321, IMG submission 184012) | Soil microbial communities from Rifle, Colorado, USA - sediment 16ft 4 - CSP-I_5_4 (version 2) | ecosystem: Environmental > Terrestrial > Deep subsurface > Rock core/Sediment | place: Rifle... | reverse complement strand
AGCTTGACGAGCCCTTCGAGAACATGGGCGCGCAGCTCCTCAAGGAGGTCGCGACCAAGACCGACGACGTCGCCGGCGACGGCACCACGACCGCGGTCGTGCTCGGCCAGGCCATCGTCGCCGAGGGCCTCAAGAACGTCACCGCCGGCGCCAACCCGATGATCGTCAAGCGCGGTCTCGAGAAGGGCGTCGAGGCCGTCGTGGCCCGGCTCAAGGAGCACGCCCGACCGGTCGAGAACAGCGAGGACATCGCCGCCGTGGCCGCCATCAGCGCCGCCGACCCCGAGGTCGGTGAGCTGATCGCCGAGGTCATGGGCAAGGTCGGCAAGGACGGTGTCATCACCGTCGAGGAAGGCCAGACGATCGGCCTCGACAAGGAATACACCGAGGGCATGCAGTTCGACCGGGGCTACATCTCGCCCTACTTCGTGACCAACCCCGATCGCATGGAGGCCGTGCTCGAGAACCCGGCCGTGCTCATCACGGACAAGAAGATCTCGAGCATCCAGGAGCTCCTGCCGGCGCTGGAGAAGGCGGTCCAGCTCGGTCGCCCGGTCTTCATCGTCGCCGAGGACGTCGACGGTGAGGCGCTCGCCACCCTGGTCGTGAACAAGCTCCGCGGTACCCTCTCGGTCCTGGCCGTCAAGGCCCCGGGCTTCGGCGATCGGCGCAAGGAGATGCTGCGCGACATCGCCATCCTCACCGGCGCGAATGTCATCAGCGAGGAGATCGGCCGCAAGCTCGACGGCGTCGTGCCCGAGGACTTCGGTAAGGCTCGCCGCCTCGTCGCCACGAAGGACGACACGACCATCGTGGAGGGCGCCGGCAGCCCGGACGCCATCAAGGCGCGCATGTCGCAGATCAAGGCGCAGATCGAGGAGACCACCTCGGACTACGACAAGGAGAAGCTCCAGGAGCGCCTGGCCAAGCTCGCCGGTGGCGTGGCCGTCATCAAGGTCGGCGCGGCCACCGAGGTCGAGCTGAAGGAGAAGAAGCATCGCATCGAGGATGCCCTGCAGACGACCCGCGCGGCCGTCGAAGAGGGTCTCGTCGCCGGCGGTGGCACCGCGCTCCTGCAGGCCATTTCGGCGCTCGACGAGGTCAAGCTCGAGGGTGACGAGGCGATCGGCGTCTCGATCCTCCGCCGCGCGCTCGAGGCCCCTGTCCGGCAGATCGCCGAGAACGCCGGTGCCGAGGGCTCGGTCATCGTCGCCGCCGTGAAGCTGCTGCCCATCGGGCATGGCTTCGACGCCCTCAAGGGCGAGTACGGCGACATGTTCGAAAAGGGCATCGTGGACGCCGTCAAGGTGACCCGCTCCGCCCTTCAGAACGCCGCTTCGATCGGCGGCATGGTGCTCACGACGGAGACGCTCGTGACCGACATGCCCGAGAAGGAGAGGGCCGGTGCCGCCGGTGGCCACGGCCACGGCGGCGGCGGGGACATGGACTTCTAGTCCGACCCACTTCGCACGTTCGCTCGAGGCCGGGCCCGCAAGGGTCCGGCCTCGACGTTTCCCCGCGGGTCGCGGCTCGTCGTTGGTGCGACCCACGCTGGCCGGCGCCCTCGGCGTGCCGGTGCGGACCAGGGTGCCGGAGTGGATCCGGGGCATCTTCGAGGATGCGTGTCGCGCGCGTGATGCGAATGGCAGCATCAGAGGCATCCGAAGGGGTCTGCGACGGAGGACGTCACGCTCAGGGCACACTGAGAGCCGGGTCATCCGTCCGCGGAGGCCCGGCTCTCATGCTGCCAAGATCGGAATAGATAGAGGGTTGATCCACCGTGATGGTGCGGCGGGGCGCGGCGGCCCGGTGAGCCAGGAAGGGTCATCGACCCCGTCGGCGCCGCTCCGGCTGATCGGCGTGGGCCGGGATCGCGGGCGACGACCGGAGCCGGGGCCTCGTGGGCAGCCTGGCGAGGGCCACTTGGCTGCGGCCTACCCGAGCACGATCCAGGCAACCTGGACGTGGGCGGTGCTGTTGGCGGTCAGGTAGATCGTGAACGTGTTGGTCGTCGCGTTGACGGCGACCCGGTGGACGGTCGTCGTCCCCCCGGCGTCACCCTGGAGCGTCGCCACGACGGCCGAGACCGGGACGAGGTTGATGCCCGGCGTGACGACCACGGACTTCGCGCCAGAGATGATCGTCGCGAGTCCGGCGGACTTGTCGAGCCTGACCCGGCCGACGGCATGGAGGGCGAAGCCGGTCGTCGCCCGCGCCGTCGCGAAGTAGCCGGCCGTGCCGCTCGTCGCGTAGCCCCGGACGCCGTAGCCGCTCGTGGCCTGGCCGTAGACGCCGCGACCGGCGGTCGTCTGGCCGTGGACGCCGCGGGCGTTCGCATCCTGCGCGGCGTAGCCGTGGACGCCGGTCTTGGCGGGCGCGGCGGGCTCGGTGCCGAGGGCCCCGCTGTAGCCCTGGACGCCGGTGTTGGCCCCCTGCGAGAGGCCGAGGATCGCGGGCTGGTCGGCCGCTTTGGTGGAGCCGTAGACGCCGATGTACACGGAGCTGTTGCCGGTGACGCCGGTGCCCGAGGAGCTGCCGCCGAAGACACCGGTGCCCGAGGTGCTGATGGCGAAGACGCCGACGCCCGAGGAGCTCTGGCCGTAGACGCCAGTGTTCGAGGTGCTCTGGCCGTAGACGCCGGCGTTCGAGGTGCTGATGCCGGACAGGGCGATCGCGCCCGTCGCTCCCGTGTCGAACCTCGTCACCGAGCTGGCCGTGTACGTGCCGCCCACGACGACGGGGTCGCCGTCAGCGGCCTTTGCCGGGAGCGGTCGCCCGAGGGCCGCGGCGATCGTCGCGACGCCGGCACCGAGGGCGGCGTTGAGGAGGGCGCGCCGAGAGCGTGGAGACGGGGACTCGGTGATCACGGGACACTCCCTTCCAGCGCCGCGACGGGATGTCACGACATGCCGCGGCATGGTGGGCGCGCTGGAGCGTCGCGTCAATGACGTAAGGCGGCGTCCGCAGGGCGGCGGGCGGGCGCGGCCGCAACGGCTGCTAGGATCAGCGCCATGGACTGCTGCTCACCCGGCGACTCCCCGTTCGATCGCCAGTTCGACGCCCGCCACGCGGCCCAGCATCTTCGCGCCTACCGCCAGAAGGGCCCCGTGGGCCTGACTCGCGCCCTGATCGAGGCGCTCGCCGCGGGGGGTATCGACGGGCACACCGTCCTCGACATCGGCGGTGGCGTGGGTGCGGTCCACCACGAGCTCTTGCGGTCCGGGGCCGCCGCCGCAGTCGACGTGGACGCATCTCGCGCCTACATCTCGGTCGCTCGCGAGGAGGCCGAACGGCAGGGCCATGCCGACCGCGTCCACTACCTCGCCGGCGACTTCGTCGCGCTCGCGGATGAGGTTGGCCCCGCCGATCTTGTCGCCCTTGACCGGGTCATCTGCTGCTACGCGGACATGGCCGCTCTCGTCGGTCGATCGGCGACCCTGGCGCGTCGTCGGTATGGCCTCGTCTACCCGCGTGACTCATGGCTCGGCCGCGTCGGCGTCGCGTTCCTGAACGCCCAGTTGCGCCTGTCGCGGTCGTCCTTTCGTGCGTACATCCACCGCACCGCCGAGGTCGACGCAATCCTCGCCGCCCACGGCCTCGTCAAGCGGCTCCACCGGACGACGCTGATCTGGCAGCTCGCGCTTTACGAGCGGCCCGCCGCGTGACCTGCGGGTAGCAGGCGCCCCCAAACCGCACAATCCCGCCGAAGTGCCGATGATCGGCCGTGAAGGAGCCGCCGGTAGAATGGGACGGTGAAGGATCCCCGCACGACGCCGCCATCCTCGGCCGCCCCTGAGGCACCCGAGCAGGGCCTCGAATGGGCGGACGAGAGCCCGGACCCGCGCGTCCGAGCCGGTCGCAGGCACGCGTCCGATCCAGCGGCAGGAGAGTCGCCGGACGTCGAATGGTTCGGGTACATCGGCCCCGCCGCGCGGTCCGCCGTCGACGTCGAAGCGGTCCCCAAGGTCCCGAAGAAGGGCCCCGAGGCGCTCACTGCGGAGATCGTCGCCCGGCTGAACCCGGAGCAGGCGCGCGCCGTCACTACGACGGAGGGGCCGCTGCTCATCCTTGCCGGCGCCGGCTCCGGCAAGACGCGCGTGCTGGCGCACCGCGTGGCGTATCTCATCGGCGTGAAGGGCATCCGGCCCTGGCAGATCCTCGCCGTGACCTTCACGAACAAGGCCGCCGGCGAGATGCGCGAGCGGATCATCGGCCTGGTCGGGGAGGAGGCCGGGCGGCAGGTCGCCATGGGCACCTTCCACAGCCTGTGCGCCCGCGTCCTGCGCCGCGACGGCATCGCCATCGGCATCGACCCGCGCTTCACCGTCTACGACACCGACGACCAGACCGGCGTCATGAAGCAGGTGCTGCGCGACCTCGAGCTGGCCGGCACCGGCGAGACCCGCCCGGCGGTCATGCTGGCCCAGGTCGGGCGCTGGAAGAACGACCTGCTCGGCCCGGCCGAAGCGGCGCAGGGGGCGAGCACGTACCACGAGCAGATCGCCGTGCGCGCCTACCGGGGTTATCAGGAGCGGCTGCAGAAGGCCGGCGCGCTCGACTTCGACGACCTGCTCAACGAGGCCGTGCGGCTGTTCGAGGAGGCGCCGGACGTTCTGCGTGCCTACCAGGAGAAGTGGCGCTACCTGCACGTGGATGAATACCAGGACACGAACCGCGCGCAGTACCTGTGGATCCGCCAGCTCGCCGCCCGCCACCGCAACGTCGCCGTGGTCGGCGACGACGACCAGAGCATCTACAGCTGGCGCGGGGCGGACCTCCGCAACATCCTCGACTTCGAGCGGGACTACCCGGCCGCCACGGTCGTGAAACTCGAGCAGAACTACCGCTCCACGCAGCTCATCCTCGACGCCGCGCACGCGGTCGTCGCGCGCAACGAGGGTCGCAAGGACAAGAAGCTCTGGACGCAGAACCCGCGCGGCGTGCTCATCGAGCGCTTCGAGGCCGACCGCGAGGACGAGGAGGCGGAGTGGATCGCCCGCCAGGTCGACGCCCTGGTCCACGGCCGGGGCGCCGGCGGCTCGATCCTCGCCCGTCGTGCCGACGAAGGCGACGAGCGCCTCTACCGCCTGAAGGACATTGCGGTGATGTACCGCATGAACTCGCAGTCTCGGGCCATCGAGGAGGCCTGCCTGCGCTACGGGCTGCGCTACCAGCTCGTGGGCGGAACGCGCTTCTACCAACGGCGTGAGGTCAAGGACGCGCTGGCCTACCTGCGTGTGCTGCGCAACGACCGCGATGTGGCCGGCTTCGAGCGGATCATCAACGTGCCCCCGCGCGGCATCGGCGAGAAGACGATCGAGACGCTGCGGGCGATCGCGGCGGCCCATGACGGCGACGTCTGGACGGCGATCCTGCTGGCCATCGACGACGCCGGCCTCGCCTCACGGACCCGGGCGGCGCTCGGCGCCTTCGCCGACCTCGTGCGGCGCATGCGCGCACGCATCGGGCTGCTCGCGCTGCCCGAGCTGCTCGATGCCGTCCTCGAGGAGTCGGGCTACCGGGCCATGCTCCACGATGGCTCGGAGGAGGGCCAGGAGCGCTGGGAGAACCTGCTCGAACTGCGCGAGGTCGTCGACCGCTACGCCGACCTGGCGCCGGAGGATGCACTCGATCGACTGCTCGAGGAGACGGCGCTCGTGGCCGACCAGGACTCCTACGACGCCTCGGACGATCGGGTCACGCTCATCACCCTCCACGCGGCCAAGGGCCTCGAGTTCGACGTGGTCTTCATCGCGGGACTTGAGGAGGGCGTCTTCCCCCACAGCCGGGCGCTCGACGACCCGCGCCAGATGGAGGAGGAGCGTCGGCTCGCCTACGTCGGCCTGACCCGAGCCCGACATCGCCTCTACCTCACCCATGCCGCGCAGCGGGCGACCTGGGGCCGCGGCGGCTTCTCGACGCCCAGCCGCTTCCTCCATGAGATCCCGGGCGACCTGATGCACGGGCCGCGGCTGGTGGTGATCGAGTCCGACGAAGAGGACCAGCGCCCGCCCGAGGAGCGTGCCGGCGGCCCGCTCGACCTCGACCTCGTGCTGGGGCGTCGGGCGGGCGGGCGGCTGCTCGACCGGGGCCGGGGCCGACCGGTCGGGCCACGCTCGCTGCCACCTGGCGGTGGGTACGTGGAGGCTCCGCCGGGAGCGCCACGGCCGGGCGAGGCGTTCCGCCCGAGTCGCGACCTGGTGGCAAAGCGCGAGGCCTACTACGGCAAGCACGCCTATCCCGGGCGGGACGAGCCGCGCGTCGCCGATCCCCAGCGAAGCGCCGTGCCCCCTGCGCCGGTCGTGCCCGGCCAGCGCCGCTATCGCGACGGCGACCGCGTCCGCCACCGCGCCTTCGGGGAGGGGCGCGTCGTGTCGTCGAAGCTGACGCGCGACGACGAGGAGGTCACCGTCGCCTTCCCCGACCGTGGCGTGAAGGTGCTCCTGGCCAGCCTGGCCGATCTCGAGGTGTTGAGGACATGACTCTCGCGTACCGGACGATCCGGTCGCCTGGCGGTCCGGTCACGCCTATGCCGAGCATCCATGACGAGAGCCACGGCCTCCCCGAAGGTCGATCGTGTGGTCCATCGACTCGACCGGGACGCGGAGCCGGATCCGGTTGACGACGACTGCGGACAACGGTGGCCCTCCTCTGCGTTCGCGTCGGCCATTGAAGCCAAAGGGACGCCGGCGGAGCATAGCGGCGCGATGATGGTCTTCGCCCACGCGTTTCCCCGAGCGATGAGCCGGGGCAGTCGACGCCAGGCCATGGCCGAGGGGATACCCAAGATGTTCGAGCCCGCGGTCGGGGTTAGCGACAATGAGAGCGACCCCCGGCAGGCCTGTCGTACACTCAATGGCCCAGACCGTCGAAAGAGGAGCACGATGGATCACGCAGCTACGGTGCGACGTTTGTACGACTTGCTCAGCGCGGGAGACGTCGACCGATTCGGCGAATTGCTGGCCGACGATTTCGTCGAGCACGAGGAGACGCCGGGCCTTGCGCCGACGAAAGAGGGAGTCAAGGAGTTCTTCCGGATGTACCTCGCAGCGTTCCCCGACCTGCGCATGGAACCTGAAGACGTCCTGGTGAGCGGTGACAAGGCTGTCGCGCGAGTGAGGGCGACGGGGACCAACCAGGGTGAGTTCATGGGGATCCCGGCAACCGGCAGGAGCGTCGACGTGCAGCTCATTGACATCTTTCGCTTCGGCGACGGTCTCGTGCGCGAGCACTGGGGTGTCATCGATGCACTGGCGATGATGCAGCAGCTCGGCGTTGTGCCGGAGGGCCCTCCCGCATAGACCGAATGACGGTCACTGACCGGGTCTGCGACCTCCTGCGTCCTCGCGCGCCCCTTCCAAGATTGAACCACCGATAAACGGCTCGCGAGCCATCTCCGTCGCGTGACATTGGCGCACGCTGACTCACACCAGGGGTCCTCACGCCTTCCCCGATCGCTTGACGCGACGACCGATGATGAGCAGGCGAGTCCGTCGTGCGCTGCAGCGACGACGGACCTGGTCAGGAGCACACGATGTCGACGAGCGAACGGCCGCCCCTCGAAGACGATCTCGATCGCGATCTCAACCTGGTCGTCGAGTACCTGACCCTCTCGTATCTGGCCGACGAGCTCAACGTCATCGCGCCGCCCCTGAGGCGGATCGTCGTCGCCCTGCTGGCGGCCGAAGAGGCGCAGGGGCGGCTCAGCCCGTTTCGGCGGTATCTCCTCGACCTGCTCCGATCCGCCCAGGCCGGCCGCGGCGCGGGTCCCGATCGACCGTAGACGTCGGCGATCGCTAGCCTGATCGTGCCCGACCGCGGCCCGCCAGAGTCTCGGTGAGGCGGTCGACTTCGGGCGATAGGGCCCGGGCTCCGAGCCGGTCGAAGATCTCGGCGGCGGCCTGGAGGTCGGCGGCCGCCTCCGCGGTCCGACCGAGCGACAACTCGCAGCGGCCGGCTCCGACCAGCGCTCGCGCCTCGTGATAGACCGATGCACGGCCGCCGTACCAGGTGGCGGCGGCGCGGTAGAGCGGCAACGCGTCGCCGCGGCGCCCCTCGGCCTCCAGCAGGGCCGCACGGCTGTACTGGCCCCCGACGCGGACGTTGGGCATGATCGGCTCGGTGCCGTCGCCGTCGAGGAGCCGACGCGCGATCTCGGGCTCGCCTGCCTCGACGAGGACCCGCGCCCCCTCGGGGAGCGCCCAGTAACGAATGTCAAAGGGGCTGGGCATGGTCACCAGCTCGCGCATGAGCGCGATCGCCCCCGCGCGATCTCCGCAGCCGAGAGCGGCGACGGCCCCGGCGACGAGGGAACGGACGAGGATCTGCGGATCGCGGATCTCGCGCGCACGAGGAAGGAAGGGGGCCATGAGCGCCCGGGCCTCCTCGGGTCGCCCGCGGTAGGTGAGGATGCGCGCCTTCTCGGGTGCCACCAGGCCCGTCAGCTGGGTCATCCCCGCCTGGCGATCGGCCTCGAGCACCTCGTCGGCCACGCGGAGCACCTCGTCCCACCGGCCGAGCGCGTAGAGCGGCCACGTGGACTCACCGCGCTCCCAGTGAGCGGCACCGCCCCGGCGGTGCAGGAACTCGATGCCCTCGCGATACATCGCGTACCCGGCCTCGGGTCCTTCGACGTCGTGCAGGAAATCGGCCAGGTTGTCGTAGCCGGGCTCGATCACCGCGAGCTCGCCGGTCTCGAGTGCAAGGGTCAACGCATCGCGCAGGTCCTGGAGGCCACCCTCGTCACCGTCGAGGGCGATCCGGAACGTGCCCCGGAACTGCAGGGCTCGGGCATAGACATCCCTGGCGCCCGCGGAGTCTGCGAGCGCCAGGGCCTTGTCCGCCCACCCCCGCCCGCTGACCATACGGCCAGCCAGCAAGTCACGACCGGCCATCTCGGCATACGCCTCGGCGAGCTCGCGACTCGCCGGACGCGTGTCCAGCACCGCGATGGCCTCGGACAGCGGCGTTCGCGACCCCTCGGGGTCACCGTCGAACCACAGGTGTCGGGACTGAAGGGTGAGGGCGCGACCCAGTGCCACGGTGTCGCCGGCGGCCCTGAACGCCTCCACGGCCTCCTCGAGCATCGCCTTTGCCCCGGCAGGATCCAGCTGCCCCGAGCCGCCGAAGTTGCCCGAGCCGCTGGTCACGACACCGATGAGCAACCGGCCATGTTGCGCGGAGCCCGGAAGCGACAGCTCCAGGGCTCGGCGGTGGAGCTCGTAGGCCTTCCGGGAGTCGAGCGACATCGCTCGCTCGCCCGCCATCTCGAAGGCCCCGAGCGCCTGGGCGCGGAGGCCCGGTACCCGATCGTCGAGACCCGCCGTGACGGCGAGGGAGAGCGCCTGGTCGTAGTGGTAGGCGAGCAGCTCGGCCACATCCGACACGCGCTCGCCCGCGATGCGCCGGATCCAGTCCGCCGCGGCCTGGTGCTTGCCGGATCGCGCCGCGCGCGGGATCTGCCCGTAGGCGACGTCGCGCACGAGCGCATGCCAGAAGGCGTACTCGGCCTGGCCGCCGACACTCGAGGATCGTGCTCGGCGGACCAGCTCCTTGCGGGCAAGCTCGTGCAGCCCCTCCGTCACGGCCGCCTCGTCCACGCGGCCCATCGTGGCCAGCGCGCCGGGCCAGAAGACCTTGCCGATGACGGCCGCGTCGTGCAGCAGCGCCTTGCGTGCCGGGGACAGCGTGTCGAGGCGCGCGGCGATCGAGGCCTGGATCGTCTCGGGCAGGGGGATGTCCGCGTCCGGAGCCATCGAGACCGTGCGACCGCGACGCTCGAGGATGCCGCGGTCGAGAAGCATGCGCACGTACTCCTCGGCGAAGAGCGGGTTGCCCCCGGCTCGCTCCAGGAGCACCTGCTGGATCTCCGCCGGCAGTGCGACCTGGGCCAGCAGCGCGAAGACGAGGCGTGCGGTGTCCTCGTCGGAGAGGCGCGAGAGGGCCACGTTCGTGGCGTTGCGCTTGCCGCCGGCCCAGCCGGAGTGGCGCTCATACAGCTCGGGTCGCGCGGTGCACACGACGAAGATGGGCACCTCCGTTGTCCAGTCGACCAGGTGGTCGACGAAGGCGACCAGCGCCTCGTCCGCCCAGTGCAGGTCCTCGAAGACGAGGATGAGCGGGCCGCGCG
>Ga0209321_10003762_pt1 | contig 10131 bp, 11 predicted proteins | sample Rifsed16ft4_FD_184012 | JGI IMG/M metagenome (GOLD analysis project Ga0209321, IMG submission 184012) | Soil microbial communities from Rifle, Colorado, USA - sediment 16ft 4 - CSP-I_5_4 (version 2) | ecosystem: Environmental > Terrestrial > Deep subsurface > Rock core/Sediment | place: Rifle... | reverse complement strand
CGGTTCGGCGCATCCATCCGTTGAGTATCTTCTGGGACGACAATGCAACCCGATACGACAAGCAAGACGCCAATTATATTATCTGGGCGAAGTGGGTCTCGGAAGACATTTTGCGGCTTCACTATCCATCGGCGATGGAAGGGGTTGGGAACGGGGAATGGCTGAATCTGCCGGCCGAGATGGTCGGGGAGAGAACGCTCGATCAGAACTGGCGCGATCGCAGAACCGGGAAGGTCCGGGTTTTGGAGTTCTGGTATAAGACTCCGAAGCAAGTGGTCTTTATGATTACCCCTTCCGGAGTCCAGCGGTTTAACTCTCAGAAAGAAGCCGAAACAAGCAGAGACATGTTGGCGAGAATCGCGGCGTCCTCGTTTGCTCCCGTTCCGGATATGGAATTGGTCGAGCGGGTGATCCGAGATACGCGTGTGGCGCATGTGACCTATTGGCGCGTGCTACGAGATATGCCATCCCCTTACCGCCACAATCTCTACCCCTTCATTCCGCTGACCGCCTATGACTTCGACGAAAAGGTGATGGGGGCGGTGCGGTCCCTGAAAGATCCGCAGCGGGAGAAAAATAAGCGCTGGTCCCAGATGTTGCACATGATCAATACGATGGCGAAGGGGGGATGGAAGATCCCGAAGCGGTCTATTTCCCAGGATCAGTTGAACACCTGGTCCACGGAGGCGGGAAAGCCCGGATTCTGGTTTGAGTATAACCCGATGGTGGGAGAGCCGAAAGAAATTCAGGGACAAAATATTCCGACTTCGTTCGTTCAGTTGATGCAGATCGCGGAGGATGAAATCCGGAAAACCTCCGGGGCGATCCAGGAGTTGTTGGGACTGGCGCGGGCGGGAGATCAGTCGGGAAAGGCAATCAATATTCTTCAGCAGTCGGGCGCGACGATTCTCGCTCCGCTATTCGATTCGCTGGTTCGTTCCCAGAAGCTTTTGGGGGGCCAGGCTATCCAGATGATCCAGCAGTTTTATTCTCCCGAGAAGTTAATTGACATTTTAGGAATCAATGGTATTACTCAACTTCAATTGACCCCGGAATCGGCAAGCGCGTTCCTGGAGCGGGCGATGAGTTCACGGTATGACGCCGTGGTGGACGTGACCCCGCTGATCGGTTCGGATAGGGATCGGCAGTTCAGTCAGGTGATCTCGCTTGTGGAGGTGTTATCCAAAGTCGGCATCCCTCCTCCGGCGCCCCTTCTGGCGCTTTTGGTGTCGGTGTCGGATTGGCCTGGAAAAGAGAGCCTGCTTGCTCAGATTAACCAAGCGGGAATGGCGCAGCAAGGCGCGCCGCCCCAATAAAAGAGGGGAATGATGGAACCAACGACAGTTGAAAAACCAGCAGCAACGACAGTGGACCCGGCTACCGCGGCAGCGGTTACCCTCGACCCGAAAAGGGTCGAAGCGCTGGAGCAGGTTAATCAAGATCTGGTCCGGCAGATGGGAGAGTTGAAATCGACCATCACAAAGACGGAAGAGACAAAGCAGCCGGGTCAGACGTGGGACAAGCTCTCGGACGATCAGCTCGAATATGTGAGCACGCATCCACTGGAGTACCCGCAACACGCGACCGCTGCGCTTCAGGAGATCCGCCGAAGGGACAAGGCCGCGATCCGATCCGAAATTCTTGCCGAGGTGGGCCAGGGCCAAATCATGGAGCAGAACAAGGAGGCGTTCGATCCGAGCACCCCGATCGGAAAAGAGGTCTCCAAGATTCTTGCCCGCAATCGAAATCAGAAAGACATCCTCTCCGACGTGATTGAGTTGGCGCAACATCGGATAGAGGGATCTTCAGGGAAAGAAAAGGGTAGAAAAGAGACGGTGGACGCGCTTCGAGCCGCGACCGCTCATGCGCCCGGCGCCGAGGCGGCCACAGTGATCCCTCCCCCTTCTTTTTTGGAAATGCCGAAGGATCAGTTCGAGAAGGAAGTGGAGAAGGTCAAAATGAAGGGATTCAAATAGAGGAGAATGACCCATGTTGACGACAACGGTTGAAATTCCATCAGCAATATCGGAGTTCTACAATAGAACTCTTCTGGAAAGGGCGCTTCCCTATATGAATCACGATCTCTTCGCCCAGATCCGCCCGCTTCCCCAAGGCAATTCAAAAACCGCCAAGTTCAGGCGATATGAAACGCTTGGAACGGCGACGACCCCTCTGACCGAAGGGATTCCTCCTTCCTCGGTCGATCCGACCAAAACGGATGTGACCGCGACGGTCAAGACCTACGGAGCCTTCATCGAATATTCGGATGACGTGGAGCTGACCAACCCCGATCCGCTCATTACCGAGTTCAATGAATTGCTCGGAGAGCAGTCTGGGGAGACCCTGGACATTCTCAGGCGAGATGTGCTGGTGACGGGGACCGGCGTGTCCTACGCGAACGGTTCAACCCGTGCCGGGCTTAATTCGGTTCTCTCCATCACCACGCTTCGCAGCGTGCTTCGGACCTTCGAGCGAAACAAGGTGAAATACATCACCCGCATCCTCTCCGGCTCTCCAAATGTGGGGTCGGATGCGGTTCCGATGTCGTTCGTGGCGATTATCCATCCGGACGTGGCGCTCGATGTGCGGCAGATCACCGGATTCGTCGGGATCGAGGATTACGGCCAGATGAGGCCGATTCATGAATCGGAGATCGGAGCGATCCCCTCGGTGAGAATTCGCTTCCTGCTCAACCCGAATGCCAAGAAATTTGCCGGGGCCGGGCAAGGCTCTTCCAGCCTGGTAAATACCTCGGGCGTGGCCGATGTCTATGCCACCCTGATCTTCGGGATGAACGCTTTCGGCATTGTCCCGCTTCGGGGCTCGGCGCTGACGACCCACCTGAAAGCGCGGGGATCAGGCGGAACCTCCGATCCGCTCGATCAGGTCGGAACGACCGGATGGAAGGCGAAGACGACCTCGGTCATCCTCAACGACAATTTCATGCAACGTGTCGAGAGCTGCGCCACGGTGTAAAAAAAAGGAGAGTGAACAATGCCTGCTTCACAGGATGTAAGGGTATCGGGAGCGCTATTAAGTGCCTCCAGCCGGCTCACGGTCAACCTTGGGTTTAAGCCCGCGCATATTTGGGCGGTCAACAGATCGAACGTGGCCCGTCTTGACTGGAACGCCGGTATGCCGGATGATGCGATGGTCCGGGCTTCCGGGAACGCCAATCCCTCTTATCTGACTTCTTCCGGAATCAAGCTGGTGGATGACGGGACGAATCTTGGTTTCTCGATCGGACCGGATTCTCAGTTCATGGGAGTGGCTGGAAGCGAAATCTTCTACACGGCGATCCGCGGAAACGATCCGAAGTAATATGCAGAAAGCCAGTCGGTTCACGATGAAAGATGGAAAGCTGGAATATCTCGGCGAGGTCAAACGGCCTGCGAGCTTTTCGCCCGATCCTACAGTCGATCATATCATGAGCAATCTGCCCGATACCGATCAACAGCAGCGGGTGGAGACGGCCGGGATGGTGACGCTGCGGATTCCGTCCGATCCAAGCGACGAGCAGGGTCACCGGCCGCTGGACATCAATCTCAATGGAGAGAATTATTCTCTTCCGCGGGACGTGACAGCGAAAGTGCCGGTCGAGATTGCCGAGATCATCCTGAACGCGCAGAGGTCGGTTTCCGTTGTCCCGGCGACGCGCGGAGAAAAGGTGGTTTGCCAGGTGGACCCGGAATCGGGTCAATATCTCCCGGGCAAAGGGATGGTTGAGCAGGAAAACCGCCGGTTCAATGTCATCGTCGAAGATGTCGAAGGAGGATAAATGCCCCAAATCATCATCCATGAGCGCCAGGACCGGGAAGGCCCAGTGCAACTGACGGTGGGGCAGACCCATCGGGCGCTTACAAGAAACGTGAAGACCGCCGTTTCAGAAGCCGAGCTGGAAGCCCTTCAAAGATCCCACGAAGGAAACTATATCACCGTATTGCCGGAGTTAAACGATGGCGACGCTCATCGCCCCCAGCGGGCTCTCCCTGATTCAGGAGGGAATGAAGCGGGCGCTGGGGCGGACCGCAAGCTCCGGTGAGCAGGCCCGCGCACTTGACTACTGGCTCCCTGAGATCAAAAACGATATTTGGACGGACGACGGCGGCTCCCATCAGTTGCTTGCCTCGGACGCCCTTCTGCTTTTGACAGAGGGAACCCATCTTTACGACCTGGCATCCGATTTCGATACGCCAAAGTCATTTTCTCTTCTCGACGGGGATGTTCGAGATAACGCGCAGGCGGGGACCTCGACCACGATTCGGCTGGTTTCAACCGATTCTTCGCAATCAGAGGGACGGGTCGGAAAAGAGATCGTTCTGCTTTCCGGGACCGGCGCCGGACAGAAACGCCAAATCACCGGCTTCGACACAACCACCAAAGACGCGACGGTGGACACCGCCTGGAGCGTGATCCCGGATTCCACAACGGGATACCTGATCGTTTCCGAATATATCCCGTTTCGCCTGATCGATCCAACCACGTTCGCCACAATCACCGACCGAACCCGCCGGGCCCGGCCAGAATCCGGGATGGCCTGGAACGCGCAACTGTATGTTCAGGGGGTTCCGGACAAGACCTATCCGCTTTGGTATCAATATTGGGTCAATATCTTAAAAGTGGACATGGCCGACACAAACGAGCGGCATCAAAACATGCTGGCGAATTGGAGGTCTCTGTTTACTGAGGGAATTTTTACGAAAACGCTTCAAAACGAGGATGACGCCCGTTATCCGCAAGCCTTCCAGGTCTATCACCAAATGCTCTCCAAAGTCACCCAACGCGCCCAAAGATCGGGCCGGGTGGAGCCCTCCGGATTTTAATTCTACTTTTCTACTTGACAAATTAGTAAAAAAGTAAGAATATTGGTAAAAAAGTAATATACCTCCCTGGAGTGACTTGATGAGACCGGCATTGAATGTAGAGCCTCTTAAAACACGGCTTTTAGAGAATTCAATGCCTATTTCAGAGTCCGGCTGCTGGATCTGGCTGGGAACAACCCGTAATGAAACAAAAAGAATAAAGTCCTATGGACAAATTAGGGTAGACCATAAGACAGTGCATGCTCACAGGCTATCCTATCAGGTTTTCAATGGCAAAATCCCACACCATCTTCAAGTGCTTCATAAATGCGATATTCCATCTTGTATAAATCCTAAACATCTCTTTCTTGGGACACAAAAAGATAATGTTTCTGATTGTATACAAAAAGGCAGATTTAAAGGATTCATCAAAAAAATGCATTGTGTCAAGGGGCATAAGTTATTTGGTGAAAACGTATACGTCCGCAAAGACGGAGCAAGGCAATGTGTCATTTGTAGACGGAATCGTTCTCGTGAATGGATGAAAAGTTATCGTCGGAGAAATAATGAAGCTATTGGCATTCGGTGATGATCCATCAGGTGCAACAGGATATAGCCGTCAGGCTAAAAATATATTAACACGTTTCCATAAACAGGGTTTTCAAATAGCAATGATCGGGATCAATCGGGTTGACGAATCGGCCCTCCGGCCGTTCGAGGACGACCGGATGCCGTTTAAAGTCTTCCGGGCCGATATCGACCCGACCGATCCCTCCGGCCGAAATCTTCTGATGCGGGCCTTCGGGAGCATCGCTCCGGACGTTTTGTTCGTCATGGGAGATGTCTGGTCGTTCCGCGGCTGGTTCGCGCCGTGGCTCCAGGAGCAGCAATTTCGCATTCCCTTCAAGACGATCGGGTATTACTCCTGTGAATACCCCCTTAATCACGAAGACCTCGCCGTGCTCTCGGCGACCGATATCCCGGTCTGTCATTCCAAATGGGGCCTCAACTTTGAAAACGAGGCGGGATTCGATGAGATCAAGAAAAAAGTAGACCGGCTGATCTACATTCCCGATACGGTCGATTCCAAGACCTTCTTTTTTTCGTCGGAGGAGCAGCGGGAGACCGACCGGGCATCCATCGGGATTATGCCGTCGCATTATGTGATCATGAACGTCAACCGGAACACGACCCGCAAGGACATCTCGGCGACCCTCTCAGCTTTCCGCCGGGTTAAAAAGGAGATCCAGGAGGCAAAGCTGTATCTGCACGCCGCGCCGCTGGATGAATGGGTGGAGGGGGAGCGAATCGACTTAAGGGCCCGCTGCGAGCTGGAAGGATTGCGCTGTGGCGACTCTTTCGAAAGGGCGGATGTGATTTTCCCGCGAGATTTCAACCCCCGACACGGCTACCCGGAAGACTTGCTTCGGCGGCTCTATGGCTGTGCTGACCTTTTCATCTCCACCTCTCTCTCGGAAGGTTTCGGGGTGACCCCCGTGGAAGCGCTCTTTTGCGGCCGCCCGATCCTGGTTCCGGGCCACACCGGTTTCTCCAATCTATGCGAGACGGTCGGGTTGACGCCGGTGCGCTACTATTCGGCGAAGGCGGAACGGGTTGCGCCCCATCCAGTCTATAAGACCGACGAAGACGACCTTGTGAACCGGATCATGGGGGCATTTGAAGCCAGAAACAAGCCGAGCTTCCGTGGAGACACCATGCTACAGGCGGCGCGCGCGGTGGAGGCGTTCGACGCGGACAAGGTATTCGATCGGTCCTGGATGCCGATCGTTCATCAGCTCCAAGCCTCCCGCCAGCCGATTCAAGCGGTGTTGTTTGTTCAGCGTGGCTCCGCGGGAGACGTGTTTCTTTCCACCTCGGTCCTTCCTGGTCTCCGGGCCCGGCATCCCGGCCTTCCGATCCACTACATGACCCAAGCGCAATACGCCAACATCGTTGAAGGGTTAGTAGACGAGATCATCCCCTGGCAACCGTCGCTCGCGCATGATTACGCCTTCTCGTACCTTCCGCATGAACATCGCATCTTCCGAGGGAATTGGGGGGCGGCCGACTCTCCTTTGGCAAAGCTTTACTCCGAAATTCTCAACCTTCCGTATCACCCGCCGCAGATCGCGATAGACCCGATTTCCGGGCTTCCTCCGGAGTATATCGTGGTTCACGGCACCGGAGGCCACCCCTACCGAAATTATTACAACTTCCACATGGCGCTCGACGGGTGCCGACTTCCGATTGTTCAGATCGGAGGAAAAGAGGACCAGATTCTTGGAAACGGAGATTTCACATTTATTGACTTGCGCGGAAAGCTCTCCTACCGCCAAGCGGCCTATGTGATTTCAAAGGCGACGCTTTTTGTCGGGGTCGATTCTTACCCGATGCACGTCGCGGGGTCGTTTAATATTCCGATGGTCGTCACCTTCGGCTCTGGGGCCGCCCGCGTGACGGCGCCGATGACGAAGGGCGCAACCCGCTTTCTAGAGCCGGTCTATTCCAAGGTCTGCCCCATCGCCGGGCCATGCTACGGAAATTTCAACTGCCCCCGCCCTTGCGGCCCGATGCACTCGCCGGAGCTGGTGAGGCTGGCGATCAAAGACATTATGCCCGGCCTCTTCCCCGAGAAGAAGAAGACGATTGTCGATGTCAACAAAAGGCTGATGGAGCTTTTGAAGAAGCCGAGCCGGAAGGAGTCGAAGGTTGTCTAGCATCGCTTTAGCTATCAATACGAAGAACGAGGCCGAAAATCTCCGGGCGGTCTTTAACTGCTTTGAACCGGTTGTCTCCGAAATCGTCGTTGTCGATTGCGACTCTACGGACGGCACGCGGGATTTGGCGAAGAAATTGGGCGCGCGGGTCTATAACATCGGCCAGTGTCCGGGGTACGGCCCCATGCGGACCATTACCGCCCATCTTTGCAGGACCGATTGGGTGGTGATCATCGACGGCGACGAAAGAATGGACCCGCCGGATGTCACGAACCTACAGGTTTTGGCGAACGAGTTTCAGAACAGCGATATCGATGCGATCCTGCTTCCTCGCCAGCATTACCGGGCCTGGGACCGGAGCATTTGCGAGAATCCGGACCTATCGACCTATGCCGATTGGCAATGCCGATTTGTGCGGATGAATCCGAAAATTCACTGGGTGAAGCGCGTGCACGAGGAAATAAGGGGCATCCGGAAAGAATATAAAGACCTTCGGAATCCAGTGATCAGGCACTTTGGTTTTCTCAAGACTCCGGAGCGCCTGAAAGAGATCAAGGATCTTTGTGATCGGCTTTGGCAAGAGGACAAAGAGAACAAAGATTTATATGTCCTGGAGAATCTTCTCGGCACTGCCGGAGGGGATAAATATTGGCAATCTGCGCCGGAGTATCATGTCAATAAACCCGCTTGAGACATTTACCAGCACTGGCCGAAAATATCTGCATCAGCCGCAGATGATCGAGGGGATTCGCCGGGGCATTCCCAGCCCCGTTTCTCTCCAGGTGAGCCCGACGAATAAATGCCAGCTTCGTTGCGTCTTCTGTTCCGTAGACAAGCGAGACCTCTCCCTGGAATGGGAACCCGAGGACCTCAAGAGCATGATCTTGAAATTCCGCTCGCTTGGAATTAAAACGGTCGAATTCTCCGGCGGAGGCGATCCGACCGCGTACAAGCCACTCCCGCAGATCGTTGCTTATTGTAAAATCATCGGGCTTCAGATCGGCATGATCACCAACGGGGTGGCGCTGGATCGCCTCCCGCGTGAGACCTTGGAAGCCTTCTCCTGGATTCGGATCTCGATGGTAACGCTTGATTATCACGAATCGGTGAAGATCCCCCAGCCCTGGCCGGAGAATACCGTTCTCGGCATGTCCTACGTGGTCGGCCAGATCAACTATACCGGGACGGACCGGCCCTTTTCCCAGAGCGATTATGACGGCCTGAAGAAGGTTGCCGACTACGCGCGCCGGTACAATGCCAAATATGTCCGGGTGGTCCCGGAATGCTTGACCGGAAGCGAAGAGCTGATGGCGAAGATCCACGAGAAGTGGCGGCCGATCGTGGAAGAGATCGGGGAGCCGCTTTTTTTCCAGACCCACAAATGGCAGAAGCAGGCGAAGCATTGCTGGATGGACATGATCAAGCCGTGGGCGCACTCCGACGGCTATATCTACCCATGTAATTCGGTGAGCCTGAACACGGAGGCCCGCCGGGATTTCGATCCGAAGTGGCGGCTCTGTCACTGGACTCAGATCGAGAACTATTATGAGGGCCGCGGTTCCGAATCGCTCCCCTTCGTCAAGCAGCTTTGCGACCAATGTTCTTTTACCCAAAATAACCAAATCATCGCAGATTTGACAGAGCCGATGGTTCATGAGGACTTCGTGTAATGAAGACAATCGAGCAGATTAGAGAAGAAATCAGGGCTCTGGTCGCAGTACAGGAGGAGACCGGTTGCTGGCGTTGGCACGGGCGGTACGATCAAAAAGGCATCGCCATGTTTAAGCGAACCACCGCCGCACGGGCGACCTATGAAGCTTTCATTGGACCGATTCCGGCCGGGAAACGCCTTTCCAGGTGCGTCAAAAACGCGGATTGTGTCTATCCGGAGCATCGTAGCCATGGTTAAGACAATCAAACCGGAGCAACTTCCAACCGATCAGAAAGCGGCCTATGACGGCTGGCTGGAATATTTCGACCAGGCGATCAACTCACAGCCCTTTGTTCCATCCTCCTATCTGGGGGAAGACAAAAACCTCCTCGCTTTCCGTTCAAAAGAAGCATTTATCTCCTGGTATGGACAGCCGCCCGGCAATGAGCCTTATCGGGATGACGGATTCTATACGCGGGAGCTGACCTGGCTCTCGGCCTGGTGCAAACCGAAAATAGTAGCTGAATTCGGTTCCGACAAGGGGATCGGAACGTTCATTCTCTCACGGCTGAATCCGGACGCTGAAGTTCATACCATCGATAATCGGGATTTGGTTCCGATGCCTCCAGCGGATCAGCGGGTCCGGGCCGGATTCTTCGCGTTGCCATGCAGAAACGCTTATTTCCATGTCGGCAATTCAAAGAACTTTGCAATGAGTCACACCGATTTTTGCTTTATCGACGGGGATCATTCGGAGCAGGGGGTATGGAACGATTCTTTGCGGGCCTGGATCAACCGGAACGAAGGCAATCGCTGGGTGATTGTCTGGCATGATTATCGAGACACAGAGGAGATGGCCGGGTTAAGGGCGGCGATCTTTCGGTTTTCTAATTTCGTGAGAAAAAAAGTCTATCGATTCGAGGACAGCTCGACGGTATTTATGACATCGGAAGACATTCCA
>Ga0209321_10003759_pt1 | contig 10138 bp, 8 predicted proteins | sample Rifsed16ft4_FD_184012 | JGI IMG/M metagenome (GOLD analysis project Ga0209321, IMG submission 184012) | Soil microbial communities from Rifle, Colorado, USA - sediment 16ft 4 - CSP-I_5_4 (version 2) | ecosystem: Environmental > Terrestrial > Deep subsurface > Rock core/Sediment | place: Rifle... | reverse complement strand
GATCTTTTAGGTGAAATTACACTTACAAAAGACGGTGCAACAATGCTACGTAAAATTGACGTAGAACATCCTGCCGCCAAAGTCTTGATTGAGGCATCAAATGCTGTAGACAATGAGGTAGGAGATGGAACTATCTCTGTAGTGGTCTTAGCTGGTTCTCTTGTTGAAAAGACTGAAGAATTATTGGATATGGGAATCTCTCCATCTACAATTGAGACTGGATATATACGTGGATTAGAAATTGCACTTAAAACTCTGGAGAAAATTGCTAAACCATATAAGAATTCTGATAGAAGTATTATGGAAAAACTTGCTAATACTTGTCTGGCTTCAAAAGCAATATCTTTTCTTGCCCTAAAAGAAAGTATTGTTGCAAAACTTGTAGTTGATGCATTTTGCACTATTGCAGATTTTGTAAATAATAAAATCGAAGTTGATGACATAAAGATTGAAGAAAAACCAGGCAATACGTCAGACATCCAACTTGTTAAAGGCATCGTTATTGATAAGACCATTGACAATTCTGGCATGCCTAGACTAATCAACAATGCAAAAATTCTTCTTATCAATGAAGAGCTTGATGATAAACGGACAAAGACTGACGCAGAAATCATTGTCACATCACCAAATCAAATTCAGTCATATTTGACCAAAGAATCAGATGTGATAAAACTAAAGACCCAGAACATAATTAATTCTGGAGCTAATGTAGTAATTTCACAAAAAGGGATCAATCTTCTTGCACAACATTATCTTGCAAAGGCAGGCATTATCTCAGTCAAAAGAGTAAAAGAAAATGATTTGTTTTGGCTTCAAAAAGCAACAGGTGCAACTATTACCAACGATCTAGAAAATATCTCTGAAAAATATCTTGGTTACGCTGGTAAAGTATACGAAAAATTTGTTGGTGATGATAAAATGGTATTAGTTGATGATTGTAGAAGTCCTAAATCTGTAACACTTTTACTTAGAGCAAACTCAAAGATGCTACTTGATGAATACCACCGTTCAGTATTAGATGCAATTTCAGTTCTAAAAGATTTTTTCATAAAACCATTAATTGTAGGTGGTGGGGGATCAGTTGAAGCAATCATTGCAGATAGAATTAGAAATAAAGCACGCTCAATAAGCGGCAGAGAACAAATTGTAATACAAAAATTTGCAGATGCATTAGAAGAGATACCACTTACCATTGCAAGAAATGCAGGCATGAATGTGGTTGATGTTATTACTCAATTGAGATCAAAAAACTCTATATCTTCTGAGGAAAAAAGATGCTCTTGGTATGGAATTGATGCAATAGAAAGAAAGGTAAAAGAAATGTTTTCTCAAAACATCATTGATCCATATTTAGTTAAAGAACAAATTCTTAAGACTGCTATAGAAGTAACCATTCAACTGATCCGTGTTGATCATGTTCTTATGGCAAAACCTGTAATGTATACTCATACTCATGCAGATGGTACAACACACACTCATGCTGAAGGACAGAAAAAACATGATCATTTTGATAATCTAGGAAAACAACAACGTCCTTCACATCATTATTATTAAACTAGTTTTCTGGTTTTTGTAAACAGATTCTAAAGATCCATTTGTCAAATCTCTATTGTATTCTTGTTAATGATTCAATTAGATGATTTATTTGTAAGTCCTATACAGTAATTTTTGTGAGACAACAATACAAAGAATATCTCAAACTGAACAAGAATATACTGTTTGGGTATGTTGCATCCGTTACCATTTCAGCAATAGCCGCACAATTATTTTCTGAACAAGAATATTATCTTAACACAACTTTTACGCTTTTAGTAGATTATTCCGTGTATCTTTCTACATTTGGTGGATTGTATTACGTTGATAATAGAAAAAAATACAAATTAAAATCAGGAGAAATTGATTGGCATGTACTCAAAAAAGATCTCATCAAACTCATATCATCACTAGGCATTGGTGAAATTATATACATAATAGCTAGATGGGTTTTGCAATATTATTTGCTTACTGAAGTCTATGAGCCATATCTAGCATCAATTATATCGCAGTCTATTTCGTTTATTCTCTTTTTATTAGTTGTAAACTTGGGCATAAAAATATCAGGTCTATATAGAGATGGTGTTTAACATTTATGTCGATGGTTCTGGAGGACCAAACTCTGGATTTGGTTTTTTTGTGAAAGAGACTGGTGAATCATTTTACAAAAAAGAAGCAAATATTACAAATAATCAAGCAGAATACATGGCAATAATTTTAGTATTGAAAAAATTTATAGATTTTAAGGATGAAATCATAATATACAGTGATTCCAAAAATACTGTCTCTCAACTAAATCATGAATATGCAATAAATAGTCCAGAACTTAGGGCTCTGGCCATGGAATCTTGGAATCTCATAGGAAAGTATTCGAATCTAAAGATAAAATGGATTCCAAGAAAAGAAAATCTAGCAGGAAAGATGCTTGGAAGTTAATAACGGGGTGACGAATAACTTATTATACAAATCAATTGATCTCAATTCGTTAAAATGGCAGAGTCAGTTTTTCTTTCTCCAAAATCCATCGCAATAATAGGTGCTTCAGATAAGGAAGGCAGTGTTGGTAGAGCAATCACATCTAACATAATGAAAGGTTACACAGGGAAAATTTTTCCAATAAGTCCAACACGAGAAACTGTATTTGACAAAAAAGCCTACAAGACAGTAATTGATGTTCCTGAAGAAATCGATCTTGCAGTAATTATAACAAAAAATGATGTGGTACCTTCTGTACTAGAAGAATGCGGCAAGAAAAAGATTCAAGGTGCTATTGTAATCACTGCTGGATTTAAAGAAGTAAATGAAGCGGGAGCTACACTTGAGAGAAAATTAGGGGAAATTGCTAAACAATACAATCTGAGAATCATAGGTCCCAACTGTCTTGGTGTGATGAATCTTGCACCACAGACAATGATGAATTCAACATTTCTAAAAATAACTCCAAAATCAGGTGGAATCGCGCTTGTTTCACAAAGTGGAGCTATTTGTGCAGCTTTGGTTGAAGATGCTAGCGCTCAAGGAATTGGGTTTTCTGCCGTAATTAGTATGGGAAATAAAGTAGACCTCAACGAAGTGGATATTCTAAAGATGCTTGCAGAACATGAACAAACCAAAGTCATAGTCATGTATCTTGAAGATTTAGGAAATGGCCAAGAATTTCTAAAAATTTGTAAACAAATAACACGTCTTAATCCAATAAAAAAACCAATTGTTGTTTTAAAATCAGGTCGAAGTCCAGAAGGTGCTAAAGCAGCCATGTCCCACACTGGAGCTTTGATGGGTTCTGACGAAATTTATGATGCATTACTAAAGCAGTCTGGTGCAATTCGCGTTGATACCATGGAAGAATTATTTGATTACGCAACAGCGTTTTCTAAACAGCCACTTCCAACACAAGGAGATCTTGTCATTGTTTCTAATGCAGGAGGACCAGCTATCATATCTACTGATGCCTGTTCCAAGCTTGGAATCAAAATGGCAAAAATCGAGGAAATAAGACCAAAGATTAATGCAGTTATCCCGCCTTGGGGTTCCTCTAGAAACCCAGTTGATATTGTAGGTGATGCAGATTTTAATAGATTTGATAATGTGCTAAATGAAGTTCTTGCACATCCAAATGTAGGTTCTGTTATTGCAATGTGTACTCCATCCGCAACATTGGATTACAACAAGCTTGCAGAGGTCATAGTTAACGTATCAAAAAAATATCCAAGCAAAACTATACTTGCAAGCCTCATGGGCTTAGACGAGGGAATCAAAAACAAAGAAATACTTGCACAGGGAGGCATACCACACTATACATATGCAGAGACTGCTATCCGCTCTCTTAACGCAATGCTACGGTTCACTGAATGGTCTAAAACGCCCGAGGGTACCATTAGAAAATTTGCTGCAAATAAAAAGAGAGTTGAAAAGGTATTTGCACAAGTAAAAGCTGAAGGAAGAAAAAATCTTCTTGAAGAAGAAGGACAAGAAGTTTTACGAGCTTACGGATTTCCAGTACCAAAAAGTATTCTTGCTACGAAAGATAAAGAAGCAATACAATCTGCAAAAAAGATTGGTTTTCCGGTGGTGATGAAGATTGCATCACCACAAATTATACACAAATCCGATGCAGGTGGAGTAAAAGTTGGACTAAAAAATCCACAGGAAGCAAGAGCTGCGTTTAAAGAAATAATCAAAAATGCAAAAAAATACGACAAAAAAGCGATCATCAAAGGAGTCCTAGTACAAGAAATGGTAAAGGGCGGCAAGGAAACCATAATTGGTTCTAAATTAGAACCTGGGTTTGGACCTGTTGTAATGTTTGGTATGGGCGGAATCTACGTCGAGGTCTTAAAAGATGTTACATTCAGACTTGCTCCCATTACAGATAAAGAAGCAGATGAAATGATATCTTCAATTAAAACAAACAAGCTTTTGCTAGGAGTGCGTGGTGAAAAACCATCTGATCTCAAAAAATTATCTGAATGTATCCAAAGACTTTCCCAACTGGTAAGTGATTTTAAAGAAATAAAGGAACTTGATATGAATCCTGTTCTGGTCTTTGAAAAAGGAAGAGGCTGTAAAGCAGTAGATGTAAGAATAGGTCTTACCTGATCGCATATCTACACTTTTTGCCGCTAAAGGACATGCCTAAGATTTTATATTGCTATGACGAAGAATAAATGCATGCCAATTAGGACTGGTGCTGAGTACATACAAAGTCTCAGAGGACGAAATCTCAAGGTCTACCTTTTTGGAGAACGTGTAAAAGAACCAGTAGACCATCCAATTATACGCCCTTCAATTAACGCTGTTGCTGAGACATACGATCTTGCTGTAAGAGAAGAAGAACTTGCCACAGTACATTCCTCCATAACGGGACAAAAAATTAATCGATTTTTGCATATTGTAGAAAGTGCCACTGATCTTGTTAACCAAAATAAAATGCAAAGAAAACTAGGCCAAAATACTGGAACATGTTTTCAGAGATGTGTAGGCATGGATGCACTAAACTCACTTTATTCTGTTACATATGAAATAGATGAAAAATACAAGACAAACTATCACAAAAGACTTGTTGATTTTATCAAGATGGTTCAAACTGAAAATCTTGTAATCGGTGGTGCTATGACTGATCCCAAAGGAGACAGAAGTAAAGCTCCCCATGAACAAGAGGATCCAGATGTATTCTTACGTGTAGTAGAAAAGAATGACAAAGGTGTTATCATAAAAGGAGCAAAAGCTCACCAAACTGGTTGTATCAATTCTCATTGGATCATAGTAATGCCAACAATGCGACTGCAAGAAAATGATAAAGATTATGCAATAGTTGGGGCTGTTAGAGCAGATGATCCTGGCATTACATACATCTATGGTCGACAGTCTTGTGACACAAGAAGCATGGAAGAGGGAGATCTTGATGCAGGAAACGCAAAATTTTCAGGACAAGAAGCCATGATGATTTTTGATAACGTTTTCATTCCATGGGACCGTGTTTTTATGAATGGTGAATATGATTTTGCTTCAATGCTTGTTGAACGATTCACATGTTACCATAGAAGAAGCTATGTCTGTAAAACGGGATTGGGCGATGTACTCATTGGTGCTGCAGCATCCATTGCGGATTATAACGGAATACCAAACGTATCTCATATCAAAGACAAGCTTGTAGAAATGACACATCTAAACGAAAGCATTTATGCAGCTGGAATTGCGTCTTCATATCAGGCACACCAAACCAAATCTGGAGTTTGGTTAAATGATGACATGCTTGCAAATGTTTGTAAACATAATGTTACTAGATTTCCATATGAGATTGGCAGATTGGCTCAAGATATAGCAGGAGGACTAATGGTTACATTGCCTTCAGAAAAAGACTTTAGAAACCCAGAAACTGGTCCACTCCTTAAAAAATATTTGAAAGGACGTAAAGGAGTTGATGTTGAGAACAGGATGAGAATCTTAAGATTAATTGAAAACATGACGATGGGAAGAAATGCTGTAGGTTATCTAACAGAATCAATGCATGGTGCGGGTTCACCACAAGCACAAAGAATTAACATTTCACGACTAATGCAGCTTGGTTATAAAAAGAAACTTGCCAAAAATCTAGCAAACGTAAAAGAAGAACCTGATCTTGCACCTGAACAAGCTGATTATTTCGAACGCGTATTCAAGGTAAGTAAAACAGAAAACAAAAAGCTTGCAGAAAAACTGGCTGGCGTACGAAACTAACTCTCTTTTGGTTCTGATTCTTTAGGTTCTGTGTTTCCGCTACTTTTAGCCATATCATCAAAATGTCCTACTTCAGATGGTATTGATGTATTTGTAACATCAGAATTTGCTGGAGGAAATTGATCTGATGAAACCACCTGACCTGATTTTGTTTTATTCTTTCCATATTGTTTGTATATCATAATTCCAACAATAACTGCGATTATGATGTAATTTATTGGCGGAGTGAGAATTCTTGTAACATACCCAATCTGCGGAATTACATATGCTACTTTACCAATGTATTCATCCTTGGTTATTGGGAAATCTGTCCCCTGTATAGAAGCAGGATTTGCATCTCCTTTTGTTCTGACTACATGTGGGTCTTCATCAAGAATCTCAGCTACTCTGTGCACAATAACTCTATCATGACCGGCTGGTCTGTTGAAAACTATGATATCACCTTTTTGGATTTTATCAAAAGGATCATTACCCTGAACTACAAGAACATCAAAAATATTCAGGTTTGGCTCCATGCTACCACTTGATACTACATAAAATGGGTTGTCGGTACCAAAGGCAATCCTAAGGCCAAACCAAATGATTGCAACACCAATGACAACTATTATGATGTCCTTTACAATTGCAGAAACTCCAGAATGTTTACTCAAACTACATTCTGTCCCATAAGTTTGTAAAATAAATCTTGCTCAACATTGTATATTCTATTTTATTTTTTTACCACAACTTTCACAGAATTTTGCATCTGGTTTATTATCAAAACTACACTCACTACATTTTGAACTTGCATCTGATACTTGACTACCTAAAAGAACTATCTCTCCTATTTTCTTAATTTCTTCCCACTTTATTACAACGTCACTTCCATCATTTTTTGTAACAACTAAAACAATTCCTGGCTGCCCAGTTTGTATGCCTATCTGTTTTACAGTTCCAATCTTTCGTGCTTCAGAATCATAAACAGCGAGACCTGTTATGGAATTAAATGTAGTAACGCTTGATGATGTTAATACTGGCGTTGAATAGGTTTGTTGTGAAGATTGATAATCTGTAGGAGATTCGCCAAGAATTTGACTTGCAAGTGTTTGTGGTCTTGCTAAACCAACTTCTGCATTCTCATTTGGTTTGCTAAAACTTCTGTATTCTGCAAGAACCGAACCACAGTTAGTACAGACGTATTGTCCTTTTTCTAAAAGCATAAGGTTGTCTGCAACTAGTTCATTTGGGCTTTCATAATCTATTCTAGGACTTCCTTCAAAGTCTTTTTCACAAGTATTGCAAAAATATTTTGAAATCTTCTCTGCATCAATTCTTCCAACTGGAGCTAGAAAGAGATCAGGCCCACCAAGATTTCCTTTTCTTTGTTGATCATCAGTAACAGATGCCATGACATATCCTCCAGACCCTCTTAGTTTTTTCAATCGAAGTTCTGCACTCATAGTTTAGGTCTATAAAAAAGTCATTTAAGTATGTATTCCGGTGTAAATTTTACAACAATATCATACCTTATACGTTGGTAAGGGAGATGGAAATTATACAATTTCTAATAACATGATGATTTTTTTGTAATATTTTGGAAAGGGTTATTAGAGGCAAAAAACTGAGTTAAAACATCGAAAATAATGACGGAATAAGCAATGAGCTTTCTCTGTCATTGCTTAAGAAAGATGAGAGAAATTGACAACATTTGAAGAATTAGGAATTAAAAAATCCATATTGGATGGATTAAAAGAATTAAATTTCCAAGCACCATTTCCAATACAAGCAGCAGCTATACCTGTTATACTTTCAGGACAGGATGTAATTGGTCAAGCACACACTGGTACTGGTAAAACAGCTGCATTTGCATTACCAATATTGCAAAATGTTGTACCCAAAGGCGGAATACAAGCATTAATCCTTGCTCCAACAAGGGAACTTGCAGTTCAAATTTCTGGTGAAATAAGCAAGTTTGCCAAACACACGGGCGTTAGAAATACCACTATTTATGGTGGACAAAGTATCAGTGTACAATTCCGCGATCTTGAAAGGGGAGTAGAAATTGTTGTAGCAACACCAGGTAGATTAATTGATCATCTAAAACGTGGTTCAATTGAATTAAACGACATAAAATATGTTGTACTAGACGAAGCTGATACAATGCTTGACATGGGATTTATTGATGATATAAAATTCATTCTTGACCTAGTTCCAGAAGAAAGAATTGCATCTTTATTTTCTGCAACAATACCTGCTGAAATTCTTAGACTAGCCGAAAAATACATGAAAAATCCACAACAGATCCTCATTGATGCAGACGATCTAAGCGGAGAAGGAATAGATCAAGCATTCCTTGTTATTCGTGATAAAGAAAAGACTGACTTTTTATTCAAATTCATAAAAGAAAACAGGACTGGACAAACTATCGTTTTCTGTTCTACAAAAGATAGAACAAGACGAGTTGCACATGAGCTTACTCAAGCAAACTTTAATGTAGTGTCAATTCAAGGTGATATGTCTCAATTTAGAAGAGACAAAGCAATGTATCTATTCAAAAAGGGCAAGGTAGACATCCTTGTTGCAACTGATGTGGCTGCAAGAGGAATAGATGTACCAGAGGTTGCACTTGTCATAAACTATGATGTTCCAAATCAGGATTTGGTATACTTCCATAGGATCGGAAGAACCGCAAGAGCGGGCGGAAAAGGAAGAGCAATTACACTAGTTTCTTACTCTTCAATTGGAGACTTCAAAAACATTGTAAATCAAACTAAAGTGCCAATAACCGATCTGAATAAACAACTTGGAATTGAAGTTAAGATCCCAGATCCGTTAAAACGAGAAGTTGGTCATAGAAGTGGCGGATATAGAAGTGGCGGATATAGAAGTGGCGGATATAGAAGTGGCGGATATAGAAGTGGCGGATATAGAAGTGGCGGATATAGAAGTGGCGGATATAGTGGTGGAAGAGGATATGGCAGAGGTAGACAGGATAATAGATCGGGTAGTAGACAGGATAATAGATCTGATAGACAGGATAGTAGAAATGAGAATAGAGAGAATAAACATGAAAATAGACCAAGCTATGGAGATCGAAGACATGGTCCCAGAAATTATTACGGTCTAAGAAGTCGTTGGTAAAGAACACGCCTTATACCAATCAACATATTTAGGGATGTCTAGATTAATTATTTCTGATAAAAATGGCTAACGCGAAAGCAGTAAACACAAAAACATGGCAAACTGAAGTGATGGAATCACAACTGCCTGTCTTTGTAGACTTTTGGGCAGAATGGTGCGGTCCATGCAGGATGGTCGGACCAGTTGTAGAAGAACTAGCTGGAGAATATTCTGGCAAAGTAAATTTCGTCAAAGTAAACGTAGATGAAAGTGGCGAAGTAGCATCAAAATATAACATATTCAGCATTCCTACCCTTGCTATATTCACTAAAGGTGAGATAATTGCGCAACAAGTAGGAGCAGCTTCAAAAGACTCGTACAAAAACATGATAGAAAACGCTCTAAAGAAGATCTAGGTATAGTAAAACTAAACCTCTCATTTTTCAATCTAAAATAATTAATAACGGCTTAAGGAACTTTTTGTATGTCCTTTGGAGAAGTAGATACTCTAAATCTTTTATTTGACAAGCTACAAAGTCTTCTAAACGATTCACAGGGATATTACGAATCTTTTCTTGACGCTAATACGTTATACAAACAAGGAAAACTATCTGAGAAGGAATTTTTTGAAAAACTTGGTGATTATGTAGTAGCATATTCTGCATTGGAGTTTCTTGCTGTGAAAGTAATTTTTGAATTGAAAAAATCACTTAATAGAATGGCTGGTGGAACTACTCGTACAACAGCTATGGGTTCCACCTCTGTTGGTATGACAGGATTTGGCATG
>Ga0209321_10003755_pt1 | contig 10143 bp, 9 predicted proteins | sample Rifsed16ft4_FD_184012 | JGI IMG/M metagenome (GOLD analysis project Ga0209321, IMG submission 184012) | Soil microbial communities from Rifle, Colorado, USA - sediment 16ft 4 - CSP-I_5_4 (version 2) | ecosystem: Environmental > Terrestrial > Deep subsurface > Rock core/Sediment | place: Rifle... | reverse complement strand
GCCTCCGGCGCATGCGCTTCCTCCCGGCCGGGCTCGCTGCGCTCGCCTCAGAGTATTCTCTTGCCGAACGCCGAAGCCACCATCTCGACCGCGACCTCCGCGGTCGAGTTCTGGACGTCGAGGATCGGATTCACTTCCGCCACCTCCATCGAGACCATGCGTCCCGACTCGGCGACGAGCTCCATCACGGTATGGGTCTCGCGGTACGTGAGGCCGCCCCGAACCGGAGTTCCCACTCCGGGCGCGACCGTGGGATCGATCACGTCCACGTCGAAGCTGATGTGAATTCCTTCCGTGCCCCGGCCCGCGATTTCGATGGCTTCCCGCGAGACCTGGTAAATCCCCCGGCGATCGATCTCCTCCATGGTGAAGACCCGGAGGCCGATGTCGGCGATCACCTTCTTCTCCGCCCTGTCGATGCTGCGGGCGCCGAGGATCGAGCAGCAGGCGGGGTCGAGCTTGGACTCTCCGGGGGCGAACCCTCCGATGCGAACGAGCTCGTCCGCGCCGCGGCCGAAGGCCACGGCCTGGGGCATTCCATGGATATTCCCGGAAGGGGACGTCGCCGGAGTATTGGCGTCGCCGTGGGCGTCGAGCCAGATCATCCCCGGTTTCTTGTTCTCGCGGCGATAGTGCGAGGCGAGGCCGGCGATGGTTCCGATGGCGATCGAGTGGTCGCCCCCGAGGACCAGCGGAGTCTCCCCCGCGCCGATGCTCTTCGAGACCCTCCGGGCGAGATCTTCCATCACCGCCACGATCTCGGGGAGGTATCTGAGCTTCGGGTTCTCGACGTCGAGGGCCTCGGGCTCGTCGGAATTGAGGTTGCCCTCGTCGATGACCTCGTACTCCAGATCGCGAAGCCGCTGCCGGATTCCGGCCTTGCGCATCGCCGAGGGACCCATGTCCACTCCCCGCCGGCCCGCTCCCAGGTCCATGCGAACGCCGATGATCCGGATAATATCCACCGGGCGAAGTCTACCACGGCGGGCTGTGCTATCCTGGCCTTGCCTGACGCGATGCTGGGTAAAAGGCTGGTTCCCGCCCTTCTTATCCCGCTCGCGCTCTCCCGTTTCGCGCCTTCCTGCATAGACTTGTCGGAGCCGGGCGCCGCGAGCCTCAGCGACGTCGAGTTCTCCCGCCTCATCCATCAAGTCTCCGAGGAGGGCGGCTACTTCTGGAGCAACAACTACATCTCCAACGAGACCTCGTACCTCCACGTCCTCGACGATCTCGAAAAGCTCCCGGTGAAAGGCGGGGTCTATGTCGGAGTCGGACCGAACCAGAACTTCACCTACATCGCCGCGATTCGCCCTCAGCTCGCGTTCATCGTCGACATCCGGAGGCAGAACCTCCTCGAGCACCTTCTCTTCAAGGTCCTGATCGAGAAATCGGAAAGTAGAGAGGATTACCTCTCTCGACTCCTCGGCCGCCCGCTTGGAGTGCGCTTCTCGGTGTCGACGCCGCTCCCGGAGATCATTACCGCGGTCGAAGCCGCGCCTCCGGATGAGAAATACTTCCGGGAGCAGCTTTCGCAAGTCGAGATCGAGCTCCGAGGGATTCCCGAGCTCGCCTTGACCGAGCCGGACCTCGAAGAGATCCGACAGATCCACGGAGAGTTCTTTCGGCAGGGCTTCGAGATCAAATACGACAGCTGGCGATCGTTTTTCTTCCCCTCCCTCAAGGAGTTCATTCTCGAGACCGATCTGAACGGCCGCCATCGAAACTGGCTCGCGTCGGTCGAGGACTTCGAGTACGTGCGAGAGATGCAGCGGGAGAACCGGATCGTTCCCCTCGTCGGCGACTTCGCGGGAGAGCAGGCGCTCCGGCGACTCGGTCGGGTCCTCGAGTCGAGGGGCGCGACCGTCTCGGCGTTCTACCTGTCGAACGTGGAGTTCTACCTCTTCCGGCAGCGCAAATGGCCGGCGTTCGTCGACAACGTGCGCGAGCTCCCGACCGACGAACGCAGCGTCTTCATTCGCGCCTACGCCAACCTGCACCGCCCGCACCCGAAGATGGTCGACGACCACATCACCGTGAGCTTGGTGCAGAACATCCACGAGTTTCTTCGAAACGCGCGGGCCGGGCGCTACCACAGCCTCTGGGACGTGGTCACCTTGGAAGAGGATTTCTAATTTCGCTCGAGAAACGCGCGCGTCAGATCGGCGACAAGAGCCGCGGCTTCGACGGGCGTCACGACTTCGAGCTGAAGAAGGCCTTCAACCGTTTCCGTGAACGCTCCGGAGACGGAGTAGCGCGCTCCCAGGTACTCCACGGCGTACCCGTAAGAAGAAGGGCCGTAGCTCCCGGCGCGCTCGCTGCAGGCCCGCGCCGCGGATGCAGAATCGGGACCAACGCGAAACCATCCCGCGCGGAGCGATATCCGGAAGTCGCCCGGCGGCGAGGCCGCGATCGCCGACTCCACAGCCGGAAGCCCTCGACAGGGAATGGGCGCCGACGGCTCTTCGTCCCACCCTCCGGGAAGCACGACGGAAGGAGCCGCGGGAGTGGGCAAATCGATCGCTTCCCAGGCGAGCCCGCCGGGGGCTACGGGTCTTTCGACCGGAGAGCCCAGGAGAGAATTGACCCTCGCGCTCCGAAGCGATTCCTTGAGCACGAAGCGATTGAAGGCGACGGCTTCCGCTGGGCCAACGTACCGGAGGACCACCTTCTCGAGGCCGTTCTCGAAGAGGGCATACTCGATCTTCGATTCGACGCCCCCCTCACCCTCCTGACCGGTGGCGCTTCCGAGGACCATCCGTCCTCCGGAAAAACCCTGAGACTTCCGCGCTCCCGTGGCGCGAAACGCTCCGAACGCCTCGCCCGTAAGGAGGGCTTCCTCCAGTCGAGCCAGATCCCAGGTCGTGGCCACTCGGTCGGAGGCGAGCGTGACCGAGGACGGCGACGGGTCGCTCGCCACTCTCAGCCGGGAAGGCGACCGATCCTCGACGGAATCCGGTAGGCGGAGAGTCAGGCCTTTTCCCTCGAGCACCTCCTCGCTTCCGAGGCGCAGGCGCTCGACGGGAACGAGCCCCCCGTAGCCGTTCCCCTCGAGAAAGTCCTTGACCGCGTTCACCGGAATGGCGAAGCCGATTCCGTCCCCCTCTTTGAGCTTCAAGCGGACGACGCCGAGAACGAACCCCTCGGCGTCGACCATCGGTCCCCCGCTGTTGCCGGGGTTCACGGTGGCGCTCGTCTGCAGGAACGCGGCATTGCCGGCCGAGTCCCCTCGAACCGCGGAGACCGCGCCCCGGCTCACGCTCACCGCGGGCACGGCGTCGGAGCTCTCTCCCTTGGCCACCTCCACGTGACGGCCGAAGGGAAACCCGTAGACCCTCACGTCCTCTCCCGGCTCCGCGGCGTCCGAGTCGCCGAACGCGAGATAAGGGAGCGAAGCCCCGGTTATCGATAGGACGGCGAGGTCCAGCTCGGGATCCGAGACTTCGACGCTCGCGGGAAGCGAAAGCGGCGGGCTATCGGGATCCTGGGATCGGAGCAGCACCTCGATCCGCTCGACCGAAAGCCGAGTCCTCACCTCGCGATCCCCAAGCCGCTTCGCGAAGGAGGCACCACTCACCACGTGGTGATTCGTCAGGACGTGGCCGTAGGGCGTGAACACGAACCCGCTTCCGGTGCCGAGCTCGACGTTTCGCTCCTCGGCGGACTGCTCCCACGAGGAATCCACCTCGATCTCGAGCTTCCCGAGGACGCGGATGAAGACCGAGGCCTCGGTCGGGTCGGCCACCCGCTCCGTGGAAAGGCCCTCGGCGGCGATCGCGAGCGCAACCAGGGCGAACGTATACCGCATTGCGCTGCAGTGTAACTCCCTTTCGCCCCGACGTGTAGCGGCCTCCGCGGCCCGCCGGATGTTGGAGCGGATCCCTTCGTCACTTATGATGCGCGGGAAGTGTCGACCCCATCTTCTCAGGCCGTTCTCGTCACTGGAGCTTCCACCGGTATCGGACGGGCGACCGCGCTCTACCTCGCCGCCCGCGGGTTCCGCGTCTTCGCCTCGGTGCGCAAGGAGAAAGACGCGTCGGAGCTCCCGGGCACATCGCCCGTGATTCTCGACGTAACCGACCCCGACTCCATTCGCGAGGCGTCTGAAGCTGTAAGCCGTGCGCTCGGCGACGAGGCTCTCGCGGGCCTGGTCAACAACGCGGGGATCGCGGTGAGCGGTCCTCTGGAGTTTCTCGAGATGTCCGAGATCCGCCGTCAGTTCGAGGTCAACCTCTTCGGGCAGATCGCGGTCACCCAGGCGTTCCTGCCGCTCCTCCGGCGGGCGGGGCGCGGACGCATCGTCAACATGAGCTCCATCAGCGGCAAGATCACCGCGCCCCTCCTCGGACCCTACAGCATGTCGAAATTCGCGCTCGAGGCCTTCAGCGACGCTCTCAGACGCGAGCTCGAGCCGTTCGGGCTTTCGGTCTCGGTCGTCGAGCCCGGAGTCATCAAGACACCCATCTGGGACAAGGGCGTCGCCTCGTCGAAAGAGCGTGTCGCGCGAATGCCGGCGCGAGCGCTGGAGCTCTACGGAGGCCGCATGGCGCACCTGAGGAAGCGCGCTCAGGAGATGAGCGCGGTCGGCGCGCCCGCCGAGGAAGTCGCGAAGGCGGTCCACGACGCGCTCGTATCCGCCAGGCCGAAGACACGCTATCTCGTCGGTTTCGACGCCAAGCTTGCCGCGAGGCTCGCGTGGCTTCTTCCGGATCGCACGCTCGATCGGCTCATGCGAAGGCGCCTTCGCCCCTGACGCCGGCTACTTTCCCAAAAGCACTCTCTCGAACAGGTCCAGCGCCCTCGGGTCGTTCGACTGACCGAGCCAGAAGAACGCCTGCTTCCTCACTTCGGGGTCGGGGTGGGTCTCGGCGACTTCCACCAGCAGAGGAACGCCTTCGTCGTCGGGAAGCTGTGAGAGAGCAAACACGAAAGCGCCGATTCGACCCGCTCCCGCACCTGACGCCGATATACCGTCTTTTCCTGGGTCGCGGCGATGCCCATGGACGGCCCCTCGTCGTCGAGGGGCGCCGTCCGGTCGAACGTTCGCTTCCGCCGTCTCAGAACGTCGATCGAGGTGTTCGCGGTCACCCGGTAGAGCCAGGTGCCGAAATTCGCCCGGGCCTCGAAACCCTCGAGCTTGCGATACGCACGAAGAAAGGTTTCCTGCACGGCGTCCTCCGCGTCCTCCTCGTTTCCCGTGATGCGGAAGGCGAGTCGGAAGACGTCCCGGCTGTAGCCCTCGACGATGATGCGAAAGGCGGCCTGGTCCCCGGACCGGGCCCTCGCCAGGACGTCTTCGGTAACGACGGCCTTCATTCGCCCCTTTAGACGCCTCGAACCGACTTCAGGTTCAGAACTCCTATAGTCGGCTAGGCCATTCTCGGGAAGGCAATGGCGGGGAAGAACTTGGCGGTGTGCCTGCTGTAAGATAATTATTGATAATCACAGTCGGTCCGGATATGCTGCCGTCATGCCTTCCAACCCTGGCGACGCGCCCATCCTCAGGGACCTCGAGCCCCGGACGCCACGTCTTGAGGTGATAGACCTCGACGATCAGCGGTCCGTCTTTCTGGGCGGCCACCTCGTCGCCCGCTATCCCTGCGAGGAGAAAGGGACGGACAGAGTGGTGATGACGCAACTCGCGTGCGTTCTGCCATTGCAGGACAAGGACATCGCCGCCAGCTTTGGAGTTCATGCCGTGAGCTTGAGTCGCTTTTGCGGCCAAGCTCGCAGCGGGGGGGCGGCGGCACTGATGCCTCGCCGGCCCGGGCCAAAGGGACCGAGCAAGGTGACTCCCAAGCTGGAGGCTCGCTGCCGGCAGTTGCGCGAGGAAGGCCTCTCGTCACGGGCCATCGCCGCGCGGGTCTCGCGACCTGGGCGTCCGATCTCGCATGTCACGGTGGCCGTCCTGTTCAAGGGTGAGAAAGGGCAGTCGAAGCAGCAACCTCTTGCTTTTGAGGCACTGGTGGAGCCCGATGAGCACCCCACCTCAAACGCGGAGGCTGTCTTCGGCCAGGCCCGCTCGACCCGTTATGCGGGCGCCCTGATGCTCTACGCGGGTCTGGCGCGGCTCGACCTGTGGGGCGCGTTCCAAAGACTCGGCGTCATGACCGGTCCAGCCCGCAGGTACGGATGGGCCCAGACCATCGCTGCCGTGGTGTTCTGCTTCGCCTTGCGTTTCCGGTCGATTGAGGATTCCAAGAACGCGTTGCGCAAGGATCTGGGAACCCTGATCGGACAGGACAGAGGTCCCAGCGTGGTGAACCTGCGCTTCAAGATCAAGGCCCTGGCGGAGAGCGTGGATCCCGCGGCCCTCTCTCGCGAACTGTTCCGGCGGTATCTGCAGCTCGAACCCGTGTGGGAGGGCCTGTACTACGTTGACGGACACTTCTGCCCATACCATGGCGAGCATCCGACACCCAAGGGCTGGGATGCCAAACGCCGCTTGGCGGTCAAAGGGCACACGGACGTGTACATCCACGATGCCAGGGGGCGGGCCTTGTTCTTCTTCTCGCAGCCTCTGAACGACTCGCTGGCGCGGGCCCTTCCCAAAGCAGTGCAGGAGATCCGCCAGGCTCACGGCTCCGGCCCCTTCACCCTTGTCTTCGACCGCGGCGGTTATAGCGGAGATGCCTTTCGCTACTTCCACGAACAAGGCATCGGGTTCATCACGTATCTCAAGGGCCGCAAGCCACGTCGGTGTTCTCCGCAAGCACGCTTCAAGAGAGGCTGGTTCCTCTTCGAGGGCAAGCGGCGTTTCTACCGTCTCTTCGAGAAGAAGCAGCGGTCTGGACCGGCGAGCTCGATCCGAACGATCCTCTTCCTCGGAGACGAGGACCAGCAGATCCCGGTCCTGACCAACCTTGCCGGCTCCTCAAGGGCGGCCAAGGTCGTCCACTGCCTGAGGCTTCGGTGGCGACAGGAGAACGGATTCAAGTTCTTGGCGGAGAACTACGCCATCGACCAGATCGTCCAGTACGGAGCCGACGAGGAGACCCAGAACCGTCTGGTGCCGAACTCCAGGCGCAGGGCCCTCAAGGAGCAGCTTCGGACAACGATCAAGGAGATCCAGGATCTCGAGGCTCAACTGGGTCGGGCCCTGAACGACAACGCTGAGGCCCAGCGGCCGACCGTACGGGGTGTGAAGATCGCCCATGCTCCACTGCGGCAACGCATTGCCAAGCGACGACAAGTGCTGGCCCGCCTGGAGAACCGCCTCCGACACACCCCAGCCCAGATCTCCGCGGACACCGTCGATAGACGGAGGTCGCTGCTGCGCGAGGATCGTCGCCTGGTGGTCAACACTTTGAAGATCGCCGCCTACAACGCAGAGCGGATGCTCGCGCTCCGCTTCAATCACTTCTACCAACGCCCAAAGGACGCCCTCAGCATCTTCCGGTCACTTCTCCAACTCCCTGGAGAAGTCCAGCTCTCCACCCCTGGCCACCTCGAGGTGCGTCTGCGAAGACCCGATTCGTCCAAGGTGGCCGATGCCCTTGAGGCCCTCATCGCCGAGATCAATGTAGACGCCCCTCGTCTCCTCGACGATGGCCCGACCCTCAACTTCTCCCTCGCGAGTTAACATGAGCGAGCCTTCTTTCAGCGTCGGTTATAGGAGTTCTGAGCCTAGGCCGCTTTCAACGGAGCGAGGTCTTCTTTCGTGAGAGGCGCGAAGCCATGCTTCTGGAGGACTTCGTTGATAGCCTCGAGCGTCACGAACTCGGGATCCACGAGCTCTATACCGATCAGTTTTCCAACTTCATTGAAGTCTAGGACCATCTCGGGCTCCACACGCTCGCTTTCGAAACTTTTCTCACCAGGTCGACGAGGCAAGTGGAGGTAAGCGGCCTCGGCTCGTCCTCGCCGATACGTGACTTGAAGTTGTGGTTCGCTCATTTTCGTTTTCTCTTTACCTCGTACGCCGTAATCACACCCAGCAACTCCGTGTAGGCGTCTGGCTGGACGACGACCTCCCAGCTAAGATCTTGATGTTTCGTTTCGATGATCCGTCGGCCCTTTCTGCGAGCTTGGCGGAATCCCGTTGCATATTCCATCATACGGCCATGCGTTCCAGAACGTGAGACTTGAGGTCGAGCTCCCAATCCCACCATGGAGGCCAATCGCGCTTCTCTTGATCCTTCTCTGTCATCGCCCTCCGGATTCTAGGAGATCTCTTCCTCCTTCGATACTGCGTTTCGCGAGGATGCTTTTTCTCGATGACCTCCTTCAGCTCCGCCTCGAGCTCCCGAAGAAGCGGCATGTGAGCGCGCGCCCAGGCGACTCTCTCCACGAGCTCACCCCTCCTCGATTTTCGAAGAAAAGGTCCGGCCAAAGCGGTCGGTGACCTCGACCGCGACCGAGCCTCCCGACGGCCGCGCGTAAAAGAGATGATCGGTCGGGACCGGCTCCACGAACGCCGGGTTCTTCGGCGGCCGATCGTTTCCCTGGTAGAGCGCCACCGCCATCGGGTCGAGGCCGCGAGCCCTGAGCATCTCCCCTCTTCGGATTCCGTCCTCGTACCAGAAGACTTTCCACTGCAGGTCCCAGTTCCAGACGTTCGCGACGATCTCTCCGGGCCTGGCCGGATCCGCTCCCGCGGCATACACCCGGAGCTGGCGATCGCCGAGCCCCGTCGGGCGAAAGCTCCACGAGAGCTCGCCGGAGCGGGCTTCGTAAATATGGTACCCGTTCGGAGTTCCGTCCCAGCAGATGGGTCCGCACCACCAGGCCCCGCAGACGGTGGATAGCACGTGCTCGTGGACGCCGCCGTGAAACAGGTGCTCGCTCTCGTGGGTGTGCGCGGTCGCGAAGTGGGCGCGAAATCGGGAAAGAACCTCGAACAGCCGATCCCGGTTCGTCACCTCTGCCTCTCGCTTCGCGATCCTTCCCCCCCTGCGCTCCGAGGACGTGCTCAAGAACGGGATGTGGGCGAAGACCACGACGGTGGATCCCGGCTCCACGAGCGCGAGGTCGGAGGCGAGCCACGAAAGCTGATCCTCGTCGAGGAACCCCACGTACCCGTCTCCGAGCCAGAAGACGTCGGCGAGAACGACGTAGTGGACTCCAGAGACGTTGAACGAGTAGTGGGCCGGACCGAAGTAGCTTTCGAAGGTCGCCGTTCCCCGAACGGAGCCGCGCGCGGGGTCGAGGTCGTGATTTCCCACCACCTGGAAGAAGGGAACTCCGAGGCTCGCGACCGCCGAGCGGTATCGGGGAAAGAGATCCATCGCATCGTGCACCAGATCGCCGCAGGTCACTCCAAAGACGGCGTTCCCGTCGACGTCCCTCATCGCCCGGTCGAGCTCGTCCGCCTCGTCCGGGGTCTTGATCTGCGTGTCTCCGAAGACGAGGAATCGATAGTCCTCGGCGGGCGAGTCTAGAGGCTCGAGCTGAAACTCGGCCGCGGCCTCTCCCTTGGAGTCGAGCTCGAGCCGCCGGTAGATGCAGGCGAGACCAGACTCGTCCTTGGGTACCCGATAGCCCGAGGGCAGCGAGACGAACGCGAAGCGAGCCTTCTGGTCGCTCACGAGCTCGAAATCCCCGCTCGCGTCCGTCGGCGTCGACGAGAGTCCGTCGGATACGACTGCGCCCGGAATGCCTTTCCCCCGAGCGGAAACACGCCCGCGGATTCGTGCCGGACGAGGCGCCAAGAGCGAGAGACCGAGGGCGGCCGACGAGGAAAGGAAACGACGACGGTCGGGCATGATGAACGTTGAGCTATCGAAAGTTCTCGACGAGAATCAGATCGCTTCCGGTGACGTCTTCCTGATCGTAGACGATCCACTTCCCATCGGGTGAGACCGCGAGACCCCATCGGGGCAGCTTGTCCAGCACCGCGACCCGGGTCAACTTCCTCGTCGCGAGCTCGTAGCACATGACGACGGGCTTTTGTCCGGCGGGCGTTTCGACGAAGCAGAGGCCTTCGTCGTAGACATCCCACAGTAAGAACGGGCCGTTCGTGTCGACCAGCTTCTCTTCCTCTCCGCCCTCCACAGGAGCGCGGAAGATGCCGGGCTTCAGACTCCGCACGAACAACGATCTTCCGTCCGGGGACTCACGAGCCATGATTCCTCCCTGGTGCGTGAACTGGATGGGTTCGCCACCTGAAGCTGGCATTTTCCAGATCTGGGAGACTCCCGTTTCCCC
>Ga0209321_10003735_pt1 | contig 10170 bp, 8 predicted proteins | sample Rifsed16ft4_FD_184012 | JGI IMG/M metagenome (GOLD analysis project Ga0209321, IMG submission 184012) | Soil microbial communities from Rifle, Colorado, USA - sediment 16ft 4 - CSP-I_5_4 (version 2) | ecosystem: Environmental > Terrestrial > Deep subsurface > Rock core/Sediment | place: Rifle... | reverse complement strand
TCCACGCGCACACAGCCCGCAGTTGGGTCATGGAAGCGTGTGAGCAATTTGACGATCGTCGTCTTGCCCGCGCCCGTCTCCCCCACCAACGCGACTGTCTCGCCCGCCCGCGCATCCAGATCGATTCCATCCAGGACCAGCGTTGGGTCATCAGAATAATGAAAGGAAACGGACTCGAATCGGACGTCGCCGGTAATTGCACCCATTTCACGCGCGTCTTCAGCATCCTGAACTTCGACCGGCGTATGGAGCAGTTCCAGGATCCTTTCACCGCCCGCCATCGTGGACTGAAGCGTATCAAAGCGGCGGCTCAAGTCACGGATGGGATCGAAGAGGCGGTCAATGTAGAGCACGAACGCGATCAACACGCCCGCCGTGATCGACTCTCCCAAAACAGCCGTGCCGCCGATGTAAACGACGAGCGCGGTCGCGATCGCGCCGAGCACGTCCACAATGGGCGTGAAGATGGAGGCTACTCTCGCGGCATCCAGACTCGTTTCCAAAAAGTAGCGGTTGACGTACTCCTTGAAGTTGGTGTAGTTATGCGATTGTCTCGAAAAGGCCTGCACCACGCGTACACCGTTGACATTCTCCGCAAGCACGGAATTTGTCCATGAAACCGCGGCGCGGACCTTGCGGTAATTGCGCCGCGCTGCCCGGCGGAAAAGAATGGTCCCCAAAACCATGAAGGGTAAAACTGTGAACGTGAGCAGCGAGAGACGTAAATTGAGTGTGAGCATTGCGATGAGCGTTCCAATGATGGCAAGCAAATTCCGGACGATCGCGAGCACCGCCCAGGTGACGAATTCGCGCAATGTACCTACATCATTGATGACACGTGTGATGACGCGGCCCACGCTATAACGATTGTAGAAACTGAGCGAGAGTTTTTGGAGGTGGTCGAACATGGCGGTGCGAACATCATAAAGAACATGTTGTCCCACACGCGACATCATGCGCACACGCAGGAAGTTGGTTCCGAGTTGAATGATCGAAGCTGCCAGGTAGGCCAGGCAAATATTCCTGAGCGCGACAATATCGTTCTTCCCAATCCCCTCGTCGATCGCCAGTTTGACGAAGTACGGCCCGGACACGGCCGCGGCAGTGACGATGACCATGAAGATCAGGGAGATAAGCAGCTGCCCGTAATAGGGCTTCAGGAATTGTAAGAGTCCGCGCGCGACCTTGGGGTCATAACCCTTATCGAGCTGTTCTTCGGATTGGGTGATGAAGGTTGGAGGGATGATCTTGGTAGTCATAGATTTATATCCATCGCGCTGAGCGGAGGGCAGTGTTCTTCTGCCCGCAGACGAAGCGCAGTTTCTAGAAAGTTTAACTATTCTGCTTATTCGCGCTTCGTCTGCACTCGCCTTTCAGGCTCGTTCCGCTCAGCGCGAGGGTTTCTTTTTATTTTGTTCTCTCTGTTTCCTTTCGCTTTTTACGATTTCATGGATTCCATCAATATCACCGCGAATGAGGGCTTCCTTCTTCGCGCGGCTCCATCCTTTAATTTTGCGTTCCCATTGAAAAGCCTCTTGATAAGATTCTGTAACAACGCTCCACACGAGTTTGATGGGGCGACGAACAAATGTATAGGATTCGGGATTTGCACCGGTTTGGTGCTCCCAAATACGATAATCCAGATCTTTCGTGAGACCAGTGTAATACGTGCCATCGGAGCATTTGAGAATGTAAATAGCGTATGACATAAATGGGATGTTGGTATGCGGCTCGCGCTTCGTCTCCACTGCGTTCCGCTCAGCGCGCTATATTCATTTTTCGCGCAGCGCGAAGGAGAAGCGTGGGTTACATTTCATCGTGTTCCTTCAATGGCAGGACTTCCTCTTCCTGCAACTCATCCATCTCTTCAGAGAACCTTGCATGATCGACCAACTGTAAATCATGGATCTCTTTATACAGCCCGCCGCGCCCGAGCAGCTCAGCATGAGTGCCACGCTCAACAATCTGACCTTTGTCCATCACCAGGATCATATCCGCGCGGCGGACGGTACTCAAACGATGCGCGATCACAAACGTGGTTCGGCCTTTCATCAACGCATCCAGCGCAGCCTGGATGAGTTTTTCTGTCTGTGTATCAACGGATGAAGTCGAGTCATCCAGGATCAAAATGCGCGGATTCATTAACAACGCGCGCGCAATTGCCACGCGCTGACGCTGCCCGCCTGAAAGTGTCACGCCGCGTTCGCCGACGACCGTTTCGTATCCGTTTGTAAAACCTTCGATGAATTCATGCGCCTGGGCTGCTTTTGCTGCGGCGATAATCTCCTCCAGAGTTGCAGTGGGGCGGCCATAAGCGATATTGGCCTTGATCGTATCCGAGAACAACAGAGAGGTTTGTAAAACAATTCCAATTTGTCTTCTCAGCGAAACCAGATCCACTTCACGGACATCCCGTCCATCCACCAGCACGCAACCTTCTGTCACATCATAAAAGCGCGGGATGAGATTCACGAACGACGTTTTTCCCGATCCAGTCTGCCCGATCAATGCGACGATACGGTTCGGCTCGACACGGAAACTGATCCCGCTTAATGAGGCTGTTTTCTCGTCCTGATATTTGAGCGCCACGTCGCGAAACTCCACCTCCCCGCGTAATGTATCAAGATTTTCAGCATCACGCGGCGAATGGATTGCAGGCTGCGTATCCAGCACTTCAAACACGCGTTGCGCGCCCGCCGCAGCTTCCCCGCCCGCGTTGACGAGCCCGGTCAACTGCTGGGCGGGTTCAGCCAGCATCAGAATATAGACGTTAAAAGCAACGATTGCGCCGATGGTCAATCTGCCATCCATGATCATTTGCCCGCCAAACCACAGGATCAAAATAATGCTCACTGCGGTGAGCCAGTTTGTCGTCGGCATGATCCTGGACCACTCGTCGATCACACGCACCCAGGTTCTGAACACTGCCATATTTGCCGTTTCAAAACGCTTGATCTCATAATCTTCCCGTGCGAAAGCACGGACGACCTGCACACCCACCACATTCTCCTGCAGGCGGTTCGACACTTCTCCGACCGCATTATCCACTGCAAAGAAAAGCCCGCCGATCTTTGTCCCGAAACTGGATGTCATCAGAATCAGTGGAAGCATCGGCAGCAGTGCAATGACCGCAAGCCGGGTGTTATCCGTCAGCATGATGTAAAGGATCCCCACCGTCAGGAAGGCAAACCGGACGAGGTCGGCAACCGCCCCGCCCGCGAAGCGTTCTATCGAACGGACATCTTCGATACAGCGCGAGATGAGCTGGCCGCTTTGGGCGTGGTCATGATAGGTGAAGGGCAGGTACTGGATGTGGTCATACATGCGGTTGCGCAGGTCATAGCCAACCCGCGCCGCGATCCACTCGGAAAGATAGCGGTTGCCCAGATTCAAGATGGCGGAGGCAAGCCCAAGTCCCAGGAGAAGAAGCGCAGATTGGATCAGGTATCTTGTTTCGCCGCGCGCCAGCCCATGGTCAATCACAGATTGGATAATGCGCGGTACAACGAGGTTGAGTCCTGTAAGGATCAACAACATAAGCAGAGTCGCCAATATGTGCCAGAAATAAGGCTTGAGAAAGATTCGTATTTGGAGTAGATGTCTCATGGCGGGAGGAGAAGGATACCATATTAGTGATTTTCGTCAATTGTCGCGAGGGTCGTTTCACCCTATACTGAATATATCCAACGACACTTACAGGAGGAAGAATGACTGAACCGCGCAAAAAGATCACTCTGCCCTATCTCTTCAAGAAGGTTGCAGATGGCGAGCCGATCACCTGGCTGACCTGCTACGACTATCCCACCGCGTACCTGCAGGAACAGGCCGGCATTGAGATGATCCTGGTCGGCGACAGCCTGGGCATGACCATGCTCGGATACGAGTCCACGTTACCCGTCACGATGGAGGACATGATCCGCCATACGCAAGCCGTGCGCCGCGGCGCGCCGACTGCCTTCACTATAGGGGATATGCCCTACATGACCTATCAACCCTCAGTCGAGACCGCCATACGGAACGCGGGACGATTCATGGCCGAAGCCGCGACGGATGCCATCAAATTAGAGGGAGGCGCCGCCATGGCCGATCGCATTAAAGGCATCGTGGATGCGGGTATCCCGGCGGTAGGCCATCTCGGGCTGACGCCACAATCGGTCTCCGCGTTGGGCGGATTCAAAGTGCAGGGCAAGGACGCGTCACTGGCGAAGAAGATCGTTGACGACGCAAAAGCACTGGAACAGGCCGGCGCATTCATGATCCTGCTGGAAATGGTCCCGGACCGCCTGTGCAAGCTGATCACCGAACGCTCAGAGAACTGTATCATCATGAGTCTCGGTTCCGGCCCACACGCGCACGGACAGTTATTGATCTATCATGACATGTTTGGTTTATACCCCCGCTTCAAGCCGAAAATGGCGAAGGTGTTTGGCAATGCGGGAGAAGTGATCCTCAATGGCTTAAAGTCCTACCACGACGAAGTGATTGGAAGGAAGTTCCCGCAGCAGGAAAACTGGTTTGGGATGAAAGATGAAGAGTATGATGAGTTGGTGAAGATGTTGGGCTAGCACCCGCAGTCAGCAATAGCCCTTGGCGGCTGATGCTGACCGCTAAATTTTTCCACAACAAGGAGTTGAACATGGAAAACAACCTTCGGGATCTACTCGAAATTCGGCATAACAGGCTGGATGCCATAAATGAAGTCCTGCTGAATCCGGATACAAAAATCATCAACAGCTTTCTGGAGGTGGTGAAAAAATACGGTACACCTGAAGAGATAAACAGAAAAGCAAAAGAAGCGCGCTCACTCGAAAATCTGTTTGCCAAAGTGAATGAGAAGAAACCCGAATACATCAAAGACCTGGAATGGCTGCAGGAACAGGCCAGAAGCACAAGGTTCATTTCGATTGCAGATTACAGACAAAAGGTTTTGGGCGATGCGGCAAAAGGCAGAAAGTTCGCCGACGATTTCGCGGTGACGTTGGAAGTATCCGCTCTGCAATACTTCCCGTGGATTCGTGAAATGACCGAATACGCGCTCGAAGCAAAGACACTGGTACCCGGACGATTCATCAAAGTCCGCAGGATGAAAGAGCAGGAGGAGGATGGAGATCTGCCTGCGATAGCGGCCGCAATGCAGATCATCGGCGCGTCGTATGTGGAGACATTGGATACGAAAGGAACGGACGGTTCGAATCCGCATCTCAACGGGCCTGAGACGATCACCGGTTATTTCGGCGGCATCGGTCAACCGAACGACCATGCTTTGCAATGGCTGGATGAATGTCTTTATTATTACACTAATTATGGCGTAAAGTCTGTATTGAACTTCAACGCGGGGACGATTTTGCTCGGCTTCCTGCTTTATAAACTCGGCATAGATAACGAGTTCAAGATTTCGGTGTTCTTCGGAAGCGATAATCCCTATCACGCTTTCTGGATCATGCTGGCCGCGAAACTATTCAGCCGCGACGATGGGACTTCACCATTGATCGGGTTCAACTGGTCCAACTCGGTCAATAACGAGACCATGGAATTGACCGCGCAGTTCAGAAAGAGTCTCGGCTTTGAAGATATCGTCCGCTTTGAGCATCATATCACCGAGACATGGAAGTCCATCGTCAAACAGCCATACGACCGGCGTGATGAATTGGTCCAGTTAGCGGATCATGTTGCAAACATCTCTGCCAAGCACGAAGGCGGCGACCCCGAAATCGAAATGACACTCACCCATCCTTCAGACATTCTTGATTACTTCCGCGAGAAGAAGGAAGTAATAGAGGCCGGCGACTGGGATGGACTCAAAAAGAACTTCATGGAGAAAGTCGCTGCAGCCAATCACACCGCGTGCGCACTAGCAGAGAATGGTCTGTCTTTTATCGCCGCGCAGAATTTGCATAAGTAAATCTAACGAGTCGAACAGGTTCAAAATAAGGTGACGGCCACTTTTGCGCAGCACTCCCGAAGCAAGGCGCAGGGAGCGAAGTGGTTGTCACAGTAGTCTTGTCCCGGGAGTGCCCATTATCAGGGACATATAGAATTTGTCACCCTGAGCGCAGCGAAGGGTCTCCCACTGATTTGAGCCTGATCAGGCTCAAATCAGTGGGGATTCTTCACTCCCTTCGGTCATTCACACCGTCCCGGTGTCCTTCGGGAGAATGACATTATGTATTCGGTTGTAGACACTCCCCTTGTCGCTCGCAGATTTATGGAAGGAATTCAGATGGTATAATGCCCGTGCTCTACAGAGTACCGCACGCATGCCAGACATGCGTATCTAAACTGGAACTTTGAATTCTAGCCTGCAAATTATTCCAAAAGGTTTAAATATTATGAGGCAAGCGGTAGAATTTGAAGGGTTTCAAAGGGAAATATGAAACTTCACGAATATCAGTCGAAAACAATTTTTGCAAAATATGGAATTCCCATCCCCAAGGGACGGGTGGCGGCTACCGCAGATGAGGCGAAACATATTGCCGAAGAGCTGGGTGGCCGCGTTGTTATTAAATCACAGGTGCTAGTCGGTGGACGCGGCAAGGCAGGCGGCGTGAAGATCGCCAGGAATGCAGACGAAGCCGGAGAGCTTGCCCAGCAGATCCTTACGATGCATATCAAAGGTCTGCCTGTCCGCAAAGTGCTTGTGGATGAAGCCGCGGCGATCGAAACCGAAATCTATTTCTCCATCACCAATGATCGCGCCGCGAAGAAACCTGTCATGATCGCTTCCGCTGCCGGCGGCGTGGATATCGAGGAAGTCGCGGCGACCACGCCCGAGAAAATCATCAAGGTTCATATCGATCCGCTGCTCGGACTGCGCGATTATCAGGCGCGCGATATTGCCGCTTCCATAGATTTGCCGCGCGAACTCTGGCGTGATTTTAGCAAGATCGCGGCCGGGCTGTGGCAGGCTTATCTGGAGACAGACGCAACGCTGGCTGAGATCAATCCGCTTGTCATCACGAAAGACAAGCGCCTTGTCGCCCTGGATGGCAAGATGATGATCGACGACAATGCGCTATTCCGGCATTCCAAACTGGCCGAAATTCGCGATATTGACGAAGAAGACCCTGCCGAAACCGAGGCCCGCAGGCATGGACTTTCCTACATCAAACTGGATGGGGACATCGGTTGCATGGTCAATGGGGCGGGTCTGGCAATGACCAGCATGGACATCGTCAAGTTGTTTGGCGGTGAACCGGCCAATTTCCTGGATATCGGCGGGGGCGCGGGAGCAGATAAGGTGGCCGCGGCGATGCGCATCATTCTTTCCGACCCGAATGTAAAGGCCGTGCTGTTCAACATCTTCGGCGGGATCACACGTTGTGACGAGGTGGCGCGCGGCATTCTGGCTGCAATGGATGAAGTCAAACCGAAAGTCCCCATGGTCGTTCGTCTCGTCGGCACCAACGCAGAAGAGGGCCGCAAACTGCTCGAGAACGCGAACATGATCACAGCAGAGACGCTCGCAGATGCTGCGCAGAAAGCAGTCGCTGCGGCGAAGGGATAATAAATTCTCATGAGCATACTCATCAATAAGAATACTCGCCTTCTCGTTCAAGGCATTACAGGTAACGAAGGCCTCTTTCACACCACACAGATGTTCGCATATGGGACCAATGTCGTCGCAGGCGTGACCCCCGGAAAGGGCGGAGAATGGGTCCTCGATGGGAAAGTACCCGTGTTTGATTCCGTCAAACTTGCGGCAGATGCGACCGGCGCGAACTGTGCTTGTATTTTCGTCCCGGCGCGCTTCGCTCCCGATGCAATGCTCGAGGCCGCCGACGCAGGCATTCCACTCATCGTGTGCATCACGGAGGGTATCCCCGTGCAGGATATGATGCGCGTCCGCAACTATCTCGACCAAAAGAACGTACGACTCGTCGGACCGAACTGCCCGGGCTTATTAACTCCCGGTGAATCCAAGGTTGGGATCATCCCCGGTGACATTGCCATTCCCGGAAATATCGGCGTTGTATCACGCTCGGGCACATTGACCTATGAAGTGCTTTACGCGCTTAAACTGGTGGGCATGGGGGCATCCACCTGTGTAGGCATCGGTGGTGACCCGATCAACGGAACCAACTTCATTGATGTGCTCGAAATGTTCGAATACGATCCGCAGACAGAAAAAGTTGTCCTGATCGGTGAGATCGGCGGGACGGATGAAGACAAAGCCGCGGAATTCATTTCATCGATGATGACCAAGCCCGTTGTGTCATTTATCGCCGGTCAAACCGCCCCTCCCGGCAAACGCATGGGACACGCGGGCGCGATCATCGAAGGCGGCACGGGTTCAGCCGCGGATAAAGTGAGGGCATTGGAAGCCGCTGGTGTGAAGGTGGCAAAGCACCCGGAAGAAATTCCGTCGTTGTTGAAGTAGTTCGTTGGTGGGTAGGCGGCGGGTTTCGAGGCGTGCGTCTCAACCATCGCCGTCGTATCGAGACTGCATTTAGACACATAGAGCCGTCCAATGGACGGCTCTACGGTTATAATCGTTATAACCCTTTAGGGCAAAAAAGACTTATTTGTGCGAGTCAATATAGGTAACAGCGTCGCCCACAGTTGTGATCTTCTGGGCATCTTCGTCTGAGATTTCGGCGCCGAACTTATCTTCAAAAGCCATGATCAGCTCAACAAGATCGAGAGAATCAGCCTCAAGTTCTTCGCGGAAACGGGCCTCGGGTGTGATCTTCGCCTCATCTGCACCGAGCAGGTCTTTGATAATCGCCTTTATTTCTTCGTATGTGTCAGACATGACAACCTCCTTTAGAATTTGACGTGGCAATTGTACTCGGTCTAACAACCGTGTCAAGCCAGAGATGGTAACTCAAACACAGGAACACTGCCCCATGCCAAAAGTTGCGCCCATTGACCAACGAAAAGCCGATCACATCAAGATCAACCTGGAAAAGGATGTCCGCTCCGCATTAACGACCGGGCTCGAAAAGTACCGCTTTACGCATGAGGCTTTGCCCGAACTGGACCTGGAAAGCGTCGACACAGGCCTCAACCTGTTCGGCAAACCCCTGGCCGCTCCCATGCTGATCAGCTCCATGACCGGGGGGACAGCCGAAGCCGAGAGCATCAACCTGCGCCTTGCCGAGGCTGCGCAAGAAACCAGGATCGCAATGGGAGTTGGCTCGCAGCGCGCAGCAATTGAACATCCTGAACAGGCAAGAACTTTTCAAGTGCGACGCGTGGCGCCCGACATTTTGTTGTTTGCGAATCTTGGAGCAGTTCAACTGAATTACGGCTACGGCATTGACGAATGCCGCAAAGCCGTGGACATGATCCAGGCTGACGGACTAATCCTCCATTTTAACCCATTGCAGGAGGCAGTACAGGATGCAGGGGACACCAATTTTGCGAACCTGTCAAAGAAAATTCAAGACGTCTGCAAAACGATACAAGTACCTGTCATCGCAAAAGAAGTCGGTTGGGGAATCTCAGAACGGACAGCCAGGTTACTGGCAGAGTGTGGTGTATCAGCAATCGATGTTGCGGGTGCGGGCGGGACATCCTGGTCTCAAGTCGAAATGTACCGCGCACCCGATGAATTCACACGCGAACTGGCTGCGACGTTCGTCGACTGGGGCATCCCCACGGCTGAGTCGATTCTAAACGTCAGGAAAGCCGCGCCCGATATGACGATCTTCGCCAGCGGCGGACTCAAAGACGGGCTAGATATCGCCAAGTGCATCGCATTGGGTGCAACTCTCGGCGGAATGGCAGGGCAGTTCCTCAAGGCCGCAGCGATTTCAACCGAGAAAGCCGTTGAGGTGATGAAGTTAACGAAGAGACAAATTGAGGTAACCATGTTCGCGGCGGGAGTCGGAAATTTTGATTCACTCAGGAAAGTCTGGTTGCAGGATCGTTCAAACCTGGAAGTGGAATCATGAACATATTCAGTCAATGGAAAATCACGTCGATCATCAAAAGCATATGATGGAACGGATTCCTCGTCGTCTACCACCCTTACCGGAGGGCGTGTGGCATCCCCTACTAAATGGCTGCTTGAATTGCCATGAAGTCCGTGGAATAATGTAAGCGACTATTTTTTGGGAGAGGAGCAAGAATCATAATCCTAAGCAATACCCCACGAAATCGCAAATACGCGATTCTGTTCTTATCTATTGCCTTGATGCTCCGCCTGACGGGTTGTGCGCCCGCGCC
>Ga0209321_10003733_pt1 | contig 10172 bp, 14 predicted proteins | sample Rifsed16ft4_FD_184012 | JGI IMG/M metagenome (GOLD analysis project Ga0209321, IMG submission 184012) | Soil microbial communities from Rifle, Colorado, USA - sediment 16ft 4 - CSP-I_5_4 (version 2) | ecosystem: Environmental > Terrestrial > Deep subsurface > Rock core/Sediment | place: Rifle... | reverse complement strand
CTCGAAGGGCAACCAAAAACGACCCGACGATACGCGCCGTTGAAATTGACCCGCAGGGCCCGTTGGAATAATCCCGCGATTTCGTTACCGTCGTTGCCAAAAGCTCCGCAGCCCCAAGCACCGAGCACGAGGCTGTGGTGTCCATGGAGAACGCCGATGGCGAGCACTCTCACAATTCGCTGCCACATGGACGGTGCGATCTCGGAGCGCCTTCCAGGATCGAGTTTCGCGGCATTGACCCCTGCCCAGGAGAATAGCAACCGCTCTCTCGGGGGTCTATCGGCGTGGGTCCCATAAGATGCATTATGTTAAATAGAAATCCCGAGGAACTACCTTGCGACGTTTTCCAGGTTCAGATTTGGAATTCCTGCAAAATCATTGACATTGCAAGTGAGCAGCACAGCTTGGAAAACGGCTGCAGTGACTCCGATGGCGATGTCCGCGGCCCGACGACGTGGAGAGCCCAGAAGCCGAAAGACCTCGGCGGCGTGCGTCGCCACTTCCTCGGAGAATGGGACGACGCCCTCCTCGAGGAGAAACGCGCGGCCCACCGCCAGTTGCTCGGGAGTGCGCGGGCCGCGTGAGAACTCGTACCACGCAACTGCGCTCATCTGTATCTCCGTACCGGATTCGGCCAGTTCAAGGAGGCGAGCGCGTTCAGATCCGCTCGAAGAGAGCGCGATCACCAGGAAATCCGTATCCAGGTGGACCGGCACTTCTAGAATCCCTCATCTTCTGACTTGAGCCTGCGGATCTCCTCCTCGGCGTCGTTTCCTTCGAACAGCTCAAAAAGGCGTTTGAGGAGTCGCACTCGCTCTTGGCGACTTTCGGGCGGGACCCCAAGCAAGCTGGCGCGATGGCGCAGTACCGCTCGGCGGATCGCCTCAGACATTGAACACCCATAACGAGCGGCAAGCTCTCGAGCTGCCTTCCGTGTCTCCTCGTCTAAGAATAATGTAGTCCGCTGTGACGCCATACTTTATGTTTAGCGTATATATGGCACGTATGCAAGCGAGGGACGCGCAGGACTCGTTCGAGGTGCTTGCGGAATCGCCGTCTCATCGCCAAGTTGGACGTATCTCGCGCCTTAATTGAGGACTTGGCATCCCTCATGCCCAGGGCCCGGCGACGTATCGTGCTGCCAACTATGGCCGCGTTTCGAACGAGACCGTTTTAGGTGCCTACGTCCGAAGGGCGAATTCGTGCGGCGGGCGGTTCGGTCTTCTGGCGAGAACTCCTCGAATCATCACATCTTCTCCCGGAACGCCTGCACGTTCTTGTGGAACACGTAGAGAGGGTCGGCGTTTCCGCTCTTTTCCGTGAAGTTGTAGTTCTTTCCTTTGCGCACTTTCACTTTCAGGTTCTTCTCGATGTAGTCGACCTCGAACTGCTCGAGGGACGCGAACGGCGCCGAGAAGGCGTCGTTCTTGTTCGTGGTCTCGTAGCGAAGCCCCTGACTGTCCGCGACGAGCGTCCCTTCGCAGGAACCCATGCGGTGTTTGTGGACGACGGCGATCTTCTCGAGGAGCGTGACGTTCTTGAAGCTCACGCGGATGTCGCGGTGGCCGCTCTCGATGCTGAGGGTCTCGGCGTACATGTCGTAGCCGTCGGCCGAGACCGTAATCTGGTGCTCGCCCGGTGAGAGTTCCTTGATATCGACCGGAGTCGTGCCGACGTAGTTGCGGTCGAGAAAGACCGTGGCGCCGGGCACGTCGCTTTCGACGCCAAGGCTCGGGCCGAGACGGAAAAGATTCGCCTCCACCTTAGCGCGCTTGCCCGCTTTCACCCGGACGTCGGTCTCGAACGGCTCGTGCCCCGCGCTTTCGACGCGAACCCGGTGGCGCCCGGCGGGGATGTCCTCGCGGGTCACCGGCGCCTCGCCCACGAGCTCGTCGTCGAGGTAGACGGAAGCTCCGTCGACGCTCGAGGAAACCGAAATCGACCCGAGCGCGCCGACGTCTTCCCCGCGGGGCGCGGTCTCGGGCTCCGCCTCTTCGATCGGCTCGCCCTCGATCGCGGGAGGTGGAGAATCGGCACGCGGCGTTCCGATCGCGGGCTCGGGCGCCTGACGGAGGAACCAGAACGCGACGGCGCCGAGAACGGTCAGCACCGCAAGCGCGAGGCCGACGAATTTGGCGGCTCCGGAGTCGCCGCCCTGGGGGTCATGACGGAGAAAGCTCACGCCGAAATTCTAACACGCGGCGGGGCCTGCGCCGGCGCCGGTGTTAGAATGAGAGTTCATATGGAATCGTCTCGTCGGGCCCCGCGGTTGACGCTGAGCGCTCGCGTCGAAGGACTCGCTCAGTACTGGAGCGACGTGCGCGTCGCGGACGTGAGCCCGACGGGAGCGCTCCTGGAAGTCTCCCGCTTTCTCAAAACGAACTCGCTCCTCACTCTCCAGTTCTCGATTGGGGAGTCGCCTCTCTCGGTTCGTGCGCGGGTGGTTCACTGCACGAAGGTCGAGCCGGACGTGTACCGCGCGGGGGTGCGCTTCGAGGCTCTTCCCGCGGAGCTCCGGGAGCGCGTGCGGGAGCTCATCCGGACGAGCCTGCAGCAGGAGCGGCGCGAGCAGCCGAGGGTTTTCCTGGGCCAGCAGGCTCAGTTTCGAAAGGAAGTCGAGCTCCGCGTCCTGAACCTGAGTCTCTTCGGCGGCTTGTTCTCCGTCGGAAACCCCCTCGATTTCGGGAGCGAGCACGACTTCGTGTTCAACCTTCCTCCGGGGGAGGTCCACGTACGAGGCGTCGTGCGGCATTGCGAAGCCTGGGCCCGGGCGCGCGCTACCGCTATCTTTCGAGTCGGGGTCGAGTTCACAAGCCTCTCGGCGGACGATCGAAAACGGGTCGTCGCGTATCTCGACGACGAGACCCCGACCGCTTCCTGACTATTTCGCGCTCACCACGAACCGGCAGCAGGTATCGCCCTTCGCCGCGCACTGCACTTCCATCCCCGTCGTTTCGGCGTCGAAGAGCGCGAGGGCGACGCCTCGGAGGATACCCTGCACGATGTGGCAGACGGGCTGGATCGACGGACCATAAACGTCGGCGAAAGGCGATTCGAGCACCTTGAAGACCAGCTCGCGTCCCTCCAGGTTCATCATCTCGACCGTGAACGTTCCCCAACCGGACTCCGACAGCATGAAGGCGACCGAGCTCAGAACTTGCTCCGGCGGGTAGCCGAAGACGTCGCGGAACCTGCCTGCGAGAGCGGCCCCCTCCCCCACTCCCGCCTCGATGAAAAACGCCGCCGCCTCGCGGCCGTGCTCGCTTTCGAGGTTCTTCTGAATCTCCATGAGAAGAGCGGGAGGCATCAAGACGTAGCGCGCGCTCTGGAGCGCGAGGCTCCCACGCTCGGGATCGTACTCCAGGCTATCGAGAAGCTGATTCATACTCAAGACCTCAGTCTCTCTGGTACACCGTGGATCCCAGACTCCAGTATTGCCGCGAGAAGAAGACCAGAGGCTTCCCCTCGCGGCCGAAGCTTGCCCGCTCCACCTCGCCGATGAAGAGCGTGTGGTCCGAGGCCGCGACTCGCTCCACCACGCGGCACTCGAGGTACGAAAGGCAACCGGAGAGCTTCGGCGGCTCTCCCTCGACGGCGACGTCCTGGAACTGCTCCTCCGAAGTAAGTTTCGTACGAGCGAATCGATCGGAGAGTGCCCCCTGGTCCTCGGCGAGGACGCTCACCGCGAATCGCCCCCGCTCGATGGCCTCGTGGGCCTTCGACTCCTTCGCGATGCTCACGAGCACTCGAGGGGGAGCGAGGCTCAACGAGATGAAGGAGCTCACGGTGATTCCGCGGGGACCTTCGCTTCCCATCGCCGTCACCACGACGACGCCCTGGGGGAACGTCCGCATGACCTCGCGCAGGGCGGCGTCACTCAAAGGGCCGGGCCCTCCTCTTCCAGATCGGCGGTGTAAACCACCTGGATACAGCCCTTGATGCTCATCGCCGCGGGGCAGCCCCGCTCGTGAAAGGCGAGGGCGCGCTCGGCTTCCGCCCTCTTCCCTTCCGGGATTCGGATTCGATAGCGCACCCGAATCGTGGTGATGGTCATGACCCCATCGACGTCCTCGATGTCGCCCTCGACTTCCGAAGAGAGTTTTTCCGGGTAGCTTGGAATTCCACGCACTTCCAGCGCGCGCCCCAGTGTTCCGGTCATTCAGCCGCCGACCGCGGCGATCATGTAGTCGAGAGTCGCCGGATGCTCTTCTTCCGGCTCGACGCCGTAGAACCTCTTGATGTTCGAGTGAACGCCGAAGACGACCGGGTCTTCGAAACCCTCGATGTAGGCCCTTCGTCTCGGCCCCTTGTCCTTCTCGATCCGGATTCGCGACCTGTGGACGAGCTTACCCATGAGTCCCTCCCCCTTCATCGCGCGCTCACGTAGACGTAGTCTCGCATGATGTGCTCGGCGTCGAAGAAGATGAAGTACATCATGTCGCCCGCGGCGAAGATCCGCAATTGCGGGAAGCGTTTCGCCTTCTCCAGGATCTCCTCGCGCTCGCTTCCCGCCCAACGGTCGAGCCCCTGTTGCAGCTCCTCGGGGGATTCGACGATCGCAACGAGCGGCGCTTTCTCCTTCAGCCCTTCCGTGACCTGATAGACGGTAGGGGTCTGCACGAGGATTCCCTTGAGACGCGCCTCGTGCATATTCGATCGGCGGATGTTGTACCCGAGGGTCCCGAGGACCAGCGCGCTCACGAGCCCCCCGATGGTCACGACCGCCGCGAGGGTCGCGATCAGTATGCGCTTTCGCGCGGCCTTCGGGTCCTGCTCCGACACGTCCTCGGGTGGCAGGAACCGGGGCGCGCTCGTCATTGCAGAGTTAAAGTATCACTTTAAGTTCTGAGAAGAAAGTGGCTTGAGCGCTACTTCTTGTTGTTGAAGACGCTCGGGTGGAGCTTCTTGACCTCGGCTCCCGGCGAAGCCCCCGGGAGGGTCACGGAGAGGACTCGTGTCGAAGGAGCGCTGCAGGCGAAGTCGGTGCAGAGTTGATAGGCGACTTCGAGGGGCGCTTCGACGCTCTTTCCCTTGAAGACCGGGGAGAGCGTTACCGGAACACGAATCACGATCGGGCCCTCGTACAGATTGTACGAGCCGAGCCCCTCGAGCTCGCGCTGGATCACGGGCGGGTAGGACGGCTTGCCCGCCTTCAACTCGTTGCTCTGAACGGACACCGCCGTGCGAGTCGGCTCCGGCTCCTCGGGCCCATATAGATGATAGCCCTCCTGAATGTCGGCCAGGAGCGCGAGCTCGAACGCGTCGCCCGGGCGCACGGGGGTTTGGGACGCCAGGAGCTCGAAGCGAACCGCCTTGTCCCAGTCCGGGAACTCGATTTTCTTCCTGAACTGCGCGAAGGAAGCCGAAGCCCCCAGAGTCAGAACGGCAAAGACGACGTGTCGCATAGACGTCATCTTAGCGCGATTCACACCTCCTCGGCCCTTCGGAGCAAGCCGACGATTCGATGAAGAATCCCGTCCTCGCTTACAGGCTCCGAGCTCGGAGCCAGCGCCTGAGACCGTTCCCCGGACCAGTCCTCGTAGGCGAGCTGAAGGTCGCTCGTGACCTCGTCTTCGTCGAGCTCGAGCGAGCACGCGTAGGCCCGCGCGAAGCTCTTGAAATAGAATTTCCCCGGGAAACGATCGAAGCGTTCCTCTTCGAGGTCCTCCAAATAAGCCATGCCGATCCGCGTCTCGTTGGAGATACGCCGCAATTGAATTTGCTTGGTCTCGCGGAGTGCCTTGAGCGACTTGCCCCGATAGGCCATCTAGAGCCCCCTTCCCCGCCCCATGAAGAAAGTTCTAACCGCGGATCCCAGGCGATCCAGCCCCCCCCATGGTTCAGCTAACTTGTTCGGTTATAACGAGGTCTCGGTAAGTGACGACGTGAGGACCCTCACTCGGCGCGAAGGAGAACGTATCAAACGTCCGGAATTGATGTCAACAAGAAATCCACAGGTTATCCGCTGGCGCCGGAACCTTTTTGTGGAAATCCGATCAGGAGGCGCCTTCGAGCTCCGCGATGAGGGACCGGAGCGCCTGGATGATCTCGGCGGTCTCCACTTGACTCTTCTGAAACGTCATCTGCAGGCGAAACGGCTTCCCCCGCACCCCGTACTTGAAGACGAAACTCTTGGGTCGCCCGCGCTGCGGTCTCCGAGACAACTGGCGAGCTTGCTCCCGGTTGATATGGCCCCGCGAGATCTTCTCCACCAAGGCGACCATTTTCTCTGGAGAATTCTGTCTAACTATCTGTAATAGCAATGACTTAGAAGAAATGTCGGCGAGCCGACAAAGGTTTTTCACCTGCTCCGGCATAGCGTTCAAGCTGAGTGTTTCGGTTACGCTCGTCCGCGACTTCCCGATACGGCCGGCGAGCCCTTCGTGTGTGTACTCGTGCTCGTTGACGAGCTGAGCGAACGCCTCGGCTTCCTCGAACGGAGTGAGATCCTTCCGCTGAATGTTCTCGACGAGTGCGATCTCGATGGTCTCCAGATCGTCCACGTCGCGCTCGACGCAGGGAAGCTCCGTGAGACCGGCCTGGACCGCAGCCTGATAGCGGCGTTCGCCGGAAATAACTTGGTAGCGATCCAGATGTCGCCGAACGATCAAGGGCTCGAGAACGCCCTTCTCTCGAATGGATGCGGTCAACTCCGAAAGATCCCCCATCTGTTGGCGGGGCTGGTTGGGATTGGGCTCGATATCCTCGATAGAGATCATTCGCCCGATCGCCGAACCGCGGCGGGAGCCGAGCTCCTCGACGAAATGGGCGTCGTTGCGGAACTTGATCGTTTGCGGTAGACCTGCTCGCTTAGACACGGGACATTACCTCTTCCGAGAGACTGTAGTATTCAAAGGCTCCGCTCGAATGCGGCGCGAAAGAGAAAATGGACTCCTTGTAGGCGGGGCTCTCCTCGAGCCGAATGCTCTTGCTGATCACGGTCTTGAAGACTTTGTCGCCGAAGGCTTCCAGGATCTTGTCGCTTACATCCCGGGCTAGTGTGGTCCTCTTGTCATGGAGAGTGATCAGAACTCCGAGGACCTGCAGCTCGGGGTTGGGGCGCGACTTCACCTTGTCCAATGTTTCAAGAAGGTCGTCCGTCCCTTCGAGCGCGTAGTACGAAGACTGAATCGGGATCAGGAGGTGCGTCGCCGCCACGAGCGCGTTCACGGTGATGAGCCCGAGAGTCGGCGGCGTATCAACGATGATGAAGTCGTAGTGAGCTCTCACGCTCTCCATCCGATCTCGCAGTCGGAAGTGCGAGTCGAAATCCCCGACGAGCTTCCCCTCGAGTTTCGCGAGCGAGATACGCGCGGGAACGAGCGAAAGCTCGGGAACCGACGTCTCATGGACCACCTCCTTGAGGTTGACCTTGGGATCGAGGAGCACTTCGTAGATCGACCCATGGACGTCGACTTCGTTGAGAAACGAGATGGTCGAATTACCCTGCGGGTCCATATCGATCAGCAGGGTCTTTTTGTGCTTCGCCGCTAACGCGGCCGCGAGGTTGATGGCGGTCGTGGTCTTCCCCACCCCGCCCTTCTGGTTCGCAATCGTAATGATGACAGACACTTCGGATTACTCCACACACGAATACTGAAGACAACAAAGGACCATGAAGAAAAGATGGCTCGTTCGCGGACGAGCGGCTCGAGGACGAGAGGCCCGAGGCGCTACATCTTGTACTTGCCGAGATCGTCGGGATTGAGTCCTTCCAACCACTTCTGGAGTCTTTCGGAGTCCGTGGGTTCCTTCGACAAGTCCAACCCCTTGGCGCTCTCCACGACCGAGTCCTCGACGAAGATCGGGGATCTCGTTCGCAGAGCCAGGGCGATGGCATCACTGGGGCGGGCATCGATGGCGATCGTCTCTCCATCCCGATCGAGGTAGATCATCGCGTAGAAGGTGTTGTCACGGAGATCGCTCACCACGATTCGCTGCACGTCGGCTTCGATCTCGCTCAGGATGTTCTTGATCAGGTCGTGCGTCATCGGACGGGGTGTCGAGATGTTCTCGATCTGAAGCGCAATGGCGTTCGCCTCGAAGACTCCCACCCAGATGGGAAGCACTCGTTCCCCCGCCTTGTCCTTCAGGATGACGATCGGCATGTTGGTGATGGGGTCGATCATGAGGCCCTTGATCGTCATTTCGATTTCCATTGGTGGAACCCCTCGCATCGCCCCTTTGGTGATGTGGCCCTAAATATAGGGGCGGTCAGAAATGTTGTCAACAGGATTTAGTGGTCGCGCCCTGCCTCTACCCCAAGGATGCCACAGCCGGCACCGTTTCGCCAAACAGGCTGTTCGCACCGAAGCGGGTGATCGCGACGGAAACGAGCTCCCCCACCCGATCCCGCCCCCCGCGGAAGTTCACGACACGGTTGTCCGGGCTTCGCCCCGAGAACTCCGCGGCATTCTTGCGACTCTCCCCCTCGACCAGCACCTCTACAGTCTTGCCCACCCACCGCGCATGTTTCTCGAGCTGGATTTGTTTCTGGAGATCCAGGAGCCGCGTAAGTCGTTCGCTCTTGACGGGCTCGGGGACATCGTCCGGCTGCTCTCGCGCGGAGAACGTGTAGGGTCTCTCCGAGTACTTGAAGGAGTAGATGCTGTCGAAGCAATGGTCGTCCATCAGCGAGAGGGTCTCGCCGAACTCCTCCTCGGTTTCGCCAGGAAATCCGACGATGAGGTCGGTCGAGATCGCAAGGCCTGGAACGTACTCCCGCGCGCGCGCGACCTTGCGCTCGTATTCCTCCCTCGTGTAGCCGCGCTTCATGCGGCCGAGAACCGACGTCGACCCCGACTGCGCCGGGAGGTGCATGTGGGGACAGAGCCTTCGAAGGTCGCGGAATCGCCGCATCAAGGGCTCCCCGAAGTCCTTGGGATGCGGGCTCGTGAAACGGATTCGCCACAGGTCCTCGACCTCGTCGACCGCATCGAGAAGATCCTCGAACCCGCGTCCGTCCTCCGGGTCGCGGTAAGAGTTCACGTTCTGGCCGAGAAGTTGCACCTCTCGAAAACCCCACTTGCTGAGCGATCGGGCTTCCCTGACGATGTCGGCGATCGGGCGGCATCGCTCCCGCCCTCGGGTGAAAGGCACGATGCAAAACGAGCAGAAGTTGTCGCAGCCCTCCATGATGGTGATGTAGGCCTTGACGCCCGGCACTCGCTCGATCTGTTCCGGAGGGACGTCGAGGTTCTCGGGATGCCGGCCGATCTCGACGACCCGCTCCTTCGTTCCGACCACGGTCGCGAGCACCTCGGGAAGCTGCACCAGGCTCTGGGTTCCGAGGACGAAGTCCACCTCGGGGGCCCGTTTCAGGATGGCTTCACCCTCCTGCTGGGCGACACAGCCCGTAATCCCCACGATCACCGGGCGCTTCCGCTTCAGGTGCGAGAAGCTCAGAAGACGAGTGAAGACCCTCTCCTCGGCCTTTTCGCGGATGCTGCAGGTATTCAAGATGAGGACGTCAGCCTCGTGCTCGGTCGGCGACGCCTCGAGGCCGAGCCTCTTCAAGCTTCCGGAGATCTTCTCGCTGTCGTGGGCGTTCATCTGGCAGCCCCAGGTCTCGATCCAGTAGCGGCGATAGCCAGTAAGATTCGACATAATTTCTGATAGCAAATTTCTTACTTATCCTTTACGAGCTGGCGGGCATGCTGGCGCGCGCTCTCGGTCACGACGGCCCCCGCGAGCATCCGGGCGATCTCGTCGACCCTGGACTCCGGGTCGAGCCGCGCGATGCGGGTCTCGGTCCGCCCCTCGCGCTCTATCTTATCAATTCGATAGTGGGCGGGCGCGAAGCTCGCGATTTGCGGGAGGTGGGTGACGCAGATGACCTGGTGAATGCAGGCGAGCTCCTTGAGCTTCTCCCCGACCGCGTCGGCGACGCGTCCCCCGATGCCCGCGTCCACCTCGTCGAAGACCAGGGTCTTCCCCCGCTCGCCTTTCGCGGAGACGGCCTTCAGTCCGAGGACGAAGCGGGCGAGCTCGCCCCCCGACGCGGTTTTGGCGAGGGGCCGGGGGTCCTCCCCCGGATTCGCGGTGAAGAGGAGCTCGGCGGAATCGAGGCCGCTCTCGCGCCAGAGCGCGGGGTCGGAGTCCTCCGCGGTCGTGAGCTCCAACCGGAAGCGGGCTTTCGCGAGAGCCAGGTCCTTCAGCTCCCTGGCGACGAG
>Ga0209321_10003729_pt1 | contig 10175 bp, 8 predicted proteins | sample Rifsed16ft4_FD_184012 | JGI IMG/M metagenome (GOLD analysis project Ga0209321, IMG submission 184012) | Soil microbial communities from Rifle, Colorado, USA - sediment 16ft 4 - CSP-I_5_4 (version 2) | ecosystem: Environmental > Terrestrial > Deep subsurface > Rock core/Sediment | place: Rifle... | reverse complement strand
CGACCTGCGGCCCCTTCCCGGGAGCCGGGCCGTCATGGCGGTAGGCCGTGACGAGCTCCGGGAGCGCCGTCCCGTCCGTGAGTGCGAATGGCCCCAGCGACACGGTTTCGAGCCGGCCGGTCCCCGTCGGGAGACCGGCCGGCCGGGTCGTGGGGACGTCCAGCGTCACCCGCCCACGCCGACGAGCTCCCCGTCGGCTGAGGCATCGGCCGTGGCGGCGGCCAGCGCCTGCTCGAGGTCGGCGATGAGGTCGTCAATGTGTTCGAGGCCCACCGACAGGCGGATGAGGTCGGGGGTCGTGCCGGTCGATACCTGCTCGTCCGGCTCCAGCTGCGAATGGGTCGTCGACGCCGGATGGATGATCAGCGACTTCGCGTCGCCGACGTTGGCCAGCAGCGAGAAGATCTGGACGCTGTCGATGAGCCGGCGACCGGCTTCGAGCCCACCCTGGACACCGAAGGTCACGATGCCGCCAAAGCCGCCCGTGAGGTACCGCTTCGCCAGCTTGTGGCTCGGGTGCGACTCGAGGCCCGGGTAGCTGACCCAGCTCACCTCAGGTCGGGTCTCCAGCCACCTCGCAACGGCGAGCGCGTTCTCGCTGTGCCGGGTGATGCGCAGCGGCAGCGTCTCGAGGCCCTGGAGGAACAGGAAGGAGTTGAACGGGCTGAGCGCGGCGCCGATGTCGCGCAGGCCCTGAACGCGCAGCTTGAGAATGAAGGCGAGGTTGCCGAAGGCGCCCGTGTAGCTGATGCCGTGGTAGCTCGGGTCCGGGTCGACGAAGTCGGCCCTGAAGCGCTCGCTCGCCGCCCAGTCGAAGGTCCCGCCGTCCACGACGACGCCGCCGATGGCCGTACCGTGGCCACCGATCCACTTCGTCGCCGAGTGGATGACGATATCCGCGCCGTGCTTGATCGGCTGGGCGAGAAGCGGGGCGAACGTGTTGTCCACGATGACCGGCACTCCCCGGGCATGCGCCACGTCCGCGATGGACGCAAGGTCGTGGACATCGAGGCGCGGGTTGCCGATCAGCTCGAGGAAGACGGCCTTCGTTCGCTCGTTGATCGCGCGGCCGAACGCGGACGGGTCGGAGCCATCGACGTAGGTCGTCGTGATCCCGATCTTGGGCAGGGTGTGCGTGAACAGGTTGTACGTGCCGCCGTAGAGCGACGACGAAGCCACGATGTTGTCGCCCGCCCGGGCGAGGTTGAGGATGCTCAGCGTCTCGGCGGCCTGACCGGAGCTCAGGCCGAGCGCCGCCACGCCACCCTCGAGCGCGGCGACGCGCTGCTCGAAGACATCGGTCGTCGGGTTCATGATCCGGGTGTAGATGTTCCCGAACTCCTCGAGCCCGAAGAGGCGGGCCGCGTGGGCGGCGTCATCAAAGACGTAGCTCGTCGTGGCGTAGATCGGGACGGCCCGGGCGTTGGTGGCCGGGTCGGGCTTCTGGCCCGCATGGAGGGCACGGGTCTCGGGCCGGAACGTGCTGGGATCGAGTGCGGTCATGTCGTGGGTTCTCCGAATCGAACTGGACGGACGGGTGGGCGGAGTCGGACGGCCCCGGCGGCCTGGGAAGGCCGGCTGCGTGGCGGACACCCGTCGTGGAGTTCGGAGGACAAACGAAAAGCCGCGGCTCCGGCGTGGAGTCCGCGGCCCCGGGACCTGTGTCTGTGGTCCCGCTCCTACGTCATCAGGTAGCGCGTGACCTCAGACCCCATCCTCCGCACGGCGGGGCCGCCAGCGCATACACATGTTCCAGGAAACGCAGGTGTGGTTCATCGTCCGCCGATGGTAGAGGGGAGCGGCACGGCCGGTCAACGGGCGGCACCCAAATGCAACCTGCGAGCGACCTTGGACCTCGGGGCGGATCAGGGACCTCTTGTGCCGGCATCGAGGCGCCGCCTCACGCCTCGCCGCCGGGGTGCTCGGGGCGACCCCGCCATTCCGGGAGGGGGCGACCGCAACCGGGACGCAACCCAAACGGCCCCGCTCCGCCATCGCGGCAGGGGCGTGATCCGCGGGACACTCCACACTCAGCGTCCGAGAATCCGCCGGAGGGCAGGCCATGCTCCAGCAGCCCCAGGATCTACGAACCGCGTTCATGGTGCGTGACGGCCAGCTTACCGTCGTGACATGCCAGGCGTGTGGATGCCGTTTGCAGCCCGATACATCGACTGACACCTGGCGCCACTTCGGGGCGCTCGGCGGCCGCGATGCTCGAAGCCACCGAATTCCATGTGTGGACCTGTTGCACGACGCACTCGGGCGGGTCGCCGTCCCGGCCTGACCCGGCGTCCGCGTCAGCGGACCGAGGCGGCCTCAACGCGATACCCGACCCCGCGCACGGCGACGATCGCGGGGCCGCCCGCCTCGTCCAGCTTCGCCCGGAGGCGCGCCAGGTGCGGCTTGAGCCAGAGGAGATCGGGATCGGGCTCCGCCGGCCAGCCGGCCCGGGCCAGCCTGAGGTGCGGAACCAGGTCGCCGCCCGCCCGGGTGAGCACCTCGAGCAGTCGGAACTCCGTGGGCGTGAGCGGGACGAGCACCCCGTCGACCGAGGCCTCATGACGAGCCGGGTCCAGCGACAGACGGTCGAACGTCACCGGGCCGCCGAGGTTTGCCGCCTCGGCCCGACCGGAGCGGCGCATGACCGCCGCGATGCGTGCCAGCAGCTCCGCCCGCCCGAACGGCTTGACGAGGTAGTCATCCGCCCCGATGCCCAGGGCCTTCACCTTGGCCGCCTCGCTGCTCTCGCCGGAGACGACGATGATCGGCGCCTCACCCGCGGCCCGGATCTGCCCGGCGACGGTGAATCCGTCCGGGCCGGGCATCGCGAGGTCCAGGAGGACAAGGTCCGGGTTCTCCTCGCGGAAGCGCCGCACGGCCGTCAGGCCGTCGTAGGCGGTGATCACCTGATGGCCCTCGGTTCCGACCAGGGCGGTGATCGCGCCGACCATCGCCGGGTCATCGTCCACCACGAGGATGCGGAGCGGCCGAGTGGTTGGCACGGAGTCCTCCTAGACGGCCGCGGCGGCGGGCAGGGCGATGACGAAACGGGCTCCGTGGTCGGGAGCCGGCTCGCACCACAGGTGCCCACCCATCGATTCAGCCAGACGCTTGGCCGCGTACAGGCCAATCCCGGATCCACGCGCAGTATGGGTGTCGCGGCGCGCATACGGTTCGAAAATCCGCTCCCGCCACTCGGGTGGGATGCCCGGCCCCTCATCCTGGATGCCGATCCGGACGGTCCCCTCGGCCATCGCCCAGTCAAGGCGAATGCTGGTCCCAGGGGGCGCGTACTTGACGGCGTTCTCGACGAGGTGCTCGAGCATCTGGCGGAGGCGCGGCGGATCCGCCAGGACATGGAGGCGGACGCCGGTCTCGATGGCCACCTGGTGGCGGCCGAGGAGCGGCGCAAGCTCGCGAACGACCTCGTTGACAAGCTCATCGACATCGGTCGGCACAGCGGCGGCCGGTTGGTCGGGCACGACACGGACCGACGCGAGGATCGAGTCCACGAGCCGATCCAGGCGCTCGATCTGCTGGAGCGTTCCGTCATGCCAGCTCGAACGCTGGTCCCGTCGCCCGGGGTCGCGCGAATAGCGCCCATCGAGGGGCGGCTCCTCCGCGAGAAGATCCGTGTACGCACGGACGACCGCGAGGGGCGTCCGAAGCTCGTGGGTCACCAGCGCGATGAGTTCGGCGCGCGCCCCATCGATCGCCTTCAGCTCGGCCGCTCGCTGCTCGGCCTCCCGCTGCTGGCGCCCCTTCTCGACGATCCCGGCCAGCAGGTCCGCGATCGCGCCGAGCTGGGCGACGTCAGGGTCCGCGAACTCACGCTCCCGCTCGGTCTGGATGTTGAGCACGCCGACCGTCTGGTCATTCCAGGCGAGCGGCACGGACAGCATCGATGTGATGAACCGGCGCTGGTCCAGCCCGCGGACCCACAGGAAGCGCCGATCGTCCTTGATGTCCCGGATGACCGCGGGCTGCCGGCTCTCGGCAACGTGGCCCGTCACGCCCTCCCCGAAGGGCACGCGGGCGCGGCCGATCTGGAACCGATCCAGGCCGTTCGTCGCGGCCAGCGTGAGGTAGGCTCCATCCCGATCCAGGAGATACAGCGAGGAGACGTCGGCATGGAGCGCATCGCGTGTCTCGTCGACGACCGTCTCGAGGAGTTCGTCCCAGGTCTGGGCCGTGGTCGCCAGCCGCGCGACGCGATGCAGGAAGCGGAGCTGCTCCAGCTGCTCCGCCCCGGACTCCGGGACCACGTCGGGATTGGCCATCGCCATCACGATACAAAGGTACGGTCGGTCGTGGGCTCGATCGGTTGCGCTGAGGTCGAACGTCAGTTGCGACTCGGTGTCGCGCGCCGCCACCCAGCCGTCGCATGAGTCGCTCGGATCCGCTTGCCCTCGAGATCGCCCGCCTGTGGCGTCTGCTCGGCGAGGTGATCGAGGAGCAGGCTGGTGCCGATCTTCGGGGGCTCGTCGAGCGGACCCGCCGGCGTGCCGTCCGGGCCCGTGACGGCGATGCCGCTGCGCGTCGCGCCCTCGAGCGCGAGCTCGACGGCCTCGACGACGCGCGAGCCGTGGTCGTGATCCGGGCCTTCCTGCTCCACTTCCGCCTGGCCAACCTCGCGGAGCAGAGACATCGGGTCCGCGTCCTTCAACAGCGCGGCCGTGGTGCCCGTCCCGGAGATTCCGACGACACGCTGGCCGGCGTGATCCGGACGCTCCGCGCCGAGGGCCGCTTTCCCACCGACGCGGGCGGCACAGCCGCGGCAATCCGCGAGCTTCGGATCCATCCGGTCCTCACGGCTCACCCGACCGAGGCCCGGCGACGGACCGCGCTCATGGCGCTCGGACGCGTCGCCCGGATTCTCGAGGCCCGGGACGACCCGAGGTTGCCGACCGCTGCAGCCAGGGCCATGGACGATCGGCTTCGCGAGGAGCTCGTCATCCTGTGGCGAACGGCAGAAATCCGATCGGATCTCCCAAGTCCGCTCGACGAGGTCCGGACTGCGCTCGTCTTCTTCGACGCGACGCTGTACTCGCTGGTCCCGGCCGTCCAGCGAGCCATCGAGGCCGCGACCGGGCTCGATCCTGCCGAGCTGCCCGCCGTCCTGCGACTGGGAAGCTGGATCGGCAGTGACCGCGACGGGCATCCGGGTGTCACGGCCGAGGTGACCGAGCACGGGGCGCGTATCCAGGCCGACCACGTCCTGCGCGGCCACGAGGCCGTTGCGACCCGGCTCATGCAAACGATCGCGGTCGTCCTGCCGGCCGAGCAGCTGGATCGGGCGCTGGCTGCTCGCCTCATCGGTGATGCGGATTCGTTCCCCGCTCTCGACGCGACACTCCGGCGGCGTTTCCCGGACGAGCCGTATCGCCGCCGCTTCGGGGCGATCGCCGAGCGGCTCCGGCGCACCCGCCACCACCTCACCGGAGATCCCGGCCCCACCTCGGGCCGTTACGCGGATGCTGCGGACCTGACGGCTGAGCTCGGCGAGATCCAGCGGTCGCTCGTCGTGGCCGGGCTGAGCCGCGTCGCGTCGGGGAGCGTCCAGGACTTCTGCTGGCAGGTCGAGACGTTCGGCTTCCACCTGGCCGAACTCGAGGTTCGCCAGCACGCAGACATCCACCGGGCGGCAGTCGCGGCCGTCCGGGCGGCAGCCGATCCAGGAGCGTCAGCGGGAACCGCGCCCGAGGCTGAAGTTGCGCCCGGGGTGACCGTCACCGAGGTCCTCGACACGTTCCGCGCGATCGCGCGGATCAGGGCTCGCTACGGCGCGCGTGCCGCCGGGCGCGTCGTGATCAGCTTCACCGAGCGTGTCTCCGACGTCACGGATGCCCTCGATCTTGCGGAGGCCGCGATCGGCCCGGCCACCGCCGACCTCGACATCGTCCCGTTGCTCGAATCGGCCACCTCGCTCCGTGCGGCGGATGAGGTCCTCGAGCCGATCCTCGCGAATGCGCGCTACCGGGCCCATCTCCGAGGGCGTGGCGATCGCCAGGAGGTCATGCTCGGCTATTCCGATTCGAACAAGGAGTCCGGCTTCGTCGCCGCGAACTGGCTGCTTCACCAGGCCCAGGCGGCCCTGGCCGGTGTCGCCGACCGCCACGGCATCCAGTTGACGATCTTCCACGGGCGTGGCGGGACGGTCGGCCGGGGTGGCGGGCGCCTGGACCGGGCCATCCTCGGCCAGCCACCAGGGACGGTGCGCGGCCGGCTCAAGGTCACCGAGCAGGGCGAGGTCGTCGCGGCGCGGTACGGGAACCCGGCCATCGCCCTGCGGCACCTCGAGCTGCTGGCCGGCGCGGTGATCATGGCCGGGGCGGCCGACGCGCGGGACGCCGCCGACGCGGCCTCAGGTTCGCACGCTCATCAGGGGGTCCCGGTCGATACCAGGCAGCTGATGGAGCGCCTTGCGGACGCCTCCTCGGCGGCCTATCGAGCGCTCGTGTACGACGATCCGGGGTTCGCGGGGTTCTTCCGGCGGGTGACCCCGATCGACATCCTGTCGGATATGCGCCTGGGATCGCGACCAGCGTCGCGCGGCGCGCCCCCGGCGGCCGTGGATGACGGGATCGAACGGCTGCGCGCCATCCCGTGGGGCTTTGCCTGGGCGCAGGCGCGGATCGAGCTGCCCGGCTGGTACGGGCTCGGCGCCGCAATCGAGGCCGTCAGGCATGACGATGGCCCCTCGGCGGTTGATCGGCTCGGTGAGTTGTATCGGACGTGGCCGTACCTGACCGCCGTCATCGACCACGCGGAGCTGGCACTCGCCCGGTCCGACCTCGCCGTCGCGCGGCGCTACGCCTCACTGGCCACCGAGGTCGGCGACGATCTTCGGTGGGCCGCGATCGAGGCGGAGCACGAGCGGAGCGTGCGGGGCCTGCTCGCCATCACGGGCCGGAGCCGGCTTCTCGAGACAACACCCGCGATCGCCCGCGCCATCGCCCTCCGGAACCCGGACATCGACACGCTGTCGGAGCTCCAGGTGGGTCGCCTCGTGCGGCTGCGGGCCCTGCCTGCCGACGCGGCCGCCCGGCCCGATCTGGAGCGACTGGTCCGTCTGACGGTGAGTGGCGTTGCGGCCGGCCTCCAGGTGACCGGCTAACGCCCTCGGGCCGCGGACCCTCAGGCGGTGTACTCCGCGAACCGGCCCAGGCGGCGCACCAGCGCTTCCGCGAGGCGCTCGTAATCCGAAGCCTCGTTGTAGCGCTGGGCGGAGATCCGGACGGCGAGGGCGGTCGGTTCGTCGCCCTGCCGGAGCCGGGCCGCCGAGACCGGGAACGCGGTGATCGGCACCTCGATGCGGTCCTCACCCATCAGCGCGGTCTTCAGCGCGAGCGCCGTCGCGGCGGTGGCGGCCGTCGTCGGGATCGGCAACGGCACGATCGCCATGGAGCCGTGAAGCGCCGCCGGGATGCGCGGCGTCACGCCGAGAGCCTCGGCGATCCTCCGCCGTCCCTCGATCGCGAGGTCGTGATTCGCAGCCATGACGCCGGGCCAGCCATTCAAGTGAAGCCGGCCGATCACGTCGATCGCCGTCGGGAGCGCGAGTGCCGGCGACGGATCTCCGGTCCCGGTCCAGTCGAACTCCTTCCAGAGGCGCGGCCGATCAGGGCGCGGGTCGTTCAGGCCGTGGCTCATCGTCAGGGCGTGGATGCGGTCCCGGCGGTCGTCTCGAACGTGGAGCACGGCTGATCCCTTCGGTCCGCACAGCCACTTGTGGCCATTCCCGGTCCAGTAGGCCGCCCCCAACCGGCGGAGGTCCACCGGTACCTGGCCCGGTGCGTGCGCGCCGTCCACAAGAGTGTCAATCCCGCGCGCGTCGAGCTCGCGGACGATCTCCTCGATCGGGAGGATCGTGGCCGTCGGGCTCGTGATGTGGCTCACGAGGGCGAGTCGTGTCCGCGGAGTCACTGCCTCGAGGATTGCTGCGAGGACCTGCTCGCCTGACTCGATCTCGAGCGGCAGCCGGGCGATGGCCACCTCTGCGCCGGAGGCTCGCGCGACCTCGGCCAGGGCGTTGAGCGTGGCGTTGTACTCGTGATCGGTGGTCAGGAGCTGGTCACCGGGCTCGAAGCGCAGCGATCGCAGCACGGCGGACACGCCGGTGGTCGCGTTGGGTACGAAGACGAGGTCCTCCGGATCCGCGTTGAGGAATTCGGCGACCGCCCAACGAGCGGCATCGAGGCGATCCTCGAACGTCGTGTCGAGGAACGCCACCGGCCCGGCCTCCAGTTCGTCCACGAGCTCGCGTTGACGGTCCAGGACGGGTGCCGGGCAGGCGCCGAAGGAGCCATGGTTGAGGAAGGTCACGTCTGGCCGAAGGCGCCACGGGGAGTCAGGACCGAAGGGTCGCATCGCCGGAGGATAGGGGAGCGACGACGATCAGCCGTCGCGCGCGTCGGGTGGCGTGACGTTCTTGATCGGCGGGCGCTCGCGCTCCAGGGGCGGGGAGGACGGCCCGCGCCCGAACAGCCGATCCAGACCGGCCCGAGGGGTGACGAACGGCGCGAGGTAGGCGATCAGGAGGATCGGCACAAGGAAGCGCGCCGGTGACGCGACGGCGGCCACGACCGTGCCGAGCAGCCAGACGGAGGCGAAGTACGTCGTGAGCGCCTCGCGCCGCCAGCCAGCCAGATGGAGGCGGCGAGTGGGGAGCAGCACGAGCAGGGCGACGAGTCCGGCGATCGCGAGCATCAGCGGGGTCACGCCGGGATGGTACGCGGCCACCGGCTAGCATGGAGCCTCATGCGCCCGACCAACCTGCAAACCCGTGTCGCCGCCTGGTTGGCGCTCTGGGCGCCGATCCTGCCGCTGCTCGTCGCCGAGTTCATCCTGTGGACCGGCTTCGGGGCGTTGCTGCCGGTCATGCCCCTGTATTTCACGGAGCACGGCGTGTCGATCGCGCTCCTCGGCGTGGTCATCGCCGCCTGGCCGGCTGCGCGACTCATCGCGGAACCGCTCTTCGGGATACTGGCGGACCGGACGGCGCGCGTGCCGATGATGATTGCCGGTCTCCTCGTTGCCGCCTCGGCGGTGGGCGCGCTGGCGATCTGGACCGCGCCGGTCGCGTTCGTCCTCCTGCGCGCGCTGTCCGGGCTGGGAACCGCGATGTACGACCCGGCCGCGCGCGGCTACCTCACGGACGCCGCACCCGAGGGCCGGCGGGGCGAGGTGTTCGGGCTGTACAACGCGGCCCAGATGGGCGGCATCCTGCTCGGCCCTGCGATCGGCGGGCTCGGGACGGCGCTCATGGGCGGCTACGAGTTCGTGCTCGTCTTCGCGTCGATCAGCACGTTTGCCGCGGCCCTCGCCGTCGCTGTCCGGGTCCACGAGCTGAGCGGTCGACACAGGCCGGCCTTTGCCGCCTCCGCGCTGGCAGAGTTCCCGGGTGAGTTTGCTCCCGAGCTCGTCGACACGGAACGTGGACCCGGCGGCTCGCCGGGTTCGGGCGTCTCGAGCGCGGCACCGGTCTCGCTCGTCAACCGGTTCATCCTCGCCGCGATCCTCGTCAACGTGGCCGGCTATTTCGGCGGCGGCCTGTACGAGACGATCTGGGCGCTGTTCGTGATGGACCGCGGCGGCGATGTCGCCCTCGTGGGGGCGACGTTTGCCGTCTTCGGCCTCACGACAATCCTCGTATCGCCACTCGGCGGGCGGATCGTCGACCGTCGCGGGCCCTACCCGTTCATCATCGGTGGCCTGCTCGTCATGGCCGGGACGATGTTCATCTACCCGTGGGTCACGGAACCCCTCCTCTTCGTGCCGCTCGTCGCGATCGAGGCCGTCGGGTTCTCGTTCCTCGGACCGGCGACGTACTCGGTCATCGCGCGGGGCACGCCGGCCGGGAAGTCGTCCACCGCGCAGGGGGTGCTGGGCTCGGCGGGCACGGTCGGCACGATCGCGGCTGCGCTCGGGACGGGCGTCCTGGCGGCGGTCGACCTCAGCGCTCCCTTCTTCGTAGGCTCGGCCGTGATCCTTGCGCTCCTGGTGGTGACCCTGCTGGTCGGAGGCGTCGCCATGCGTTCGATGCGACCGGCATTGCCCTGACGGTTGTAAGTTCGGGCGACCTCGGCTATCCTTCGAGGTCGCGGGGTGGAGCAGCGGCAGCTCGTCGGGCTCATAACCCGAAGGTCAGGGGTTCGAATCCCCTCCCCGCAACC
>Ga0209321_10003728_pt1 | contig 10176 bp, 8 predicted proteins | sample Rifsed16ft4_FD_184012 | JGI IMG/M metagenome (GOLD analysis project Ga0209321, IMG submission 184012) | Soil microbial communities from Rifle, Colorado, USA - sediment 16ft 4 - CSP-I_5_4 (version 2) | ecosystem: Environmental > Terrestrial > Deep subsurface > Rock core/Sediment | place: Rifle... | reverse complement strand
TTGTTGTGCCGAAAAACTGCTTTTTGGGATAATCGAACCGGAGCTCAATGCGGTAGTGTTGCACGTCGTAGGGCCTGGGCGTGAAAGCGCGAACCGGCCACGATCGCCAGTCGACGACTTGTGATACGCAAGCCGAAGCGACAATAACCGACAAAAGGAATGTTGCGGCGATGCGGTTCATTTGGGCCCCCGGATTGGTGGCCTGAACTGAAGAACGCCCGGCTCTTTCATTGCCTTCTCAATTTCGTCAGGTGTCGACGGAAGAAAATCCGTGAAAAGCTCGACACCGGTATCGGTTACGACTACCACGTCCTCCATCCTTATGTATAACTTTTCTTCCGGTATCCAGATCATCGGGTCGATCGAAAAGACGTGTCCTTTTTTCAGCGGTCCAGGACGATACGGCCCCACGTCATGCACGGCCAGTCCGACCGGATGCGAAAGGTGGCCGCGGAACGTGAGCCCTGCCTCCACGGCCTTTCTGTATATCTCCTTTTCGAACTTCACATTTGCCAGATAGGCCTTCATCTCTGCCGATGCCGCTGTCATGACGGAATCGGGTGTCACGCCGGGTTTGATGCGCTTGATGAGCGCGTTGCGATATGCGAGGATGTAATCTGCCAGCTGCCGCTGGCTCTTGGTGTATGTTCCGTTCACGGGCCACATGCGTGTGACATCCGACGTGTAGTAGCGATAGTCGGGGGCGTAGTCCATGAGGACCATATCGCCCGAACGGAGAGTATCGAGATTTCTGTAGTAATGTCCCATCCAGGCGTTGGTCCCGCCGCCGGTAATGGAGCTGTATCCTTCCCGCCGGGCGCCGTTGCTCTGGTAGATGTAGCGGGCAACCGCGTCGAGTTGATACTCCGTAGTCCCGGGTTTTGTGCTTCTCATCGCTTCCATCAGGGCGTAGCCGGCGATCTGGGACGCCCGTCGGATCAAAGCGACTTCCCGTTCGCTCTTCACGCTGCGGAGCTGGTCGATAGCGGGAGAGAGGTCACGAATCTCGAATTGAGGAAACTGCCCGCGCAGTAGTGCTGTGAAGCGGCCTTCGCGCGACGGCTGTCCATCCCAGGGGTCTCCGGCCACATTCGCCTGGTAGCCAAGCTGGGTGTCGCGGCTGTCCGTGCCCCGCTCTGCCGGACTGAACGGCGTGTACAATTCCGGGGCGGGGGAGGGGACGAGCGTATACGCGAAATCCCGGGCGAGCATCTCCGGGCCTTTGACCGACTCGACCCCTGTGAATGCCTTTACGAGTTCCCGATCTTCTACCGAAAGGGTTTTCCCCTCGCTTCGTTCGCGTGCCGAGTCGCGGTACGGAATGTAGATCGATGAGCGTTTGGTTCGTCCGTCCATTACGAGAAGGGCATGGGGCACTTCGAGCCCGGTGAAGTAATAGAACTCATTCGTCTGCCGGAAAACCTTGAACCCGTCGACGTTCGGGGCTCCCTGAATGATTGCCATCGCTTTTGGCCCGATGAATTCGTAGATCCTGGCCCGGCGCTGGATGAATTCCTCTTTCGGGAAGTCGTTTTGGACGTAGACTTTGTCCTGCGCGACGGCAGTGCAAACGACAAGAGCAAATGCGGTTATTCTAGCAATGAGAGTCATTGGATCCTCGATTTGGTGATGCTTTGAGCGGGATAATGAGGACGAATATATCGACTTACGGAGTGAAGAGCAACGAAACAATGAAGCAAGAAACGGCTGAGTTTACTGAAATGTAGAGGTGGAAGATTCGGAGGTTAACATTGTTAGGCCTTACCCGGGCGCGAGTGCATCTGAATATCTCGGGATGGTTCCCCCGTCCAATATCTGCTTCATCTCATTCGCATCATGCCGGCTATTGTGTAACGTTCAAAGAGCTGATCCCCGCAGCCAATCCAAGGAAAAACCCTGGTCGATTGTATCAGGTTGAGAATTCTTGCTATTCCCGGCACCCAACCCTGGCATTTCTTCCTCCTTTTAGTAGTAGTTGCTTGACACCTTTCTCTTAGCTCGTTACATTGTCTCAATCGTTTTTCCTACCAATGGGGATGGGGATTTGTCATTCCAATCGAACAAGCGGATATGGTTTCCGGAGACGGAAGCCGTTTCAGAGCGCTCGCGGAATCGAAAGAAAGCATAAGAGCGCCGGTTTAGTCCTCGAGTTCTGATATTTTGGAATCCGATGAAAGGGATTGCCAATGAGAATTCATAGCCTGGCCGGATTGCGCCGTCCAATGCTGGCCATACTGCTGCCGCTCGCAGCATTGATTCTCCAATTGATATTTTGGCCGTCTCTTCAACCTTTTGTGTGGTTTCTTTTCTATCCTGCAGTGTTCTTTAGTTCATGGATTGACGGCATGCGCGGCGGGCTTGCTGCGACTCTCATTTCCGCCACGCTTATCTTGTATTTCTTCATACCGACACGGTTTTCGTTTGCATTGGAGGACCCACAGAGTATCCTTTCGGTTGGATTCTTCATATCGATGGGATGTCTCTTCAGTTACACGCAGGAACGATTGAGGAAAGCAAATCGCCGGACTGTCGAGGCTTTGGAGGCCGCACGCCTTGCGAACGACCAGCTCGAATCACGAGTGCGCGAACGTACGACGGAACTGTCGAAGACAATCGCTTTGACACGGAAAAGTGAAGAGCGCTTCCGTTCAACATTGGATAACATGTTGGAGGGCTGCCAAATAATCGGGTCCGATTGGCGTTATCTCTATCTGAACGATGCCGCCGACAAACATAACCGCCGGCCCAAAGAAGAGCTGTTGGGTCATAAATATATGGACATGTGGTCCGGCATTGAAACGACAGGAGTGTTTGCTGTTATCAAGCAGTGCTTGGAGGAACGACGAGAGCGTCACATGGAGAATGAATTTGTTTTTCCCGATGGAACCGCAGGGTGGTTCGACCTTAGCATTCAACCGGTACCTGAAGGGGTCTTTATTCTTTCCGTGGATATTACTGAGCGTAAGCGGGCGGAAGAAGGTCTTCGCAAATTGAATGAAGAATTGGAGGACCGCGTTGAGGAACGAACCGCCCAACTGCAGGTTGCCAACAATGAACTTGAGGCGTTCAGCTATTCGGTATCGCATGATCTTCGTGCCCCGCTGCGTCATATCACCGGGTTCGTTGAGTTGCTGCAAAAGCACGCCGGCAAGTCGCTTGATGAGGAAAGCACGCGTTTTCTGAAAACGCTTTCACAAGCTGCCGTCAGGATGGGAGCCCTCATTGACGACCTCCTTTCGTTTTCGCGAATGGGTCGCCAGGAAATGCAGAAGACCACAGTGGATTTGAATGCCATGATCGCGGAAATCCTCGTGGAACTCAAAAGCCAGATGAAAGATCGGCAGGTTGTGTGGAATATCCGGCTATTTCCGCCGGTGAAGGGCGATCGCTCCATGCTTCGCCTGGTGATGATCAATCTTCTCTACAATGCCGTCAAGTTTACGGCCAGGAAAGAGAGAGCGATCATCGATGTCGGGTGTGAGATCAAAGAGAAAGAGATCATCGGCTTTGTCAAGGACAACGGAGCGGGATTTGACATGAAATATGCAGACAAACTGTTTGGGGTCTTTCAACGGCTTCACAGTGCCGATGAATTCGAAGGAACAGGTATCGGGTTGGCAAATGTTCGCCGGATTATTCATCGGCATGGGGGACGCACGTGGGCGGAAGGGAAGGTGAATGAGGGAGCAACGTTCTATTTCACAATTCTGTTGGACAGCGAAGAAAGGGCATCATTGTGACCACAGACTTAAAGAACATTCTTCTTGCGGAGGACAGTGAACAGGATATTGAACTCACTCTGGAGGCACTCCGTGAGAACAACCTTGCGAACGATGTGGTTGTTGTTCGCGATGGAGCCTTGGCGCTTGACTATCTCTATGCGCGCGGGCAATTCAAAAATAGTGTGAACGGACTGCCCGCTGTTGTACTTCTCGACCTGAAAATGCCAAAAGTGGACGGGATGGAAGTACTGAGAACGATCCGCGGCGATGCAAAGCTCAGGGAGTTGCCGGTGGTAATTCTGACCTCATCGAGGGAAGAACGCGATCTTGTCGAGGCGTATGGACTCGGCGTAAATGCTTTTGTTGTGAAGCCGGTGGACTTTCACGAATTCCTCAACGCCGTCAAAGCACTCGGTGTCTTCTGGGCGCTGGTCAATGAACCTCCTCACGGGATCGAGAAGAAAAGGAAGCTGTAGAGGAAAAAATTCGTGCCAAGTTCCGAGTCCTGACAAACCAATCGAGGATTAATGGAACCACGTTTTGCAGTACTCCATTTTGAGGACAGCGAAGAAGATGCGATGCTCATCAGGGAGCTTCTTGCGGCAGGGGGTATTCAATGTGATATTACCCTTGTGCAGAACAAAACCAGCTTTGTGAAGGCCCTTGATAATCGTTGGGATCTTATTCTGTCCGACTTCAACGTTCCCGGGTTTGACGGGTTTGCTGCATTACGGCTTGTCCGGGCGAGGGACCCCCATATACCGTTTATCATCATCTCGGGCACAATTGGGGAAGAACTTGCAATTGAGTCCCTGAAGAGCGGCGCGACAGACTACATTCTCAAAGACAAGCCTGCCCGGTTGGTCCCGGCAGTTCAACGGGCTCTTCAGCAGGCAGAGGAGCGGCAACAACGGCTGCAATCCGAGACGGCTCTCGTTAAGTCAGAGGAGAAATATCGAACACTTGTCTCCAGCTTGCGGGAGGGCCTGCTCGAAGCAGACAATGATGGCGTGATTCAATTTGTGAATGACCAGCTCTGTGTGATGCTTGGGTACGAGCGCGATGAGCTTCTGGGCCATGTCGTTCACACGCTGCTTGTATCCAAAGAGGACCAGGCGCAAATCGTGGAGAAAAACCTCCAGCTGAGGAGGGGGATCAGCGAACGGTACGAAATACGCTGCCTGCACAAGGATGGCCATTCTCTCTGGATGGAACTTGGAGCGTCCCCCATCGCCGATCCGCGAGGCACAATCATAGGCTACGTTGCAACGTTCAGTGATATTACGGAAAAGAGGCTCCTTCAAGAGCAGTTCCTTCGCGCACAACGCCTGGAGGGGATCGGAACGCTCGCAGGCGGCATTGCGCATGATCTAAACAACGTGCTGGGCCCGATTCTTCTTTCGCTCGATGTCATGCGCCGCAAGATTGTGGATCCCGGCCTTTTGAGAATGATCGACACGATTGAAGCAAGCGGCAAACGCGGGGCAGACCTGATCAAACAGGTTCTTTCATTTGCACGAGGCTTGCACGGAGAACATGTGACCGTCCAGGTCCGACATCTGGTTGGCGAAGTCGAATCGATCATGAAGGAGACATTTCCCAAATCCATAGCCGTTGCAACAAAAGCACCGAATAACCTCTGGACTGTCTCGGGAGATGCCACCCAACTTCACCAGGTTCTGATGAACCTTTGTGTGAATGCCCGGGATGCCATGCCGGACGGCGGCAGACTTGAACTCAAATGCGAGAATGTTGAGTTGGATGAACAATATGTGGCGATGCATTTTGAAGCAAAGCTCGGTCGATACGTATGTCTTAGCGTGACGGATACAGGGATCGGGATTCCGCCCGATATCAAGGCGAAGATTTTTGATCCCTTTTACACCACAAAAGAAATCGGGAAGGGGACGGGCCTTGGTCTTTCCACGGTCCTTACCATTGTTAAGAGTCACGGCGGCTTCATCAATGTCTACAGCGAACCGGGAAAAGGAGCCGCTTTTCGCGTGTACGTCCCCGTGCGGAGCTCTGATGTTCCGGAAAAGCCGCAAGAGCAAGAGGACTCGGTGGCAGGAAAAGGAGAGCTGGTTCTTGTGGTTGACGACGAGGAGGCAATACGGGAGATAACCAGAACGACCCTTGAAGCCTTTGGGTACGCTGTCATGACGGCCAATGATGGAACAGACGCCATCTCAAAGTATGCCATGGAGAAAGACCGCATTGCGCTCGTCGTGACCGATATGATGATGCCGTACATGGATGGTCCTGCGACAATCAGAGCACTCAGGAAAATGAACCCCAACGTCAGGATTCTCGCGGTCAGCGGTCTGACACAGAACGGACAATTCACAGAAGAAGTCCCGGGCATTGCATTCCTGCCCAAGCCATACACGGCACAGAAGCTCCTTGAGTTCATTCGGACCGTTCTTGATTCGAAGTGAAAATGAACCGAATCATCTCCACAAGAACACGAGGATCTCATGAAACGAATATTGGTCGTTGACGATGAAGATCAGATTCGAGAGTCGATACGGGGGGCGCTCGAACCTTTGGAGTACGAAATTATTGAAGCGGATAACGGAACAACTGCTCTTGACCTTGCCAAGTCACAAAAGCCACATTTGATCATCAGTGATGTCGTAATGGACAGCGGGAGCGGCTTCCTCCTTCGCGAATTGCTTCGGGAGGATGAGGAAACGTCCATGATTCCGTTGATTCTCATGACAGGGAACGCTCAAGGAGTGGGTGCGTGGAAATCCGACCCTGATATCGAGTATCTCGAAAAGCCGTTCAGTATTGCTGATCTTGTCTCCGCCGTGGAGAGGTCATTCAAGAGAGCAGCACGGAAATCATAGAGCCGTTGGTAATGTCCGACCCCGCTGTGAGCCACACCTCAAGAACTCTCGGCAAGTAATCCTGGCTGTAGTTGAATCCGGAAGAATTACCTTGACTAAAATAAGAAATGTCTTATTTTACTTTACAGCCGTAAAGTAAAATAGGCGATTTCTTATTTTCCTTTGAGAAACTATGGACCTCAAACAATTCAAGTCGGGGACATATCTCCAGAAATACCAGTACAGGAGCTTCATACCCTCACTCGTTAACCACACGTGGGTATGGAGCGATCCCAAAATCAATACATTGCTGGAGGAAGCCACACACAAACTGGGGGCGCTTGATGCCTTCTCGAAACAGGTTCCGGACGTTAATTACTTTATCCGAATGCACGTGGTGAAGGAGGCAACAACCTCCAGCCGCATTGAAGGGACGAGAACGAATGTTGAAGAGGCTCTTCTGAAGGAGTACGAAGTAGACCCCGAACGGAGGGATGACTGGCAAGAAGTACAAAACTACATCGCTGCAATGAACCATGCTGTGAGGCGATTGCGCAAAATCCCGGTTTCTAGCCGGTTGCTGAAAGAGACACACAAAAATCTCTTATCGAAGGGGAGAGGCGCCAGCAAGATGCCTGGGGAATTTCGCAGAAGCCAGAATTGGATAGGAGGAGCAACCCTCAAAGATGCCACGTATGTTCCTCCTCCGCATGAAGAAGTCAATTCACTTATGAGCGACTTGGAGAATTTTCTTCATAACGATGGCATAGACGTTCCAAGCCTCATTCGAATTGCCATAGGCCATTATCAGTTCGAGAGCATCCACCCCTTTCTGGATGGAAATGGAAGAATTGGCCGTCTCCTCATAGCGCTCTACTTGGTGAGTACAGGGCTTCTTGCAAAGCCTACGTTGTATCTTTCGGACTATTTTGACCGGCACCGCCTGATCTACTATGATAGGCTCGAGGTCGTCCGCCAGAAGAATGACATGATTCAATGGATTGCCTTTTTCCTTATCGCAATTGGGAAGACGTGTGAAAGGGGAATTCTGACATTTGAGAAGATTCAGAAGCTTCGAGAAGATGTTGAAGGGAGGAGACTACCAAAGCTAGGCAAAAGACTCCCCAATGCTCAGAAACTGATCATGGAGCTTTATCGAAATCCAAGGATCACATCCTCGGAAGTAGTCAAATACCTGGCCATTACTCCAAAGTCTGCTAACGAGTTAATCGAAGAGTTTGTGAAACTTAAGATCCTGAACGAGGTAACAGGGGGTCGAAGGAACAGAATCTTTAGTTTTCAGGAATATGTGAGGCTGTTCAGGTAATCAGAAAATCCTTAAATCCCCCTCGATCACAAATCTTTTGGTGGCACTTTCTGTTAAGATCTCGTCCTCAGCTTCCCGGCAGCCCATCAATTTTCCAATATGGAGTTGTTAGTGCGAGAAAAAAGAGTGCTAACTAAATTGCTAACTGGTGCTAACTCTTTTTGGGAAACAGAGGGAAACCGGAGGGAAAAGGTTTGCGTTGTTGCTTTAAATTGCGGAGCCGAAAGGGGAGGGGATGAAGAAACCATGAGTTCGAAATTGAAGTATTCTAGCGTTTGGCTATTGTTGTCGCGTAGCGGAGAATGCCGTCTTTGTCATAAAACGTCACAGCCAACTCATGTGGTGATAGTGTAAAGGCGTTGAAACCCATATTGGTTGCTGCGTAGAGTGCGTTGTCCATCCATGTCACACTTCTGTGCGTCCCTCCACCGCCGCTTATGACGTAGTGAATACCGTTGATCGGTTTCTTCATTTCAAGGTGATGATCGTGCCCGGCAAGGTACAAATCCACGCCGTACTTCCGGAACACTGGTTCCAAAAGAGCGATCAACCCAGGATTGTCCCCATGGGTTCCCCCGGAATACAACGCGTGATGCCCTATGACGATTTTCCATCTTGCAATTGATTCCTGCAGCTGTTGCTCCAGCCAGGCCACTTGAGTGCGGTAGTCCATCGAATCCAGGAGCACTCCCTCTTCGGTTTCTTCAGTCCGTTCCCCGTCGAGCGGTGTCGTATCAAGGCAGATAAACTGAACCTGAGTTGTTTCGTCAACTGATCGTGTGAAGGAATAATAGCGGGAAGGCATCGTCCATCGTCCGCCAAGCCTGGAATATTCTATTTGGGCAGAGGGATTGGAATAATAGTCATGATTGCCCAGAACTGCATAAAATGGTATTTGCAGACTCGGGGAGGAATACATCGATTCGAACTTCTCGTTCCATTGTTCATCCGATGCCGATTTCACCCCTGACGGGTAGAAGTTGTCACCGAGGAGGAGGACGAACTGGGCAGAATCGTCAGCCGCCGCTCTGGCCATTGCGGCCGCAACTGCGCGCTGCCCGTCGCGCCCGGTGCCCTGGTCACCAAGAGCGAGAAAGCGAATCGACCGGATCCCCGGGGCATTCTCAGGAATGGAGAATGGGGGAATTGGCTTGGGGTTCTTGACGGTGCTGGTGAGAACCTCATCCTGAAACCATACTCCCAACCCGCATCCTTGAAGGAGCAGAATGCCAACGGGCAACAAGAGCCGGAGGGAGCCGCGGAAGAAACCTCTTCGGGTCATTGTTTCTTTTCCAGAGGGGGAAGCTCGTCGATCATCTCCTTGAGGTTGGAAATGAGTACTGCTCCGAGGACCATGGACTCCACAGCCTGGTCGGGAGTCACTTGTGCCTCGAGATCGACACCGAGGAACTTGAGGCCCTTCTCGAGTACCTGTCCCGCAACGGGGACTCCTGATACGGTTCCAAGCACAACCGGAATCGGCTTGTACTTGTGGTTCTTTCGTATCTGTTCCTCGATCTTCGCAATAATCTCACGGTCTTCAAAAGTGGTTTTTGATCCGATCGCACTGAGGTCAATGGTATCCTGGATCATTCGGCCGTTGAGGAGAGTGCCGGATCCGACATCCGCAGTGGTGCGAACCTCCAATGTTACGTCGAAATGGAGGATATTGCCCATGAATTTGCGCTTGAGGTCCTTGATCCACACCGAATAATCCTCACCAAGGTTGACAACCTCTGCCCATTCCGCCTGTCGCAAGTACGCTCCAAGGCCCGCCTTCGCCAGCCTGAGTTTTTCCTTGTCACCCGTCGGTGTCTTCAGATCGATCTTGATCTGGCTGAGGACGACAACATGGGCGCAACACACCGCCAGTACCGTGAAAAAGTATTTCATGACGTCACTCCCGTAGTATTCCGACTTTGAGCTCTGCAATTGCCTTCTTTTCCAAATGCTTTTCCCTGAACGAGTATTTGAGCACGTCGAGGTCCAGCTCGATTGAACCGAGCGCCAACACGATTGTCGCCGATGCGTCTGCATCAACATAACCTTTGGCATGTTTCGACAGGCCTATGGCAGGACGGGGAGTCAGCGGCGCGGCTTGGAGCGAAAGGAGCGAAAGAAGTCTGAAACGGATCACAGGGCCTGCCTTCACGAACATCCACACCTCATGACCCTTGTGTTCGCCGCCGGCCCCGACATACATTCCATAGCTCCACCTGGAAAATTTTGACCGTCGGTCAATGTCGCGGAGAAACGTGTAGCCCACAGGAAGGATGGAAATGTGGCTTGGCCTGCT
>Ga0209321_10003721_pt1 | contig 10186 bp, 18 predicted proteins | sample Rifsed16ft4_FD_184012 | JGI IMG/M metagenome (GOLD analysis project Ga0209321, IMG submission 184012) | Soil microbial communities from Rifle, Colorado, USA - sediment 16ft 4 - CSP-I_5_4 (version 2) | ecosystem: Environmental > Terrestrial > Deep subsurface > Rock core/Sediment | place: Rifle... | reverse complement strand
AGGATATGATATAGAAATATTGGAAGGGTATATATTTGATACTTCCGATATTTTTAAAGATTTTATTTTAGATTTTTATGAGTTACGAAGTAAGAATGAAAGCCTTAAACTCATTTCAAAATTAATCATGAACAGTAGTTATGGGAAATTTGCAGAATCAAGAGAAAAACAACAACTTATTAAATATTCTGGAATAGATGAAAATATATTATCTGAATTAGAACCATATCTTGAAGATAGGAATATTTATTTAAAAGACAGCGAAAGCAGAAGCAAACATATAATCCCATCAATAAGCGCTCATATCACAAATTTAGCACAATTAAAATTATATGAATATATGGAAAAGTGCAAACCTGAAAATGTATATTATTGCGATACGGATTCTGTTATCACCTCCTCATTACTTGAAACAGGAAAAAGATTGGGAGAAATGAAACAAGAGTATACAATAGACGAAGGCATATTTTTATTACCAAAATCATATTGTCTTGTTGGTGAAGACGATAAAGGAAAAAAATATACAAACGAAAAACCATTAATTAAATTAAAAGGCTTTACAAACACAAATTATAAATTTAATGATTTTTATAAAGCTATGAAAAACAATGATTATTCAGCGTTGAAATATCAAGATAATGCCGTGTTTGGATTTAAGGAAAGCATTAAAAGATTTAATAAGTATTTTCATAATGATATAAAAACCCATGAATTAAGGGGAAAATATGATAAAAGAACTGTTCTTGAAGATAATATATTAACAAAACCATTACGAATAGAAGATAATAAAATAGTAAATTATTGAGGTAAAATAAATATGAAAATAGCTATAATAGGTTCACATGGAACAGGCAAAACAACAATATGTAATGAATTTATAAAAAAACACCCAGAATATTTTTTAATCCCTGAAATTGCAAGAGTTTTTGGAATTGAAAAAATAGAAAAATGTATTGACGTTCAAAAAGAAATGTTTTTATGCCAGAAATTTATAGAGAATAGGCATAAAAATTTTATCGCAGATAGAAGCCTTTTAGATTTTGGTATATATTCAATGAATCATGATTTTATTAAAGAGTGTAAAGAAAATATTAGATATGATTATATTTTTTATATACCAATAAGGTTTAATTTGGTTAATGATAGATTTAGAAATTTAGACGAAAATTTTAGACGCAAAATCGATGATTTATTTCAAAAACACATGCCATATAATACTATTATAATAAAATCTTTAAATATTAATGAAAGAATAAAAGAAATAGAGCAAAAAGTATTTATATAAAATTAGCACATTATAGAAATAAGGATAAAGTGATAAATATGGTTGTCGACATGTCAGGTATTACAGATATCGTAAATGCCACATTTGATGTAGTGCAAGAGTTTGTTAATAATCAGACCTTGTTGGTTAATTTTGCGGTACTTATTATAGTACTCGCAATAGTTGCCTATATGGGTATCTGGATAAAAAGCTTTTTAGGAAAGCTTACTACAAAAATGGGCACAACTGGGAAGTAGTTATATTTCCCAGTTTTTATTTTTATGACAATAAATATATCCGTTTTAAGCGAAATAAATAGAACAATAGAAATTATTCCTATTAGTTCCATGTCTGTTCAAAATACGCTGTTTTCTAATCAATATACTAATAACATAACTTATTCTAATTACATAATTAAATTGGGTACAATACATACAAATTTTTCTAATAATTCATTTATTACCGTTAAAAATTCTATGATTGGAGATTTTACTAATCTGTTTATTCTTTTTACTATGCTCATTTGTATTTATTTCTTTATAGGGTATTTGAAAAAATTATGAAAAAAACTTATTTCTTTATATTGTTGATTTTAATACCATTGGCACAAGCGGACAACAATTTTTATGCTATTTCTGGTAATGTTTTTATTTCAAACGATTATAAAATATACACACAAAATAATATAATCAATGATATATTAATAGATAATGAATCGGTATATTTTTATAATAATAAAATGCTATATTTTGTAAATAAGACAACTGGAATAGTTAATTTCAATATTTTTATTCAAAATATAGAATCTATTAAACAGACTGACAATTTTATTTATGTTAAAAAATCGAATGAAATATTAAAAATAAATAAATTAACTGGAATAAGCGATACTAAAACAGTTTTTACTAAAACAATAAATAATATTTATTCTTATTTTATGGGTGTAAGTAGTTTAAGCGGTAATTCTAATATTTCAGACAATACAAAAGTAAATAAATCTGGTGATTGGATGACCGGCTCTATTTTTGCTAATAGAGATAATAAGAGTATTGGTTCTTTATCATATGTAGACTTATCTCGGGTATCAATTCCTTCCCGCACTATTATGTTTATAGGTTTGAACAGAATTTACAATGAAACATCTATGGTGTGGGAGAATGGAAGTTATATTAATGATTATGGATTGGCGGCGGTATATGACACAACAACTAAGAACGGTAGTAATGAACCGTTCTTAAGAATAGCCCAATTCCAACCGGGCTCATTGTCTTATACTTATCCCGTTACTCTTGGGAACAAGTCGATTAATTTTAAAAAGTTGTCAGGTACTACAAATGCGATTGTTTCAACCGACTCTTCTGGGGAACTTGGAAGAGATACGATAAATGGGTATGTTTCAGGCGATGTTTTTATATGTTACAATTCAACAGTAGGATTATACGCATGTTAAAAGGTGATGAAAACATGAATAAAAAAATAATAGTGGCTATAATAGCTGTAATAGGCATAACCACATTGGGCTTATTAGCCAATGCGGGAACTACGTATGGCGATGTGATATGTTCTGAAAAATTCGTACCAAGGCATATTTACTTTTGCACAAACCCTGATGGCAGTTTAAAAGGGTTCAACACTTTTGAGGATATGAATAATTTTTATACACCGCCAAAAATATTGTTGCCTGAAAGTACATATATTTATGTCGACGGTTCCAATAGTGAAACATTAACAGGATAATTAAAATGAAATATTTATTTTATTTTTTAATATTTTTTGTTGTTTTTATTACCAATGTTAATGCCGAAACTATAATCTATGATGACATAACAACTTCAAATTTTAAATTATTAAAAATTGATGATATAGCAAACATAAAACATATTAATGAATATAATTATGACGTGCTTATAAACAATAGTTTTTATGGGACGTTTGGAATAAACGACAACATATTTATACCAGACAATTCGTCTATTCAAATTTATATAAAGGAAACAATAAACACAGACATAAAAGATTCTTATGATGTGGGTAAAGTTTATCTTACATTGGGTATAATGTATTTTATTGGGTTTGCTATAATTATAATTATAATTGGTTTTGGATTTAGAAAAATATTAGGAAGGTAAAAAACATGATTAAAAATAAATTAACAGTTATTTTACTAATATTTACGGTGTTTTCAATAGTAAACATTGTAAAAGCAGACGATATAGGAAATATAACTATTGAAGGATTAAAAGAAAATGCTTGGGTTTTGCCCACATCATCAATAGCATCAACTATTGACGTACCGTGGACTGTTTTTGTATATGATAAAACTAATTATACTTATATTTCATGGTTTCGAATAAATGACAGTGGAAATGGTTATACTTTAACAAAATCTCAATATTCGTCCCATTTTAATTGTGTTACTAATTGCACTGGTGAAGGAGATGCTTACTATAATCAAAATATTACGGGCGAGAATGTTACGTGGGTGTTTTCATCAGCCACTGTTTTTTCTGGAAGTCCTATAACTATTTCTTATCTTACTTCCGATTTCCCAACAACAATAAACGAAAATTTAGATTTATCACATCAAGCTACTCCGGGTTGTGTTGCTTCCGTTAATAGTACTCAACCTATTTGTGCAGAAATTTCAAGTTTATTTAATCGACATCAAGTAGGAATAAGTTATTATAGTGGAACGTCAGTAAGAACCATAAATAACTATATTGTTAATTGGACATCTAATAGTTTAGGCATTGGCGCAAATCTAACAATAATAAAAGATGGAACTATTGCGACACAAATAAAGGTTATTGATGTTTCAAGTAATGTTATTACAGAAGAATCCTCACCAATAATTACTAATTATAACGCTTTTTTTCAAAACCCAAATGGAATTGGGGTTGATATTTATTTAGCAAATGGTGGCCACACTAAAAAAATAATTAATACTACAAGTTTTTTGCCAGCGGTTAGTGTAAATATTTCTGGAAACATCACATCAAATAAGATTAATTATAATAAAACCGAAACAGTAAATTTAAGTTACACTTTATCGAATACTAATGGACGAATAAGAATAGTACGAAATGATGGAGACATAACCATTTTCTCTATTATTGAAGGATTAAATCAATATAAAAATTATTATATACCTTCAAACGCCCCTATTGGTGAATATTTCTTTTATCTTGATTATTGGAATACTTCATTATCAAAATATGAAAATATAGATTATTCTTCATTTTTTGTAAATCCTGTTGGTAATACATCATCAATAAATATTCAATTTGATAATTATAAGATAGGCGATATGATAACCATTACTTATTTTAATAATAATACTGGGTATATAAATTTACTTGATACTAATGGTAATATTAAATTAAATGTGTCTACTATTTCTAATTCCTCTGAAGAAATAGCATTCTTTTTATCATCAAATTCGATAACCGGACTGTGGGAAGCAAAACTATATAATTCAACAGGTGATTTAAAAGATTTAGATACAACATATATTAATTTTGGAATAGTTGATATTGATGAAGACAATATAACAGCCCCTACAACCGAAACATCATTAATCGATATTACTGATGCATTTAGCCGTGCAGTAGTCGGTAAAATAACAAATGATAATAATGAATTTGATGATGTTCAAGTAAAGAAAACAGGTAATAAATTGGCGTCTACTCTTTTGTTGTTTGTTATTTTAATATTTGTAATTGGTATATTTAAACAATTTAAAAGGAGATAAAGCATGAATATAAATAGATTTTTATTAATATCTATTATTTTATTGTTTAATACGTCTTTTGTATTAGCTTATCCTATAATACCAAACAGTGCACAAACTAATACCTCATCGTTAGAATATGAAGAATTTAACATAACTGGATTAAACTATACAACTCTTTCTTTAGATACTTCTGATAATTTTAAATTAATTAGATTAAAATATACTATCTATCAATTACCACAAGATTTTAGTATTCAACTTAACAATTCAAAAGGTGATAAAGTAATTGCACAAATAACCCATTATAGAATAAAAGGGGTTGTCTTGGATGATATAAAAAGAGAAGTTATTATTTATATTAACGGAAAAAAGCAAACGATGTATAATACTGGTAGTCATAATAATGGAATAACAACCTTTATAACTTCAAAATGGGTGTTTGGAGGAGTACAGGAAATAAATAATGTGTTTGTATTGGCTTTTAATCCAGATACAATTAATATACCCACTGATGAGAGTTTCACATCTTCTGATAAAATAATTTATAATAATTATAGTTATTTTCTGGATACTTTAATTTTTCCAAACGTTGATAAAACAACCAATAAAATGATTTTTTATGGAATTTATGCCAAATATATTGATAATGCAATTACTTTAGATGCTTTTGATATTAATCACGAATATAATAGGTTGGTATTTCCCCTAAAAGCTATTTTTTTAATTGGAAAAGGAATTATTAAGGTCCTTGATATAGTATCTATTATTTCAGATAGTGATTATAGAGAATTACAAAAATGGTACTTAACACCGTTATCTATATTAAATGAAATTATATTGGGTGTTTTATTTCTTATTACTTTTATATGGGTAAATGGAATTCTTTGGTTTTTTGCTATATCATATATGATTTTATTTATTTATGCGTACATTACAACAGGCGATATACTGAAAACAATAACAAAATTTATAGAGTTGACAATAAACTTTACAACTATAGTTTTTATAAGACCTGTTATATGGATTTATGATAATTTGCTTATAAAAATTATAGGATTGATGAAAGGATAAAGTGATAAAAAATATGACAAACGGAACATATAGTTATAAAGAATTTGGAACAGAAATAATAAGAAGGGATTTTCCAAACACACGAAAAAACGATGAAAAAAACTTGGCAAATTTTTGTAAAAGTCTAATAGAAAAGAAAAATCTTAGTTTTCAAGACTTTATTAATATATTGATTGAAACCACAAACGAAACTAATAAAGTTTTTATTGAAACAGCAATAGAAAATACTAAGGAAACCAATAAAAAATTAAGGTTGTGATTTTTATTAATAGTTTTGGTTTGGTTTTTTATTCGGCTTTGATAATTGGGATTGTTTTAGGAATTATAATGGGTTATGGAATAGGCCAAAAATTACAGTTTGATTATGATGCCAAACAAATAAAACAAGTATCTGAAAGCGGTAAATACTTTAAAACAGATTATGGTTATTATAAAATTTTTAACATGACAAATGAATATAATAATATGACAAGAATAAATATAGGTTTTATATAAGGATAAAGTCGCCGTCCTCGAATTGAAATCCGAGGCATGGATGAACATATCGAATAAAACCCCTTAATACCAGCATTCATTATTTTATATTGCATAGCGAACTATATATACTTGCGTAGCATAATAGTGTATAGAGGTAATATAAATGATAAATAAAGAAATAATAAACGGGATAGAAATCGTACAGAATCCAGTATCAAAAATGTGGACATGCAACACCATGAATGAAGCCCTTAAGGTTGGGTTTTGTGGGGAAACAACAAAAGAAGCCTTGATACAGAAAATCAAGGCATGAACAAGATGCAAACGATGAAGAAATACAATATCAAGCAGAAATGGTAAGGCGGGCAAAGGCGATAGGATTATGAAAGTCACTATTAGATTAAAAAAGTAAAAGGTCTTGAAAGGGAATCATGCCAAAAATAGTATTTGATATGGATGAAGTTATTGCAGACGGTGAGACTATCATCAATTCGTCTGGTAATATCTATATCGAAAATGGACGCAAGTACAAGGGCATGAAGGTTACGTGGTTAATACCGAAAAAACAGGTACCGAAAACGAGCGCATGACTGAAGTGATAAAATATGAAAATAATACATTTAGGCAAATTTGGAAGATTAGAGTTTAATAAAACTACAGAAGAATTTAATGAATTAAAATATAGTGATAAACACTTATTAATTTTTGAGTGTGTTTTTATTGTTACTATATTAATTATATATTATATAGGTTATTATAGGATTTGTTAATATGGGTATACTATCAACAATATCAAAATTAAAATTACCAGATACACAAAAAGTACAAAATATCCCAAAAAATTTAAAACAGAATACTAAAAACAACGAGTTAAACACAGTAGATGTATTATATTTTTCTCATGACTGGTCTAACTGTTTTCTAATTCAGGGTATAAAATCAAGAATAGGAAAGCGCCCAAATATTAATATAGAATCCCCCGAAAAATTATCAACACTTGAATCGGATTATTCTTCATCTTTTAATATTTCTACAAAAAGAAATATGTATATAATGAATGAACGATCGCCTTATACAGTATGTTTAAGAAATATACCTTTACAATCGTCTATTATAAGGCTTAATCCATCTCATGATGAAAACCCTAATGATGAAGCGTTAGATATAGATTTAACCCAAAAAATGTTAAGCACGTTAGCCACCGTAAAATTTACTGATGAAATGAACGAAAAAGATAATAGTGGACATGTTGTTGTTTTTATCATGGGCGCTTTAGTGGGCATGGTTGTCATGACTTTACTTTATGGCTTCTTGTTTGGAAATTGATTATTATGACTTCTAAAATCGAAACAAAAAACACTCTTAACCCTGAAGATATTAAACAAATATCTGATAATATATCAAAAACTTTTCAGGAGTCTTTATTTTCTGAAGAAAGCGATTTGGAGGGAAATAACGACCAAATAAAAGACTTGGAAACAGTTAAAATTATCATAAAAGAAGTTTTGGCTGTAAAGAAAAATTTGCCATCAACAACCAATCTAAAAACTCAACAAGTACACGGACTAACAAAAATAAAGACATTAAACAGAATTTTTAAGAGTCCATTGCTTGATGAATACGCTTTTAACATTATGGAATTAAAAAGAAGCGAAACAGAAAAGCCCGTTAATATGTTAGAAGGTCTTTTTGGTTTAGCAAAAAACACCCAAAATCTACAAAACGAAAATATGGGAACTATTGACAGAATTTTTGGGAGAAAAGGAAAGATTTAATATGTTCTGTTATAATGGTTGTTTGTGTGGAATATGAATACAAAAGAAATACTTGATATTATTTCTTCCAGAAAAGTTATACTCATAGCGGGAGAATATGGAAGAGGAAAAAGTTTATCAGGAACAGCATTAATATTTATGTTGTGTGTTTTATCTGGTTCTTATAATATACTTTCAAATATCCCATTATATTTTGGCAAAGAACTAAATAAATTATTTAATGTAACATCTTTAAATTCTTCGAGTGAATTTGATAAAGACCATAAAAAAACAAGAATATTTCATGATGAATTACAAAGAGATTTTGGTAGCAGAGATTTTGCTTCAAGCAGTGCAAAAATATTGAGTAAATTTTCAGTTGACTTTCGGAAAGATGATTCTCAGTTAATCGGCACAATTCAATTCATGGATAGGTTAGATACGGCTTTAAATGAAATAGTACAAATAGTTATTATACCAACATTCATACATACATATAGTAATAATGCAAAAGAAGATAATAAAATAAGGTTGGAGAAAAAAGATTTTTGGGTGTTATGGAAAATACAAGATAAACAATATGATGAAGCATACGAACTAAAACTTAATTTGTATCCTTATATTAAGTTTTATGATACTAATTTTAAACCATATCCGCTGGTAATTAATCATGGGGAGTATTTAGATAAACAGGAAAAAAATTTAACTGAAAAGAAATTTGATAATTTAACAGATAGATTAAGAGAAAAATTATCAACAAATTGTGATAATTGGAATGAAAGTTACCATAAATTAATTATGAGAAGCAATGAACCTTAGTAGATTATTTAAAGAAGATTATTATTATATTTACTGGATGAGTGTTTATCATATTTTAATTGCTTTGTTTAGTTTAAAGTACCCAGAAATACCTAAACATGTTATTTATGTGTTAACTTTTACACCACAATCCCAACAGAGTTTATTAGATATGATTAGTGCTGCAAATATGGTCTGGAGTATTATTCTTATTTTTGTGGTCATTATAGTGGATTTAGTGTTTATTTATCTTGTTTTATCTGAATTTAAAATAACTATTAATAAATTGTATTCTGTTTTTATTATTGAAGGGTTGTTACTATTAATATCTTTTTGGTTTCCATATTTAAGAGATGTATTATTATTTTTATCGTTAAATACTATAATAATTACTGTTACTTATAAATTTATAAAAATGGAACGCAATTATTTTGGTACTCATGCGTTACGATATATATTAATTTTTGGTAGTGTTGTTTATATTATAAAACTTGTTGGGTACTTTGTTTTGGCGTTAATTTATTTTCCATAATTAAACGGTAGATACACGGCGTATATTCTTTGCATACTGGACATTTATACCGCGGGGATCGTTCCATTTATTTCCCTCCAGTTACATTGCATTATTTCTTTTCGGTTCTCAGTAGGATATGAAATCACACACACCGCGCAGACCGGATCACCACCGGATTTAAATTTATGATAACAATTTTTACATAAGTGGTGACTATGCGTTAGATCAGTATCTGATAAATAACATCCCATTTAATCACCCACAGGATATTATTCTATCTACTCGGAACTCCCGAGAGCATTCAGGACATACAATATCCATCTCTAAATCGACGTGTGATTCTCCACAATCAGGAAGATCGCCCATAGTAACACAGTTTGTCAGATCAAACGAATGTTCGCAATGTCGTTTGGGTATATAATACTGTCCATATAGATGTACATGCATTTTACTGTGTGTTTGTCTGGGGTCCCGGGGTCCTGGGGATCCTGGGGATCCTGGGGATCCTGGGGATCCTGGGGATCCTGGGGATCCTGGGGATCCTGGGGATCCTGGGGATCCTGGGGATCCTGGGG
>Ga0209321_10003713_pt1 | contig 10194 bp, 11 predicted proteins | sample Rifsed16ft4_FD_184012 | JGI IMG/M metagenome (GOLD analysis project Ga0209321, IMG submission 184012) | Soil microbial communities from Rifle, Colorado, USA - sediment 16ft 4 - CSP-I_5_4 (version 2) | ecosystem: Environmental > Terrestrial > Deep subsurface > Rock core/Sediment | place: Rifle... | reverse complement strand
CGACCCGGGGCTGATCGACCTGGCTGATCGAACCGGGCTCAGCCACGCTCGGCCGAGCGGCAGAATCGACGAAAACCGTGCTTGGCCACGCTCGTACGCATCGCTTCTGATGAGCCAGCCCGATCAGGCGCTCTCGACACCAGTTCCGGGCCCTGGGCCGTCGTGACAGTGGCGGCGTCAACGAGCTATTGGTGAAGTCACAGGCAGCCGAGCGCGGCTACTGGGGGTGATTGACGCGCGTTCGCTCGTTACTGCCCGGGCTCTTCGGACGGTTTCGTGTGCTCCAGCTTCTCGACGGCCTTCTGGCTCGCCTCGAGGGCGCGTCTGATCCCGTCGGCGGCGGCTTCGGGCAGCCTGTCGGCGAGCGCCTCGAGGACGAGGACGTGGTTGCCGAGCGCTGCCTCGAGTCGCACCAACCTATCGTCGTTGGCCACGGGCACCTCGTTGCCCCCTGGCGCGGGCACCTCGTTGCCCCCTGGCGCGGGCACCTCGTTGCCCCCAGGCGCCTCGTTCGCCCCGGTGTCCGCGACGATCTCCGCGACGACCTCCTCGACCGCATCCTCGACCGCGTCGCCGTATGCCTGGGCGGCCGCGGCGATAGCGTCATGGTCCCCCGAGACCGCAGCACGCTCGGCGTCCACGAGCAGGCCCTCGATCTGGCGGATCCGTTCGAGTGCTCGCAGATCCGATTCCGAGGGCAGGGCGACCGTGTTCAGCCAGATGCGCGCCGTGTAGAACGGGCCGCCCGGCCCCGATCCGGCCACTGCCACGACTGCGGTCCCGAGCCCGAGGGCGGCTGCGAGCAGGAGCGCCGCCACGCGCCGCCGGCCCGAACCGTGCCGATGACGACCACGGCCGATCGCCGCTTCGAGGTTGCGCATGCGCGCCTCCTCGATGAGCGCCCAGCGCATGCTCACGGCCGAGCCTCGTCGTGGCGCGAGGCGCGCGGATGCGTACGCCTCAAGGCGCCGCGCGACTTCCTCGGTCCCCGGATGCTCGTCGTCCAACATGTCCTCGCTAGTGCTGGTCCGCGAGGCCCGCTGCGGGCTTCACGATCCCCTGATCCCGATCCAGTTCCAGTTCCATCCCGAGCGAGCGGCGGAGCGCCGCAATGGCCCGGAACTGAAGACCTCGAACGGTTCCTTCCTGCCTGCCCATCACCTCGGCCGCCTCGCGGGCAGAGAGCCCGGCGAAGAACCGGAGCTCGATCGCCTCGCGCTGCTCGTCCGTGAGTTCCGCGAGCGCTCTGGCGACCGCGTCGAGGTCCCCACGAAGCAGGGCCAGCTCGTCCGGTCCCGCCGTCTCCATCGGGCGTTCTGCCGCCGCTCCCAGGTCGGCGTGCTCGTGGCGTGTCCTGGCGTGATCGATGATCGTGTTCCTGGCCAGCCGGAAGAGCCAGCCCCCGAAGGGAATGCCCCGATGCTCGTAGCGCGGGAGCGCTTCCAGGGCCTTGACGAAGACCAGCTGCGTCAGGTCCTCCGCGTCGCTCGGGCGATGGACGCGGCTGGCGATGAAGCGATAGATCGGCCCGTGGAACTCGTCGAAGATCCGCCCGAATGCCCATGGGTCACCGCCCTGGGCATCCAGCACGAGCCGGCCGAGCGCCTCCTCGTCCAATCTCACAACGAACAGATCCGTTCCGTGTTAGGCGGGTGAAGTCCTGCCGCCCGTAGCCCGCAACCGGGCCGGGAGATCCACCTGGACCGAATCGCCGCCGCGACGGAATGTCAGCGACGCGAAGCCCGCCTCGATCAGTGCACGATACCCTGCCTCCAGACCCCACGCGAACCAGTCCGCCCGGTGTCCGTCCGAGCCGGCCACCACGCGCAGTCCTCCGAGCTCGCGGTAGCGCACCACGGCCCACGGCGCCGGGTATGTCTCGCCGGCCCGCTGGCGGAGTCCGCTCGTGTTCACCTCCAGGGCCGCCCCGGAATCCGCCACGGCCGCGAGGGCGGCATCGAGCAGCTCCGGACGCGCGGCCAGGTCCCCCGGCATCACGTGCGGATGCAGGTACCGCTTCACGACATCGAGATGGCCGATCGTGTCGAACAGGCCGGACTGGGCAGCCGCCACGATCTCGGCGAAATACGGCGCGACGACTTCGTCGATGGGGCGGCCCGAGGCCCACGTCCTGATCCGGCTCGGGGTGTACGGCGAACCCGGCCAATCGTGGACAGACCCGATCATGTAGTCGTAGCGGTGGCGCCGGAGGTGGTCTCGGAGGTCGCCCTCCCACGACCGGTTGTAGGTCAACTCTGCCCCGAACCGGATGAGCACGCCGCGCGGCGCCCAGCGTTCCGCTGCCGATCGGACCGTCCGCTCGCGTTCGGCGAAGGTCACGTAGTCGTAGGCCGGGTCGCGCGCATCGAAGTCGACGTGGTCGGTGATCGCGATCTCCGGGATCCCGCGCGCCAGCGCGAGGGCGGCGTAGACATCGATCGGGACGTTGCTGTCCGGCGACTGATCCGTGTGGAGGTGGGCATCGAGCGGCAGATCGCGGGCCTGCGGGTCGTCGACCGGCCCGGTCGTGGTCGAGTCGCTCACCCGGCGATCAGTCCCAGACGCCGACCGACCGTGGCGAACGCCTCGAGGGCTCGATCGAGGTGCTCGTCCGTGAGCGCGGCGGTGACGATCGTGCGCAGCCGCGCCTGGTCGAGGGAGACCGTCGGGAAGACGACCGAGGTCGCGAACACGCCGGCCTCGAACAGCTCGGCCGAGAAGCGGATGGCCGCTTCCGAGTCGCCCAGGATGATCGGCGTGATCGGCGTCTCGGAGCGCCCGGTGTCGAAGCCCAGCCTCGCCAGCTCCGCCTTGAATCGGCGCGTGCTCGCCCACAGGCGCTCGATCCGCCAGGTCTCCTCCTCCATGACCTGGATCGCCTCGCGACACGCAGCCACGACGGCGGGTGGGTGCGAAGTTGAGAACAGGAACGGGCGGGCCCGCTGGACGAGGATGTCGCGCAGGTCCCGCGAGCCGGCAACGTAGCCGCCGAGGACACCCACGGCCTTGGACAGCGTGCCGACCTGGATCGCCACGCGGCCGTGGAGCCCGAAGTGGTCCACGGTACCGCGGCCGTTCCGGCCCAGGACCCCGGACGCGTGGGCGTCGTCCACCAGGACCGCGGCGCCGTACTGCTCGGCGACCTCCACGATGCCGGGCAACGGCGCGATGTCACCGTCCATCGAGAAGACGCCGTCCGTGACCACGAGGATCAGGCGGTAGGGACCGGCGCCGCCGGGCCGGCCCTGTTCCGTGGCCTCGCGCAGGACCGACTCGAGGCCCATGACGTCGGCATGGGCGTAGATCTTTCGGGGCGCCCTGGACAGCCTCATCCCGTCGATGATCGAGGCGTGGTTGAGGGCATCCGAGACGATGAGATCGGTCTCGCCGGTGATGGTCGGGATCACGCCGGTGTTGGCGCTGAAGCCACTCTGGAAGGTGAGCACGGCCTCCGTGCCCTTGAATGCCGCGAGCTCGGCCTCGAGGGCCTCGTGGAGGGACATCGTCCCGGCGATCGTCCGGACGGCGCCCGAGCCGACGCCGTACTCGCGAACCGCCTCGACCGCCGCTGCCTTGAGCCGGGGATGGTGGGTCAGGCCCAGGTAGTCGTTCGAGGACAGGCTGATGACCTCGCGCCCGTCGACGATCGCGACCGGACCCTGCTCGGAGGACATGACCCGGAGCGGGCGGTAGAGATGCTTCGCGCGGAGCCCTGCGAGCTCATCGCCGAGGAAGGCGAACGGGTCGGGTCGGTCGGGTGTGGTCATGGGATCGAGCCTCTCGCGGGGCCGCGCATCAGTCGGCCCAGTCCATGATGACCTTGCCGGATTCGCCGGATCGGGCGGCCGCAAACGCCGCCTCGTGGTCACGGTACGAGAACCGGTGGGTGATCGCGGGCGTGATATCCAGTCCGGACTGGAGCATCACCGTCATCTTGTACCAGGTCTCGTACATCTCCCGGCCGTAGATCCCGCGCAGGGTCAGCTGGTTGAACACGATCTCGTTGACATCGATCGAGATCTCGGCTGTCGGGATGCCGAGGATGGCAATCCCGCCGCCGTGGGCCATGTTCGAGATCGCGGTCCGCAGGGCGACCGCATTGCCCGACATCTCCATGGCGACATCGAAACCTTCGACCATCCCCAGCTCCGCCTGGACGTCGTGGAGATCCCGTTCCCGGGGGTCGACGACCACCGTCGCTCCCATCCGGGCGGCGAGTTCGCGCCGGAACGCGTTCGGCTCGGACACCACGATGTACCGGGCGCCGGCATGTCGCGCCACGGCCGTCGCCATGAGCCCGATCGGGCCGGCCCCCGAGACGAGCACGTCCTCACCCAGGATCGGGAAGGCGAGCGCGGTGTGGACCGCGTTGCCGAACGGATCGAAGATCGCGGCGACCTCCTCGTCCACGCCCGGCCAGTGGTGCCAGATGTTGGCCATCGGGAGCGCCACGTATTCCGCGAAGGCTCCGTCGCGGCCCACGCCCAGCCCGATCGTGTTCGCGCACAGGTGGCGCCGCCCGGCGAGGCAGTGGCGGCACCGCCCGCAGACGACGTGCCCCTCACCGCTCACCAGGTCACCGGGCTGGAAGTCGGCCACATTGCTGCCGACCCGGACCACCTCGCCGACGAACTCGTGGCCGGCGATGAGGGGCGGATGGATCGTCTTGGCCGCCCACGGGTCCCATGATTCGATGTGCAGGTCCGTGCCGCAGATCCCGGTCTTGCGGACCCGGACGAGGACGTCGTTGATCCCGATCTCCGGTTCCGGGACCTCGAGCAGGCTGAGCCCGGGGCCGGCCTGTGTCTTCACGAGTGCCCGCATGGCCGCGTCTCCTCGCGTTGCTCTGAGCGCCGGTCTGGTGCCGGTCCTCAGTCGATGTCGTCGGCCGCGTCCGGGGGAGCGTCGGACCAGTCGATGACAGGATTGTCCACCGTTCCGATCCCGTCCACCTGACAGCGAACTCGATCGCCCGGCTCCAGGAAGACCGGCGGGTCGCGAAACACGCCGACGCCCCCCGGCGTGCCGGTGGCGACGATATCGCCCGGCTCCAGGGTGATCTGACGGGTGATGTACTCGATGAGCTGCGGGACAGACCAGAGCATGTCGGCGGTCGTGGCGTCCTGCATGAGGATCGGCGTCCCGGCTCCCGGGCCGCTGCCCGGGATTCGCCAGCTTCGGACGCGGGTGCCGGCAGCGGGGTCGAGGGCATCCGGCGTCGTGAAGACCGGGCCGACCGGCAGGAACGTGTCCGAACCCTTGGCACGCAGCCACTGCCCGTCGCCCTTTTCGCCCTCACCGAGGGCCTGGGGGTTGCCCTGCCAGTCGCGGGCGCTGACATCGTTCACGACGATGTACCCGGCGATGTGGGCGCCGGCGTCGGCCGCCGTCACGCGGCGCGCCCGCCGACCGATCACGACGCCGAGCTCGGCCTCCAGGTCCAGGGCGTGCGTCCCCTCCGGTCGAATGATCGGCTCCCCATCGCCGATGACGGTGTTCCCGAACTTCGCGAACAGGAGCGGCCTGTCCGGCGCGGCACGCCCGCCCTCGGTGACGTGATCGGCGTAGTTGAGGCCGACGCACACGATCTTGCCCGGGAACTCCACTGCGGGCAGGGGCTCGAGGTCCGCGCGCGCGAATCCGACGGCGCGACCGCCGGCCTTCGTCCCGGCTTTCTTGCCTGCGCTCGTCGTCGCCAGCCTCGCCTCGGTCAGCAGGTCCGGCATGCGCTCCTCGGCGAGCGCCAGGTCCAGGCCACCCTGTACCGAGCGCAGGCGGATGACGCGGTCTTCCGCCGTCAGGACCCCAACCGCGGGACCGTCCTCAGCGAGGAACGCGTAGAGGCGCACGCGATCAAACCGGTCAGCTGGGGCCGGGTGTCTCGACGGGAGGTGGCGCGTCCGTCGGCCTCGCGCACAGCGGCTCCGGGTTCGTCCGTTCGCCCTGCTGGGCAAAGAACGCCGAGACCTGGGCCGTGTCCAGCGAGTCCATCGGCAGCACGAGACCCCACAGCAGTGCCGCGTACGGCCAGTTCATCTGGTCGAACCGTGCCATGACGGGCCCGTTCGAGCCGGCCGGCAGGTTGCACACGGGACTGTTCGGGAAGTTGGCGTTGAACTGACGCAGGGCTTCCTGCCCACCTTCGGTGCAGGCCGTGTCGCCATCGGTGCACCGGTACAGCAACACCAGGCCCCCATGCTCGAGGTTGTGGATCCAGCCCTGCGGGGTCGCCTGGTCGTCCGGGCCATACACGCCGGGACGGACCGGCCCCTCCGCCTGCGCGTTGTAGTGGTTCCCGGAGGCGGGCGGGCACAGGGCGTACTTGACGAATGCCCCGAGCGAGGTATGCGCGTTCCCGACATCCGTCTGCACGTATCCCAGGCGCTGTGTCGCACCCGGTGCGGGCGACGGGGTTGGCGCCGGCGACCACTGCGCGGCGCAGGCGTAGGCCGGCGACGTGGCGCTCAGGTAGGCGATCCCGGCCATGCCGATCACGGCGACCACTGCAAGGCCCCCCAGCAGGCGGCCTCGGTTCCGCGACAGGAAGGAGGTCTGGGGTGTTGCGCGGAGTGCACGGCTCCCCGGGCGATTCGGCGGCGTGCGTCGGTCTTCGATGTTCACAAACGACCTCGTCAAGGGCTGGTCGGGGGGCAGGCTCGTGGCTCGGCGAGGGTGCCGGTCGCCGGGCGCGCGTGCAGAGGGTAGCGTGCCGAGCCGGCCCGCGCGCGCGAGCGCTCGGTCAGGGCTCGATGAGCCAGGCCCTGACGGTGGAGCTTCGAAGGCCGCGGAAGAGCAGGGCGGCAAGCGCCAGGAGGAAGATGGCCACCGGCCACAGGCCCGCAAAGGCCGTCCACAGGATGGGCGGGATCGTCAGCGACGCAAGGCCCAGGGCGAGCGTTCGCGCGGCCGCCTTCCGCTGAAGGACGAGGGTCGTGGTGAAGATCGTGTACGCGAGCAGGACCATGACCACGATCCCCACCAGGCTGACCGGTGCCGAGATCGCCAGGTCCACGACATACGGGAGCGACACCCCCATCCCCGCGAGAAGCAGGAAGGCGTAGCCGAGGAACAGGCGGATCGCCCAGGGCATGCCGCGGAGGTCCTTCATCACCACGTGATTCTGCCCGATGCCGGGCCATCGCACGTGGTCCGGAGTCACGAGTAGCCGGCCGCGCGATTCGCGGCGCTCCTCGCGGGCTGGGGTGTGGGTCTCACTGGGCGATCGGGGACCTATACTCCGTGCTCCATGTCTGACCTGCCGTTCACGCTCGCGCCCGATCTTGCCGGTCAGCTCGCGTCCGCGCTCGATGTCGAGGGGAAGATCCTGCGCGGACTCGAGGCGCTCGGACCCGTGGCCGGCCGTGATGTGCTGCTCGTCGACGCGGCCGGTTCGAGAGTCGCTGCGGGTCTCGCCGAGCTCGGCGCGCGGGTCGTCCACAGCGCCGACGCGGCTCCGTTCCGCGCGGACCTGCCGGACTCGTCCGTGGATGTCGTGATCAGCCTGTGGACTGGCTTCCGTGGCGTCGACCCGGTTGATGTCGCGGAGGCGGATCGGGTTCTTCGGCCTGACGGCCTCCTGCTCGTGGTCCACGACTACGGCCGCGATGACGTATCGCGCCTGCAGTCGGAGCGCCCCGAATACGGCGAGTGGAGCCATCGAAACGGACCCTTTCTGACCGGAGGTTTCCGCGTCCGCGTCCTCCATTGCTTCTGGACGTTTCCGTCGCAGGACGAGACGACGACGTTCCTCGAGGCGGCCTTCGGCGATATCGGCCGCGATGTCGCCGCAACCATCAAGCGGCCCCGCCTCTCGTACAACGTCGCGATCTATCACCGGCCGCGTGGCGGCTACATCCGTCCTGTGGGCTGAGCGGCAGCCAAGGCTGCTACGCTGCCGGCGATGGCTCCGAGGCCGCCCCGTGTCACCGAACGTTCACACGTGAGCCCGCGCCGGGCCGATGGCTCACGAGGGCGGTCCGGGCTGCATGTGGGCCCTGTCCGGATCACTCCGATTCGGACCGTTCTCGCGATCGTCTTCTTCGGATCCCTCGCGTACATCGCCTGGGCGATCTTCAAGGTCGAGGACTCCACGCAGATCCCCATGGTGACATCGGGGATTGCCGTCCTCGGCCTCGTCTTCGTCGGGTTGTCCGTCGGTGGCGCCATCCGGATGTGGCAGGCGTGGCAGGCGAACTGGCAGGGTCAGACGGTGCTCTTCGCCCTGCTCGGCGGGATTGCCGGGATGCTCGCCCTGGGCTGCTTCGCCGGGGCCCTGGTCCTGGCCCTCGTCTGGGGCGCCTGAGACCCTCTGGTACACTCGGCCGGCTCCCGGCCCCCATCGTCTAGAGGCCTAGGACGCCACCCTTTCAAGGTGGAGATCAGGGGTTCGAATCCCCTTGGGGGCACCACCCTTCTCCCGCTCGCAGCCGGTCTCATGGCGCGGCCGCAGGAGGGTTGCATGGTAGGATCCGGCCGATGGAAATCATGGGAATCCGGATCCCGACGGTGGTCATCGACAACGTCGCCGTTCGCTGCGACGGCTGCCTCGATGTCATCCACGGGACGCCGTGGCGGGTCAACATCCTGGACGCCGTGGCCGCCGAGACGCCGGTCTCATGGGCGGGCCGGCCGGTCCTGAATCCGGGTCCGTTCGAGTTCCACCGGGATCCCGCGCATGTGCGTGCCTGGATGGCCAAGCGTGGCTGGCTCTTCTGTCGGCGCGGTGAGGTCCGGGAGATCATGCGACCGGTCCCGATCCCGGGTGACGAGCCGCGCTGGGGCCTGTGCGACGGCTTCCATCGCGACGATCACGAGTTCGTCCCGGCCTGACCCGGCCCCTTCGGGCCTTCGGTGCGAATGGCCGTTGACACCGACCGTCGCCGTCTCTATTCTCCGCCGGTCTACGGCTCGGACCTGAGCCTAGATTTGCCTAGATTCGCACCCGATCCCGGGCGCGGCGGAGGCGCAGGCGCGGAGGACCCCCAGAACCGATGCCCCGGCAGGCCGCGCTAGCAACCAGGGCACCGGGAGACTGGGTTTCGCTTGGTCCTGCCAGCCGCCTGATGGGCGTGGACCCTGACACCCTGCGCCGCTGGGCGGACGACGGGCGCGTCCGTGCCTATGCCACACCGGGCGGGCACCGCCGATTCAGCCAGGCTGATCTCGAACGGCTGGCTGCGGGCCGTCGGGCGGTCAGGCGTCCCCTCGCGGATCTCGGGGCCACGCCCGGCCGGGTGACCCGCGCGTATGTCCGCGCCTACCGGTCCGACAAGGCCCCGCCCGCCCTGGATCGCCTCGAAGTGGACGCTCGATCCGAGCTTCGCGTCGAGGGCCGGCGCCTCGTGGCCGTGCTCCTCGAGTACCTGGATGCCACGCGGACCGCTGATGGCGAGCGCTGGGAGGCCGAGGCGCTTGACCTGATCGGAGCGACCGCCCGACGGCTGGCCGATGCGGGCGCCACACCGACCGAGGTCGTCGCGATCTACCTCCGCGCACGGCAGCCCCTGCTCGGCGAGATCGGCGCACTCGGGCGCCGGCGCGCGCTCGATGCCACCCAGCTCGCGGTGCTCTTCGAGCGGGCCGTCGAGTTGCTGGACCGGCTGCTGCTCCACCTCGTTGCCACCCACGCCGACATGGAATCCCGACGCCCAGCCCAGGAGGCCATTCGATGAACTTCAACGTGCTGCTCCCGCTCTTGTCGTCGGTCCTGTCGTTCATCTTCTGTGCCTTCCTCCTGGACCAGTGGCTCGAGCGCCGGCGCCCGTACCAGTTGATCTGGGCCGTCGGGATGCTGTGGTACGCCCTGTCGGCGGGGACGGAGTTCCTGGGCAGTGCCATCGGTTGGAGTGAGCCGCTGTACCGGGCGTGGTACCTGATCGGGGCCATCTGGGTCGCCGGCTGGCTTGGCCTCGGCACCGTGTTCCTGCTCGCCAAGACCCGCTTCGGATACGCGTTCGCGCTCTCGCTGGGGCTGGCCGGACTGTTCACGGTGCTCTCATGGGCCAAGTACGACTACCCGGGGTCGGGCGTGGCGCCCTACATCTACGCCGCCGCGGCACTCATTCTCGCGATTGGCGTGGTGGTCCTGACGGCCCGGCGCGACGAGCGCTGGGTCTGGCTGGCCGGCGCCGCGATCGTGGGCGGCTCGGTGCTCTCCCTGGGTCTCGTGGCGATCACGCCGCTGGCGGCTCCTGG
>Ga0209321_10003710_pt1 | contig 10198 bp, 9 predicted proteins | sample Rifsed16ft4_FD_184012 | JGI IMG/M metagenome (GOLD analysis project Ga0209321, IMG submission 184012) | Soil microbial communities from Rifle, Colorado, USA - sediment 16ft 4 - CSP-I_5_4 (version 2) | ecosystem: Environmental > Terrestrial > Deep subsurface > Rock core/Sediment | place: Rifle... | reverse complement strand
CCGGGCTCAGCCCTCCCCTCGCCCCTCACCCTTGGCGGCCTCCCAAAGCCGGTCGAGTTCCGCTGGCCCCATCTCCGAAATACGGCGGCCCTGCTTCTCCGCCGCCGCCTCGAGCTCCCCAAAGCGTCGCCGGAACCGTGTGTTCGCCTCCCGGAGCGCCGCCTCCGGATCAACCTTGAGCCATCGCGCATAGTTCACGACCGCGAAGAGCAAGTCGCCCACTTCTGCATTTTGTTCGTCCCGCGATCTCGCCGCTTCCACTTCCTGCATTTCTTCTCTCACCTTCGCGCGCACCCCTTCGATCGCCGGCCAGTCAAACCCGACGCGGGCCACCCGGCTCTGGATCTCGGCCGCCTGCGCCAACGCCGGGAGGCCGACTGGCACTCCCCCGAGGAGGCCGCTCGCCTCGCCGTTCTCAGCCCGCTCTGCAGCCTTGAGCGCTTCCCAATTCGCCAGGACCTGGTCCACGCCGCCGACCTTCAGATCGCCAAAGACGTGGGGATGCCTGCGCAGGATCTTGGCGTTGATCCCTGCGATCACGTCCGCCATGGTGAATTCCCCACCTTCGGTGGCGATCTGGGCTTGCAGGACGATTTGAAGAAGAAGATCGCCCAGCTCCTCGCGCAGTGCCTGCACGTCTTCATGGTCCAGGGCCTGTAGCGTCTCGAAGGCCTCCTCGAGGAGGTGGGGCCGCAGCGACTGCGGCGTCTGCTCGCGGTCCCACGGGCAGCCCTCAGGCGCACGCAAGTGGGCGACGGTCTCTTGGAAGCTCTCGAGAGCGGAGGGCGCGGCCAGAGGCGGCACCAGCAGGGCGGTCTGGGCGCCGTAGTCGGGTGAGCGATCCATCTCGTGGAGGGCCATCGGCTCAAGGCGTTGCTCCGGCGTCCCCGCGGCGTGAACCAGGGTCACCGGGTGATCAGCCGGGTATTGATTCATCAGCGTGAGCTTGACGTCGGAGGCGACGAGATTCGAGTAGATCTGGCCGATGAGCGCCGGCGAGTCGGGCGGAAAGGGAGGATGGTGGCCGCCGGCGAGGTCGAGCGCATCCGCCAGCGAGAGGCCGTCGAGGGCGTCCAGCCCGAGGCTGGCGAGCGTGGGCTCGATGAAGCTCACACCGTGGACAATGCGGACGGGGAACCGGGAAGCCTGGCGCAAACGCCGGACCGTCGCCTCCCCCACTCCGGGATCGCCCGGAACGGCATACAAAACGCCTTCGGGCCTCTCGGCCAGGGCGAGGAGCCGCGCCACGATCGCCGCATAGACCGCCTCGAAATCGTCGCCCTGCTCGTAGAGGTCGTCGAAGGTGTAGACCGGCAGGCTTTCCGGCAGTCCGACGGCCGCAGGGTGGCGCCCGGTGCGCAGCCAGACCTCCCCGGCCTCCGAGAGGACCTGCCAGGCCTCCCGCGTCAGGAGCTCCGGGCCCGCCGGCCCGAGCCCGACAACGGTGATACCCTGGGTCATTTCAGCCGCCTTTCTCTTCCCATTCTGGCCCACATGACCGCGGATTGTAACATCCGACGTTCTCCCTCACGATGGTAGGGGGAAGCATGGCGGGGAGAGCACCGGCCGCGCCGGCGAAATCAACATGTGGCCCACGCCGTCCCTCGGCGTGGGCTTTGTCTGCGATGAAAATACTTCGCACGCCCTGTGGACTGGCCGCCGAGGACGGCCGCCCGCACCGAGAGACACGATGCCGCGCCACAGACGTGTGGGGGCGAGAGGCTGCTTGGGAAGCGGCCGAGGGCACAGCGGCCAAGCGCCCTCTCAAATCCGGCGAGCGGCTCGCACCGGGAAGACCACCCGGTATCTTCGGCCGCTGGCGGGAGCCGGCGGCGGGGCGCGAGGCGGACAACCTCTGAGCCAGCTGCAGGAGGCGCCTAAGCCGAAGTGACCGACGCCCTCCTCCATCGGAAACCTGCCACGGAGCGCCTCCGATGGCTCCGGTGCTTGTGCGGCCAGTCACGAAGCCGGCGTCATCCCACCATGCGCCCATAGAGGCCACTGGTCCGTCACCCCCAAGCATCCCGGTCCGATGGTAAGTAACTATTTACTTAATGGCCAATTTGCCCTAGAATTCTGGTGGGCCAGATGGCAGGCTGAGAGGAGGGAGCCCCATGTCGAAGCCGACGATGGAAGCCGCCTACCGGATCGCGCACGAGCTGCTCAAGGACCGCCTCCAAGAGAAAGCCCCGGAGATGCTCGCCGCCCTGGAGGCAATCCAGGAGGCCGACGTCCTGGTCGTCCGGGGGCAATACGACCACATCGAGGACGTCTTCCGCCATTCGGGGACTCCGTTCACGCCGGTCCTGGGGAACGACCTCGCCCGCGTGCTGCTCCGGCCCGATCAGATCGTCTTCGTCAACTGCCCCGGGTTGATCCCCGAGCCGGCCCTGCGCAGCCTGGCCGCTTTCGTTCAGGACGGCGGCTTCCTCTTCACCACCGACTGGGCGCTCCGGCACGTCCTCGAGCCGGCCTTCCCCGGCTACGTCGAATACAACCAGCGCCGCACCGCCGACGAGGTCGTCCGCGTGCAGATCCACCAGGGGGACGACCCCTTCCTCTCCTCCCTGATCGGCGCCGACGACGACCCGCAGTGGTGGCTCGAAGCCAGCAGCTATCCCATCCGGATCCTGAGCCCGGAGAAAGTGGCTGTGCTCGTCACATCGGGAGAGATCCGTGAGCGCTACGGTGAGGCCCCAGTCTTCGTGACCTTCGATGTGGGGTCCGGCAAGGTCTATCACATGATCAGCCACTTCTACCTCCAGCGTTCCGAGACGCGGACGCTGCGCCACAAGGCGCCCTCGAGCGCCTATCTGGCGGCCAAAGGAATCGCTCCGGAGTTGATGTCCAAGTACCGCAACCTGGGGGCCGAGGCCCTCGATACGGGCGCGGTGGAGAGCGCCTACACCTCCCACACCATCACCTCGCGAATCCTGCTCGAGAAGGCACGCCAGAAGCTGGGCCGCCCCCGGAGGGGGCAAGGATGACAAAGACGCAGCCAAGCCCGAAGGCCAGGGTCGGACGCGCCTATCCCGATGAGACCTTGCGCGCCGCCACCCACCCCACCCGCCAGACGATCCTGAAGACCCTGCAGGAATCCGACCGCTCGACGACCGACCTGGAGCAGCTCACGGGGGAAAACCGCTACAACCTCTACCACCACCTGGCGATTCTCGAGCAGACGGGGCTGGTGGGTCACCGCTTGAGGGATAGCCGGTCGAAGGAGTTCTTCCTGCGCAAGCCATCGCGCCGTCAGAGCGCCGTCTTTCAGGTGAGCCGGGAGGAGCGCCCCTCCACCCCTCGGTGGGAGGCGTTCTTCGAGGCTCTGAAGGCCCTCACTGGAGAGGAGATCCTTCGCACCCGGCATGTAAGCGGCGCGACCGTGGTTCTCACATACACCGGGGAGTAGGCCTGAAAAGGCGGGGGGACTCGTCGCGGGCTACTCGATCGCGCCCTGAGCGGAGGCCGCACTCCTCAGGATCTCCCAGACCGCCCGCGGCGCGAACTCCGGCCCGAACTTCTGCCGCTGCCTACCTGCCCGGAAAGACGTACGCAGGCGGAGGTGCACTCCTTCTCGGTTCCCACCACCCGAGTTGCGGTATGATCCGCGCGGAGTGATTGGAGGACGGAATGGCCGAAGACGAGGTGAGGGTCAATCGCGCCCCGGTGCTTACGCTCTGGGCGGCGATTGTCGCCGAGCGTCAGGGCCATGATCGCGAGGCGGCGCTCACATTCGGCAAGGCCGTCGCCGGACTGAATGCCCAGACGAAGGGCCGCACCCTCGGAATCTACTCCGCCTCGAAAGCGGCCGAGAGCGACAAGCCGCCCAAGAAGGTGGGGCTGGGCGAGGAGCTCTGGGTGGAGGTTTGCGGGCGGCCGGTGCCGGCCAAGAACACCCGAGAGGGGATCCGCGCCGTCGTCTTGGATAAGCCCATCGATCCGGCGAGCGTCGAGAGATACCTGGAGAGCAAGTTCGGGGAATCGCTTGGCGCGGTCCGAAAAGCCATGCAAGACCTGGCCGCCTCGTTTTCCCCGAAGGAGCTCGGTGAGGTCGCCTTCAGCCTGTATCAGGAGTTTCGTCCGGAGGTGGCGCGGGGCAAGAAGGGCTGGGGCCAGGCTGGGACGATGAGCCTGGCGCGCATGCGCGCCCTCGCCAAGCGCGGGGCGCGCAAGGGGAGCTCGTAGAGGCTTCAACCCACCCGCCGTCGAAGGTCTCCCTTTCTTGACACGGGCCTCCGCGGTGCTATAGTTCTAAAGAGCAGTCGAGAGACCGCGCGCGTGCTGCCTCCACCACGGCGGTGGACTGATTTTCGGATGCCGTGGAGATTCCCCTTGGATCGGGTCATTCAACTTCCCTTTGGCGCCCAGACACTCGAATTGCGGCTACCCGAAGCCAATCTGGCGGGCGTCTTCGCGCCCCAGCCTGTCGAGCCCTGCCCCGACCTGCGCGCCGAAGTCCTTCGAGCCTTGGCGGAGCCCCTGGGCTGCCCCCCTCTCTCCGCGCTCCCCAGGCCTGGGGAAAACGTCGTCATCCTCATAGAGGATCACACACGCCCCACCCCGACCGCCGACCTGCTTCCTCCCGTTCTGGAGGCCCTCACGCAGGCGGGGGTGAGGGACGCGGACATCACGATCCTGATCACCCATGGCACCCACCGCCTGAGCACAGACCAGGAAGTGAGGCGCATTGTGGGCCCGGGGCCATCTCGGGGGCTGCGCGTCGTCCAGCACCGATGTGATGAGCAAGACAATCAGGTCTACGTCGGCCTAACCAGCCGGGGGACGCCGGTCTGGGTAAATCGGCTCGTCCTCGAAGCGGATCGACGCATCGGCATTGGTTACATCGGCCCGAGCCCTTATGCCGGCTACTCGGGAGGGTGGAAGCTCATCGTGCCGGGGGTGGCGGCGCTCGACACCATCAACGCCAACCACAGCATGGTCCCCCTCGGCTTCCGGCGGCCCGGCAGCGTGGAGCTACCCACGCGGCTCGATATCGAAGAGGCGGCGGCGATGGTCGGGATGGACCTGGTCCTGGACGTCGTCCTCTGCCAGGATGAGCGGGTGGCCCAGGCCTTCGCCGGTACGCCAGACGAGGTCTTCCGTGCAGGCCTGGCGCTGTCCCGGCGGGTGTACGAAGTCGCCTGCCCACGGGAGCTGGACATCGCCATTGCTGCGGGATATCCCTACGATATCGACCTCTACCAAGCGGTCCGGGCGGTCGAGTACGCCGACGCCGCCGTCGGCGCGGGGGGCAGCATCGTCCTGGTGGCCACCTGCCCCGACGGCGTCGGCGGCGACGATTTCTACCATCTCATGTCTGAATCGGGCTCAAAGCCCGACGACTTCCTGCGGGCGGTGGTGAGGCGTAACGGAATGGTGACCTTCAGTGTTCTAGGATACTGTCTGGCGCGCATCAAGCAGGAGAAGAGCCTCTACCTGGTGACGGAAGGGATCGCCGAGAGAACCGCCGAGGCCATGGGTTTCCGGCCGTTGAAGGCGATTCAGCCGGGTGTGGATGCGCTGCTGGAGGAATACGGTCCGAAAGCGCGTGTAGGCGTTTTCCCTATGGGCTCGTCCACGATCCCGATCCTCTCCTGAGAGGGCGGATCGGGCGATCGGGGAGGTGGGAAGGAGGGCGTCCGCTCGCCGGAACATTCTATGCAAAGGAGTCAAAAGACGATGGATGAGAGACAACCTGTGAAGGTCCGCAGCACCACAAGCCAGATCGGCGGCGTTTCAATCGCCTGGGTGACGTTATTCGGCGCCCTGTTGGGAGTGACGGGGCTTGTCCCGATCTTCCCGTACGTGGGCGGCGGAGGCTATGTTCCCCTTACCACGCCGCTGGCCGCCATCGCCCCCCTGCTCATGGGGCCGGTGGGAGGTGTCGTCTCCGCGCTTGTCGGCGGAGTGATCGGAATGTTCATCGCGCCTGCGGCCTACCCGCTTCAGATCGTAGATGTCTTTCTCAACGCCGGGCTCCCTGCCGTGTTCGTGGCGCTCATGATCCGCGACGATCGCTACTGGAAGATCAATGTGCCCTTGTTCGCGGTCATCGGCATAGCCGGCTGGCTGGTTCCGTTCTACGTCCCCGGCGAAGCGGCAGGATTCGGCAGAGTGCCCGAGCCCCTCTACTTCCTGATGGCCGCGCTCTACTGGGTGATCCCCCTGGTGATCGCGCTGACCCCGCTGGGCACCCGCATGATCCCCAAGTGGGTGACCTCGGCCGATCGCAAGCAGCGATACGGCGGGATCTTCCTGGCGGTCCTGGCGGCCATGTTGATCTGGTGGCTGCCCTGGACGCGCCCCTATTGGTACCTCTTCGACTTCTCTGCCGAGCTGGGCGTCGCCACCCACGTCGCCTACTCCTGGTGGGTCCCGGCGCTCTCCGCCATTACGGCCGTCATCACGATCCCGATCGTCGAGGCCCTGGAGCGGAGTGGGCTGCCCAAGATCGCGGGCGCCATCTGGTAATCCGACGGCAAGCGTGACCCCTCCTTCCCAAGAACCCGGACACGCTGAGATCGAGTCGACGCTCTCCCAGATGGGCCCGCGCGGCGGGCCAGCCCCATCGCACGGCGGACGAAGCACGAATCCCTGATCCGAGGATGAGCATGCCTGGCGAGGAGGTCCTTGCGCTAAGGAAGGTGACGTTCGCCTACGAGGGAGATATCGTTGCCTTGCGCGATCTCAACCTCAGCGTGCGCAAGGGCGAATTCGTCGTTGTGCTCGGCGCCAATGGGGCAGGAAAATCCACGCTCTGCTACCTGATCAGCGGAATTGTCCCCCACATCTACGGCGGACGACGCCAAGGACACCTCACGCTGGTCGGCATCGACCCGTGGGATGAGCCGCTCTATGTCACATCCCAACGCTGCGGCGTGCTGATGCAGGATCCCGAGGTGCAGTTGTTTATGCCCAGCCTCGGGGCGGAGCTCGCCTTCGGGCCGGCAAACCTGGGAGTGCCCCGAGAGGAGATCCTGAGGCGCTCCAAGGAAGCGTTGACCCTGGTTCGACTGGAGGGGCTGGAGGAGCACAACCCGCGCGACCTCTCAGGCGGGCAAAAGCAGCGGGCGGCGCTGGCCGCGGTGCTGACGATGCAGCCTCGTGTGCTCGTGCTCGATGAGCCCACCTCCCAACTTGATCCGCTGGGTCGGTGGGAGGTGGGGGAGGCCATCGAGCGGCTGAAACGGGCCGGCGATCTCGCCATCGTGATGACAACCCACGAGAGTGAAGAGATCCTGCATCTGGCCGATCAGGTGGTGGTGTTGGAGCGAGGCGAGGCGGTGCTGCAGGGGAGCCCGGAGGAGGTCTTCTCTCACCCCGACCGCCTTGAGCAGGCGGGCGTCAAGACGCCGGCGCTGATCCAGGCCCAATCCCGGCTGGTCGCCCTGGCGCCGGGTGCCGCCGCCCTCCCGAGCCGGGTGAGCTTGAGCCTCGAGGGGGTGGCGGATCAGATCCGACGGGAGGTGACGAATCGACGCCTGACGGTCCTGCCGCAAGCCCTGCCTCCCCGGCAGGCTCCTGCCCCCGAAGCACCGGTGGTCCTCGAAGCGCGGGATCTCACCTTTGAGTACCCCGGCCCTCCGGCGGTCCTCGCCCTCCAGGATGTGCATCTCCAATGGAGGCAGGGCGAGTTCGTGGGCATCGTGGGCCAGAACGGATCGGGCAAGAGCACCTTGGTGAGGTGCTTGGTCGGCCTGCTGCGGCCCGGGCACGGAGATGTCCTTTTCCGCGGCAAGAGCATTCGGGGGCTCTCGGTGGGCGAGATGGCTCGTCGCGTGGGCCTGGTGCTGCAGAACCCCGATTACCAACTGTTCAGCGCCTCCTGCCGCGAAGAGATCGCGTTTGGTCTGCGCAACGTCGGTGTTCCCGACGAGCAGATTGAGGGGGCGATTGAGCAGGCTCTCCGCACCGTGGGCCTGGAGAAACAGGCAGACCTGTTTCCCTTCCGGCTGTCCTTCGGCGACCGGCGCAAGCTGGCCGCGGCTGCGACCATGGCCCTGGCCCCCGAAGTCCTGATCATGGATGAGCCGACCACGGCCCAGGATCACCGCGGCCGATACCAACTCGCCGACCTGGCCCGCCGTTTTCACAGCGAGCAGGGCGGCACAGTTGTGATGATCACGCACGACGTCGATCTGATCGCCCGCTATGCCCATCGCCTGATCGTTCTATATCGGGGACAGGTTCTCCTCGATGGGCCGACGGCCGAGGTCTTCGCTCAGGTGGAGGAGCTGCGAAAGACCTTCGTCGTCCCACCGGTGGCCGGGCAGCTTGCGCAGCGGCTCACGGCGCTCGGGCTCCCGCCTGATATCTTGACTCTGGATGAGCTCTTCCAGGTGCTGGTGCCCGCAGGGATCCAGCAAAGGGCAGGCTAGGTGCGGCCCGTATTCCGGTATCTCCCTCTGGATACCCCGATCCACCGGCTGCACCCGCTGGTGAAGCTGGCCCACGTCCTGCTGACGCTGCTCCTGGTCATGTATCCAATCCGTCAAGGTGATTTGCCGGTCCTTCTCGTTTGGCTGGGTTTCTCGGGCGTCTTGTGGGCAGTGGGCCGGGTGGAGCTGCGGCGCTTCACCACGTTGCTCAAGATCCTGACAGGAACCTTCATCTTCCTGATCCTGATCCAGGGTTTCACCTACCGCTTCGGCAGGACCCCGCTCATCGTCTTCGGTCACCTCAGGCTTTGGGAGGCGGACCTCGGAGTACTCACCAGGGAAGGGGTGATGTTTGGCCTGTTGCTTTGCGTGCGCATCCTGGTGGCGACTTCATCCCTGCCGCTGTTCGTGATGACCACGCCGGCCTCCGCCATCATGACCGCCATGGGGAAACTGCGCGTCCCCCGAGTGGCGACGTTCATGATCATCAGTGCCCTCTCGTTCACCACCCTTCTCTTCGAGATGTGGGCGTCGATCGTGGAGGCCCAAAAGCTGCGCGCCTTCGACATCGATCGGATGAACGTCATCAAGCGGGCGGTGCGCGCCTACATTCCCATCATCACCCCTCTGATCCTCCTGCTCTTCCGCAAGGCCAACGATTTCCAGATCGCCATGGAGACCAAGGGATTCGGCGCCCCGATCGAGCCCACCGAGATCGAGACCCTGCATGCTCGTCCGGCGGACTACCTCTGGCTGGCGCTCATTGTTGGGGTCTTTGTCCTCTGCACCGCGCTGAAGTTCGGGCCTTGGCTTTGAGGACGGCAGCGCTCACCAGGCTCCCACACAGGACGCAGCCGGCCCTGCTCCAGGGCCCAGAAGGGAGAAACCAGTATGGGCGAACGGCCCTCGTTTCCTGAGCTGCTCGCGCGATTGAGCGATCTATTCGCGCCGTCTCTGGCGCAGGATTGGCCCAACTTGCCGGTGGAGCGAGCCGAGGGGGTGTATCTCTACGACAAGGATGGGCGCCGCTACCTCGACTTTCTCTCCGGGTTCGGAGCGTGTAACGCGGGCCACAACCACCCACGGATCGTGGCGGCGGCGCGGGATCAGATGGAGCGAATGGTCCACGCGCCGCTGGGGGTCGTAGCCCCCGAAGCGACCCTGCGGCTGGCGTGGGAGCTCGGCAAGATCGTCCCGGGCGGGGCGGACATGTACTTCTTCTGTAACAGCGGCGCGGAGGCCGTCGAAGGAGCCCTCAAGCTGGCACGCTACGTGAGCGGGCGGCGGGCGATCATCGCCTTCCTGGGCGGGTTCCACGGCCGGACCATGGGGGCCGCATCGGTCACTACCTCCAAGGTGAAGTATCGCATCGGGCAGGGACCCTTCGTGCCCGATGTCTACCACGCGCGCTTTCCCTACCCCTTTCGCTCGGCGGCGGCCGATCCGGAGGCTTGCGCCCGGGAGGCGCTGGACGACCTCGACCGACTGTTCGAGTATGTGATCTCCCCGCAGGAGGTGGCGGCTTTCCTGGTGGAGCCAATCCAGGGCGAGGGAGGCTACGTGATTCCCCCGGCCGGCTGGCTGCTCGAGCTGCGCAGGCTCGCCGACATGCACGGCATCTTGCTCATCGCCGATGAGGTGCAAACTGGATTCGGCCGCAGCGGAGAGTGGTTCGCCTCCCAGGTCTTCGGCCTGGAGCCCGACATCCTGTGCCTGGCCAAGGGCATCGCCAACGGGTTCCCCCTCGGGGCGACCGCAGCACGCGGCGAGTTAATGGGAAAGTGGAGCCCCTTCTCCCACGGCACCACGTTCGGCGGCAA
>Ga0209321_10003707_pt1 | contig 10205 bp, 13 predicted proteins | sample Rifsed16ft4_FD_184012 | JGI IMG/M metagenome (GOLD analysis project Ga0209321, IMG submission 184012) | Soil microbial communities from Rifle, Colorado, USA - sediment 16ft 4 - CSP-I_5_4 (version 2) | ecosystem: Environmental > Terrestrial > Deep subsurface > Rock core/Sediment | place: Rifle... | reverse complement strand
GCGGTCGCAGTTAACGAAGTTGGTGATGACCTCGATCGGCCGGCTGATCTTGAACTCCCGCCGCGTGACCTCCATCAAATAGTTCGACACCGCCGTGACCCCGTCCGATTGTTCGATGGCAAAGCGGGTGATGGGCAGGAAGGAGCGGTCCTGGCCGACGAGAGTGATGTCGGTGCCGTGCAGGGTAGTCACCACCGGCAGCCGGCGCGGCGCCAGCATCGCCTTGGCCAGGTAGGCGCTCACCGAGTGGGGAATGGCGTAATGAACGTGCAGCAGGTCGAGGTTGTAGTGTTCGGCCACTTCGGCCATCTTGGTGGCCAGGGCCAGGGCGTAGGGCGGGTGGTCGAAGAGCGGGTAGTCGAGCACCTCGACTTCGTGGTAGCGGATGCGGTGGGCAATTTCGGGCGAGCCGTCCAGGCCCGCCAGCCGAAAGGGCAGGGCGTAGCTGATGAAGTGGACTTCGTGGCCGCGGGCGGCGAGCTCCATGCCGAGCTCCGTGGCCACCACGCCGCTGCCGCCGTAGGTCGGGTAACAGGTGATTCCGATTCTCATCCCGCGCTCACTCTAGCAGACGCTTTTCCCGCCCGGCAAGGTACGTGGACTTAGATGCCCGCGCGTGCTAAATTGCTTCGCCTTTTGATGCTTCCCTCGCGCTCATGAAACTCGCCGGCAAGGTGGCCATCATCACGGGGGCGGGCACCGGCATCGGCCGGGCCTGCGCCGAGCTCTTCGCCCGGGAGGGCGCGGCGGTAGTGCTGGCGGGCCGCCGGCGGGAACCGCTCGAGGAAGTCGTGGCCGCGATTGAAAAAAGCGGCGGGCGGGCGCTGGCGCAGATGTGCGATGTGACCCGCGAGGCCGAGGTCAAAGCCCTGGTGGCCCGCAGCGTGGATACTTTCGGCGGGCTGCACCTCCTGGTCAACAACGCCGCCTATTGGATGGCGGGCACGATCGAAGAGACCAGCGTCGAAGACTGGGAGCGAATGATGGAGACGAACCTCAAGGGGGTTTTCCTGCTGGTGAAACACGCTCTGCCGGCGCTGCGGCAGGCGGGCGGAGGGAGCATCGTCAACATCGGCTCGGTGCTGGGCCTGGTGGGGATGAAGCGCCGGGTGGCTTACGCCACCTCGAAGGGCGGCCTGGTGCTGCTGACCAAGTCATTGGCGCTCGACCACGCGCAGGACAAGATCCGCGTCAACTGCATTTGCCCCTCTCTGGTGGACACGCCCATGGGCCAGGAGTCCCTTACGGGCGCGGGTGACGCCGCGGCGGAGCGCGCCCGGCGCCTCGCCCAGATTCCTCTCGGGCGCGCCGGCACCCCGGACGACGTGGCCCGGCTGGCCTTGTTCCTGGCCAGCGAGGATTCCAGTTGGATTACGGGAGCGGCCATCGCCCTCGACGGCGGCTTTACCGCCTACTGAAAAAGTCATGGGCAGCGCCAAGCGTCACTACGCCGAGCTTCGCAGGCACTTCAGCCGGATAGCCGCGGTGCGGATGTTCGGAATGAAGGCAGGTAAGCTGAGCCCCGGGCGAGCCACCTTGACGCTGGACGCGGGGCCGCGCCATTCCCATCCGCAGGGGGTCCACGGGGGTGTGCTGGCGGCCTTGGCCGACACGGCGCTAGCCATGGCCATCTTCACCCGCCTGCCGGCCCGGACGTGGATTTCGACGGTGGAGATGAAGATCAACTACCTGGCGCCGCACCTGCGAGGACGCCTGCGCGCCGACGCACGCGTGCTCCGCCAGGGCAAGCGCTGGGCGGTGAGCGAGGTCGAAATCCGCAACGCCGCCCGGGCACTGGTGGCCAAGAGCCTGCTCACCTACAGCATCCGCCCGCACGAAGAGAAGGGGTAAGAGAAAAAAGACCCTCCCCCGTGGCAGGGCCGGGGGGAAGGGACCCGACTAGTCCTGCTCGGGGGTGGCGTGGATCATTTCCGGCTCGAGGGCGCGGTTGCCGTTCGAGCCGTTCTCGTCCTTGTGCAGATACTTGATGCTGGCCTTGTAGAGCAGCAGGTTGGGGGCGCCCGAGCGGGTCAGCTTGATGCAGTCGCGGTCGTACCACTCGATGGTGCCGCGCAGCACCTCGCCGTCCGTCAGCACGATGACCATTGGCGTGCGGGCCTGCATCTGCTTGACGTAGTAATAGGCCTCGGCGTGGGTCTGCTCCGGCGGCACCGGCTTCTTGCGCGGCCCCGCCTGCGGGCTCCGCGCCTGCTCCTGCACTTCAACCAAGCTGGGACGAATCAGTCGGCGGTTCATGATTCATTACCTCACTGTTACGCGTCCTGCCGTTGCTTGATCCCTCACGGGTAAGCGCCCGAACGGCCGCGGGGCCTCTCTCCTACCTAAGAGAGATGCGCGAGACCGGGAAAACGTTTCACCCGGCCGGCGAAAAAAGGTCGGCCGGGCCCAGCGCCCAGGCCTCCAGGGCCAGCTGCCGGTTGATGTTGCGCCGCTGCCAGCCCTCGATCCGGTCCAGGGTTCCGACCGCCCGCGTCAACCACTCGCGGTCGACCTGACGGCTTAGCCCCTGCAATTCACTCCGTAAGTCCGGGTGGCGGAGTCCCAGTTCAGGAGTGCCTGTCTTCAAATACAGGACGTCTGACAGCAGGCTATACAACAGGTCAAGAGAAAATTCAAGGGCTTCGCGGCGCTCGCCCGAGTCGAGCTCGGTCGGGCCGCCCTTGCCGGCCAGGGCGGCGGAGGCGGCGAACAGGTGTTCAGGGTCGAACCGGCGGGTGATGGCGGCGCGGACGAGCTCCAGGGCCTCGGCCCGGACCTGCCGGTAGTGGTCGAGGTCGAGCACGCGGGCGGTGCCCAGGCTGCCGGCCGCGGCCGCCGCGGCCAGTTCTCGCTCGGCGGCTTTCCAGTCACGCCGGTGGGAAGCCAGGTGGCGTTCGATGTCGGCCGTGCTCAAGGGAGCGAAGAACAGGGGAATGCAGCGGGAACGCAGCGTGGCGCGGAGCTCGAACGGGGCCGGGGTCACCAGGATGAGCGTCGTCCGCTCGGGAGGCTCCTCCAGCACCTTGAGCAGGACGTCGGCGTAGTCGAAGCGCAAGCGCTCGGCTTCGTCAATCAGGAAGACATTGCGGCGCACGCCGGCGGGCTGGAGGTAGGCCTGGCGGACGACGGCGCGCATCTGGCTGACGCGGATGTAGGCGCCGTCGGGGACGAGCACGGTTACGCTGGGGTGCGGCCGGAGCAGCAGCGGCACGGCTTCGGGGTTGGCGCTGCCGCGCTCCTTGAGCGCGACGCTCTTCATCCCTTCCAGGTCGTCCAGCGCCGCCAGGGCGCGGCAACTCCCGCAGGCGCCGCAGATCTCTCCCTGCTTCCGCTCGCAATTGAGGGCACGGGCGAAAAGCGCGGCCAGGGTGAACTTGCCCACGCCTTTCTGTCCAGCAAAAAGCAGGGCGTGAGGGACGCGGTCAGTCTCGAGCATCCGCTCGAGCACGCGCACGACACGGGCGTTCCCGATGAAGCCGGCGAAGCTCATCGGCCTCGCCTCCGGCCGCGCCCGGCCAGCCGGCGGGTGGCGTAGGCCAGGACGTGCTTGTGGATTTCGCCGGGCGCGGTTTCTCCGGGGATGAGCTTCACGCGACGCGGCTCGCTCCGGGCCAGGGCGCGGTAGCCGCGCCGGACGCGCCGGTAGAACTCGACCGCCTCGCGCTCGAAGCGCCCCTCGTCGCGCCGGGCGCGGCGGTTGCGGCGGCGGGCGCGGCGGACGCTGGTGCGCGGGTCGATGTCAATCACGAAAGTGAGGTCGGGCCGGAGCCCGCCGGCAGCCGCCCGGTGCAGCCGGCGGATGAGGGCGAGGTCGATCCCGCGGCCGTAGCCCTGGTAGGCGAGCGAGGCGTCGGTGAAGCGGTCCGAGAGCACGACGCGGCCGCGGGCCAGGGCCGGGCGGATGACCTGGCGGACGTGCTGGGCCCGGGCGGCGAACATCAGCAGCAGCTCGGCGTGCGGGTCCATGCCGGCGCTCGCCCGGCCGAGCAGCAGCCGGCGGATGCGCTCCCCGAGCGGCGTGCCCCCCGGCTCGCGGGTGACGAGCACGGACAGGCCGCGGCGCCGCAGGGCGCGGGCCAGCAGCCGGAGCTGCGTGGTCTTGCCGCAGCCGTCGATCCCTTCGAAGGTCAGGAAGCGGCCGCGGGCAGTTCGAGCAGGCATTTCAGCAGGTCTGGTGACGCACGGATCGGGCTAGTAAGATTGCAAGCGCTCGACCTGAGCGCTGGCGCCCACATGCTGGCGCAAGCGGTTCATGTCCTCGTCGCTCATCGACAAGAACTCCACGCCCATCCCCTGGCCTTCATCGGAGTGGCGGACCATGGCCTTGGGCGTGATGGAAATTTCCTTGTCCAGCCAGATGCGCAGTTGCAGCATCCGCCCGCGGGGCAGGGGGCGGTGGTCTTCGATGTAGGCGCCGGCCAGGCTGATATCCCGCAAGCGGGGGCGCAGCTCGGGGTAGTCCACGTAGACGGGGCGCTCGAGACGCATCCGCGGTTGGGTGCGGCGCTCGTGGTCCAGCGGCATAGATTGCCTCACTATAGCACGGTTTCTCCGGGCGGAACCTACTTCTCGCCCTGGCTTCTCCTTAGACGAAAGCGCCGCCGCAAGGTTACGAGTGAGCGATGCTACAATTCCGAACTATGAACTCGGCGGGGACGCTTTCCGTGGCGGAAAACCTGGCGCGCGTCCAGGAGCGCATCCAGGTTGCGGCGCGGCGCGCGGGGCGCACCGATGAGGTCACGCTGGTGGCGGTCACCAAGAGCGTCCCGCCGGAGCGCATCGCCGAGGCCTACCGCGTCGGGGTGCGCCACTTCGGGGAAAACCGCGTCCAGGAGTTCGAGGACAAGCGCCCCCTGCTGGCTCTGCCCCCGGCTATCTGGCATATGGTGGGTCACGTGCAAACCAACAAGGCCCGCCGGGCGGCGGAGCTTTTCGACCGGGTGGATTCCCTCGACAGCCTGCGGTTGGCGGAAAAGCTGGCGGCGGCGGCCCGGGAGCGCGGCCGGGGCTTGCCTGTGCTGATTCAGGTTCACCTGGGAGAGGAAGAAACCAAGCATGGCGTCGAGCCCGGCGACCTCGGGCCGCTGGTGGAGCAAATAGCCCGGCTGGACGGCGTTTCGCTGGAAGGCCTGATGACCATCCCGCCTTATTTGGAGCCGGTCGAGCGGGTGCGGCCCTACTTCCGCCGCCTGCGCGAGCTGGGCGAAGAGATCGACCGGCGACGCCTTCCGCGCGTGGCTATGAAAGAGCTCTCCATGGGGATGAGCCACGACTTCGAGGTGGCCATCGAAGAAGGCGCCACCCAGGTGCGCCTCGGGACCGCGCTCTTCGGCCCCCGGCCGGGCCCTGCATGAGTCTTCAGGTGGAAGAGCGGGGTGGGAATGTTCGTTTCCGGGTCAAGGTGCAGGCGCGGGCGCGGCGCGAAGAAATCGCCGGCGTGCACGGCGGCGCGTTGCGCGTGCGGGTGACGGCGCCGCCCCTCGAGGGCCGCGCCAACCGCGCGGTGGTCGAGCTGCTGGCCGAGCGTTTGCACCTGCCGCAGAGTTCCGTTAAGATAACCAGCGGCGAGCGCAGCCCGCAGAAGACCATCGAGGTGGCCGGGCTCGGCGCCGCCGCGGTCCTCGAACGGCTCCGGCTTGAGCCGGAGTAATTTTTTTGCTCCTACGGGCGGGAAGCGCATGCTCTACGCGGTCGTCCTCATCGGGATTCTGGCCACGCTGCTCGGGGTCAGCATCCACCGCAGCTTTTTCGTCAAGACCAAGGCCGACTTCGTGGTGGCGGGGCGGCGGCTGACTTGGCCGGTGCTGGTCTTCACCCTGCTCTCGAGCTGGATCGGGGCGGGGAGCCTCTTTGCCGGGGCGGAGAACGCCTTCCACAACGGCTTCGCCTCGCTCTGGCAGCCGGCCGGGGGCTGGGCGGGTTTGCTGGTGATCGCCTTCGTCGCCGGGCGGGCGCGGCGCTTTGCGCAGTACACCGTGCCCGACCTGCTCGAAGCCCGCTACGACAAGTTCGCGCGCCTGTTCGGCACGCTCGCCATCGTCATCGCCTGCACGAGCATCACCAGCTACCAGTTCCGCGCCGGGGGCGACATCCTGCACCTGATCTTCCCGGACTCGATCGGCCGGGAGCAGGGGATGTACATCATCGCGGCCTTCGTCATCACCTTCACGGCGCTGGCGGGGATGAGCTCGGTGGCCTACCTCGACCTGGTCATCGGGCTGCTGGTCACCGTCACCGCCTGCATTGCCCTGCCGGTGCTGGTCGGCGTGGCTGGCGGCTGGAGCGGAGTGCGGGCGGTGTTGCCGGCGGACCACTTCGCGGTGCTCGGGCCGCTGCGCTGGTACCAGGCGTTGAACTTTTTCCTCCCTACGATGTTTCTGTTGCTGGGCAACCAGCCGATGTACCAGAAGTTTTTCTCGGCGCGCAGCGAGCGCGACGCCAAGATATCCGTCGCCGGCTGGATCGTCGGCTTGCTGGTGCTGGAGACGGTCATCGTGGCGCTGGCGGTGGTGGGGAGCGCGCTCTACCGGGAGGCGGTGCCGCGGGAGATCATCCCGGTGGCGGCGCGCAACGGCCTGCCGGAGCTGCTCGGGGCGGTGCTGCTCGGCGGGGTCTTCGGGAAAGTGATCTCGACGGGCAACAACTACTTGTTCTCGCCGGCCAGCAACCTCATCCACGACGTCTACCACCGCTTCATGAACCCGGGGGCGACGGAGCGGCAGATCCTGGTCTTTTCGCGCCTGGTGGTGATCCTGCTGGGGGTGGTGGCGGTGGTGCTGGCGGCGCACACCACCTCCATCCTGCGCATGGCGCTCTACGCCTACACGGTCTACGGCGCCGGGGTTACGCCGGTGGTGCTGGCGGCTTTCTTCTGGAAGCGGGCGAACGCGCGCGGAGCGCTGGCTTCGATTCTCGTCGGCACGGCCATCAGCGTCGGCTGGAACCTGGTGGCGAACCTGGAAGCGACGAACGGCTTCGTGGCCTTCACGAAGGAAGTCGATGCGGTCATTCCCGCGCTGATGTTTTCGCTGCTGGCGCTGGTGCTGGTGAGCCTGGCGACGCCGCCGCCCGTCGAAGAGAAGTGGCGCGCGGTGATGCCGAAGGAGGCAGCGGCCTAGTCATGGGATTCGACCTGAAGGCCGTTCAGGGGGAGCTCAAGCGCCGCGGGTTCGACGGCTGGCTGCTCTACGACATCCACCACCGCGACCCGCTGGCCTACCGCCTTCTGGGGTTCTGGCCGCCGATGGTGACCCGGCGCTGGTATTACTTCATCCCGGCCGGCGGCGCCCCGCAGAAGCTGGTGCACCGCATCGAGGCGGCGCGACTGGACGCGCTGCCGGGCGAGAAGCACGAGTACGCCGCCTGGGAAGAGCAACAACAGAAGCTTAAGGCGATGCTGGGCGCGGCGAAGAAAATAGCCATGCAGTATTCGCCCCTGAACGCCATCCCCTACGTTTCTATGGTGGACGCGGGCACGGTCGAGCTGGTGCGCAGCTTCGGGAAAGAAGTTGTGAGCTCGGCCGACCTCGTGCAGCAGTTCCAGGCCCGCTGGACACCGGCGCAGCTCGAGACCCACCGGGCCGCGGGCCGCGCGATTGATGAGATCATGCGCGCCGCGTTTGCGCGCATCGGAGCGGCGGTCAAGGGCGGCGAGAAGCTGACCGAGTACGCCTTGCAGCAGTGGATCCTCGAGCAGTTCGCCGCTCGCGGCCTGACCACCGACGACCCGCCCATCGTCGGGGTGAACGAGCACAGCGGCGACCCGCACTTCGAGCCCCGGAAGGAAAACCTGCGGCCGATAGTCGCCGGCGACTGGGTGCTGCTCGACGTCTGGGGCAAGCTGAAGCAGCCCGGCGCGGTCTACTACGACATCACCTGGGTCGGGTACGTGGGCGGGGAAGTCCCGCGGCGCCAGCAGGAGATTTTCGAGGTTGTGCGCGCCGCGCGCGACGCCGCGGTCGAGTTCGTCGCCAAAGGAATCGCGCGCGGCGAGACCCTCCGCGGTTATCAGGTGGACGACGCCGCCCGCGGCGTCATCCGCCAGCGCGGCTACGCCGACAAGTTCATCCACCGCACCGGCCACTCCATCGGGGAAGAAGTGCACTCGAGCGGGGCCAACATGGACAACCTCGAGACCCACGACGAGCGCGAAATCATCCCCGGCACCTGCTTTTCCGTGGAGCCCGGCATCTATCTCCCCGAGTTCGGCGTGCGCCTCGAGGTGGACGTTTACGTGGAGGAGAAGCAGGCCGGCACGACCGGCGCCGTGCAGGGCGAGATTGTGCGCATCCAAGGGTGAAGACGATGAACGGCACTGACAGCCCGAAGACTCCGGCCGCTCCGCCGGCGCCGCGCGCCGGCCAGCGAGAAGCGCGCGCCTGGCTGCTGGGCGTGCTGGGCTGGCTGGTGCCCGGGCTGGGACACCTGGCGCAGAAGAAGTTCGACCGCGCCGCGGTGTTTTTCGTCTCCGTTGTCGCCCTGGCCGGGCTGGGACTGGCCATGGGCGCCAAGCTCTATGGCCCGCCCTTCGCCCGCGACCAGGGATTGTTTCTCTTCGCGCTCCACGTGCTCGGCTTTTTCGGCGACCTGGGCGCGGGGCTGCTGTTTTTCGCCGCCCGTCTGGCGGGCTGGGGCCAGACGTACATGGGCCGCGCGGTGGGCGACTACGGGACAGTTTTCTTTCTCGGCGCCGGCTTGCTGAACCTGCTGACGGCGCTCGACGCCTACGACGTCGCGGTGGGGAAGAAGGAGTAGCCATGGGACCGGCAGGACAGTTGCTGGTGTTGAGCCATTTCGAGGCCATGACACTGTTTGCCTTTTTCACCTCGCTCGTCTTTGCTTTCTTGAGCAAGCGCGGCTGGCGTGACCGCGCCAAGAGCTTCCTCTGGACCTTCCTGCTCTTCCTGCTGGCCGGGGTGGGGCTCGGCTGGCTGATGTATCCCTTTCCGCGCTGACCGCCCAAGGCGGGCCACGGGGGAGCCAACTCCTCCCGTATTGGGAAGTAACCCCGCCTCTTCCGCGACCCTTCCTGGCACTTTCTTTCTTTCCAACTGATTAGCAAGGCAGAGAAGTTGGTGGTGGAATTGCCTTAGGACGGGCGGGAGTGTGTGCGGTGAAGCCGCTCCGCATCCTGATAGCGGATGACCACGACGTAGTGCGGGAGGGGCTGCGGGTCTTGCTCGAGGCCCGGCCCGGCTGGGAAGTGTGCGCGGAGGCCAAGACCGGCCGCGAGGCCGTGGAACAGGCGCGGCAGCTCAAGCCCGACGTGGTGGTGCTCGACGTCAGCATGCCCGAGCTCAACGGCCTGGAGGCCGCCCGGCAGATCCTGCGGGCGGTGCCGCGCACGGAGATACTCATCCTGACCATGCACGAGTCGGAAGAGCTGGCGCGCCAGGTGTTGGCGGTGGGCGTGCGCGGCTACGTGCTGAAGTCGGACGCGGGGCGGGAACTGCTGGCGGCGGTCGAGGCGCTCGCCGAGCACAAGCCCCACTTCACCCCGCGGATTTCGCGGATGGTTCTCGAAGGCTACTTGAGGAACGAAGGCGGGCCGACGCCCGGCTTGCTCGCTGGCCGCCTGACGCCGCGGGAGCGCGAAGTCGTCCAGCTGCTGGCGGAAGGGAAGAGCAACAAGGAAGTGGCGGCCCGGCTCGGCATCAGCGTCAAGACGGCCGAGGCCCACCGCGGCAACGTCATGCGCAAGTTGAACCTGCACTCGGTGACCGAGCTCGTCCACTACGCCGTCCGCAACCAGATCGTCCAGCCGTAACGGGAAAAAGATCGGAGCCGTGATGGATTGAGGAAGGCCTACTTATGTCCCAAAAGCCTTACCGCGGCGGCGACCGCGGGGTCGTCGGCAAAGGTAAACGTGTCCCACTCGGCCAGGACCTCGACGTCGGGCTTGATTCCTTGGTTTTCCCAGTTGGCGTGCGAGACGCGCGGGTCGAACCGCTCGGCGGCGATCCAGAGCTTGGAGCCGTCGGCGAAGGTGGCGCCGTGCAGCGTCTCGACGTTGCCCTTGGTGGTCTGGCCCACAATCTTGGCGCGGCCGGTGTCCTGCAGCGCGCCGGAGAAGACCTCCCCGTAACTGACCGTGTTCTTGCTCACCAGGATCACCAGGGGAACGGTCTGCGAGTTGTGAACCGTGTCGGGGGTAATTTCCATCGGCCGCCGGGCCGCGCGCTTGACGAAATGCCCAAGGGTTCCCG
>Ga0209321_10003705_pt1 | contig 10207 bp, 11 predicted proteins | sample Rifsed16ft4_FD_184012 | JGI IMG/M metagenome (GOLD analysis project Ga0209321, IMG submission 184012) | Soil microbial communities from Rifle, Colorado, USA - sediment 16ft 4 - CSP-I_5_4 (version 2) | ecosystem: Environmental > Terrestrial > Deep subsurface > Rock core/Sediment | place: Rifle... | reverse complement strand
CCCTCTGGGGAGCGATGGAAGGCTCGCTGTTGTTCTATGCCGCCCTGACCCTTCTCATCGGGTGGATCGCGGGCCGGCGTCTCGACGCCGAGTTGGCGCCCGTGGCCGCCGATGAGGATGAAGGACTCGGGCGCCATCCGGCGAATGCGACCGGCGAGACTGAGCACGTCGTCGATTTCCAGGGCGTGCATGCAAGCGATACCAACGACTCGGGGGCGCTGGCGCTCGAGATGGAACTCGACCGATCGCGTGAACCGCAGATCGAGAACGTCCACCTGGTGTCCCCGGTTGATGAGCGCGCGGGCGACGTACTCCATTCCCAGCGGCTCGATGCGAAAAAACGGCCCTAGTCCGAATCGCTCGTTGCCGGGGACGGGGCGTATGAGGAGAACGTTCATTGCGGGGCCGGGAGAGGTTACAACCACCCTGGAATTAGCGGCAACACACTCCCTCGCCGCTACTTCGCTCGAGTAGATGCGCGCCGCTTCCGGCAAATCCACTTCAGGATGCGGTCGTGAAGGCCGCTTCCGAAATGCTGGAACCGCGCCCGTCGAACGACGAACTCCGCTGCGAAGACGAAACCGATGAGCAGGTACGAAATGGGCCCGGTATACACGGCCCAAAGGCTTAGCGGCCCGGTCACGGCCAGAACTCCCGCCACGAGGCCATTGACCACGAAGAACGACACCCACAACCAGGTAACGCTTCTGCAATAGCGTACTTCGGAAGGTGACAATTCCGGCTGTTGGAGTCGCGCGAGGCGCTCCACCACGGGTATGGGCCCCCGAAGAGAGCCCGCGAAATACACGAGCAAAACCGCGTTGACCACGACGGGCAACGCGAGGATGAGGCGGCGGTCGTCTATCCAGGCCGCAAAGATCGACACCGCGAGGACTGCGAGCGGTACCCCGAAAACCGCCCCAAGAGGCTCGCCGCTTCGGTTCCGGTAGCGTATCGAGAGCGTTGGAATGAGTATCAATGACAACAGGACCGCGACTGCTCCGAGATTCCAATGGGTAATCCCGAAGTAGACAACGACCGGGTACGCGGCCAAGAACACCACACCCACGACGCGCAAGAGAGTCCGCATCAATCGCTACTGTAAACGCTCACTCTACGTCGCAAGGTCCCGGAAGACGAATGCTCGGATATGACGTGGGCGGCTCGCTAACACTTGACTCCTGGAGATGGTCCAGATAGTATCTATATGTGCACAACGTGCACTAACTCATTGAAAGGAGATTACGCTTCATTGGCGGCCAAGACGAGGGGAATTCGCGTTCCGGATGAGCTGGAGAGCGAGATTCGTCGGCAGGCCGAGGAGCGGGGCAAGTCCTGGTCGGCCATGACGAACGAGCTTCTAACGGAAGCCATCCGGATGCGGCGAGTTCCCGGGGTGGTATTCGCGGACGGCCCTTCCGGAAGGCGCGCCGTGGTGGCGGGAACGGGGATCGATGTCTGGGAAGTCGTCGCCGCCTGGAAGGCCGGCGGTCGAGATCCGGAGAAGCTTCACGAGGATTTCAGCTGGTTGAAGGAAACCCAACTTCGGGCTGCGCTCGCATACTACGAACTCTACCCATCCGAAATCGACGCCCGACTCGAGCGCGAGCGCTTGTGGACTGCCGAACGCGTGCGCAAAGAACTACCCTTCACATCGCCGCTGAAGCGATAGCTCCACCGCCTTGAGCTTTCTGCTCGATGAGGACGTGAACCCAGTCGTTGCGGAAGTCGGTCGCAGCCTCGGGCTCGATATGGTGAGCGTTCACGAAATCGATCGACGCGGCCTCGACGACGCTCCACAGCTCGAGTTCGCTTCAGCTTCTGGTCGAGTCTTCGTAACTCGGAATCGAGACGATTACATCAAGCTCACCGTCACCTTCTACCAAATGAGCGCGCCTCATTCGGGCATCATCATCATTCCGCATACACTCCCCAACAGGGAGCCGAAGCGGATTGCGCATGCCCTGAGGACGTGGCAAGACGAGCACACCATAGACGACAGCCTGCGGTACGCCATCTTCTTTCTCGCGGCGCCATGACAGCAGCACTGACTGGATCCTAGCCGCGTTCGCCAAGGGGCTCATCCATCCTACGATTCCCGTGTCCATGCGGATGGCGTCCCCGCGGGGCAGAACTTCGACACAGTATCCGCAGTAGACACAGATATCCAAAGTCAGCCCCATCGCTAGCGCGACTCTGTCAAGCTGCTTGCCGATCGTCGACCGTATCGTTTGCGGGAGCAGGTCTTTCCCGGTGTGGAGTCTCCGGCGCTACTTCGGTGCTGACTGGGTGTCTCCATACACCTGATTCCAGTCGCCCTTCACGTGCCCGGGGGTGAGGCGGCACTCGTGGGGGAACTTCAACGTGCAGTTCTGTTCGGTGAGGGGTTTGCGGAGTTTCGGGTTCATGAGCTCGTGAATGTCGAGCTGCATCGCCCCACGGGAGTAGGCGGCGATGTCGACGATGCCGGTGTCCATGCGGATGGCGTCCTCGGGGCAGACCTCGACGCAGTATCCGCAGTAGACGCAGACCCCGAGGTCGATGTCGAAGCGGACCGGGTACTTCTCGACGTTGGGGTCGGGGTGCTCTCCGGCGACGATGGTGATGCATTTCGCCGGGCACACGGTCTCGCAGAGCATGCACCCGACGCAACGAGGGGTTCCCTCGTCCCGGACGGTGAGCCGGTGGCGGCCGCGGAAGCGCATCGCGAGCGGCCTCAGGATCTCCGGGTACTGGAAGGTTACCGCGGCTGGGATGTGCTTGAGGAGTCCGACGCTGTGCGCCGCGTGCAGGAAGAGATTCCTGAAGAAGTGCGCGCTCGTGATCTTGAGCCCGCTCAGGATCTGGGGAAGATAGGTCTTCTCCCAGAACGTGAGCTCCGGCCTGCTCATCACCTTCACGTTTGCCGCCATCACGGTCCTCTCTAGAAGAACGTCAATACCAGAGCGGTCACGAAGACGTTCACGACGGAGATCGGGAAGAGCCCGAGCCATCCGAGCCGCATGAGCTGATCATAGCGAAAGCGGGGGAGCGTCCAGCGAATCTGCATGAAGAGCCAGCAGAAGGCCAGAACCTTGACGGAGAAGCTCGCGACTCCCAGGAGGACGTAGGTCCACTGGGAGAGAGGGATCGTCGCTCCCCAGGGGAAGTGGAAGCCGTCGGGCATCAGATAGGGCACCTGCCAGCCGCCGAAAAAGAGCGTCGTCGTGAGACAGGCGACGAGGATCGTCTCCAGAAAGTCGGCGAGAAAGAACATGCCGAACTTCATTCCGCTGTACTCGACGAAATACCCGATGATCTCGGATTCACCTTCGGGCAGGTCGAACGGCACCCTCTTGGTCTCTGCGAGCGCGGCCGTGAGGAACACGAAGAACGCAACCGGCTGAACGACGATGCCCCAGAGGGGAATCCAGCCGCCGGCCAAGTAGGTTCCCTGGCCCCGCACGAGCTCCTGCAGGTCCAGCGTCCCGTACACCAGGATGACGCCGATGATGGCGATCCCGAGCGCGATCTCGTAGGAGATCATCTGCGCTGTCGCCCGCAGCCCTCCGAGAAGGGCGTAGTTGTTGCGCGAGGCGAATCCGGCCAGGATCACTCCGTAGACCCCGAGCGAGAGCATCGCGAAGATGTAGAGGAGCGCCGCGTCGAGCTTGGCGACCTGGAGGTCGATCACCCGATCGCCCCAGACCACGTGATCCCCGAAGGGGATTCCGGCGAAGGCGACGAGGGCGAAGAAAACCGAGAAGAACGGGGCCAAGGTGTGGAGGACCCGGTCCGCGCCTTCCGGAACGATGTCCTCCTTGGTGAACATCTTGACGGCGTCGGCGATGGGATGGAAGAGTCCCAACACCGTGAAGCCCAGGATGTCGGCGCGGTTCGCTCCAATCCGGTCCTGCATGACCGCCGACTGCTTGCGCTCGATCCAGGTATGGAGCCCCGCGAGGTTCAGGACCCCGAAGAACATGATGCCCGCGAGGACGAGCTTGATGACCAGGTCTTCCATCGTCGTTATCCGGGCAGCTTCAGCTGAGCTCCCGAAGGTCCAATCGCTTCGTAGCTCAAGCCCGCGAACGGCATTACGGCCTTTGCGAGACCGAGGAAAATCTCCTGGGGTTTGCGCCAGGAGAGCGCATGATTCACGCGCCGAGCGATCTCGAGGAGAACGCTCCAGTCCTCCCGCGAGTCCGGGAGGGGCGGAAAGGCGCGGCCGATCCGCTGCACTCGGCCCTTCTTGTTCACGAACGTTCCGTCCTTCTCGACGTACGCGGCGGTGGGGAGCACCCAGTGCGCGAAAGAATTCGTGGGATTCTCGTTCGTTCCCGAGAAGACGAGGAGACGAAGCCTCTGCGAGAGCTCCTGGAGCTTCTTTTCAGCGACGATCGAAGTCAGGTCGTGGCCGAAGACCCACAAAGCCTCGAGACGCCCTTCGAGGCCATCGGCGACGAGACTCGCGGCGTCCGAACCGGCAAGATCCAGGAGCTTTGCTCCCAGGGTGTTGGGGTTCTTGTCCGCCTCGAGCAGGAAGTCGTCGCTCTTGCCGGGAGGCTTCAGCGCGGGGGCGATGACGCGAGCGCCCAGCTTGCTATGGAAGATCTCCCGGATCAGAAAGAGCTCCTCGGTTGTGAGCTGCGAGGAGGCGATGACGCCGATCTTGCTGAGCTTCGAAAGAGAGGCCCCGATGGCGGAGAACGCCTCGTCCCACGTGGAATCCGCGCCCCGATGACGGACCTTTGTCAGTCGTCCGCGGTCGATCCAGTGGAAGCCAAAACGCCCCTCGTCGCACATCCACCAGTCGTTGACGTTCTCGTTGTAGCGCGGCTTCAGGCGCAGGACGCGGGCGCCGTGGTTGAGATGCGGCCGGTCGAGAACGAAGTGGACGTCGATATTGCAGCCCGTCGAGCAGCCGCTGCAGACCGAGGGCACGCTCGAGAGGTACCAGACCCTGGCCTTGAAGCGAAAGTCCTGCTCGGTGAGCGCTCCCACGGGACAGATGTCGATGACGTTCCCCGAATAGGGGTTGTCGAGCACGACACCCGGATAGAGCCCGAGCTCCGCCCGGTCTCCCCGGTTGAAGATGCCGAACTCGCCCGTCTTCGAGATCTCGTCCGAGAACCGCACGCAGCGCGAGCACAGGATGCAGCGCTCCTGGTCCAGCATCACGTGCGGGCCGAGGGCCACGGCCTTCTTCTTCTTGACCTTCTGCTCCCGGAACCGCGGATCGTAGAGACCGAAGTTCATGTAGAAGTTCTGGAGGTCGCACTCTCCCGACTGATCGCAGACGGGGCAGTCGAGCGGATGGTTCGCGAGAAGGAACTCCAGGACCGCGCGCCTTCCGTCCTCGGCCTTCTCGTTCTTGGTATGGACCACCATGCCTTCGGCCACGGGGGTGTTGCAGGCGATCTGCAGCTTGGGGTTCTTCTCGACGTCGACCAGGCAAATGCGGCAGTTGCCCGCGATGGAGAGTCCCGGGTGGTAGCAGTAGCGCGGGATGAAGATCCCGAGCTTCTCCGCGGCCTGGATGACCGTCGACCCCTCTGGGCTCTCGATCGGCTGGCCGTCGATCGTCAGCCTGGTCATGCGACCGCCTCGCTACTCCGGACGCAATTGCCGGTGCGAATGTGCTCCTCGAACTCCGCCCGGAACTTCGCGATGTAGGACTGGACGGGCCAGGCCGCCGCGTCGGCGAAGACGCAGATCGTCTTTCCCTCCATGTCAGAGGCGATGGCGAGCAGGTCCTCGAGGTCCTGGAGTCGTCCCTTCGCATCGGTGACGCGCCCCAGGATGCGGTGAATCCAGCCCGTTCCCTCGCGGCAGGGAGAGCACTGACCGCAGGACTCGTGGGCGAAGAACTTGGTCGCGGACTCGAGAGCATCGACGATGCAGGTGGTGTCATCCATTACGATGACCCCGCCGGAGCCGGCCATGGAGCCCGCCGCGATCAGGGAGTCGAAGTCCATGCGGACGTCGATTTCTTCCGCGGTGAGGATCTTCGCGGAGATTCCGCCGGGGATCACCGCCTTCAGCTTCCGGCCCCCGCGTACTCCCTGAGCGTGTTTCTCGATGAGCTCTCGCAGCGTGACGCTGACCGGAGCCTCGTAGAGACCGGGCCGGTTCACGTGCCCGCTCACCGAGAAGAGCCTCGTTCCGCCCTGCTTGAGAGTTCCGATGCCCGCGAACTTCTCGGCGCCGTGGTTCAGGATGTAGGGGACGCAGGCAAGGGTCTCGACGTTATTGACGATCGTCGGGCATTGGAAGAGCCCCGAGATCGCGGGGAAGGGAGGCTTGAGCTTGGGAAAGCCCTTTCCTCCCTCGAGCGAGCTGAGGAGTGCCGTCTCCTCGCCGCAGATGTAGGCTCCGGCTCCGCGGTGGATCACGACGTCGAGGTCGTAGCCGCTCCCCTGGATGTTCTGGCCGAGCCAACCTTTCGCGTACGCCTCCTCGACCGCGCGGCCGAAGCGCTCGGCCGATCGGAAGTACTCGCCCCGGATGTAGACGTAGGCTTTGTGGCTTCCGATGGTATAGGCCGCGACGATCATGCCTTCGAGAAGGGCATGAGGATCGCGCTCGAGGATGTAGCGGTCCTTGAACGTCCCGGGCTCGCCCTCGTCGGCATTGACCACGAGGTATTTCGGTTTGGGGCTGTCCTTGGGAATGAAGGACCACTTCCTCGCCGCGGGAAATCCCGCTCCCCCGAGGCCGCGGAGGTTCGCCTTTCCGACTTCGTCGATGATCGCGGCCGGCTTCATGGAGAGCGCCTTCCTGGCGGAGGTGTAGCCTCCGTCCTTCACGTACGCGTCGAACCAGGTCCCCTCCGGGTCCTTGAACCGCGTCGAGAGAATCGGCCCATCGGTCGCGATGAAGGGCTCGGGCTCTCGAGTCTGGCCGCGAAGGAGGTGGTCGAGGGTTCCTCCGTCCAGGGGGCCGACGAACTGCTCGTCGAGTTGCGCCATCGGCGCGATCTCGCAGGCGCAGAGGCACTCGACTTCCGTGAGGGTCAGCTCGCCGTCCGGCGTCGTTTCCCCAGGGCGGATTTTCAAACGTTGCTCGATCTGGTGGAGCACTTCATTGGCTCCGCGCAGCAGGCAGGGAAGGCTCGTGCAGACGCGAAGCTCGCGCCGTCCGGCCGGGCTCGTGCGGTACATCGAGTAGAACGAAACGACCTCTCGCACGTGGGAGACGGTCGTTCCCACGAGGCCGCCCACCCAGCGTTCCGCCTCCTTCGAGATGTGGCCGAAGCTCTCCTGGACGAGCCACAGAAGGGGCAGCGTCGCCGCCCGGCGGTCTTCGTAGCGCTGAATGATTTCTTTGGCTTTTGGTTCGAGATCGGAGAGGTTCACCGGTCGAGCTCGCCCCCAATCATGTTGATGGACCCGAACGTCGGGGTCACGTCCGCCATCATGTCTCCGATGAGGAGCTTCGGCAGCGCCGACATGATGGCGAAGCAAGGTGGACGGACGCGCACCCGATAAGGATTGTTCGTTCCATCGCTCACGACATAGAAGCCGAGCTCCCCGTTCGCGCCTTCCACCGGAAAGTACACCTCCCCCTTCGGGGGCCGGACGCCATGGCCGTACATGACGAGCTTGAAATGATTCATCAGCCCTTCGATATTGCCGTAGGTGTCCTCCTTGGGAGGAAGGAAGACCCGCTTTTCGTCGGCGGCGATCCCCGGGTGCTCCTCCTCGGAGGCGCCGTCGAGAGTCGGATCGACCACCGCGCGCGCGCCTTCGATCTGGACGATGTTTCCCATCTTGGCCTCATCCACCATCTCCGCCGCCGGTATTGCCCGGCCCGTCTCCGGGTGGGCGAGGAACGGGCCATCCGGAATGTCCCGCAAAGCCTGCTCGAGGATCCGGATGGACTGATACATCTCCTCCATCCGGACGAGATAGCGGTCCAGGTTGTCTCCACGAGTTCCCACGGGGACGTCGAAGTCGAGTCGATCGTAGACCGCGTACGGGCAGTCCTTCCGCACGTCGTAGGCCGTGCCGCAACCACGCAGGAAGGGCCCGGTGATGCCGTAGGAGATGGCATCCTCGGTCGAGATCTTGCCCGTGCCCGACATGCGGTCCACGAAGATGCGGTTGCGAGTGAGGAGAATGTCGGATTCCTTGAGAACGGTCCTCGTCTCCTCGAGGGCCTTCCGGCAGCGCTCCTCGAAACCCTCGGGCAAATCTCCCTTCACGCCCCCGACCCGGCAGTAGGAAACGGTGAGCCGCGCCCCCGTCACCATCTCGACGAGCTCCCACAGAAACTCGCGGGCCTTGATCATGTAGAGAAAGACGGTGAACGCCCCGAGCTCCATGGCGCCGGCGCCGATGCAGGTGAGATGGTCCGTGATCCGGGAGATCTCAGACATGATGACCCGAATGTAGTGGCAGCGGTCGGGAACGGAGATTCCGAGGGCCTTCTCCACCGCCATGCAGTAACCCATGTTGTTGATGAGCGGGGAGACGTAGTTGAGGCGGTCGGTGTAGGGCATGACGCCGTTGTAGTCGACGGTCTCCGACATCTTCTCGAAACCGCGGTGGAGGTATCCGATCTCCACGTCGCAGTCCATCACCTGCTCGCCGTCGAGCTTGGCGACGATTCGGATGATGCCGTGCATCGAGGGGTGCGCCGGCCCCACGTTGAGAAGCATCTCGCGGGTTTCGAGCTTTGGCTGCTCCATCCTAGTTGTTCGGTCCTGTCAGTGGCTGGCGTTTGTTGACCGGGTAGTCTTTTCGCAGCGGATGGCCTTCGAACTCCTCGTACATCAGGATCCGCTTCAAGTTCGGATGCCCGCGGAAGCGGATCCCGAACATGTCCCAGACCTCGCGCTCGAGCCAGTTGGCGCCTCCCCAGAGGGAAGTCAGCGAATCGACTTCCGCGTCCTCCTCCTCCACTGGAACCTCGACGCGCAGCCGGTGCTTGAGCGTGAGAGAAAAGAAGTGGTAGACGACGACGAAGCGCGCGGACCCGGGCGGTCCGGGCCAAGGGTCCTTGTCGGGGATCGAAGTGGACGGGCGCACCGCAACTCCCGACGAAGCGAAAAACGCCGGAGCCGGCTTCGTCCCGAAGGCGGAGTAGTCCACGGCGGTGAGGTCCATCAGGAAATTCATCTGGAAGGCGGGATCTTCCTTGAGCGTTCGCGCGAGCTCGAGGAGCGACTCCCGGTGGACAATCACCGTGGCATCGCCGCGATACGCGTGCGAGGCTTCGGCCGCCTGGGGGAAGCGATCCTTGACGGCCTGAATCAGGGACTCCGCATTCATACGGAGAACTCCGGCCTGGGCTCCGGAGCGGGACGCTCTCCGCTTGCGTGCTGCGTCTGGATCTTGGCCTGTAGCTTCAGCAAGCCGTCGAGGACGTACTCCGGCCGGGGGGGACAGCCGGGGATGTAGACATCCACCGGCATGATGGTGTCGATACCCATGACGGTCGCGTAGTTGTCGTAGAAGCCGCCGGTGCAGGTGCAGACCCCGAAGGACACGACCCACTTGGGCTCGGCCATCTGCTCGTAGATGCGCAGGAGAACGGGCGCCAGCTTGTGGCTGATCGTGCCGACCACGAAGAGCACGTCCGCCTGGCGCGGGGAGAATCTCGGCAAACCGGCGCCGAAGCGGTCGACGTCGTAATGCGAGCATGCCGTCGCCATGTACTCCATCCCGCAGCAGGCGGTCACGAACGGATACTGGAAGATCGAGAACTTCCGGGCCCATCCGATGGCTTCGCCGAGCCGGCTCGTCAAGAACCCTGCTTCACCAGACATATCACTTCCAATCGAGGGCGCCGTTGTCCCAGGCGTAGAAGAATCCCACCATCAGGATCCCCAGAAAAATCGACATCCCCGTCAGACCCCAAGTGCCCAGATCCCGAAAGACGACGGCCCAGGGGTAGAGGAAAACGAGCTCCACGTCGAACAGGATGAACAGGATCGCGGTCAGGTAGAACTTGATCGACAGGTGGCCGGCGGACACGGAGAACGCGGGCTCTCCGCACTCGAACGGCTCCGATTTCACCTTCGACGGCTTTTTCGGGCCGAGGATCGAGGCCAGCAGCACGAACCCGCCGGCGACCGTCCCCGCGAGCGCGAAGAACACTAGGATGCCTAAGTATTCAGTCGTCATTCGTGCGCTCGCTCTTCAATCAGTGCGCTGGGGCCCCACCCCCAGCGCTTCTCGCTCCGGGACTCGCCCTCCACTCCGGCTGAGGGCTCCCGCTCGCG
>Ga0209321_10003704_pt1 | contig 10210 bp, 10 predicted proteins | sample Rifsed16ft4_FD_184012 | JGI IMG/M metagenome (GOLD analysis project Ga0209321, IMG submission 184012) | Soil microbial communities from Rifle, Colorado, USA - sediment 16ft 4 - CSP-I_5_4 (version 2) | ecosystem: Environmental > Terrestrial > Deep subsurface > Rock core/Sediment | place: Rifle... | reverse complement strand
CCTTCGGTTCCCTAAAATGATCGACCTTGGTGATGATCTGTTGAATGACCTCTTCATATTTGATCGCCAGGTCGGATCTTACCTTGGCAATAATCAACGTATACTCATGTAGATCTCTCAGGTCATCATAGATTGTTTTCGTTTCGCTGGGTGCGGTCGAATTATTATGGAATACACCCAGCGCACGGCCCGCTTTCACCAGCCAGCTTTCTCGAACCGAAGCGTCATATGCTTGATCGTAAGCAAAGTGTGTAAATTCAATCCCGTCGGGAACCGCTGCTTGTAAGATCATTTCCATTTCAGGCCAGACCGTTACCGGCGAAGAGATTAGCGGCATTTCCGGATTTTCCTGGCTGGAATGGTGAAGGTCTGTGATTGTTTTCATGAGCCGTTCCGCGTTTCCGGAAAATGCTTTTCCATAGAACAGCTCTTTACCGGAAGCTGTTTGGACAGCATAACGGATGACACAGTGCAGGCCGGGTTTGTAACGAACCGGGAAGATTTCCAGCAGCTTGATCTGCCCGTCATATCCTGGCAGTTCAGAAAAGAGCCGTTGCATCTCACTCATATCGGTTGCCTTGCTCAACCATGGAAGACGGTCGTCGGCTGTGTAAATGCGTGGCAGCACGCCTTCGGGCGTAAATTCCAGAACACCGATGGTCCTTTCGGGAGAACTATCTGCCTTTCCAACAATCATTTCATACGTTGTCACGCAGCGGTGGGAGGGTCTGTATTTCAAATCCTGCAATTTCTTGATGCTTAAAACGCCTACTTGGTCCTGCGGAGAATTATTCCCAAACAGCTTGCGTTCGAACAGGTCGGCCACCTCATCAAAATCAAACGCGATTGGCAAGTCTGGTAATTGATCGTCAAAGTCGAAACGGTAGTCCATGCGTACTCTCCTAATGATCGGTTATTCAAAACTAACCTGGCGATTCAGGGTGTCACCGGGAACCTTTTACCACTGGCAGCAGACTGCGTCTGAGAGGAATTACAGGCGGTCAAAGCGGTTGTCAGCGGTATGACAAACCGCCTTAAAATTGGCCTGATTGAGTTTTTATTCATGTTCTGACGCTCCCTGCTCCATGTTGGATTCCCACCAAGAGAACAATCAAGAATAGGCTCATGATTGCTAATTTAGACCAATGACTTAACGGATTAAAAATAAACAATAACTGTGGGACCGTGAGTAAAAGTACCCAACCGGTGGTTGTCATTGTCGTTCTTGACAGCGCCGAAACCACTAACCCTAAAATTCCACCGACAAACGCAACCAGGAAGAGAGTGATTCCCGAAGGGAGAAGTGCCTGGAGGCCTCCGGCCGGCTCTATCCCTATTTCTCCAAAAGAATGGATGATCGTCCAAACCAATCCCTGATAGATTGCTAAAATGCCAACCAGCCATACTTTGGACAAAATGTACGGAAACAACAAAGAGCTGGTTCTATGTTCGCGCTGGTAAACCGCCCTTTCTTTGAAGATTTCATTTTGGACCAACAAGGCCGCAGTCAATATAACGAGAAACACAAGCAGACCAAAGACAATCGGTGGGCGATTGGGATCCCCGACCACGGGATCTAACATCGTGGTGGAAGATAGTACAAAATGGACAACCGCAACAAGTGGTGGGATCGCAAGCATTAAAAACCCCGTTTTATCCCGCCACAGTAAACGAAAATTACGCCTGATCAGCAGGATGAGTTTCTGCGCAGCGCTCGCGCGCGGAATGATTGCCGGCGGCAGTTTCTCTTTCGAACTGTTTCTTAATCGTATTCGTAGCAGGGGACGAGTCTGAAGCAAGAGGTCCGGGTACCTGTTATGAAGGGGGTCATCCACATATTTTTCGTATGCCGTATGGTCTTTAAACCGCTTTGCCCATTCGATTCCATCCCGTAACTGCGGATTTACCAGAATCTCAAGTGCTTCCTGGAGCCCAAACAAATCTTTGACGACCCCACGGGGAATAAGACTTCGTAAATAAGCGAAAGCTTCATCGGAAGGTCCGAACCAGGCCAGTAACCCACCTGGCGCCAGAAAAATGATCTTGTCTGATACCCCCGCGCTTCTGGAGCGCGCATTGACCTGGATAATCGTGAGACCCTGGCGAGATAATTCACGCATCAGGATGGTGATTTGTACCTCTTCAAAGGGGCTGAGCGGCTCAGCTGATTCGTCAAGGAGGAGTAGCTTTGGATAACCCATTAGCTCGACCGCAATGCTCAACCTGCGTTTCTCAACCTCGCTCAGCAACCCAACCCGCCGGTCTGTCACGTGTGTCAGGTCTATGGCCTCCAGTAAGGTCAGCACCCTCTGCTTACGATCATGAGAAGAAACTCTGCGCGGCAAGCGCAACCTGGCTGCGTCTTGCAGAATTTCTGCCACGGTGAGGTTTTGTTGCAGAGCAAATTCAGCGGGCACAAAACCGATCGTCGAACGGAACGCCTTCAGGTTTGCATAAAGATCAATCCCATCGATAAGTATCTCGCCACTTGCTGGTGCCATGAGACCAGCAAGGCTTTGTAAGAGGGTGGATTTTCCCGAACGACTCAGGCCCGTTAACGCAACCAGTTCACCCGGCTCGATATGGAAGGATATATCCGAAAGTAAGCCCACTCCAGCACGCGTGCGGATCGTTAGCCCCTTGGCCTGGAGCAAGACTGCCGTGGTCCCAGGAGCTTTTTCGCCATCATTTTGAGCAGGATCAGTCATAATGATCTTATTTCCTTACTATCACATCTGTGCCTATTGTCGTCATTTTCAGCATGGTAGCAGCGTATTCGTCCGTTTCGCATCATCCAGCTTTTGAATAAAAATACGGTCTCAGTTCCACTGTGGAGGTGAAACTAAACGAGTTGCGTGGGAACCCGCTCGTTTTTTGAAGCAAGTACTGACAAAGTAAGATTGGCGGCTGCGGCAGCCCCATCTAAATTGGGGAGGTCGTTCGGGTTGCTTTCGATAGGATGCCTGAGATGATCAGAAATGCGTTGAGCAAGGTTATCTGGTGTAAGCTCATCCGGATCGATCATATCCACCCAATGTCTATCGGCAAACAACCTGGCACGTGTTCGCTGTTCCGCGCTTGGACCGGCGCGAGGGATTAGAATAGCCGACTTTTTCATGCGCAGTATTTCAACGCTTGTGTTGTAGCCTGCCATGGCGATCACCAGATCAGCCGCAGAAATATAACTGAGCGAATCATTTACAGATTCCATCATATGGATGGGGAGTTGTGTGGCTCGGCGGCTTAAATCGGCAATTAATTCAGCCGCCATGAAAGGTCCGGTAATCACTGCTAAAATACATTGCTGGTCTTCCAGAACCTTTGGCAGCGCATCGATAAGAGCGCTCATCATTGGGTAAGCATCTGCGCCACCACCTGCCATTACCACGATCAGTCGAGCATCGATGGATTCATTTGCCAGGTAGCGGGCGCGAATTTTATGGGCATTGCTTTCATTGTCGAGGTTGGTTACGTAACCGCAATAAAACACTTTCCCGGCATCACCCTCAGGAATTTGATATTTTTCGGCAACATCATATACATCCTGCATTCCAAACACCAAAATCCGTGCATAATAGCGGTCGATCACGTCATAGGCCCCTTCTACTTGCCAGCGATTTATGGTTACTTCTGGACTATCGAGAATATCTCGCAATCCCAATACAACCTGGGTATGAATTCTGGAATGCTTAATAGCCTCCAGGGCCGGGAGAAGCTCTCCCATTGCCCCATGTGGCATATGATCCACCAGAAATATATCGGGTGCGTAATTTAGAAGCACATTACTGATTAATTGTTTGCGTAAGTGCAGGATTTCCGGGAAAGACATACTTAGATGAGTTGCCTGCCAATTCCCGGGACTGTCTTTTGCGATGGAAGGAAGCTTTATATAATCATGGTGGGGTGAAATTGGAAAGAACTGGCCTAATTGCGAGTCGGAAAAAGTTAAAATAGAGGCTTCCGAGCGAAGACGGTAGATTTCCCAGGCAATAGAACAAGTACGCTGCATGTGTCCTAGGCCAAATCCATCCTGTGAATAAATAGCAATTCGCAGAGCCTCTGCTTCCCCTGTTTCGATTGTGCTCTCCTCTCTTGAAATGGAAAAAACTTTACCACGATCTATAATATTCGTAAACTGGATGATTATTTCATAAAGCCAGATGTTCCCAAAATAACAGCATGAATTCAAGATTAGCACGTATTACAAGTTTCACGAGTATTTAATTGTATTTTAATAGACCTTATTTGTCAACAATTTGTTACCAAATGTCGCCAAACTTGAAAAGTGAACACTTGGCGTGGTACATGATGAGCCTAAAAGGTTTCATCCTGGGGCACATTCACAAAAAGTTTGGCTCATGTATGAAATAAGTGAATCAGGAGCTCAAATCAACCGATTTTGGCTGACCGATTTACTCTTTCAAGAGTACAGCCGCATCCTTAGTGAGGGAATCACAATTCTTATTGGCGTGTGGCTTGTTAACCATCCCAGTCAATTAGTGCAAGTCGCAGAGGAAACCACCTAGCCCTAATTAACGCTCGAAGCATCCGTAATTCTGGTAAGTGCCACCAAGGTCGTGCTCGCCGATGCTTCTCCGATCATAATTGTCTGGCTGCGCTTTGCAATAGGAGTGATCATTCTGGGAATTGCCGTTGCCATGCGCAGACAATTTGCCCTGCCAAACAAAAACGAATGGGGATATTTTGCCCTGCTTGGTTTTCTTAGGATCACCTTCCATCAATGGCTCCAGTCAAATGGGCTCGTCATATCAGAAGCCAGCACCACGGCCTGAATCGTGGCGACAACACCGGTATTCATGGCATTGCTTTGAAGGTGCATTTTCGTAGCATTTCAAATAAGATCACTCGGAATTCATGTTGTATAATTCTTTCATGCCCGAGTGGATTGGCAAGACAATTGGAAAAGTACGCGTCGACAAGGAGCTCGCAAAAGGGGGAATGGCGGAGGTTTATCTCGGCACGCACCTCACACTGGATCGCCCTGTAGCCATAAAAGTAATGCACAACTACATTGAAGCAGATCCGGACCTGCAATTACGCTTCGAGCGTGAGGCGGTTGCGCTGGCAGACAAGATTCGGAATGGGATCGACACAAACGGCAACGAGAATGTCGAACCGGTCTCTGGCGAGGGCGGGGCCATCACAGCCTATGAACATGCGTATTACATGGCGGATATGATCATTTTCCCGCGTGCAAATGAGACGATCGCCCCTTAGCTTAACAACTCCTTCAGACTCTTTCCCCCGAGTATCTCTTTCGGGATCTCAGCATCTTTATACACCTCCCACGTCTCTGTATGGATGACGTTCTGTCTCGGCGCGAGTTCCACGAGGGGCCCCAGGCTCTCGAGTTCCACCGCGCGGAAATTGGCGTACACCTCGGAGTTGCATCCATAATCGGGATATTCCTCGTCGCTTCGCACACCGTACCGTTTGAGGAAGACCACATCGTCATAAGCGTAACCCAGCCAGCCGTGTGGATTGAAATATCCAAGCTTCATTGCATGTTTCGTTAAATCGGATTGGATAAGGATAAATTCATCACCCAGCCGCAAACGCGGGTCATCCCAGCGCGTATAGGGCCAGAGTGCAAATTTGCGATTTGGCATCAAGCCATCAGAATCGACATTTCCATATTGCTGGGGAAGAATGGCAACTCCCTGTGTACGCATCATGGTGATCGCCCAGGGAGCCAGCCGGATCGAACTCCGGCCCTGATTCTCAAGTTTGTGTCTGACTATAATGAACGGCTTGCTGGAGCTGATTTGAATTGTGATGGTCTTTTGTAAACCACTCGTAAGCTCCCTGCTTCCCACAAGACGGAGGCCCTTTGATACCGGCCTGACCGAGAGTCCGTGAGTGTCCGGGATGTAGGTACGCGATAAAGACTCCGGCGCGTACCAAAAGCGATGTCCGCCCAGATAGCGATACTCCCCCGAGGAGGTGTTTGTTACGGCATCGGGCACTTCGGCAAACAGGTTCTCACCCGTCCATGCGGGGATCAGGCGCACAATGCGCGGCCCGGCCTCCGCCAGACATTCCAGGCGGAAGAATTCATTTTCGAGCACCACGGTTTTGTGGCCGTGAAAATCTCCGAATTTCATAGGTTAATCTTGGCCTCTGATAATAATCCCATAATTTCCATTCAATGTGGCAAAGACACATCGAATATAACATAGTAGCCGGAGAAATCTCAGACCCAAAACTCCCAGTATGGAGTTATCACGAAAGCTGAAAAAGCGATTTGGAGTCCAAAGTCTCCTGACCTTGGAAATATCGAAGTCGGGCCTCCAAGCCTCAAGGAGATGCTCCGCGAAGACTGCCGACTCCCGGTGATATTGTAGTGTGTATAATGAGCTTTGTCTTTCTCCATTCGACAACACGATGAATGAAACAAAACCATTTGACATCGGTTTGGCAATGCGCCTCATCAGAACCGCTGTCCGTCCCTGGCCAAAGGCGGCGCTCTTCGAGCTGGCTGAGGATGGCTTCAAGTCCACGTTTGAACAGCTCGTGGCGTGCATCATTTCGATTCGCACCTATGATGAAGTAACGCTGCCCGTATCAAGAAAACTTTTTGAACGTGCCCGCACCCCTGCAGAAGTCAGTGAACTTACTTATGAGGAATTGGACGCGCTAATCAGCCAAAGTACATTTCATGAACGCAAGGCAAGTCAGATTCTTGAGATCGCGCGCCGGGCGGTGGATGAATTTGATGGAAGACTCCCTTGTGACCGTGAAGTATTTATGTCGTTTAGCGGCGTCGGCCCGAAATGTGCAAATCTGGTGTTGGGAATCGCATGTGGAGAGCCATTCATCAGCGTGGATATTCATGTCCATCGCGTGACCAATCGCTGGGGCTACGTACGGGCATCGACTCCTGAAAAGACGCTGGTAGCCTTTGAAGCCAAACTCCCGCGTCGCTATTGGATTGAGATCAACCGGCTGCTCGTCCCTTTTGGGAAGCATATTTGCACAGGCAACCTTCCTCACTGTTCCACTTGTCCCGTGCTGGATATGTGCCAGCAGGTCGGCGTGAAGGCGCATCGTTAATTCACGGTATGTCGCTCTGAGGGAGCGTTCTTCTGCGACCGAAGAGTCTCCATTGCAGTCAGAGAGGTTCTTCGCCACTATGCAGCTCAGAATGACATTTCATCACATGTATCAAATTGAAAGGATGTTCCTCATCCCATGCAAACCCACACCGAAAAAATCGCGCGGAAACGCCAGCCCAACTCACGACACTGCTTTATCTGTGGAATGGAAAATCCCATCGGCTTGCACTTACACATTTATGAGACCGCGCCCGGCCAAGTTGAGTCAACGTACATTGCGCCCGATCATTTTCAAGGGTATCCCGGCGTTTTGCACGGAGGCATCGTCGGCGCGATCATTGACGAAATATCGGGTCGCGCACACATGGGCAGTGACCCGCTGAATCCACGCTTCATGTTTACAGCCAAGATGGAAGTGAAATATCGCAGAAATGTGCCGATTGGCAAATCGCTAAAAATAATCGGCAAAGCGGGCAAATCGAGAGCCAAATCCGCGCAGGCATGGGCAGGTATTTATGATGCGGAAACAAATGAACTACTGGCGGAGGGAAATACACTCTTGATCGACGTTCCTGCAGATCAATTTGATAAGTCAAGGCTGAATGAACTTGGGTGGAAGGTGTATTCTGAATAAATTTCAAATTTACCTCCATCATGTCGATAGCGGTAAATTTTTAACTGTATAATAAAGCCAACTCCCATGGAGGCGATACTATGATCACTGCCTATCACCGACCCAAGACTTTGGACGAAGCCTTGACTCTCCTAACTCAACCAAATATGCTCCCCCTTGGAGGCGGCACGCTTCTCTCTCACGCTTCGTCTCCGCTGAGCGCGACTGATTCCGTTGAAGTGGTGGATCTGCAATCCCTTGGACTTGATTCCATTAAGCAAAGCGGAAACAATCCTTCGACAGGCTCAGGACAGCGCCTGGACATCGGCGCAACGGTCACATTGCAAAGACTACTGGAATCCGAGCACTGCCCCAGCGCGTTGAGGTCGGCGTTGAAATTGGAAGCGCCGCTGAACCTTCGCAACGCCGCCACCGTCGCAGGGACGCTCGTCTCATGCGATGGACGCTCAACGTTCGCAACTGTCATGCTCGCACTCGATGCGAGAATCGAGCGGACGATACTGGATAATTCGAAAACCGAGTCACGGCCATCGAATATCGGTGAGTTCCTTCCCCTGCGCCCGCGTGGACTCATCACATCCATCACCATCCCCCTCAACGTAAAGCTCGCCTTTGACTATGTCTCCCGTACGCCAGCAGATAAGCCTATCGTCTGTGCTGCGCTCGTGCAATGGAACTCAGGCCGCACGCGCCTCGCGCTCGGCGGCTATGGAAAGAGTCCCATCCTGGCGATGGACGGCACGGAATCGGATGGCATCGAAACCGCGGCGCGCAACGCCTTCCACGAAGCAATGGATGAATGGGCCTCCGCCGAATACCGCATGGACATTGCGTCCACGCTGGCGAAGAGATGTTTGGATGAACTGTCACAGTAAATGAATAATGCATCCCTATTCGCATCTGGTCATTGCAGCCGAACTCGAAAAAGACATTCAACCTCGACAAGCTAACGAATATTATTGGGGAGCGGTCGTGCCCGATATTCGTTATCTGGCCGATATGCAGCGCGACCAGACGCATTTATCGGCTGAAAGGATTTTGGAGTATATGAACAAATACCCGGATTTGGATTCATTTATCAAAGGTTATCTCATCCACTGTTTGACAGATCTTGTTGACTTGCACGCCTTGCTCAATCAAAGAATTCTCTTTCGTCCCATCCTGCAAAGTTTGCCACACCAGTTCATGCCAGTTATGCTGGAAAGTTACTTTATCGAGCATACAAGACTTGACATACAGTTATCAGCCAAACCCAATAGCGTACTAAACGATCTGAAGATTAACAATGAACATATTAGCATATTCTCCAGGATGATTAACCCATTCGTCACCAATCCGTCATTTGAAAGTGCACTTGAATTTCTAAAATCTCTTGGTCACAACAACCCAAGAATTGAAGATTATATAAATGCCGCCAGAAACTTTGACGGTAATATCCTGTTGAAATCGGTTCTCTTTACGCTTTCAAATATTCCGAAACTTAAGCAACAAGTTATTTCTGAAATTCGCTCCACTGAGGCCTTTGAACAAATCCGCGTCAATCCGTGAAATCTGTGGCTAAAAAACTTTCGCTCAACCAAATCATTCATGGCGATTGCGTCGAGATTCTTGCATCCCTGCCTGAGAACTCGGTGGATTTGATATTCGCTGACCCGCCGTACAATTTGCAACTGCGGAACGATTTGTATCGTCCCAATATGACAAAGGTCGACGCGGTCAACGATGGCTGGGACAAGTTTGGTGGTTTCGCAGAGTATGATGAATTTACGCGCGAGTGGCTATCCGCAAGTCAACGTGTGTTGAAGGAGACAGGCACGCTCTGGGTCATAGGCTCCTATCACAACATCTATCGCGTCGGCGCAATCATGCAGGATCTGGGCTTCTGGTTTCTGAATGATATTGTTTGGATAAAAAGTAATCCGATGCCCAACTTTCGCGGTGTGCGGTTTACCAATGCACACGAAACGATGATCTGGGCGCAGAAGAAGAAAGGTGCGAAATACACATTCAACCATCAATCTATGAAAGCCTTAAATGATGACCTACAAATGCGCTCCGACTGGAATCTCAACCTGGCAACTGGCAGACAGCGCATCAAGTCAAATGGAGCAAAAGCACACTCTACCCAAAAGCCCGAAGCCTTGCTGTATCGCGTGATCATGGCATCATCGAACCCCGGTGATGTGGTGCTCGATCCATTTTTCGGGAGCGGGACGACAGGCGCGGTCGCAAAGAAACTCGGACGCAACTGGATCGGAATCGAACGCGATAAAAAATATATCAAGATCGCGCAGAAACGAATCGACGCAGTGCAGCAGGCAGATCGGGAGGCGATGGAAGTCGTCAAACGGAAGCAGGTCAGAATCCCGTTTGGTGCGCTGCTCGAAAATGGATTGCTCAAACCCGGCCAAATCCTCTATTTTGCAAAGAACGGCGTCAGGGCGAAAATCCTGTCCAATGGGCACATTCGTTGCGGTAAGGTCACTGGCTCGATCCATGG
>Ga0209321_10003702_pt1 | contig 10210 bp, 3 predicted proteins | sample Rifsed16ft4_FD_184012 | JGI IMG/M metagenome (GOLD analysis project Ga0209321, IMG submission 184012) | Soil microbial communities from Rifle, Colorado, USA - sediment 16ft 4 - CSP-I_5_4 (version 2) | ecosystem: Environmental > Terrestrial > Deep subsurface > Rock core/Sediment | place: Rifle... | reverse complement strand
GTCTGTTGAAGCGATGTTGTATGACGCCGATGGGCAACCAGTGTTCGCCGCTCCACTTGCCGCGCATTTCAATGATCGAATGCTCCACCAGACAGGAATCAAAATGGGGCGGGCGGTCATTTCGCAACCGATCGTGAACCCGCACAAATGGACTGCTGAAACGCCCTATCTTTATCGCCTGGTGCTGACCCTGAGGGATCCACAGGGCGTGGCAGTGGATTTCGAAAGCTGCCGTGTAGGCTTCCGCCAGGTGGAGATCAAGGATAGCGTCATTCTCCTCAACGGCAAACGCCTGGTGCTGCGCGGTGTGGACCGCCATGAGCACCATCCCGAACGCGGACGGGCGCTCACCGAAGAGGATATGCGCGCCGAAATCAAGCTGATGAAGCAGTTCAATTTCAACGCGGTGCGCACCAGCCATTATCCCGATCACCCTTTCTGGTACGAGTTGTGCGACGAATACGGGATTTATTTGATCGATGAGGCCGATATCGAGACTCATGGTGTGTGGGACGATTTGAGCAATGACCCGCTCTGGCTGCATGCCTTCATGGAGCGCGCCACCCGCATGATTCTGCGCGACAAGAATCATCCCTCCGTGTTGTTCTGGTCGCTGGGCAACGAATCGGGGACGGGTCCTCACCACGCCGCGATGGCCGCCTGGATCCGGGCGTATGATCCCACCCGGCTGCTGCACTACGAAAGCGGTCGTCCCGGGCCACAGGTGAGCGATGTCTACTCGGTGATGTATCCCAACCTCGATATGATCAAGCAGGTGCTTGCGGATGTGAACGAAAAACGTCCAGTCATCATGTGTGAATACGCTTATGCCAAAGGCAACAGCACCGGCAATTTCTTCAAGTTTTGGGATATGGTGGATGCCTTCCCGCGCTTCCAGGGAGGCTGCATCTGGGATTGGAACGATAAGGCCTTGCTGGCTACCAATGAGAAAGGTCAGAAGTATTGGGCCTATGGTGGCGACTTCGGCGGGGATTTCAACTACCACCAACCCAACGAAGATCCCCAGATGTGCTGCAACGGCATCGTCGGGCCAGACCTGGCGCCGCATCCGGGCGCTTTTGAGGTGAAGAAAGTCCAGGCTCCGGTGGGAATTGATGCTGTTGACGTGCTCGCGGGCCGATTCACTATCTGGAACAAGTATCACACCCTGAGCCTCCGCCACCTGGATATTGCCTGGGAGCTCACCGAAGATGGCTGCCTGATCCAAACGGGAAACCTGCCTCCGCTGGATATTACGGCGGGAGCACGAGGAGAACTGGCGATACATTTCCAGATGCCCGAGGAGCTCCAGCCGGGCGCCGAATACCATCTTAAGATTCGCTTCCTTCTCGCGGCGGATACACCCTGGGCAAGTAATGGTCACGAGGTGGCTTGGGAGCAGTTCACTCTTCCGTTCCCTGTCTCCCCGAAAATCGCAGTTCCCCTCTCGGGGATGCCCGACCTGACCTTCAAGACAGAAAATCAACAGTTAACAGTCAGAGGCGCCAATTTCGAGGTGGTCTTTAGCAAAACGGAGGGTCTTCTGACCGCCTACCGCTCTCACGGGCAGGAACTGCTTAAATCCGGCCCGCGTGAGAACTATTTCCGTGCCCCCACAGACGTTGACCTGCTGATGGGCAATCCCCCAGCACCCATCCACAAATGGCGCGCCACCGGGCTGGACAGGCTGGAACGCACAGTCTTGTCCTGCGAAGTTGTTCAAAACAGCCCGAAGATGGTAGCCATGATTGTCCATTCCCGGCTGTGCGCGGCAGATAAAGAGGACGGCATTGACAGCGAAATCATCTACCGCGTATATGGGAATAGTGAGATTACTGTCTCCAACAAGGTAATGATCAGTGAACGCGTGCCATTCGTGCCGCGCGTAGGTGTGGAGTTGATCGTGCCCGCTCAGCTGGAAACACTCACCTGGTACGGACGCGGTCCGCACGAGAATTATGTGGATCGCAAGATCGGCGCCGCGGTTGGACGCTACCAAAGCACGGTGACCGAACAATTCACCCCCTATGTTTATCCCAGCGAATGTGGCGGCCATCAGGATGCGCGTTGGCTGGCATTGACCGACTCTGAAGGGAATGGCTTGCTGGTCACCGGCCTCGATAAACTGCACTTTGATGCCCTGCACTATTCGATCCGTGATCTGGCTGAGGCAAAACACATCGTCGCACTGCAACCTCGCGATGAAGTTATCCTGCATTTGGATGGCTGGCATATGGGCGTGGGCGGCGATGATGGCTGGCTGTCACAAGTGCACAAGGAATTTCTGCTCTTTCCCGGTATCTATCGTTTCGCGTACAAACTCAAACCAATCACAAATCTAGATGATCTCTCGGAAACAGCGCGTATGAAAATCGAGGGTGAGTTCTAGTTCGTGGAAAATATATTGGAGGAGACGTATGTTCCATTTTGGTGTTGATTACTATCCTGAACAATGGCCCGAAGAACGCTGGCCGGAAGATGCCCGCCTGATGGCGGAGGCCGGCATCAACGTGGTGCGTTTGGCAGAATTTGCCTGGAGTTCCCTGGAACCGCACTCCAGATGCTTCGATTTCGATTGGCTGGATCGCGCTATAGCAATACTGCATCAACATGGTATTCAAGTAATTCTCGGCACACCCACTGCCTCTGCGCCGCCCTGGGTGATGGCAATGCTGCCAGATGCATACAAGGTCAATGAACACGGTCATCGCCTGACCTACGGCAATCGCTGTGAGTTCTGCCCATCCCATTCCGGTTATCGCGAGCGCGGCTGCATGATCACACGCGCCATGGCAAATCACTATGCGGATCATCCCACTATAATCGGCTGGCAGATCGATAACGAACTGAATGGCCGCTGCTATTGCCCCAACTGTCAGGCCAGTTTCCAGAACTGGTTACGAGTTCGTTATGGCGCGCTGGAAACCCTCAACTCGGCCTGGGGAACAGCCTTCTGGAGCCATGTTTACACTGAATGGTCGCAGATTCCTGTTCCGGTGGAGACCGGCGGCGTTCCCAACCCCGGCCTTGACCTGGATTTCCGCCGTTTCATGTCGGATACCTTTTCCTGTTTTCAGCAGGAGCAGGTGGACATCCTGCGGCAGGCTTGCCCGAAGCATTTTATCACCCATAATTTCATGGGCTTCGGTTTCGACCAAATCAACTATTTCGATCTGGCAAAGCCGCTGGATTTTGTGTCGTGGGATAACTATCCGCGCACTGGCTGGCATCTGGCGAAGGAAGCAGACCACGCTTATCTTGCCCTCGGGCACGATACGACCCGCGGCTTTAAGGGCAGACCGTTCTGGGTAATGGAAGAGCAGTCCGGTTCCGGCGGCTGGCGGACTGTGGGGATAAATCCGCGTCCCGGCGAGATGCGCTTATGGACTTACCAGGCCATTGCTCATGGAGCGGACGCCATCGTTTACTTCCGCTGGCGCACGGCGCGGTTTGGCACCGAACAATTCTGGCATGGTGTGCTGTACCAGCACGGACAGCCGGGCCGCCGCTATGCCGAACTCAAGACCATCGGTGAAGAACTGAAACGTGCCGGTGAGCAATTCCTGGGCGCAGAGAATCGCAACCGGGTCGCAATGACACTCTCCTACGATACACGTTGGGCATTTCAGATCCAACCAAACCATACTGATTTCCACTATCCGGCTCTCTTCACTAGTTATTACAAAGCCTTGCACAGCCGCAATATCGGTGTGGACATCGTGCCGCCCGGTGCGGATCTGAGCCGCTATCGTCTGGTGATTGCCCCGGCATTGTATATTCTCCCCGACGAGGCCGCCGATAGCCTGCGCAGTTTCGTTCAAAATGGCGGGCTGCTGATTGCCACCGCGCGCTCAGGAGTCAAGGATGAAGCGAACGCGATCGTGAACCGATATCTACCCGGCTTGCTGGCTGAGGTGTGTGGTGTGGAGGTGGATGAGTACGATGTCCAGCCCGCTGATTCGACCATACTGATTGAATTGGCATTGCCCAACCGGGAGACTCAATCCGCACAATCCCGACTTTGGTTTGATGTGCTCCGTACAACGACAGCACAATCGGTAGCGACCTACCAGACCGGATATTTTTCGGGCACCCCAGCCATCACCCTCAACCGTTTTGGAGAGGGCCAGGCAGTCTATGTGGGTACGCTGGGCGATGACGCGCTGCATGACACGGTGTTGGACTGGGCATTGAAATCTGCTGAGCTCCACTCGGCACTCAGTGCGCCAGCGGGCGTCGAAGTGACGGAGCGCTGGCAGGGCAATCAGCGATTGTTGTTCCTATTGAACCATACCGTTGAAACCCAGGAAGTCCCGATCACTCAACCTCATTTGGATTTGCTTAGTGGGACCACGGTTAATGAAATTGTGAAAATGCCTCCGTATGGCGTGTCCGTGTTACAGGAACAGGGATGAGTGATGGTATATAAGCTGAAGAGATATTTTGCAAAATAAGACTTTCATATCGAGTGCTAATTCAGAATCTAAAAGACCTTCCCGGACGGACTTGCTCGATCGGCTCCCCGGATTTTTTCTACTGATCGCGCGGCGTCAGCAGTATCACCGCGGATTGGTCCTGCTGGCCTTGCTGGGAGTCATATTGTCTGTGGGATTGGTGACCAACGCCTCTTTCTTCTCCCAGGCAGTTGATCGGGTGATCCTTGAACAGAATCTGGCCGAGTTCAGCCGCGAGACGGGCAGGCCTCCGTTCTCGACGAATGTGTACGTATTCCCATCTGCGCAGACTCCCCTCACGTTACAAGATTCGGAAAGGATGTCCAGGCAAATTGGCGATGCGCTTTCCTCCGAAGTAGCGCTGCCATTGCGTCAACTAGGTCTTGAAATTTCCAGTGGCAGCATGCTATTACAGCCAGTGCCCAGTAGTGATCTATACGGACAAGGAAGGGACTTGCTTGGCAGCGTCAGTATCATCGATGTGGCGGATATTGCCAGTCGTATGGAACTTGAAGCAGGGGCGCCCATCGATGATTCCAAGATCTCTGGAAAGGTCCTCGATATTTGGATGCATGACCGCCTCGCGCAGGAAATGGGCATTCAAATCGATGATCAAATGATCGTACGCCCAAACGTAAAAGTGGATCCGGTCGTCGTTCGAGTTGCAGGCCTCTGGCATGCCAAAGATCCGCAGGATGAGTTCTGGTTTGGCGACCCAGACGGACAGTTGAAGGGTTCCCTGCTCGTGCGTCGAAATGATTACGTCAAATTTATCCAGCCGATGGTCGCATCCGGTTCACGCGAAGCCAGTTGGTATGTCATTCTCGACGATCACAAGATAATTCCCAAAGATAGTGCCTCGTATCTGGCCGGGTTTCAACGCGGACAGGATCGGATTGCCACATTCCTGCCTGATGTACGGCTCAATACGCCACCCCTCACCCCGTTGCGGGATTTTGTTCAACGTAGCGACGTTCTGACGATCATTCTGCTCGGGTATGACCTGCCCGCTTTTGCCATCCTGCTGTATTTTCTTTTGCTCATTTCATCGATCATTGCTCAATGGCAAAGTAAGGAAACGGCCATATTGACATGCCGCGGGATGAGCATCTCGGGCATCCTTAGGCTGACTTTTTTGGAGCAGTTGCTGTTGTTCGTCATCGGCTATCCTCTCGGGATCGTTTTTGGGCTGTTGATCGCTCGAGTGATGGGTTATATCGCCAGCTTCCTAACTTTCACCGGTCGGGCGCCGTTACCCGTCTCCATGCAGGGCTTTAGCTTTCCGCTAACCCTCCTGGCCTTGAGTGTCTCACTTTTCTCTCGTTTGTGGCCTGTCGTGCGCGCCAGCCGTCAGAGTATTGTGACCGAGGAGCATGAATGGTCGCGTCCATCCCAGGGACCATTCTGGTATCGTTATTACCTGGATTTTCTCCTCATTATCCCCACCTATTACATCTACCTGCAAATGCGTGAGCGCGGCTCGCTGGCAAGTGTAATTACCAGCCGGCCTGAAGATCTATATCAGGATCCGTTGCTCATCGTAGTCCCCGTGTTGTTTGTCATCACGGCGGCCCTGGTGACCATGCGCCTGTTTTCGGTGGCCATGCGCCTGTTGGACGCATTGGCAAACCGTACTCCGTGGCTTACCGCCCATTTGGCTTTGCGTCAACTGGGCCGACAAAGCCATGAATATGTCAGTCCGTTGCTGTTGGTGATTATCTCGTTATCCCTGGGTATTTACACCCTTTCCATGGCCGCGAGTCTGGACCAATGGCTGGTGGATCGGATGTATTACCGTGCCGGTGCAGACATGACCTTCACACCTCTGCCAGTGACCGGAGATGTGGGTATTTCGGATGGCAATTGGGTTGCTGCGCCGCAGGAATTCAGCAAAGTGGACGGCGTGTTAAGCGCAACTCGGGTAGGCAACTACCCCTCGCGTATCACCCTGGCCGGCGGTGAAGAAACTCTGGCGCGCTTCATGGCCATTGATCGCGTTGATTTTCGACTCGTTGCATGGTGGCGCGCTGACCTAGCCTCGGAGCCTCTGGGCGGCTTGATGAACCGGCTGGCGCTGGCTCCTGATGGCATCCTGGTCTCGCAGAAGTTTCTCACGAGTAACTCGCTGCAAATCGGTGATCAGATTTCCATCCAGGTCGACGCCACCGAAATTTTTAAGACCAAATCCCTTTTCACCATCGTCGGCGTTTACGATTATTTCCCGACCGTGTACGAGGAGCAACGTATCACCGTAATTGGCAATCTGGAACAACTCACCTCCCTGTTTGGCTTTGTTCCGATCCATGATATCTGGCAAAAGATCGAACCCACCGCCAGCGAGGCCGATATTCGCAAAGCCTTGCCAGGCACTGTCAACCTGGTTCCAAGTGTCGGCCAGGATGCTCGCATTCTTATCGCCGAGGAGCGCGGGCAGATGGAACGCGTGGGCATCTTCGGCACATTGACGGTTGGCTTTCTGGCATCCGCCACCATGGCGATTCTGGGATTGTTGCTCTATAGCTATGCCTCATTACGGGACCGTATGTATCGATTTTCAGTTCTGCATGCAGTTGGATTATTGCACCGTCAGATCGTTACGCAAGTGGTGATGGAATATACCTTCCTGGCAGCCTTCGGTGCGTTGGCTGGTGCACTCATTGGAATGCTCGCTTCACAATTCTTTGTGCCCTACTTCCGCGTTACAGGTGAAAAAGGCATTCCCCTGCCACCGCTTATCCCACTCACCTCCGATCAATCCATGGCCAATCTGGCAATTATTTTCACCATGATCATCGTCGCGGCTGAAGTTTCCACAATCACATCGGCGCTGCGCCGCAAACTGGTAAGGATCAGATAATGAATACTGCTTTCCCCTCCGCCTCCCGACTCCATCTTGGTGTATCTTACTACCCGGAACACTGGCCAGAGGAGCGTTGGCTTGAAGATATCCGCCTGATGCAGGAAGCTGGAATGTCTGTAGTTCGCATGGGCGAATTCGCCTGGTCGAGCTTCGAACCATCTGCTGGAGAGTTCCGTCTCGATTGGCTTCAACGTGTCATCAGTCAGCTGGCTTCGTCTGGGATCGTATCCGTGCTAGGCACACCGACGGCAGGCCCGCCAGCCTGGTTAGCCGCGCAACATCCCGATTTTCTGGCCGTGGACGAGTATGGGCGGCGTGCCCAGATTGGCAACCGTTGCCACTATTGTGTCAACTCGCCTGAATTTCATGCGGCGGTGCAACGGATCGTAAAAGCCCTGGCCAAACGTTTTGGCTCGAATCCCAACGTGATCGGCTGGCAGCTCGATAATGAATACCATCGCGTATGCTTCTGTGATCGTTGTCGAAGGCTCTTCCAGGATTTCTTACAGACTCGCTACGGTTCACTCGATGCGCTCAACGAGCATTGGTCAACCAGCTACTGGAGTCAGACCTACTCAGCCTGGCAGCAAATTCCGATCCCCATCGGGCCGCACAATCCTGGGTTGATGCTTGAATTCAAGCACTTCATCACCGAGAGCTATCGCAATTTCCAACGTCTCCAGGTGGATAACTTGCGGCCATACCTACCTGAAAGAGTGTGGATCACCCATAATTTCATGCGCTGGTTCGACGGCTACGACCATTACACCATGAGCGAAGACTTGGATATCGCCTCCTGGGACTGGTATGTGGGGATGGGGCATCATGATTATTTGACTTCGGGAGTGCTCCATGACCTGGTCCGCGGTTTCAAGCAAAAAAATTTCTGGCTGATCGAGACCCAGCCTGGCAGCATCAACTGGAAGCCGATCAACACAACCCTCAATCGAGGGGAAGCGCGGACAATGGCCTGGCATGCAGTAGCGCACGGGGCGGATGCGATACTGTACTGGCAATGGCGCTCGGCTTTGGGTGGGCAGGAACAATTACACGGCACCCTAGTTGATCAATCCGGCCGAACTCGACCCTTCTATGAAGAGGCGCAGCAATTGGGCAGGGACTTCGCGACCATTTCGCCGATCCTGGTGGGTTCAGAGATCAAAGCCAGTGTAGCCATGCTCAACGATTACGATAGCCTCTGGTCCATTAAATGGCAGCCCCATCATCGCGATTTCGATTATGAAAAGCACTTTACTCACTACTACCGTCCGTTGGCGTTGCTGAATGTACCCGTAGATGTTGTATCGGCTAATGGGCTGATGGGTATTGAAAACCTGACAAGCTATAAGCTGGTGATCGCCCCAGCCTTATCGATCCAGAATCAAACGATGGTTGAGGCGCTGCAAGCATACGTCGCGCAGGGAGGACACCTGGTCCTGACGATCCGCTCTGGGATGAAGGATCAATATAATGCACTGCTGCCACAACGACAGCCAGGTGGGTTATCGGAAATGGCTGGCGTCGAGGTGGAGGATTATTACGCTCTTCAAGATTCGGTGCCTGTTACAGCCAGTTGGTTCGAAGGCAAATCGGACCTTTGGGCTGAACGGCTTGCACTGACAGGGAAGAAAAATGCTCAAGTCATCGCGCGGTATGACAAATCGAACGGCTGGCTTGATGATCAGATCGCGATCAGCATGAATGAGTATGGCGATGGGCTGGTGTATTACGTGGGGACCTACCTGGATGAGCCCGCCCAACAAGCGCTTTTGACACAAGTGCTTGAGACTGCTAAAGTCACCACTTATGCCACAGCACCCGGCATTGAGATTTGCAAACGCGTGCAACCTGGGGGCGGCGAGGTATATATTGTGATCAACCATAATCCCACAGAATGTGCCATTCATATGCCCTGGTCTTCATTTGAACACTTGAGTGGGGTGCCCTTGGCCGCGGATTTTAATCTGGCGGCATATTCGGTGGCGGTCCTCACCCCTGACGAAAAAAGGATGTGACCTGCATGCCCCACCCGAACTTTCCCATTCGGTCTCTGCGCGTCCTCTTGGTTTTCATGCTGCTTCCTTTGTTTTTCGCCGCATGTTCCGGAGCATCTGCGGACACGGTTCAGGCTACACCAACGGCCATTCCACTGCCGGTCATTGCCGAAAAACCAACCTATCAAGTACAACGTGGTGAGCTGGTCAGTGAGTTGATATTCAGCGGGCGGATAACCCCGGTTGACAAACAAGAACTTGCCTTTGCCGCAGATGGGCGCGTTGCCAAGATATACGTTCGGCGCGGCGATGTGGCCACAAAAGACCAACTCCTGGCAGAACTGGAGATTGGCCAGGATGAGTATGCACTCCGTCGTGCCCAGACCAACTTGAAAATCGCCCAGCTCCGGCTGGAATTGGCGCGCCTGCAAAATCCGCAGACATCCGAAGTGAACAGGATCAACATTGCCATTCCGGAGCAGGAAGTGGAATTGGCACAAATCGCGCTGGATGAGATCAATTTCACATATGATGGGTTGCGCCTTACTTCGCCGATCGATGGAACTGTCCTCTCGGTCTCGATCCTCGAAGGCACCACAAGCGAAGCCAATAAGCCGGTCATTGTTGTCGCCAATTTGGACGATTTGGTCGTTAGTGCAACTGTAGGTTCAGAAGATCTGGCCCGCCTGGTTATTGGGATGGACGTCACTGTCAGCTCGATTGGGCGAAATATTCCGGTCGCGGAAGGGGCCATTCGGGCACTGCCGTATCCGTACGGAAACGCGGATACTGAATCAACCGACGGTTCTGAGCAAGTGGCACTGGATCAAGCCCCGGTGCAGTTGGGCTACGATGTCGGAGATATGGTTAGTATGAGCATCATTCTGGAGCAGAAGGCTGAT
>Ga0209321_10003698_pt1 | contig 10217 bp, 9 predicted proteins | sample Rifsed16ft4_FD_184012 | JGI IMG/M metagenome (GOLD analysis project Ga0209321, IMG submission 184012) | Soil microbial communities from Rifle, Colorado, USA - sediment 16ft 4 - CSP-I_5_4 (version 2) | ecosystem: Environmental > Terrestrial > Deep subsurface > Rock core/Sediment | place: Rifle... | reverse complement strand
ATGAGCAGTGGATTTTATCTTATTACCGATAGGCAGCTTTAGCACGAAAGGCAGTCCTACTAGCGCCAGGCCGGCGCTGATGTAATATGCCGTCCGCAGGCTGGAAACGTCGCTGATGGCGCCGACCAGCACGGAAACCAGCGAACTGCTGACGAAACTGACCGCCATGTACACGCCATTCGCCAAAGCCCGGCTTTCCGGAAAGCTCTCCTGCACAATCGCCATGATAATAGGCGCCACGGACAGCATTGAAAAGCCAAGCGCCAGCAGCAGCGGGAACAGCACCCAGCCGTCCAGCGAGGTGAAGGCAAACAAGGTGATGGCAGTGAGGGCCATGGCAGCGCTAAGAACCGGGCGGCGGCCTAAACGGTCTGACAGGGTACCGCCAAGGAAAGCGCCAGCCACACCGGCTACTTGCATCACTGACAACGAAGCGCCCGCCATCACCAGATCGGCGCCGCGTTCGGTCAGGTAGGTGGGCAAAAAGGTGGCTACACTGACGAAGGCAAACGCCCGCGACAGGATGATGGCGATCACCGGCAGCAGCACCGGACGCATCCCTTTGAGTGCTTCCCGCCAGGGCGGGGTGGCTTCACGGGACGTCGTTTCATGCTTGAAGTTGCGCAATTGAAAATACAGAAATACCGAGGTCAAAATGCCGACCACCGCGATCCACGGCGTATTTTGCGGCTGGAGATACTCGACTGCCGCCACAATCACCAGCGGACCGAGCACCCGGCCAATTTCACCGCCGACCATCCAGAAGCTCATGCCCAATCCCAGCCGATCCGCTGACAACCGCCCGGCGATCACTGGTCCAGTGGAATGGATGCTGGCTGAGCTGATGCCCGTGACCAGCAGCAGCATGGCAGCGACAGCGTAGGTTGGCGCAACGCTTAAAAAGCTCATCATAATGGCCGTGACCGCCGGCGCCAGGATCACAAAATAACGCGGCCCGGCCTTGTCTGCCAGGTAGCCAATCAAGGGCTGCAGCAAGGAAGGGATATTCCCAAAGACTGACAGCAGCCCGGCTTCGGTCTTAATGAGCGCAAATTTCTCGATCAGCAGGGGCAGCAGTGGCGGGAGGAATGCCTGATATGTATCCTGGATGCTGTGCCCGGCTGAGATAATGGCAACCTTGTCAGCCTGGAAAGTCTTTTGTTCAATGGTTTGTTCGATGGTCATGCAGCTTCCTGGTGGCTATAGAATAACTTGCGGGGTTTTGCTGGTGCCTGGAATAAACGCTTTAATTTCCGCGGTGCACATTGCCCTCGACCACAAACGCCAGCGGCTGCACGCTGTGATCCGCGTATTCAGTCAGATCCTCCAGACGGATGCGCAGGCGCAGACTTTCCAGGTCGGGATGATTCAGCAGGTGTTCGACAATCGCGGTGTCTGCCTGAACGCCAAAGGTTTTAAGCAGCCGCCGGATATCCATTTGGGCAGTCTCGTCATGCATGGCTCACTCTCCTTATTTCCAACGATAACCCGTGTTTCGAGTATACCCCATCCATTGGGATTGTTGATGCCCTTCTCTGCCATGCGGCTCTTGGAAAAAAGAATCCGCCCCGGTTCCCCAGGACGGATTCGCGCATCGGTAATATTCTTGACGATCAGCTGGTTTCGGGGTTGAAGATATACCCTTCCGGAGTGATGAGAAGAATTTTTGGTTCGCTCGGATCTTCTTCCAGTTTCACTTGCAACCCCTTGACCGTGCCAAGCACGCGTTCTTCCATCACTGCCGCGGTCACAGAGCCGCTGCCCCAGCCAGTTTCGTGCAGCGCGACATCCGATAATTCCTGATAGGGGGACTCCATCATTATTTGCAGTAGTTGGCTCTCCACCGTCGATAGATTGATCGCGGTGCCATTATGGACCAGAATATTGTTGGCTGAATCCAGCCAGTAACGCGACGTCCAGGTAGGAGCTGGAATTGGCGTTTCCCCGACGACCCGGTTTGCCAGCCTGTATATTCGGTCCAGCAGTTTCTCGCGCATGAACGGTTTGACAACATAATCGTCAGCGCCCATCACATACGCCTGTTGCATAATTTCGGCATGCGACACCGCGGTAAGCATCAAAACCGGCGCTTGCGAGGTGGTGCGGATGGTTTCCAACAGGCTTAATCCATCCAATTCAGGCATCAAAATATCCAACAGGATGACATCCATTTTTTTTCGGGTGAGCAGCGCCAGAGCGTCGATTCCGCTGGCTGTGGTGTGAACCTCATGGCCAGCTTTTTGAATCATCATACTCACCATTTGACGGGTGTCGGCATCGTCGTCCACCAACAAAATCCTCAAAATGCGTTGGGTAGCATTGGACATAATCACTCATCCTTTTCTGGCCGGGGAGCGGGTTCTCCCCCCGCATTCATTTTAGAATAATTTACTATTTTGTTACAAGCGTTGTACTGCACCAAACCATTTATTGTCAAAATGGATTAACGGATTCAATTTGAAAAATTCCATGACCGGATTGTGATTTGCGCACTTTCATTCTGCCGTGTACAATGATGGCAACTGCGCTGAAACATGGGTTGGGGGTAGGGGGCAGAAACCGGGAGGATCTTTATGAATTCGCGTGCATTGCCGCTGATCTCCGTATCCGGCAGCCATCGGGAAATGGGACGTCAGCTTGGCGAAGCCTGCCGCAGCCAGGTGACCAGGAGCATTGAAAATGCCCGCCAACTGCTGAAACAATCCTACGATTCACTGCAGTTGGACTGGGTCGGCGCGCTAATTCAAGCGCGCAAGTACCTGCCCTTTGCCGAGGAACGCTATCCCCAATATGTGGATGAATTACGTGGCATGGCAGAAGGCGCCAATGTCTCGTTTGACGACCTGACGGTCGTGAATGCCATGGAAGCCGTGACCATGGACGCGCTCCATCTGGTCAAATGTACCAGTATGGCGGTCAATCAAGAGCGCACAACCAATGGCACCGTATTGGTAGCGCACAACGAAGATTGGGTACCCGAGGACGAGCCGGATGTTTACCTGGTGCAAGCCCGCCCCGAAAAGGAGCCGTCTTATTTGGCCATGACGTATGGCGGATTGCTGCCAAACATCGGCTTCAATTCCCACGGCATCGCCCAGTGCTGCGACTCGGTCTACCCGACAGACAGCCGTATTGGCATCCCGCGCGTGATCGTCTCGCGGGCCGTACTGGCAGCTACCACGCCAAGTGAAGCGATACGGCGCACGTTGATCCCTCAGCGCGCCGCCGGTTACAACCATCTGTTGGTGCATGAGAGCGGTGAAATTTTCTCGGTTGAAGTATCAGCGCGGCAATTCGCCATTTTGTATGCCCACGAAGGAGTCATGGCGCACACCAACCATTTCCTCGACGATCAGATGCGCCGCATCGAAAGCGAACCGGACGAGTTGATCGCCACCCGCGTCCGTTATTTTCGCACGATGCGCCTGCTCAATCAGACTCAACAACATTCCATCCGCACCCTGCAGGCCATTCAAAAAGATCACATTAATTATCCCGATTCAATTTGCAATCATTCGATTGACGGCGACCCGCTCGATCGTGAAAAAACCGTCACCGCATTGACGATGGACCTGACCAACCGCCGCATGTGCGCCACCTGGGGAAACCCCTGTGAAAACATGTTCACCACCTACCAGTTAGAAAATTGATTCCTGGCTTAATCCAGAGGTGCAACCCATGTCTGCTCCATTTAACCGCTTTCCATTCGCGCACACCTTTTCCATTGTTGCCCGCGACCCGCTGACCGGCGAGATGGGTGTTGCAGTTCAATCGCACTGGTTTTCGGTGGGGTCGGTGGTAGCCTGGGGTGAACCTGGCGTAGGAGTGGTGGCGACCCAGTCCATGGTGGAAAAAGGATACGGTCCGCGCGGTTTGGCCTTGATGCGCAGCGGCGTCTCAGCACTGACTGCGCTGCCGGCGCTGCTCGAGGCAGATGAAAATCACGAGGTGCGTCAGGTGGCAATGCTGGACCGGTTGGGGCAGGTGGCGGTTCATACCGGCAGCCGCTGCATCGCCTGCGCCGGGCACGTGCGCGGGGATGGCTTTTCGGTGCAGGCCAACATGATGCTTAACGATACGGTTTGGTCCGCCATGGCGCAGGCTTACCGTGGAGTAACCGGACCGCTGGCGGAGCGCATGATGGCAGCCCTGGAAGCTGCTCAGGCTGCCGGCGGCGATATTCGCGGGCAGCAAAGCGCAGCCCTGCTGGTCGTCAGCGGAATTGCCGGCGAACGGTCCTGGGATGGAATTTTAGTCGACCTGCGCGTGGAGGATCACCCGCATCCGGTGACTGAATTGAAGCGCCTGTTGGCTGTTCATCGCGCCTATGACTGGATGAACCAGGGGGATGAATTTCTGGCAAACCGTGAGGTGGAAAAGGCGTTACAGGCTTACCGCTCAGCCGCTGAATTAGCCCCGGATATGGATGAACTGCCCTTCTGGCATGCCTTGACCCTGGCAGAGTTGGACCGGATGGACGAAGCCGCCCCAATATTCAAGGCGGTCTTTCAATCCAACCCAAACTGGGCCGAGCTGGTCAAACGTCTTCCGGCTGCCGGTTTGCTCAAAGATGACCCTGAATTGATGCGCCAGATTTTGGCGCTGGTAAATCCAGGGTCAAATCGGTAACTTGCCTAATTGTCCGCCGCGCCGGCAGCTACCCAGGACTCAATTAAATCGATCTCTTTTTGCGTAAGCAGCTTACCCGGCGGCATGGGTCCGCCAATGGTCTGGATGCCGAGCAGCTTCTGCACCAGCAGGCTGGCCTGAGGGTCGCGGGCGATGATCACGGGTGCGTTGTCCCCGCTCTCCATCACACTCTTGTAGCTGTTGGCGTCCCACCCACCAAGCGTTCCATGGCAGGCGGTACAGCTTTTTTTGAAAATCGGCAGCACGTCTCTGGAGAAAGACACAACCGTAGATGAACCGGAAGAGGTTGTCTCCTTTGCGAAACTGCGGATTACATCCACCAGCTGGGCAATCTGTTCCGCGCTGAGGATATCGCCCCAACCGATCATGGCAGTCGATTTGTGGCCGCTATTGATCGAATCGAAAATTTCGAAGTCTGACCATTGGTCTTGGAAATCTCTGCTCTGAAATTCAGGGCCAACACCGCCTTCACCGGCAGCTCCGTGGCATTGGGCGCAAACGAAAGCGTAGAGTTGTGCAGGTTGTTCGTTTAGCACCGGGATGGCCACTTCGGGCGCGAATTCAACCGGTGGCCGGTCTTCCCAGGAGCGGATAAATCCGACGATGGATTCGATATCATCCTCATCCAACGGGCCGCCGTTCGAGGTGCCGAATGGCGACATGCCGAAGTTGGGCTGTCCCTGGGTAATGATCGACCTCAAAGTGATATCATCCCGGGTTTTCAAATATTCCGCGGTGCTGATGGGGGCAATGATATCGCCGGCACGGGTAGGGTTAGGCCCGCCTTCACCGAGAGTGCCGTGGCAGGTGGCACAGTACTGCGTGAAGAGGTTTTGACCAACAGCAACGGAATTTCCATCCATGGTTTGGCGGGTGAAAGCGACCAGAGCATCCAATTGCTCGGGCGTTAAAATTTCACCCCACACCGGCATGGTACGGTGAGGCCCTCCGCTCGAGATGATCTGTCGGGCGGTTTCAACGTTCTCGGCTCGCGGGACCCGTTGTCCATGGCAGGTACTGCACAGTTGTTGAAAAACTGCCTCGGATTGCGGTTCAGCATTCGGGTCAACCACATAGCGTGATAACTCGTCCAACTGCTCGGCAGTTACCGTTTCTTTCCACCCTGGCATGTCCAGGTGATTTCCGCCCTTACTGATCAGTTGGCGCAATTCTTCGTCACTGCCGCTAAAGGACACTGAATTCCCATGGCAGGTGGAACAGTTGACCTCAAAAAGCCGCTGACCGTCAGGCGCGACCAGGAAATTCAGCAACGAGGTACGGTTTTCAAGTGAGAGAGTAACCGTCCAATCCGGTGTTTTTGTTTCAGCATGAGGTGGAAAATTAATGCCGCCTTCCAATGCCCGTTTTAGATCCAGCGGCGAACCTTCGACCAGTTCCTCCACCGCATGGCATTCTCCGCAATTTTGGTCGAAGAGTTGAGCGCCGCCGGGAGAGGTGATAAACCCTGCCAGTGCATCGATCTGGTCTGAGGTGAGGTCGGCGCTCCAGGCCGGCATACCTTCATGGTTCCCTTTGGCAATGACTTCATGTAAGTTAGTGCCCGGGGCTACTTCAATTGAGGTGCCGTGACAGCCGGAGCAGTTGGCGGCATACAAACTGGCAACCGTATCGCCCTGTTTGGCAACTGCCGGTGGTGGTGCTTCTCGCACCGAAAGTACGGTCAGGCCAATGATCCCGGCCACAATAGCAGTTGTGGCCAGAGTGACGGGCAGCCGGTTGAGAAAATGACGTCTGGGATTACGGTCGATCAGTGGCAAAATAAACAGAAAAACCAAAACAATGGTGGGGATCAGCACCACGCCTAAAACTTCCAACTTACCCGGAAAATATTTAAGCAGTTGGAACAAGAAAAGAAAATACCATTCTGGTCGAGGCGTGTATTCCGTATTGGCCGGATTTGCTTTTGACTCCAGCGGGGCGCCGAAAAAGTAGGCAAGGCCTACCAGAATGATAAAGACCAGAAAAGATACAACAGCATCTTTAAACAGCACATCGGGGAAAAATGGAACCCCTTTTTCTTTCGCTTTTTTATACTCTTCCAGATATTCTTTTTTTTCGGTGTCTTTCATGTTATTTTTCCCCGCGTTTTGGAGCTGTGCTTATGCCATGCTTTATCACGAGATAAACATGCAGCCCGACCAACGAAAGCAGTAATGCGGGCAGGACCCAAATATGAATTCCATAGAAGCGGGCCAGGGTCATCGCGGTTAATTCCTGACCGCCGCGTAATATCCTCAAGGCCAGTTCACCGATTAACGGCGGCACTCCGGCGATTTGCGTTCCAACAGTCGTTGCCCAGTAAGCTTTTTCATCCCAGGGCAGCAAATAACCGGTAAACCCAAATCCGATTACCGTCAAAAATAGTAGGACCCCACTGAACCAGGTGACCTCGCGCGGAAATTTGTAACTGCCAAAGTAGATAACACGTAACATATGCAAAAACACGAGCACCACCATCGCGCTCGCACCCCAGTGGTGCAGTCCTCGAATGAGCCAGCCGGCAGCAACCTCGGTGGTGATATATTGCACACTGTCATAGGCATGGTCGGGGGTCGGCACGTAATAAAATGTCAACAAAATACCCGTGACCATCTGGTTAACCACGACAAATAGCGAGGCACTGCCCAGGGTGTATGCCCAATTTACTTTCGGTACTTTTCGTAGGAAAATTCCGTTCCAAACATCACGCCAGCCAGTGCGTACATCGAGCCAGTTGGAAAGTCGAGATGCCATGGTCATCCTACCTTCATGAAAAGATCATCATTTTCTATTTTGACCTCATAGCGGTCCAAAGGCCTGGGTGGTGGGCCAGCCAGTACATTTCCCGCCTTGTCATAGACCCCATTGTGGCAGGGACAGAAGAACTCCTGGCGTTCCTCAATCCAGCGCACCCGGCAGGCAAGGTGGGTGCATATATTCGACATGACCGCGTAATCGCGCCCATCTTCGGTATAGGCATACACCATCAGCTCTTCCTCATCCGAAATCCATCCCGTTTGGCGCTGAACTTTCAGCGAAAACAGTGTGGGAATCCCAGGCGTAACTTTTGAGGCGGATCCAAGGCGCATCCAGTCGCTGCTCTGCTCCTTTTTAAGAGCGGGTTGAATCACGAAAATTCCAGCTGGTATCCCAAACAGGGCGGTCAGGACGCCGCCAATCCCAACAGTGATTTTTTCCAAAAATTTTCGCCGGCTTAAAGTAGTTTCGTCGCTCACTATTTTTCTCCTCAAAGACGATTTTTCCGGTAGGATTTCAAACAGCCTGGTTAGCAGGAAAACAGGACGGCAAACTTGATTTTTATGAATGGAGGGCGACAGCTCCGTCGCCCTCCAATGAAGGGTCGTCTCCACCACCAATCGTCAATCAAGACAACCCAATCCCCCGAATTAAAGAAGGCTCCCCAGTTTCCAATCACCTATTCCAATTGGTTCCAGGTTTTACAGGCCTTTGGGGCGGTCAACCCGGAGAGTGGCACCAGGTTGACCGCCATTCCGATAAGTTTGATCCACGAGGGGAGTTCCAAACGCTCCAAGAGAGGCGTTATTTCATTGCATCCAGAGCTTGTTGGAGCAGCGCCCTGGTGTAATCCGAGTTGTGCACGCCCATACTCTTGTCATAAACAACGAACTTGTAGTTCCACATTGCGTTTGCGACCGCTTCAGTAACTGTCAAAGGAACATCTGCAGATGGGTTGCTCCATTTAGCTGTTGCCGCATCATAGATACCCCATAGATCAGTATCCGGGTTTAACAATTTCTCATCGACAAAAATAGTGTGGAGCTCTTCGACCATCGCTGTGATTTCAGCTTGCACGCCATTCACGTCAAAATCTGTTACATCGCCATGGCAGGTCTGACAGCGGGGCACAGTGGGCGCGTATGTATGATTGCTCTCCTCTCCCATGTGGCAGTTCACACAGGTGTTCTCAACAGCCAGATAGTGTGCGCTAGGGGCACCGGTCACGCCCAGCCCGCCTTCGCCAAGTAACATTGGCGCTGGAATTCCGTAGTGGGGACCGTATCGCGAAGAGGTGATAACGACATTTCCATCCGTGACTTTGGGCTTTTCGTTACGAACCTGGTGGCATTGGGCACACAGGTTGCCTAGGCCGCCGTCATAAGTACCGCCGGTCATCTCCATTGCGGTTGGTTTACCACCGCCGGTCAGAGAGAAGTCCGCCTTGGTATAGGTGGTGTGGATGTTGTGGCAGGTGCGGCAGTTAAACGGTGAAACGTTAACCACGCCAACAACTGAGGGATCGTGTGGAAGCAGTCCTGCATTGATGCGGGCTTTGGCTCCCTCACTACCGTGACACCCAGCACAGGCAGTAGATTCACCTCTGATGAAGGCCTGGCCAGTCCCATGCACAGAACTCTCTTTGAATTGCGCCTGCTTGGAAACAATCAAAGTGGTGTCATTGTGACACTCGGTGCAGGAGAGATCGGCAGCGTTAATCTCGGCACCTGAACCAGCCGGTCCTGGCGGACCAGCCGGGCCTGCCGGACCAGCCGGGCCAGCTGGACCAGCCGGGCCAGCGGTTCCAGCGCAAGCTGCTAAAATCAGACCCCCTAATACGATTAATGGTACCAACCAGATCAATTTTTTAGCCATACTTCTTCCTCCTTGAGTTAAGCAATTGGGTAGGTTTGGGAAACGGGTGAATTGTATGATTTTTTCAAATAACCTCCATAATTGCTGATTTGATGAATGCAATTCTGGTTTCCATGAGAAGATTAGAAACCCCTGTATGTCACGAACACTTAACCAAGTACATATTGGAGCAGGTCCCCTGCCTCAGCAACCGCCTGCTGCTCGCGGTGATATAGGCTTACTTTGTTGTCCTCAAGGCTCAGGCCGATCAGGCGCATATCCCAGGTTTCGGCTTGTATGATTTCCATCAAATCTGGCGGGAATCCGGTTATTGTCCGTTCGAAAATAATTGTGTCCGGTTGAAGTTCGAAGATTGCTTCGCGAACCTTCGACAAATCCTGGGCGGAACCAACCCAAGTGACATCAGGATGTTTCAATAACAGCCGTGTCGATTCATGAAAAAGTGGATTCGCCCATATCACGAAAACGCGCCGCACAGCCAATGGTTGCTCACTTTCCTGATTATCCTTAAAATAATATTAATAAGTTGTGGGCCTGGTTGATATCGCACGAACTGCCAATATCCAATAAAAAAACGCCAAATTTTTTGGCGTTTTTAATGAATGCCATATGACATTAATCAATCGGTTGGTGCAGGTTCATTTATCCTGAATCAGACCGCGTTGACGTGCGTATTGAATTAATTCGCGCCGGTTGTTTAACCCAAGTTTTGTCATCAAATTCGTATGGTGGGAGTGAACCGTGCTTGGACTGATCACTAATCTTTCGGCTATTTCTTTAGTGCTGCAGCCTTCGCCGATCAGGTTTAAGATCTCTTTCTCGCGCCGGCTCAAACTCATCCCGGCGCCTTCCTCCCATTGCGTTGAGGTCAAATAATCCTTGACCAGCATTTGAGCCATGGTTGGATAGAGAAAGATTTCTCCCCTTCCCACCAC